>Ga0070717_10003716_pt1 | contig 10966 bp, 8 predicted proteins | sample LARL113metaG_FD_71366 | JGI IMG/M metagenome (GOLD analysis project Ga0070717, IMG submission 71366) | Corn, switchgrass and miscanthus rhizosphere microbial communities from Kellogg Biological Station, Michigan, USA - LAR L11-3 metaG | ecosystem: Host-associated > Plants > Roots > Rhizosphere ...
CAAATGATCGCGTCCTGTCGCGGGAGCAGAATCGTTCCCATGGTGCGCGTGCCCGACCTGAACTTCGCTCCATTGTCGCGCGTGCTCGACCTGGGCGCGCGAGGCGTGATGATTCCGCGCGTGGAAACTAGGGAGCAGACCGAAGGAATCGTGCACGCGCTGAAGTATGGGCCCATGGGAAAGCGCGGTGTCGCGCTGGGAGTTGCGCACGATCTTTATTGCGCAGGCGGCGCTGAGTTCTTTGCGCAATGTAACGAGGAGATTCCCATCATCATTCAACTGGAATCAGTGAGAGCCTTCGAGAACCTGGAGGCAATCGTTTCGGTTCCGGGCGTGGATGTGGCGTGGATCGGCCACTATGACCTGACCGTGTCGATGGGGATTCCTGCGCAGTTCGATCACCCTCGCCTGCTGCAGGCCATGGATGACCTTGTAGAAGCATGCCGGCGCCATGGCGTGGCCCCCGGTTTCCTGCCGCCCACACCGGAATCGGCCGCGCACTGGATTGGCAAGGGCTTTCGCATGATCAGCCTGGCCAGCGACATCGGCGTATTTCTCGATGGAATCCGCAAGTTCCGCGCGCTTGTTGCGCAAGGAGGCGCGAAGGCATGAAGTATTCGGTGCGGGTATTCAATGGCGGCACGTTCTGGGTTCCCGGTCCCGAGGTGTACTGGATGGAGGCCTGGAACCAGCGCGAGGAAATGAACGCGCTGATTTACCTGGTGCAGGGCGGCGGCCAGAATATTCTCATCAACACCGGTCCTCCGCAGGACCTGACGATAATCAATCAGGCGTGGCTGGGATTCTTCGGCTATCCCGAGGCGCAGATCGTACGCACCGACGAACAATTGCCGCAGAATATTCTGCGTTCACAGGGACTCACGCCGGATGACATTTCGCTTGTCCTTGTAACCCCGCTGCAAGCCTACGCCACGGCCAACATTCCGCTGTTTCGCAGGGCCACCATCGGCATCTCGCGGCGCGGCTGGATCGAGGATTTCCAGGCGCCTTACTATCATCTGCACGTTCCGCGCCACCTGCGCATTCCCCCGGACGTGAATCAATACCTGCAGAACGAGGGCTGGGAGAAGGTGCGCCTGCTGGCCGATGAGGAAGAAGTGCTGCCGGGGATTCGCGTGTTCTGGGCCGGCGTGCACCATCGCTCGTCGATGGCCATCGCGATCGATACGGAAAAAGGAACGGTCATCATCAGCGACTGCTTCTTCAAGTACGGCAACATCGAAGCGGGCCGCTACCTGGGCGTGATGGAGAGCATGATGGAAGCCGATGCCACCTGGGCTCGCATCCGCAAGGAGGCCGATATCTTCGCCTCCATCTACGATCCGGAGGTCTTTTTGCGCCATCCGGATGGCATTCTGGCGTGAAGAGGACCAGCCGGCAAACGCTGCCTACCGGAAATAAGAATCCATTAGAGAAATGATTTATTTTTCTTGACACCCGCAAATCCCGGCTCCTATAGTTCGGCTCGTTCTCGTTCGAGTGTCGCGCCGGATTCCAAGAATTCGGCGCACACCCTTGCCCAATTTCGTGCAACGGGAGAGAACCATTGCCAAGTGCCGGGAGACAAGAAGACAGATGATGTGCGCACGCAAAGGATTGCTTACTTTTTCGATGGCCGTGCTGGTTGCGGCCACTGTCGCCGGATGGGGCCAAGGCTCCACTGATTCACTGAAGAACGGTTTTGAAAATCCGCCCAATGGCGCGCGTCCCCGGGTGTGGTGGCACTGGATGAATGGCAACATCACCAAGGAAGGCATCACGGCAGACCTGCAATGGATGCACCGCGCCGGCCTGGGCGGGTATCAGAACTTCGATGCCGCTCTGCAGACGCCCCAGGTGGTCGAAAAGCGCCTGGCGTACATGACTCCGGAGTGGAAGGACGCCTTCACGCATGCCATCCTGCTGGGCGATCAACTGGAGATGGAGATGGCGATCGCTGGATCGCCGGGGTGGAGCGAATCGGGTGGCCCGTGGGTGCCGGGCCCGGAAGGCATGAAGAAATACGTGTGGAGCGCGACGGCTGTCGAAAGCGGCAAACCTTTCAGCGGCGTGCTGGCGCATCCGCCCTCCAATACGGGCGCGTTTCAGAATGAAAGTGTGCACGATCAGCAGCCTCCGCCGGGCGCGCTGAAGATTCCCGAGTTCTATGCAGACACCGTCGTTGTGGCGTACAAGCGGAGCGCGAGCGACAAGCCGCTGGAAGAACTGCACCCGAAGATCACGGCCAGCGGCGGTTCCCCGGATGAGGCGATGCTGACCGATGGCGACCTGGAAAAGCCAACCAAACTGCCAATCCCCGAGCCCGGCCAGGATGCTTGGATTCAGTATGAGTTTCCGCAACCCCAGACCCTTCGCGCCGTCACCTTTGTGACCAAGGATCCTGATTTTATCGCCCGCATGGTGGGCGGAATGGGCGTGCCCGACAAGGAACTCCAGGCCAGCGACGACGGGCAGAATTTCCGGGCCGTTACCAAAATGAGCGGCGACGATGACTCACCCGAGCACACGATTTCTTTTGCTGCAGTGACGGCGAAATATTTCCGTGTGGCTTTCAAGAGAACGCCTCCGCCAAAGCCTCCCGATTGGGCCGAGGGTCTCGATGCCGAATCGTTTGGAATGAAGCTGCCGCCCAAACCAACGGATTACGAGATTACAGAACTGGTTCTGCACGCCGGTCCGCGCGTGAATCAATTTGAGCAGAAGGCAGCATTTGTTCCGTCGCCCGATCTCTACCATCTCGCGACACCGCCGGTACAGGCGGGTGAAGCCGTAGCGAAGTCTGACGTCGTCAACCTGACCGGCAAGATGACTCCCGACGGCAAGCTGGACTGGACCCCTCCGGAGGGCGACTGGGTGGTGCTGCGGTTTGGCTATTCCCTGCTGGGCATCACCAACCATCCCGCCACCGCCGAGGCCACCGGTCTCGAAGTCGACAAGATGGACCGCCGTTTCGTGAAGAACTACATGGAGAAATACCTCGACAGCTACAAGGAGACGGTGGGCGCGGACGAGATGGGCAAGAAGGGCATCCGGTACGTGATCAGCGATAGCTGGGAGGCCGGGTCGCAAAACTGGACCGATAACATGGTCGCGCAATTCAAGAAGCTGCGCGGCTACGATCCGGTGCCGTGGATGCCGGTGCTTGCTGGCGTTGTGGTGGACAGCTCCGAGGCCAGCGACGGTTTCCTGTGGGACTTCCGCAAGACCATCGCCGACCTGATTGCCAACGAGCACTACGGCCAACTGGAAGATACTCTGCATGAGCGCGGCATGAAGCATTACGGCGAATCGCACGAGAGCGGCCGAGCGTTCGTAGCCGATGGCATGGAGGTGAAAAAGTTCAACGAAGTGCCCATGAGCGCCATGTGGACGCAGACGCCCGGCGTCAATCACGTGCAATTCAGCTATAACGCCGATGATCGCGAATCGGCCTCGGTGGCGCACATCTATGGACAAAACATAGCCGCGGCCGAGTCGATGACTGCCGCCGCGGCGCCTTGGGCATGGTCCCCGACCACGCTAAAGCCGACCGCCGACCAGGAATTCCTGAATGGTATTAACCGTTTCGTCATTCACGAATCGGCGCATCAACCGCTGCTCGGCCCCAAGACGGCGCCGGGCATGACGCTGGGGCCCTTCGGGCAATGGTTCAACCGTAACGAAACATGGGCCGACCAGGCCGATGCATGGGTGAATTACCTGGCGCGTACCAGCTACCTCCTGCAGCAGGGACACTTCGGCGCCGACTTGCTGTATTTTTACGGCGAAGACTCGAACCTGACAGCCATCTTTGAGCACACCTCGCCTGACATCCCGGCCGGTTATGGCTTCGATTACATCAATGCCGATGCCTTGATCCATGAACTCAGCGTGAGTAACGGGGCCATCACCACCAAGAGCGGGATGAGCTACAAGGTCCTGGGATTGGATCCCTACAGCAAGCACATGTCGCTGCCCGTCTTGAAAGCCATCGAGAAGCTGGTGAAGGATGGTGCGACGGTCGCGGGTTCCAAGCCGACCGACGATCCCAGCCAGGCTGACGACCACGCGGAATTCGATCGCATCAATTCGGAACTGTTCGGCGACGGCAGCGGCGTGCACACGGTAGGCAGCGGCAAGGTTTACGCAGGGCAGAACCTCACCGATGTTTTCGCCGCATTGAATCTCAAGCCGGATTTCGATTACACGAAACCGGAGAGCGACGCGAATCTGCTCTTTGTCCATCGCAAGCTGTCCGATGGCGATGCGTATTTCATCGACAACCGGAACGGTCGCGAAGAAACCGTGGATGCGAGTTTCCGCGTAACCGGCAAGGCGCCCGAGCTCTGGTATGCCGAGACCGGCACATCGAAGCCCACCTCGTACAAGATTGCGGAGGGACGCACCACGGTCCCGCTGCACCTCGAGCCCTGGGGTACGGTGTTTGTGGTCTTCCGCAAATCGACCAGCGAAACCGCGCATACGGAACCGAAGGTTACCGAATCCAAAGTGGCCGAGGTTGAAGGGCCATGGAAGGTTAGCTTTCAGCCGGACCGCGGCGCTCCGCCCTCCATTACCCTGGACAAACTCACCGCCTGGAACGACAGCACTGACGCGGGCGTGAAGTATTTCTCGGGCGTGGGCACGTATACCAAGACAGTGCAGGCGCCCGCCGACTGGTTCAAGAAAGGCTCGCGCGTGTGGATCGATCTTGGCGATGTAAAGAACCTCGCCGAGGTGACGGTGAACGGAAAGAGCCTCGGCGTCGTGTGGCACACGCCGTATCGTGTGGATGCGACTTCGGCGCTGAAGCCGGGGGCAAATGAAGTCAGCATCAAGGTGATCAACGCGTGGGTGAACCGCCTCATTGGCGACCAGCAACCGGGTGCCACCAAGTACACTATGGCCGATGTGAAGCCGTACAAGGCCAACTCGCCGCTGCTGCCTTCTGGACTGCTCGGGCCGGTGACGGTGGTGCGTGCGGACACGGAGAAATAGTGCCTTCGAGTTTGGGCCGGCAGGATTGACGAGTTGATGCAAAGACGCGCGTTCATGAAATCGGCGGCTGCCGTGGCAACGGCAGCCGCTGTCGAGCCAATCCACGGTGCCGTTGCGGTTTCCATCCCCGCGATCGACACGCATATCCATCTCTTCGATCCCACTCGGCCGGGCGGCGTTCCGTGGCCGGAGAAGACTGACAGCAAGCTGTATCGTCCCGCGCTGCCGGCCCGCTTTACACAATTGGCCCAGCCGCATGGCGTGGTGGGCGCCATTGAGGTGGAGTGCAGTCCGTGGATGGTGGACAACTTTTGGGTGCAGGACGTTTGCGAAAAGAATGAAATCATGCTCGGCTTCATCGGCGACCTGCTGCCGGACGCGCCCGATTTTGCCGCTAGTCTCGATTTGCTCCATCGCAGTCCTCTATTTCTCGGCATTCGCTATGGCAATTTATGGAACCGCGACCTCGGCGCAGCCGCGGAAAAACCGGAATTCATTTCCGGACTCAAGCTCCTCGCAGAGGCAGGGCTGGTGCTGGAAACAGCCAATCCAGACGCCGCGCTGATTGCCGCGGTGGTCGCGGTAAGCGGTCGTGTACCGGACTTGCGTATCGTGCTCGATCACTTGGCCAACGCGAAGGTACCCGCCGACACGTCATCCCGCGAAAAGTATGAAGCGAATCTGCGCGAGTTGGCCCAGCGTCCCAACGTCTTCGTGAAGGGATCGGAGATTGGGCGGCGCGTCGATAGCCGGGTGTCGCCGGACGAGCCAGCGTACAAAGCGGCGCTCGACCAGATCTGGGATCTTTTCGGAGAGGACCGGGTGTTCTTCGGCAGCGATTGGCCGAATAGCGATTCGGTCGCGAACTATGACGAGACCTTCGAGGTAGCGCAGCGATACATTTCCACGCGCAGCGAAAGCGCGCAACAAAAGTACTTCTGGAAAAATTCGATTTCGGTATACAAATGGCGGCCGCGCACGCCGGCACAGGCGCGACTCAAGGCGTGAAAGTTTTTGCAAGACGGAGGAACACGTGATCAGATCATTGCTTCATTATTTGAAGATGTCGAATTGCCTGGCATCACTTCTGGCAATCCTGGTTTTTGGTTTGCCGGCTCTGGCCCAGGAACCACTGCAAAAAGTGGACATTAACTGGGACAAGACGGTAGTCGTATCGAAATCAACGGCGACCCTGCAGGTAGTGACGAATCCCATGCTCAATCGCGGGTCGCCGATTCACGATGGCTCGTTTTCGGCGTTAAAAGAACTGGGAGCGGACTACGTGCGCTATGTGCCGTGGCTGCCCTATCCCAAGATCGCCGTCGCCGAACTGGAACCGCCCACCAAGGACAAAACTTCGTGGGACTTCACTTACATCGATCCGGTCACCAAGGATCTTCTCGACGCCACCCAGGGCCACTCGACCATCATGAACTTCAGCACCATTCCCGCCTGGATGTTCAAGACCGACCAGCCGGTGAAATATCCCGAGGACCCCAACCAGGTGTTCTGGAAATATACCCAAGGCACGGTGCTCCGTGACCCTACCGGCAAGGAACTGGGCGACTACTTCGGGCGTCTGGTGAGCTGGTATATCAAGGGCGGCTTCACTGACGAGAACGGCAAGCCGCACCAGTCGGGGTATCACTACACGTTTCCATATTGGGAGGTGCTGAACGAAATCGATTTCGAGCACAACACCACGCCCGAGGATTACACCAAGCGCTACGACGCCATTGTTGAGGGCATTCGCAAGGTCAGCCCCAACACCAAATTCATGGGCCTGGCGCTGGCCGCGCCGGGAGCCAATCCCAAGTACTTTGAGTATTTCCTGAATGCCAAGAACCACAAGCCCGGCATTCCGCTGGATTACATTTCGTTCCATTTTTATGCCTCACCGGCGCTGGACGAAAACCTGGATGGCTGGCAGCATACGTTCTTCGACCAGGCCCAGGGCTTTCTGAATGTCACCCGATACATTCTCGCTATTCGCGATCGCGAGTCGCCGCAGACCAAGGTGGATACGGACGAACTGGGTATCATTCTGCCCACCGACGGCCTGGAGATCCGTGCGTCGAAGGCGCTGCCCGACCACATTCCTCATCGCTACTGGAACGCGGCGGGGGCGTTGTACGGTTTCCTTTTCGTGGAGCTATCGAAGCTGGGAGTGGACGTGATCGGCGAATCGCAACTGGTGGGCTACCCGTCGCAGTTCCCCAGCGTGTCGATGATCGATTACAACAACGGCAAGCCCAACGCACGCTACTGGGTGCTGAAGCTTATCAAGGACAACTTCAATCCCGGCGACAAGCTGGTGGCAGAGAAAGAGCAGAAGGACGATGATGGCGCTCCCTCAGACGTTCTGGTGCAGGGCTTCCTCACGCCCAAAGGAAAGAAGGTCCTGCTGGTAAACAAAACGAACAGCGACAAGACGGTGGTGCTGGAATCGGATTTGCAAGCTGCGGACTCATTCACGGTGGATGAGGCCACGGGCGATGAAGCCCCGCGCGCGGGCAAGGCTGAAGGCGCGAATTTCCGGATGGCGCCGTTCGCGGTAACGGTTTTGAGCGTTCATTGACGGCCAAGATGATTGGTTTGCACCAAAATGGGTGAATTCGGCCGAATAAGGCTGGCTAATCGTCTCATTCTGTAACATTTACCCCTCCCACACAGTGGCACAGTGGGGGGGTTGGGTAGGGCTGCTTTTGGCTGAGCAGGCCGGGAACCTTTCGGGCTTTCCGGCCATCAGCTCCCTTTCGACTGCAAGTGGGAGACGGATCTTTTGTTCTGCAATGCTGATTCAAGTATGCGCCTAAAGGGGACAATTAATATGCAAACTAAAATCGTGGTTAAGTTGTTTAGATTCAGGCATGTAATAGAATTGCCCTCTTGACAAGGTTGCGGGGTGGAGAACTTGGATCCAAAAGCGGAAGGTCTGCGAGTCGGGCTATGCGGCATCGGGCTGGACGCGTACTGGCCCCAGTTTGAGGGCTTGCAGGCGCGCCTTGAAGGCTATGTGCGCCGCGTGGGCGAGCGTCTCGAGAGAGCCGGAGCCTCTGTTGAGCATCTGGGCCTGGTGGATACGCCGCAGCGGGGCCGGCAGGCGGGGCATGCGTGCCGCCGGGCCGACGTCGACCTGCTGGTCATTTACGTGACCACCTATGCGCTCTCCACAACTGTCTTGCCCCTGGTGCAGCGCGCGCAGGCGCCGGTGCTGGTGCTGAACCTGCAGCCTGCGGCGGCCATCGATTACGAGGCGTTCAATCGCCTGCCGAACCGAACCGCCATGACCGGCGAGTGGCTGGCCTATTGCTCAGCCTGCCCGGTGCCCGAAATAGCCAACGTTCTGGCGCGCGCGGGCATTCCTTTCCACCAGCTAACCGGAGTGCTGGGAGACGAATCCGTCTGGGCGGAGATCGAGGACTGGATCGCCGCCGCGCGCGTGAAAAAAGCGCTGGCTGATAACCGCCTGGGATTGCTGGGGCATTATTACAGCGGCATGCTCGACATCCAGACCGACCTGACGCAGGTGGCGATCACGTTCGGCAGTCATATCGAACATCTCGAAGTGGACGAGCTGAGCGCATTGCGCGAGGGCGTGAACATGGAGGACATTCGTGCCCGCGTTGCGGATTTCAGGAGCCATTTCGACGTGCAATCCGACTGCTCGGAAGAGGAGCTGGCGCGGGCGGCGCGCACGTCGGTGGCGCTGGATCGATTCGCAGCGGGGCATGACCTCCAGTCGCTCGCCTACTACTACATGGGCAGCGGAGTGCCTTCCAATGAAGACACCATGAGCTCCATCATCCTGGGAACTTCGCTGCTCACGGCGCGCGGCATTGCGGTGGCCGGCGAGTACGAAGTGAAGAACGTGCTGGCGATGAAAATCATGGATTGCTTCGGCGCGGGCGGATCATTCACCGAGTACTATGCGCTGGACCTGAAGGCGGATCACGTGCTGATGGGGCACGACGGCCCGGGACATATCGCAATTGCCGAAAGCAAGACCAAGGTGCGCCCGCTGGCGGTGTATCACGGCAAGGTGGGCCGTGGATTGTCAGTGGAGATGAGTGTGAAGCGCGGGCCGGTGACGCTGCTTTCGATTGTCGAGGACGCGGCGCATGGGTTCAAGCTGCTGGCCGCGCAAGGCGAAAGCGTGCCGGGCGAGATTCTGCACATCGGCAATACCAATAGCCACTACCGTTTTCCGATCGGCGCAAAAGGCTTTGTGGAGGCGTGGACTGCGCAGGGTCCCGCGCATCATTGCGCCATCGGCGTCGGACACCTGGCCGGAAAGCTGGACAAGCTGGCGCAGTTGCTGGAGATTCCCTTCGTACAGGTGTGTTGAGCCGGTTGTGAAACTCGATGGATCGGATTTAGTGGAATCCCAGGTCTCAAAATCGAGACCTGGGCCACCAAGTTTTGTTGAATAGAATCAGGCGGCGCGGCGAGCTGCGCCCTGGCTGACGGATTCAATGATCGCCTTGCTGAAGGCGGGAATGTCGTCGGGCTTGCGGCTGAAGATGAACTGTCCGTCCGTAACCACTTCCTGATCCACCCAGTTCGCGCCGGCATTCTTCAGGTCGGTTTTAACCGACGGCCAGGAAGTGACTTTCTTTCCCCGAACCACGTCGGCTTCGACCAGCGTCCAAGGGCCGTGACAGATCGCGGCCACCGTTCTGCCGGTGCCGACGAACTGGCGGACGAAGTTAACCGCCGCAGGTTCCATGCGGAGATGATCGGGATTGATCACGCCGCCGGGCAGCACCAGTGCGTCATAGTCGTTCGGGTTGGCGTCGTCGAGCGTCTTATCAACCGTGACGCTATCTCCCCATTCCTTGAATTTCCAGCCCTTGATTTCGCCGCTTTTGGGCGCGATGACGACAGTGGTTGCGCCCGCTTCGTCGAGGGCTTTGCGCGGCTCGGTCAGTTCGACTTGTTCGAAGCCATCCGTGGCAAGGATGGCGATCTTCTTTCCATTCAGATTGGAAGCCATAATTCCTCCGGTATTTTAGTGCTCGTGAAAAGCTGAACGGCCCGGAACAGGTTCCCGGGCCGCTGTGGATCACAATGTAAAAGGACCGTTAAGCGGCCTTCTTTGGTCGGCCCGGTTTCGCTTTCGTGGGCTGCGCCGGGGCTTGCGCGGAACTCGTATCTACGGCCGTATCCCCAAAGTCCCGCGGCCCGTAGTCGTAGTCTTTGCCGCCATCGTAATTCTGTTTTTCTTTCGGAGTCTGGGTGCGCTCTTCTTCCTTGATTCCCCAACCCAATTCACGCGCGTACTCGCTGGCCAGGCCGCTCGTCTGCGGTGTAAATCCTTCCGGCAGGTGCGGCTCCGGAGTCCGCGATTCCTTCTCTCGCATGGGAAATCCTCCTCCCCGCGGGGATGAGATGGAAGGCGGTGATAGGGGGATGCCTGCCGGTCAGCCTTTCCCGAGGGTCCTCCGGAATACGAACGCGCACGGCTGCACGATCCCTGTGGCAACTCCCCGCCCTGCTTCCGCTTCCGAAGGGTGAGGAATGCATATGGCTGATACCAACAAACCGGCACAGGGAAAGAACAAAGCGGAGAACAGCAACTCCGGCGCAAATACTTCGACAACTGAGAAGTTCACCAGCATCCCGGGCGATCCGTCACGTGGGCCCGACGCTGGAGTCGGATCCGCACTACTTCGATGTGGAGCGGGAGGGCGGCGGCGAGACTCCGGAAGCTCAGATCATGAAAGAGGGAACATCGCCCGAGTCACACGTGGGGCGGGGTGCAACCGACTTGTCGGCGGATGTTTCCGGCTCCATAGGTGGCGCGAATCGGGGCGGACGGAATGAGGAGCCGGAGCCGCTGAAGACGCGCCTGCCCGGTGACACCAGCTCCGATCCGCACACCGATCTTGGGCCGGATAATGCGACCACCCTGAAAAGCAGGGGCGAACGCACCAGGGAGTAGGAACCAGGGACAAGAGCCCGACCG
>Ga0070717_10003717_pt1 | contig 10962 bp, 15 predicted proteins | sample LARL113metaG_FD_71366 | JGI IMG/M metagenome (GOLD analysis project Ga0070717, IMG submission 71366) | Corn, switchgrass and miscanthus rhizosphere microbial communities from Kellogg Biological Station, Michigan, USA - LAR L11-3 metaG | ecosystem: Host-associated > Plants > Roots > Rhizosphere ...
TTCGCCGAGTGGAACAAGGTCGCGACGTACGGCTACATGATCACGGTCGCGGGCGTCGCGATATTCTTCCTGAACCTGGTCCTGTCGCTCAGCGCGGGCAAAAAGGCTCCAGCCAACCCCTGGGGCGAGGGTGCGACGACGCTCGAATGGACTTTGTCGAGCCCGCCGCCTTTCCACCAATATTCGACGTTGCCGCAGATCGACTAGGCGGCGAACGAGGAATGAGAAGGCCCCGGGAAACCGGGGCCTTTTTCATGTGCAGCGCCTAAATGTTCACTGCACTGCTGACATTTCGCCGATGAGTTCTAGTCTCGTCGTCCAGGCAGGACTTTGGGGGACACCATCATGCGGCGATGGATCTTGCTTGCAGCATTGCTTTTGCCGGCGCCTGCTCACGCCGAGCAGACCCTGTTTGGGCCGATGCGCAACGGCGCACAATTCGTGTGCGCGGACTTGAACGAAACTGGGGCCAGTACGACCGACACGATCGGTTACTGGATTCTCGGCTTCTGGAGCGGACTCAATGCGGCCAATGACGCTCTGGTCGGGGATGGAACCACCGCCAACGGCGTGATCGGAGAAGTGAAGCTCTATTGCACGGGCCATCCGTCGGTCAGTCTGCCGCAGGCGACGCTCGATACTTATGCGATGATGAAAAAGCCGAGGAAGCGCTAAGTATCTTTGGCATTCGCAGCGAGACAGGACATTTTGGCTTGCCGATGTTATGGAGCTCGCGGTCCCCAGGAATTGAACGGCGGAGGTGTCATGCCCCAGTTCGTGATTGAGAGGGAAATGCCGGGGGCGGGTTCGCTCGGTCCCGATGATCTCAAGCTTGCTTCGCAGACGTCGTGCTCGGTGCTTCGCGATCTCGGGCCCACCATCCAGTGGGTCCACAGCTACGTCACCGACAACAAGATCTATTGTGTGTACCGGGCGCCCAATGAAGAGATGATCCGCGAGCATGCGCAGCGCGGCGGGTTCCCGGCGAACAAGATCGCGCAGGTCCGGACGATGATCGACCCGACGACGGCCGAGTAGCCAGTCTGGCGCTAGGGGCAGCGCACATGTCGCACGTGTTCATCTCCTATGCCCGGCCGGACGAGCCGCTCGCCACCTTGATCGCGGACGGATTGCGGGAAGGCGGGTTCGAGGTCTGGCGCGACGACGAGCTGCCCGCGCATCGGCCCTATGCGGAAGTGATCGAGGAGCGGATCAACGGCGCTGGGGCGGTGGTCGTCCTCTGGTCGGCCGAGGCGACCCGGTCGCAATGGGTTCGCGCTGAGGCCGATACCGCGCGCACCGCCTTCACATTGGTCCAGGCGAGCCTCGACGGGACGATCCCGCCGATGCCTTTCAACCAGATCCAGTGCGCCGACCTCAAGGCCTGGGACGGCCAGCGGACCTCGGCGGGCTGGCGAAAGCTCGTTGCGAGCGTGACGGAACTTGCAGGCTCTGCGCCCGGCCCCGCCGAATCGCGAGAGTCGACGCGCGAAGTCTCGGTCTGCGTCCTGCCGTTCCAGAACATGAGCGGCGATGCCGAGCAGGAATATTTCAGTGACGGCATCAGCGAGGATATCACCACCGATCTGTCGAAAATCTCGGCGCTCGAGGTAATCGCGCGAAACACGGCCTTTACCTTCAAGGGTCAGTCCGTGAACGTCTGCGAGGTCGCGAGGAAGCTCGGTGTCACCCATGTGCTCGAAGGTAGCGTCCGAAAGGTCGGCGGGCGTGTCAGAATCAACGCCCAGCTGATCGACGGGCACACCGGCGGGCACGTCTGGGCTGACCGCTACGACCGCGATCTCACGGACATCTTCACGATCCAGGATGAGATTTCAAAAGCGATCGTCCGCGCACTGAAGCTGAAGCTTCTTCCCGAAGAGAAGAAGGCGATCGAACAGCGCGGCACCCAGAGCGTCGAGGCCTACAACCTCTTCCTGCTCGCACGGCAATATTGGGTCACCGGGAACATCGGCGACATCCGCCGAGAGGAATGCGTGATGCGCATCTGCGGCGCAGCGGTCGAGATCGATCCTTATTATGCGCGCGCCTGGGCTTTGCTCGCCATGGCGCAATCGAACATCCGCTATATGTTCTTGAACACTCAGGTGGACGACGGAGTCGCTGCAGCGCACAGCGCGCTCACCATCGACGCCAGCATTGCCGAGGCCCACTGCCCGATGGTGAGGCGGCTCGAGGATCGAAGGCAATATGCCAAGGCCGAAGCCGAGATGGAGATCGCGTTACACCTCGATCCCGATTCATGGGACGTGAACAAGGAGGCAGCGCGGGTTTATTTCCGAAAGCGCGAGCTTGAGCCGACCGTGCGACACCTCGAAACCGCCGTGTCGCTGATGGAGACCGATCCGCACGCGTGGGCGAGGCTGGTGACCTGCTACCATGCGCTTGGCAACCGGACTGCGCTTCGCATGGCCGCGGAGCGCGCCATCGCTCAGGCCGAGGAAGTGCTTTCCCACGATCCGAGCAACGGCTCGGCAATGAGTTTCGGAGCGCTTGGCCATGCAGCGCTCGGGCAGGTCGAGCGTGCCCGCGAATGGATCGAGCGGGCAATGCTGATTGATCGCGATAACCTCGACATGCGTTACAGCTTTGCCTGCCTCTACGCGACCTATCTCGGGGAGCCGGAACGGGCACTGAGCTTTCTCGACCGCTATCTTTCGGCCGTCGGGAACTTCCAGCTCAGCCTCGTTGAAGCGGACCCCGACCTCGACCCGTTGCGTGAAGACCCGCGCTTCGAAGCGATGCTATCCAAGGCGAAGAAGCGGTTGGGAATCGTTGGAGCGGTTCCTGCGGAGTAAGGCGAGCTCGTCGCCCGCGCCCTCAGGTCCGGCAGAGCATATTTGAACATCCACACTACAGCCTTTCCGAGCGGGGAGATTCGCGGGTTCCTGGTCGCAGTGCCCGAGGCTTCGACATGGGCGATGATGCTGTTCGGCCTCGGCGCAGTTGGAGCAGTCGTTCGCCGCCGAAGGCCCTCAGCCGGGCCCGACCCTCGCTGCACGTAGGATCCTGATCTGCGGATCGAGCATCTGCCCCTTCATGGCTCCCTCGCCCTTCGTCGCTGAAACGGGCGATTCGAAGATCTTCTTCACGACGTCCATGCCTTCGGTGACGTGACCGAACGCGGCGAAGCCGTTGGCGTCGCCGCCCGGGCCGTTGGCGTCGAGGCCCGGCATGTCGGATAAGAGGATGAAGAAATCAGCACGCGCGGTTCCAGGGCCGGCATTGGCCATGGAGATCGCGCCCGCGACATTGTGGAGGCCGGTCTGAGTCGTCGGCTCATGCGAGATCGGCGGGAACAGCTTGCGGGCGTCGGTCGTGATTCCGCCCTGGATGAGCCCGCCGTCACCAACATGCATGGCCCGGTAGAAGTTCTGGCCATCAAGACGGTGCGTGTCGACATAATGGAGGAAGTTGGCGGTCGTGATTGGCGCATGGGCTCGGTCGAGAGCGACGACGATTCGACCAAGGCTCGTGTCGATCGCGACCGGAACGAGGTCTTCCTTCGGCGCGGACGCTTGGGCTGCGGGGGCAGGAGCCTGGGCAAGCGCGGGCGTGGCGACAACAGCAAGCAGTGCGAAAGCAAGGAATCGGTGCTTCATGATGGCACCATTAGCAAAGCCTCGATGAACCTTGCCACACAGACTTTTCCTCTAGAGAGCAACCCCTTATAGGCGCGGCCATGTCCACCCTGGAGCTGACCAATCCAGCCGCGCTGCCGGCCGACTGGCGCGATTTCCTCGCGCTGACGAAACCTCGCGTGATGAGCCTCGTGGTCTTCACCGGACTTTGCGGGCTCCTGGTTGCGCCGGTGCAGCTTCCCCTCGTGCTCGGCTTCACGGCAATCCTTTGCATTGCGCTTGCCGCCGGCGCCTGCGGAGCGCTCAACCAGTGGTACGAGGTCGAGGTTGACTCGAAAATGCGGCGGACGGCCAAGCGGCCGCTGCCCGCAGGACGGATGGACCGTCAGTCGGCGCTCCATTTCGGGGTTGGGCTGGGCGTCTTCTCGGTGCTGTTGATGGGCCTTGCGACCAACTGGCTCGCAGCCGTGATGCTGGCCATTTCGATCCTGTTCTACGTCCTTGTCTACACAGTCTGGCTGAAACCTCGCACCGCGCAGAACATCGTCATTGGCGGCGCTGCGGGTGCGTTTCCACCCTTGATCGGCTGGGTGGCGGCGACTGGCCATTTCGCCGCGCTTCCGATGCTTTTGTTCGCGATCATCTTCCTGTGGACTCCACCGCATTTCTGGGCGCTCTCGCTGTTCGTTCGTTCCGATTACGCGGCAGCCGGAATCCCGATGCTTCCAGTCGTCGCAGGCGTTGAGAGCACTCGGCGGCAGATCTTCCTTTACAGCCTGCCGATGGCCGCCGCTGCGGTCGCCCCGTGGCCGCTTGCGCTGGCCGGCGCCGTTTATGGAATCAGCGCCGCGGTGCTGAGCTTCGTCTTTCTCGTGCTTGCGGGTCGAGTCGCGTCCAGCCGGGCAACGGATCCGGCGCAGATGGACGCGGAGAAGCATCTGTTTGCCTATTCGGTCTTCTACCTGTTCGCGCTGTTCGCCGTGCTTGTCTCCGACCGGTGGCTGGCATGGTGAGGCCCGAGGATGAGGTCATCCGCAAGCGCCAGCGCGAACGCGCACGGATCACGGCACTGCTTCTGGCAGCGTTCGTCATCCTCCTTTTCTTCATCACCATTGCGAAGACGGGAATGAATTGGTGAACACCGCGGTTGCTCAGAACAGGAATGCCAAGACACTCGTCATTCTGCTGCTGGTTATTGCAGGGATGATCGGTCTCGTTGCTGTGTCGCCGGCGCTGTATCGCGCGTTCTGCGAGGCGACTGGCTTCAATGGCACGACGCTTCGCGCCGACAGGGCGCCGGGCGCGGTCGCGGGACAGGTCAAGGTGCAGTTCGACGCGAACGTCCATCCCGGCCTTCCCTGGCGGTTCGAGCCCGAACAGACGGCGGTGAACGTCGCGCCGGGAGCGCAGACCAAGATTTTCTATCGCGCCCAGAACCTCAGTGCGCGGGCAATCACCGGTCAGGCCGTCTACAATGTGTCGCCCGACACGGTCGGCAAGTATTTCAAGAAGATCCAGTGCTTCTGCTTTAGCGAACAGACGCTTCAGCCGGGGCAGAGGGTCGACATGCCGGTCGTTTTCTTCGTCGATCCCGCGATCGAGAAGGACCCCGATACCAAGGACGTTCACGAAATTACGCTCAGCTACACATTTTATCCGGTGGAAACTGTTCCGACCGCCCGCTAGGACCGGGGCAAAGTCAAAGAGGGAAGCATTACGACGATGGCCGCCACGAAGAACCACGATTACCATCTGGTAGAACCGAGCATCTGGCCGCTTATCGGCGCGATGGCCGCGTTCGCCCTGTTTGGCGGCTTCGTCATGTACCTTCACGAAAATCCCTACGGGAAGTTCGTGATGGGCCTCGGTGTCGCCGGCGTCCTTTTCACCATGTACGAGTGGTGGGGCAACACGATCCGCGAGGCGCACACGGGCTATCACACGCCCGTCGTGCAACTTCACCTGCGCTACGGGATGATCCTGTTCATCGCCTCAGAGGTGATGTTCTTCCTCGCCTGGTTCTGGGCCTTTTTCGACAGCTCGATCTTCCCGAGCGCGGTTGAGGCTGTCGGGGGCGTGTGGCCCCCAAAGGGCATCGAAGTCCTGAACCCGTGGGGCTTTCCGCTGCTCAACACGCTGATCCTGCTGTGCTCGGGAACGACGGTGACCTGGGCTCACCATTCGTTGATCCACGGCGACCGCCAGGGCCTGAAGCTTGGACTGCTGCTGACGATCCTCCTCGGGCTCACCTTCACGAGCGTTCAGGCCTACGAATATGCTCACGCGCCCTTCGCGTTTAAGGGCAGCATCTACGGCTCGACCTTCTTCATGGCGACGGGCTTTCACGGATTCCACGTGATCGTCGGAACCATCTTCCTCATCGTCTGCCTGATCCGTGCGAACAGGGGTGATTTCACGCCGAGGCAGCATTTCGGCTTCGAGGCTGCCGCCTGGTACTGGCATTTCGTCGACGTCGTGTGGCTGTTCCTATTCACGTCCATCTATCTCTGGGGCGGCTGGGGCGCGCCGCACGCGGGGTGAGCCCGGAGCCGCAGGCTGAGGGGCCCTCGTCGCTTCGGGCGGCGATCGCGGGCAACTGCCCGCGCTGCGGGGCGCATACGCTTTTTGCCGGATGGGTCGGCTTTGCCACGCGCTGCAAGTCCTGCGGCCTCGACTATTCAAGCTTCAATGTCGGGGACGGGCCGGCCGCCTTCCTGATCTTCATCGTCGGCACGATCACCGTGGTTAGCGCACTGGTGGTCGACGGTGCCTTTTCACCGCCCTGGTGGGTGCACCTCGTGTGGATCCCAGTCGCTGCCGGCCTCACCATTGGAGGGCTCAGGGTTTCAAAGGCGTGGCTCCTCGCGCAGGAATATAAGCACCGCGCCCGCGAGGGCCGGATTGTCGAATGACGAAGCGCCTGCCGATCCTCGCGACCCTGATCGTTGCCCTCGCAATCGCGCTGATGATCGCCCTTGGCGCCTGGCAGCTCAAGCGTGCGAAGTGGAAGGAAGGGCTATTCCAGCGTTATGCAGCGGCTGAGAAGCTGCCGCCGATCGCTTTTCCGACGGTACCGCAGCGCGACGACCAGCTGCCGCTGTTCCGCCATGCGACGGGCGTCTGCCTCCGGGTCGCCGGCCAGCGTGCGATCGCCGGCGAAAACCGCGCGGGTGATCCTGGCTATGTCCATATCGTCGATTGCGTGACCGGGGCCGAAGGACCGGGGATGAGCGTCGAGGTCGGCTGGTCGCAGGATCCGAATGCGAAGGTGAACTGGAGCGGCGGGCCAGTGAGCGGGATCATCGTCCCGGATCGGCGCCTGCGAATGCGGCTTGTGGCGGCGAGCGCGCCGCAGGGGCTCGAGCCGAGCAGAACGCCCGATGTCGCTTCCGTCAGTCCGATCACGCCCGCGGGACATCGCGGTTATGCGGCGACATGGTTCAGCTTGGCGGCGGTCGCGCTGATCATTTATGGCCTGGCAGTGCGAAAGCACCTGAAAGCGAGCTCCAAGTGAGCGGCGAGCAGCACATTCTTGCCAATGGCCTTACGGTGGCTGCGGACCCGCTGGTGGGCGCGGAATCCGTCACGATCGGGCTTTATGCAAGCATTGGCTCGCGCTCGGAGCCGGCAGCCCTCAGCGGCCTCGCACATCTCGTCGAGCATATGGTGTTCAAGGGCGCCGGCGGCCGCGACACGCGAGCGCTCGCCGAGGTGATCGAGGATGTCGGCGGTTCCTTGAACGCGTGGACGGCGAGGGACCAGACGGTGTTCCACGGCCGGGCGCTCGCCCGCGATCTTGAGCTCGTCGCCGAGCTGATCGGAGATCTCGTCCGAGCGCCGCACTTCGACGAGGAGCATCTCGAGCGCGAGAAGCAGGTGATCCTGTCGGAGCTTGGCGAGAGCGTCGATTCACCTGACGACCTCGTCCACGACCATCTGTTCGAGGCGGCGTTCGACGGACAGGCGATCGGTCGTCCGGTGCTCGGAAACGAAAAGACTGTTCGCGCAGCGAAGCGTCAGGACTGCCTCGATTGGCTCGGCCAGCAGTTCGTGCCTTCGAGACTGGTGCTGGCGGCAAGCGGCAAGATCCGCCCGGGTGACGTGCTCAAGCTCGCCGAGCGGCTTTTCGGGGACATGGAAGCGCGCGACGTTCCGGCGATCGAGGCGGCGCATTTCACAGGCGGTGTCCGCAATGACCGCCGGAACTTCGAACAGGCGCACTGGTGCATTGCCTTCCCGGGTCAACGGGCGTCCGACCCGCGCAATCCCTCGCTCGCGCTGTTCGTTCAGGCGCTGGGTGGAGGAACTTCGTCGCGCCTGTTCCAGGAGCTCCGCGAGGAGCGCGGTTTCGCCTATTCGATCTACGCCTGGAACCAGGCATTCGCCGACACCGGCCTGGTCGGGATCGGCTGTGCCGCCGAACGGCCGCGCGCAGCCGAATCTGTACAGCTGGCGCGCGAGGTCCTGACGGCGACTGCCGAGAGCCTGACCGAGGTCGAGCTCAATCGGGCGCGCGCACAGGTTGAAGCTGGACTGCTGATGGGCCTGGAAACCGCTCAGGGACGAGCGGACCAGATGGCGCGATCGATCGAGATATTCGGGCGCATCCTGTCGCTCGACGAGCTGGTCGGACAGATCCGCGCCGTCACCCTCGATGATGCGAGGGAAGCGGGACAAGCGCTCCTTGGCGGACCTGTCGCGGTCGCATCGGTCGGCGCGAAGCTCGCACTGGCGGCGTGAACGACCTTCAAACGATCGTCGCGGAACCCTGGACCGACTGGGGCCTGGTGGATTGCGGCCATGGCCAGAAGCTCGAGCGCTACGGACCGTTCAGGGTGGTCCGCCCGGAGCCGCAGGCGATGTGGGCGCCCGCGCGAGACGATTGGGACTCGGACGCGAGCTTCATCCCGGGCTCGGATGAGGAAGGCGGTGGCCGTTGGGTCCAGCACCGCCCGGTGCCTCGGCAGTGGGAGCTGTCACGCGACGGCGTGAAGTTCAGCGCCTCGCTGACGCCCTTCCGGCACTTGGGGTTCTTTCCTGACATGGCACCGCAATGGGACTGGATGCGCGAGCGCTCCCGCGATGCCGATGTTCTGAACCTGTTCGGATACACCGGCGTCGGCAGCCTGTTGCTGAGCGAAGTGGGTGGGAGACTGGTCCATGTCGATGCGTCGAAGAAGTCGGTCGAGCAGGGTAAAGAGAATGCGCGTTTGTCCGGCTTCGACGAGCGGCCCATCCGCTGGATCGTTGATGATGCGAGCAAGTTCACCGCGCGCGAGGGGAGGCGCTCGCGGCGCTACGATGGCATCCTGCTCGACCCGCCCAAGTTCGGCCGAGGCCCGACTGGAGAGATATGGCGTCTGGAGGAAAATCTGGCGCCGCTGCTGGCCGACTGCCGAAGGCTACTCGATGCGAACAGCCGCTTCCTCGTGCTGACCGTTTACGCGGTGCGTATGTCAGCACTCGCGATTGGCGAATTGTTGGAGCAGACGCTGGCCGATCTGGGTGGCACCGTCGAGATGGGCGAAATGGCGGTGCGCGAGGAGACTCGGGGATTGCTGCTCCCGACGGCTATCTTCGCGCGCTGGTCTAGGTCCTAGCGGCGCGGATCGCGGCCCCACCAACGAACGGAGCCCCGGCGAGCAGAAGCATTGAGATCGCTGCTTCAAGCGCCATCGCCTGCCTCTCGCCATCGCTGCAGAACGCCGCCGCGAAGATCAGCAAAGGCACGGCCAGCGGCAGTACCAGCAGGCCAGCCATTGAACCCGCGCGCGGCAGTCCGGCGGTGAGGGCCGCGACCGCGACCGCGAGGGCAGCAAGGCCTGGGGTGCCGATCAGGATCGAGAGCAGGACTCGCACGAGATCCTGCCGGCTGATGTCGAGCAGGGCTGCAGCCGGGAAAACGGCCACGAACAGGAGCGGCCCGAAAGTCAGCCAATGCGCCGCGATCTTGGCGACGGCGATCGTCTCATCGGCGATGCCATGCAGGGAAAGCTGGTCGAGGACCCCGTCAGCACGATCCGGCTCGATCAGGCGCTCGATGGGGAGAAGCGCGGCTGTCAGTACCGCAATCCACAACGCGCCCGCTCCGACGCGCCCGAGCAGCTTGGCATCGGGTCCAAGCGCGAACGGCAGCAAAGTCGCAACGAGGAGGAAGAAGGCGATCGGAAGCCACGCGCCGCCGGTGAAGCTTCTGCGCACGTCGCGAAGGATCAGGGCTCCGATCACGACGCCAGCTCGATCTTGCGCCATTCGCCGCCGAGCCGCTGGTGTGACGCAGCCATTACCGCGCCTCCCGAATCGAGGTGATGTTCGACAAGGAGGCCGAGCTTCCTGCCGCCATCGGCGTCTAGCGCGTTCAAAGGCTCATCAAGAAGCCACAGCGGTGCCCCGGAAGCCGCAACGCGCGCCAAGGTTGCGCGCTTGAGCTGGCCGGACGAAAGCAATCGGACGGGCACAAGTCCGAGGTGAGCAAGCCCGAGCGCGTCCATCGATCTTTCAGGCGAGGGGTTCCAGAACTGAAGCGCGCGCCCAAGCGGCAACTCGCGATCGAGCGCCAATGCATCGTCGGCAAGCGCCAGCGGCGACCGGTCAACCCTGCCCGACTCCGCACGAAGAAGTCCCGCCGCAAGCCGGATCAGGCTCGACTTTCCGCTGCCGTTCGGCCCGGTCACCTGAAGCCGCTCTCCGGGTCCAAGTTCGAAACTCAGAGCCTCGAATAGCAGTCGACCGCCACGATGGAGCGTCACCTCCTCGAACCGCAGGAGCGGCGTCACTCGGCACTATCCTCTAGCGCGTGCATATCATCGTCAGAGAAACCGAAATGATGTCCGACTTCGTGAATCACGACGTGGCTGACGAGCTGCTCGAGGCTGAAGTCGGTCGAGCGCCACTCGGAGAGGATCGGACGCGAATAAAGCGTGATGCGTTCCGGTAGGGCGCCCGAGAGGCTGACGCTCTGGTGATTGAGCGAAATGCCTTCGTACAGGCCGCTGAGCTGCATCGGGTGCGTCAGACCGAGGCGGCGGACGGTCTCGCCGTCGGCGACCGGCACGACTTGCAGGACAATGTCCCTGAGGCTTTCAGCGAAGGGCGAAGGCAGCCGCTCCAGCGTACGGCGGGCGATCTCATCGATCTCAGCTTCGGTCGGCGTTCGGCCGTTGAAACGCTCTGCAGGTGTCATGCACGGCAGGAACTAGGGGCGGTCGTTACGCCCGGCAACCTTGCCCAGTTCAGGTTCGCCCCTTAGAGGGCCGCTTTCCAGCGACTAGCGGAGCGGTGGCCGAGTGGTCGAAGGCGCTCGCCTGGAAAGTGAGTATACGGCAAAACCGTATCGAGGGTTCGAATCCCTCCCGCTCCG
>Ga0070717_10003718_pt1 | contig 10962 bp, 12 predicted proteins | sample LARL113metaG_FD_71366 | JGI IMG/M metagenome (GOLD analysis project Ga0070717, IMG submission 71366) | Corn, switchgrass and miscanthus rhizosphere microbial communities from Kellogg Biological Station, Michigan, USA - LAR L11-3 metaG | ecosystem: Host-associated > Plants > Roots > Rhizosphere ...
ATCACTCTCTGATTTCAGGGTTTGCACCTACAGATTGTCACATCTGGAAGCAGAAAAAATGTTGCTTTTTTCTGCTTTTTAGACTCTTATTGTTGGGTTAAAAAGTGCGACTGTAGTGTTGACGCCGATTTCCTACGTTTCACCTCAAAAACCGTCCACATTTGACCCAATTTACCAACTCCGGCTCAATGCGTTCGTGTTCGCGCACCTGCGTCTGTTGCGTCTTTACCAGCTGGGCCACATGTAGCGCCGGTGCGATCTGGGGAGCGAGGGTATCGAGAAGGGTGCGCTCCTCGCGGGTATAAACTTCGCCTCTCAGATGCGGCCCCAGGATGAGCAGTCCAAGCAGTTCTCCTTGACTGGCTAAGGGCAGGAGCAGTTCTGCCGCACGGAGCGAGAGAGCCTGCAAGGCCGGCGAATCCAGGTGCAGACGATCAATCTCTAAGGTGCTGGGATGACGCAGCACATAGGCTATGAGCGGATCTTCGTCGGCAACCACGATCTCTTCTGTCGAGCCGGATGGCGAAGGCTCGTCATGAGAGGTGCGTATCCAGAAGGAGAAAGAGTACGGTTGCATAGTTTTCTGGATGACCATGAGGAAGCGCTCGCGCAACTGCTCAAGATCAATCTCCTCGCGCAGCGTCGCAGTGAATGCCTCGATCGCTTTCTCCCGTTCACGAAGGTTGAAGCGTCGCTCCATGCGTTGCTGGATATACACGCGCACAGGTTCAAGTATAATCGCAAAGGCGAGAGTGCTGGTGACGGGGATGATAAGAGGAAAAGTGGGACTCCGGTATAGGAGCAGTTGCACTACGGTGATCGCGCCGTAGTAGATGAAGGTCAGGCAGATCGAGAGCAGGAGGTAGACCGGCGTACTTGTGAGAAACTTGTTGATGTTGTAGCGCTGGGGTTGCGCCCAGGTCAGGCTCACCAGCACGGGAAGCAGGATGAAGACCGTATTACGTCCGAAGAGGACTGTCAGCAGAGTGAATAAAGTACCACCGATGAACCCACTCACAATGACCCGCGTGACGATATACCACTGAGCAGGGAAGCGTCGAGTATGCTTCCTAGGTGGTGCAGGGTACTCCACGCTTCTTGATGACACCTGAAAGACGGCCATAACTTTTCTCCCTATCTGTTGGCTTTCTCTGTTGCTCTAGCTTGAGGAACATCCGAAGTTTACGAACTGCCGATTATCACGATGAGTAGTGTTTCCATGATGATTTCCTTTCACCAGCGCCTCTCACTGAGGGGGAGTATATCAGTTGGAGATCCCAGGAGAGAAGAGCATGCCTGATCACGTGTGTATTGCAAACATGATCAGTAAAATGATCAGGCATGCTCTTCTCTCCTATGACCCATGCCAGTTATATTTGGCCTGTCAGAACTTGTTTGCAGTATTAGGAGGAAGTTATGCAGGTGGCGATCATTACGATTGGAACACGCGGCGATATTCAGCCGTATATCGCGCTGGGTCAGGGGTTGCAGGCCGCCGGATATGAGGTGAAAGTGGTGACATTTCAGGCCTTCGAGTCCTTTGTACGGAGCTCTGGCCTGGATTTCGCGGCGGTTTCGGGGGACCTGGCGAGCTTGATGACGATGGATTGGACACAATCACAGATCGAGAGCGGTGGGAAGTCGATGGGGTCTTTGGGGAGGGTCGCACAGGATGCGGAGGGACTCCTGGTGCAACTGATGACGGATTGTCTTCAGGCCTGCCAGGGAGCTGAGGTTGTTATGGGATCGGTCGTTGGGGGGCTGGCGGGACAAGCGGTGGCACAGAAGCTGGGGGTGTCGTACTGGTCAGTGTATCTTCAGCCGTTGGATCGGACGATCGCCTTTCCTAATTCGTTCTCGCTGTTCCCGATGCCGCCACGCTGGCTCTTGGTCGGGAAGCGGGCGTACAACTGGACGACCCATGTGTTCTCGGCGCGCTTGTTTTGGCTCCTGTTTGGCAAGGTGCTCAACAGGGCGCGGCAGAAGGCGTTGCACCTGGCAGCTTTCTCGCGGAAGCAGCGCTATCCAACGCTTTATGGGTATAGCCCGACTGTCCTGCCGAAACCGGCCAACTGGGACGAGCGCATCACGGTAACGGGATACTGGTTCCTGGATCAGGCCGAGACCTGGGAACCACCAGGCGCGCTCGAGCAGTTTTTGGCGAGCGGGGCGCCGCCCATCTCGATTGGCTTCGGGAGTATGGCGGGTCGGAGTGCGAAGAAAGTGCTGCCGCTATTCCTGGAGGCGGCTTTCCGTTCGGGACAGCGAGTGGTTCTCCTGGCGAAGAGAGAGGACGTTGAGGGACTGGAGATGTCGGAGAACGTATTCTGCATCGAGTCGGTGCCTCATGACTGGCTGTTCCCACGCATGGCGGCTGTGGTGCACCATGGCGGGGCGGGCACAACTGGGGCGGCTTTTCGGGCAGGTGTGCCGCAGATAGTGCTGCCATTTATCGCAGACCAGCACTTTTGGGCACAGCGCATCGCGGAGCTTGGCGTTGGACCAGAGCCCCTCAAGCACAAGAAGCTCTCGGTTGAGCAGGCGCTTCAAGCCGTGAGAACGGTGATGCAGGATAAGGCCATGCTGAAAAGGGCAGGAAAGCTGGGAGAGCAAGTGCAACAGGAACATGGGGTGGAAGAGGCCGTGCAGGCCTTTGGGCGAGCTATGAGGCAAGCCAGCGAGTGATTTATCAAGGAAATTATTCCGCAATGGAGACTGGACATGATTCTCACTGGCAATCTCGCTACAAGAAGATCTGCTGAGGGCAAGGTGGATGACTGATCTACTCCTCATAAGGAATACTTACAATTCTGGAGGGATGAAGATGGGTTCAAAAACAAGTTTTACCACACAGCCCCGTGAGTCCTGGAGCAGCTTGATCGGCACGCTGTTGCTGGTGCTGGCGGTACTTGGTGTCGTCCTGTACAGCACGATTGCACTGAGCATTGCACTGGGTGGAATGCACCAGCCAACCAGTCGCGTCGCTACTCTTCTCATTGGTACGACTGCCGGTGAGCTTGCCGCCTTTGGCGTCCTGGTCTGGCTGCTGCACCGGCGTGGGAGTAGGCTGCGTGATCTTGGGTGGGGGCAACCCACAAGGTGGTGGGCAATTGCTCTTGGTATTGGCATCGCTATCGTCTACAGCGCTTATACAGCGCTCAATCCCCATGTGGGTGCTCATATCCTTGAATTCTCCTGGCTCGAGCTACTCTCCATAGGTGCGGCGGTGGTTGCCGGATTGGTCGAGGAGACCATCTTGCGTGGCTACGTGATGACGACCCTCGGACGCATGGGCTACGGTCTGGTGGTGCAGATCCTGCTGAGCGGCCTGTTCTTTGCTCTGGTTCATTTCTACGCGTTCGCTGCTCCTCTTTCCGTGCTGGTAGTACAGGGTTTGACCTTTATGCTAGGTGTCGCACTTGCCACGACCTACGTCATCGGTAAGCGGAGCCTGACGCCGGTCATCATCAGTCATGCCCTGATTGATGTCCTCATCGAACCCTGGCTTCTGTTGAGCTTCTTCCAAAAAAAGAGAGGACCGAGCGACATATCATCTCTCTCATGAGGGCAAGAGAAGTCTCCCAGAGCATAGTGGGAATGCCACGGGATGTAGTAAAAGACCCACGAGGATCTCATATTGCTTAGGTGGAAAGAAGGCGATACAATCGCACTGGGTACCACAACGATCCATCAAACATCATACCGTCCATGCTGGGAGGGAAGAGCCTTTCCACAAGCGCTGAAGAGCCCGAAGGAGCAATAATCTATGACACTTCAAAACGAAGCGCAGCCTGCGCACGACACATTGCACGTTGGTCATACTGGTGTGGTTGTCTCACAACTTCTTGACGAGGATTGGACGCCAACGGCCGATCCATCCTCGAATGCGTTTACCGAGGCCATCGACGGGGTGCTGCATCTGACTGCTGACCTGGCTCGGCGGTTGATTGGTGCACATCAGGCCGCAGCTGCTCTGATTATCGAAGGCGACTGGACCAGTATGCGCAAGTACTTTTCGCTCTCGCCGCGCTATGCCGCCTGGTACGACTATCGGACGCCTGCGGTGGGCTTTGGGATCCATGCCGATGTGGTGAAGCAGAATGTGCCGATCAGGCTGACCCAGGCCGAACTGGAGCGGCATCCAGACTGGTGCGGCTTCGGAACGCAGGCCGGCCGGCATCCCCCGATGCGCGGCTGGCTGGCTGTACCCTTGCTAGGCCAGGATGGGCGCAACTATGGTCTGTTGCAACTCTCGGATAAGTACGATGAGCAGGACTTTACCGAGGAGGACGAAACACAGTTGACTCGCCTCGCGCAATTGACCGCGAAGACGCTCGATGCCATCCATCGGATGCACAGTAAGTAGGCTCCTGCCGACTGCTTCCATCCGCTCTCTCGCCTCTTGAGTCGGTCGCCATGTGCGATGGCATTACCGACTGTGCGAGCATGCCAGCATGGCTCATTGTCCCACACCTGCAGGAGCACTTGTTGTAGAAAAGTAGGATTGGGGTGCGTTTCATTTTTTGCAAAGATGAATTGATAAGGAGAACGGCTATGAGTACGACACGAACGATTGCTCTGATCGGCGTCCCATCGAGTGCAGGAGCTCATTGGCCCGGACAAGAGAAAGCTCCACAGTACCTGCGTCGTGCAGGATTAGTGGAACGCTTGGAGGCCTCAGGAGCTCCTGTTGTCGACCACGGGGATCTGCCAGTGGTTCGGTTTTGGCCTGATCGGGCACACCCGAAGCAGCAGAACTTGGCCCAAGTGGTCAACATCGCTACACTGCTGGCTGACCAGGTCGAGGCAGCTCTGCAACGACAAGAAACGCCCCTGGTGATTGGCGGCGATTGCACCATCGCATTGGGAGTCATCGCTGGCTTCCTACGCCATCGCGTTGACCTGGGTCTGATGTACTTCGATGGGCATATCGATCTGAATACTCCAGCTACCAGCATAACGGGCATCCTCGATTCGATGGGCATAGCACACATGATTGGAGAGGTGGGAGTGATGGAAGCACTCAGTCACATTGGACCCCGCTTTCCACTGCTGTCCGAGGACAAGATTGTCGCATTCGGCTACAATCCAGCCGAGATGAACGAGGTGGAACATGAAGTGCTCGCACGGCATCCTATGCTCACCTACCCGCTCGCCCGTGTGCAAGGCAGAGCTAGGGAGGCAGCCACCGAAGCGCTGATGCAGTTAGAAGGGCGTGTGGAGCGCTTTATGGTCCATTTCGACGTGGATGTGATCGACTTTGTCGATTTCCCCATCGCTGACGTGCCACAGATCAATGCTGGCCTCACGTTCCAGGATGCGATGGCGTGTCTTGAAGTGTTCGTCTCCAGCCCGAAGTTCGCCGGTCTCACCATCGCCGAAATCAATCCCGACCATGCGGATGAGGAGGGTACCTTGGCCATGACCTTTGTTGACAACCTGGTGAACGTTTTTACAGCAAAGTAGGGTATTCAATGTACAGGCGAATACAGGAATATTCCATCGTGATACAGGCCGTGCCCAACACGGCAAGCATTGGGCTGCCTGTCCAATGTGTGGTGACTGGTGCATTCGGGGAATAGGTTGTCAGCGCCCCCTCAGCGCTTAAGTGCGTGCTCGTTATTTCTCTGTGACCTCAGGTTTTTCGGTCCTTTTTGGCAAGAGGATTCCTCGCAGCCAGGCGAGCAAGACAATCACGAGCCCAAGAGGAATGAGTACGGGTCGACGATACCATGCACCCAGGTGCGTGACGACTGTTCCGAGGAGACGCACCGTTACCATCAGAGGGGTCATATAGGAACGAAAGTATCTCCCAAAGGTTGATTGCTTGTACGCCTCCAGGTCAACCCATTTGATGATCAGGGTTGATACGATGATTGGTGGCACCAACAGGACGACCAATCCTGCCAACAGTTTGCCTTTCCAGAACAGGTAGAGCGAAAGCACTTCTGCACTTATATCCGTGAAGAGTTTGAGCGGGTGTATCTGATGATAGAGTCGTTTTTCTTGAGGGGTCATAGGGTTCCTCCTTTTAGGGTAATTTTCCTCCCCCAGGGATTGCTGCGCCTTCTCATGTTAGTGAAAGTATGCCTGAAGAGGTGGCGAGAAGAGAAGAGCATCCCTGATCATTTTGCTCATCATTCTGCTGATCAGGTTTGTTTGGCGCGCATGATCTGTACAATGCTCAGCAAAATGATCAGGGATGCTCTTCTCTCGCATGATCCATGCCAGCTATACTTGGCCTGTCAAGAGTTTTTTACATTGGAAAGGAGCAACACATGGCCACCATGAGTCAACCGCGAATGTCCGCAACAACGCGTGAATTTCCTCAAAGTAGTGTGAGCTTTGATTGGATAGTGGTTCTTCTTGAGGCCTGGTGGGTGGGAGGACTCTTTGTGGACGGCTGGGCCCATGCTCATGGGAAAGTAGATCAGTCCTTCTTCACACCTTGGCATGCCATCCTCTATGCTGGTTTCTTTGTCAATGCCCTGTTCTTTGCCAGCGTCGCGTGGCGCAATCACGGCAAAGGCTATCCCTGGAGCCACAGTGTCCCACGGGGCTATGAATTCGCCGTCCTCGGGGTCGGCATCTTTCTCGTGGGCGGTTTTCTCGATCTGATCTGGCACCTGCTCTTCGGCATTGAACGGAGCTTGTCCGCGACGCTCAGCCCGACCCATCTCATGCTGGCACTTGGTATCTTCCTGGCAGCCAGTGGACCCTGGCGGGCCGCCTGGTTGCGTCCTCCAACTCACCAGCCGGAGAACCTGGTTCAGCTCCTACCCATGCTTGTCTCCCTGGCCTATGTCCTCTCCATCCTCACGTTCTTTACACAGTACGCCAACCCCATCGTTACGTCCTGGGCAGACAAGCAAGCGCTCCAGGAGATGCAAGAATTAGGAGTCGCGAGCATCCTCCTGACAACAGCGATCTTCATAGGAGTGGTGCTGCTGGCGATACGTCGCTGGCGGCTGCCGCTGGGCTCGTTTACCATCATGCTTACCATCAACCTGGTGCTCGCCAGTGTCCTGGCAAACCCCATCCCGCCTGTGCTCTTTGTTGCAGTGCTGGCGATCATTAATGGGCTGTTGATTGATGGGTTGAATCTGGCACTCAAGCCATCAGTCGATCGCGTGACAGCGCTGCGCCTCTTCGCCTTCCTGGTGCCAGTAGTGACAGAGATGATCTACTTTTTCGCTATACAGATGCTGCACGGTATTGCCTGGGTGGTTCATCTGTGGGTCGGCTCTATCGTCCTGGCAGGTGTGGTCGGTCTGCTGCTCAGTTACCTGCTTATCCCTCTGCCAGTACAGCAAGAGTAGCGCTGGGCAGTGTGCTTCTCGTGCTCGTGTTGCGGGCATGGTCTGTACGATAATCAGTAAAATGATAAGGTGTGCTCTTCTCTCACGTGGTTCACGCCAGCTAGACTTGGCTTATCAAAGCGGCGTGCGGAGGATCAGAAACTCTTACAAAAAAAACTAATGGAGGATTGTTTGCTGCAACAGAAGGAAAACACTATGAAAAACGAAACACTTATCAATATTCGGAAACTTGCTGCCCTGGACATTGTCTTCCATGGGCCCCGACTTATTCTGGCAGAATTTGCCTTTGGTGTGGCCGTTTGTTCCGCCCTTGGCCTATGGAGCTTCCTTAGCCCCATCCGCTTCCCCTTCATGATTGTCATTGGCTGTTTCTTCCTGTTGGTTGCTCTCAACTATGTGACGCTATTGCTCTACGCGATGAGCATCGTGAGGCGGAAGAGTGCCCATCAGGAGGTGGCTTTTGAACTGGCACATAAAGAAACCCTCGCACGTAAGTATACGTTGCAGACAACCGTGTTCCTTCTCGTCCCGCTCGTCCTGCCACTACTCGCAGTGTACCAGGAGGTACACCATCGCTGGCGCCAGGTGCTGTGAGAAGAATCCTGAAGCTGGCCAAAGACCGACATCAAGATGACTTCTTGATGCTTGTAGATACGTGTAATGGCTACTTCGCGCATCAATTAGTAAATCCAATGCACGAAAAAGTTCGAACAGCGTTTTGCCTTTTCTCGAAGAGAAGGGTATAATGTTGATGAGTGCGAAACCTCGTGGAAACCTGCTTACACTCCAAGTGAAAACTTTTGTCAGTAGGCGCGAAAAAAGCGTGCAACAACTTTTGTCACGCGTGCGTCAAAACGGGGGAGCACTGCTCAATCAGCCTGTAGTGGCTGTTTGTGTCAAGCAAGCGGCGATATTGCGAGCACCTGCCTTCCAAGCAGGTGGTCACGGTTCAAAATCCTCTTGTGACACGTCGCCCTCAATTTATGCTCAGTATGGGATGCCTTTAGTCTGCTATTGAGGGCAAGTGGCGCATTTCTAAATCGTGTATCGAAAGTGCGGAACTTGTATGGGATACTTTTCTGCCCTATTCGATATGTATCGTTCTTTTCCCTGACCTTTTCATCGGCATTGCTCGCTCTTTTTTCAAGGATGGCAGAAATGTTACTTACTTGCCTACATAACCGCCATCTTTCCGCCACGCTCTTCACAAACATGACAGAGTGATTGAGCCTCGGAGGGCAGGCATCATAGTACATCTGGTGTCAATATCGCTCTTCATGATATCTGCCACTTCCGCCATCTACCCTCAGAAATAATGTACAGCAGGAAGGTACTAAACTCAGTCCAGACATGGGTTCCACACTTTTCTGCTTTTTACCACCATCTCTTTCCGCCACTTCCGCCACTTCCGCCATGCCGTTCGTATCCTCTATAAGAGATTTGGAACTTATGTTACAATTGGTGTGCTTATGGGCAAGGCAGGACGCACTAGGAGGAAGCCATGACGAGACTCAGTGAGCAGGAATTAAGGCAACTTATTCAACTCGGTGAAACGAACACTGTTGAATTGAAGGCAGCCGCTCCTCGTCCTGTTGAGATGGCGGAGCGCATGTGTGGTATGGCGAATGCTCAAGGGGGGATGATTATTATCGGTGTTGAGGACTCGAAACATGCCATCGTCGGTGTGCCAGATGATCGTGTGGCCATGACGATCGATACAATCTTACGAGCCGCTCGGCAGAATGTGAAGCCTGCGCTCGTCTTAGATCCTCCCGAACCAGAACTGTATGAAGTGGGCGGAAAACGGCTCGTCGTCGCTGCCATACCGCTGAGCCGGGGGCCAGTGTATCAATCTGGTGGAGTTTTCTGGGTAAGACGAGGGACCCACACCGTACCTTTGGAAGTGTCGGAGTTATTAGAATTACTGGGCGATAAGGGTCTGGTGGATTGGGAACATCAGCCCGTTCGTGGGGCGACGATGGAAGATATTGATATGGGAAAGGTTGAGGCTTACCTCAAAGAGCGTTCGACACGGGAGCGCCAGCCAGGCCGGTTTGAGCATGTGGAGCAGATACTCGTGGGAATGGGATGTGCTGTGGTGCGAGATGGCGGTCAGGTAGTGCCAACCAATGCGGGGATGCTCTTTTTCGGACACGATCCCCAATTCTTCATCATCCAGGGGGAAGTGGTGTGTGTGCTCTTTCGAGAGACGGTTGGTGCCAGCCGCTATGCCGATCGCAAGATTGTCATGGGAACTCTTCAGGACTTGATAGATGGAGCCGAGGCGTTTCTCAACAGATATATAGCGGTAGGGGCGCGCGTTGAGGGGTGGAAACGGATAGATATTCCAGAGTACTCCCTGGAAGTGCTGCGTGAAGCGATCATCAATGCGGTCGTGCATCGCGATTACAGCAAGCGGGGTGAGAGCATCCGGGTCTTTTATTATCCTGATCGAGTGGAAGTGCATAGTCCCGGTTTACTCCTGCCGGGGATTACGGTCGAACAGATGGAACGTGGCGTGGTGCAGTCAAAGCTGCGTAACCCGGTCCTTGCTGGCTTGCTCAGAGACATTCCAGGCTATATGGAGCGTATTGGGAGCGGGATCAGGTTTATGCTGGATGAGACAAAGCGGATGGGACTTCCCACTCCACAGTTCCGCGAAACGGGGGAGTTCATTGTGACTTTTCACAAGGCTCCTGCTCTGATGCCGCCCACGGGGCAGCCGCAGGAACGGGCGACGTTGTGGGAAGACGACGAGCCTGCTCAGCCAGAGGTCCCAGGGCAAAATTTGCCCGATGAGCGGGAAAGTCGGCTGATCAAGGCGATGAAGTATGTGCATGAGCATGGGGTGATTACCAATAAGGCGTATAGAGCTCTGACGGGCGCCTCCGACAGGACAGCCCACAGAGACCTGGAATTGTTGGTCGAGCGTGGGAGGCTCAAAGGGATTGGTCAGCGGGCTGCGCGGCGCTACGTGTTAGCATGATGGCACCAAGTGAGGTTGACTCACTTTTGTGGATCATCCGCGGTTTCCGCGCTCGACAATTGTGATTGGGAAAGTGGATAAAGCAAGGCAGTGTTGAGCAGGAGCATTCGATCTCACGAGCAGAAAAGCCAGCGAGTTCTACCCTCAAGTGGTCGTTTTCCCTCCTCAATACTGCTGAGTATGTAAGTTGCAAATGTACCACAAAAGCGGGGCAAGATCACAAAACGGGGAAATAGCCACCGGGATAAGATCATGACCGGCTGCAAAGTGGCCTGGAACCAAGATCAGCCGTGGAAGCAGTGTCAGGTTTGGAGAGAAGCCTGCAACGAGCATGACGTGTCTCGCAGTTACAGGCTTCTTTCTTGTCTGTTAGCTGTAGCGGGCGGTTCCACTTGCCTTCTCAAACGATGTCTATGCGGTGTAAGCTGACAGGAAAGTTGACAGGAAAACCGATAGACAACAAACGATTTTCAACGACACCAGTAGAGTCCGAGAGGGGAAATCGAGCGTGGGATCGACAATCACAGACATCGGTAGATGGGCAATGCCGGTGGAGAGATTCGAACCCTCAACCCCGTAAGGGGACTTGTTTTTGAGACAAGCGCGTATACCGTTCCGCCACACCGGCTTGTGTATAGCATGATACAGCATCAGGTA
>Ga0070717_10003720_pt1 | contig 10956 bp, 8 predicted proteins | sample LARL113metaG_FD_71366 | JGI IMG/M metagenome (GOLD analysis project Ga0070717, IMG submission 71366) | Corn, switchgrass and miscanthus rhizosphere microbial communities from Kellogg Biological Station, Michigan, USA - LAR L11-3 metaG | ecosystem: Host-associated > Plants > Roots > Rhizosphere ...
ACGCGCGCGGGCCGGCGGCGGTCCGTCGGACACGATCGACGCGCCGGCGAACCGATCCGCCGCGGAGGATCACCGCTCGCCGCCCACGCGCGCGACGAGGTTCGGGCTGACGCCCTGATCAATGGGGCGGCAACCGACGCCCCACACCTAGACGCGACGTCCCGCGCCTGGCTCGACGCGCTCCACTCTCCCGGCCCGCGACGCGAGGAAGCGATCGGGCGCCTGCACGCATTCCTGGTGCGCAAGGCCCGGTTCGAGGTGGGGCGGCGGACAACCTCGTGGACTCATCGGTCTGGCGCCGAGCTAGACGATCTCGCCGTGCAGGCCGCCGATGACGCGGTGGTCGTGATTCTGGCCAAGCTCGACCAGTTCCGCGGCGACAGTCTGTTTACCACCTGGGCCCGCAGCTTCGTGGAACGCGAGGCCGCGGCCAAGACCCGTCGACACCTCCGGGATACTCGAGAGCTCCCCCTTGACGACGGATTCGAGCATGCACGGTTGTGGCCGGTGGATGATGAATCACCGTATGACCGCGCCGTCGCGAGGGAATCCGCCCAGACGCTGGTTCGCCTGATCGCCGAGGTGCTGACAGCGCGACAGCGCCAGGTCCTGGTCGCGCTGACTATCGAGGAGGTGCCGACCAAGGATCTGGCCCGGCGTCTCAACACCACCACGGGCGCCCTCTACAAGACCCTCCACGACGCCCGCCGCAAGCTCAAGGCCAACCTCGTCGAGGCCGCAGCATGAGAAACGTGAGGCGACACCGGCCTCGACCAGATTCGGGGTAAGACTTTCGTGCGGGGGCGACGCTTGGGGGCCATGACGTGCTGCCCCTCCGCACTCCAGTCCGAGGCACCGTGAGCGGCGATCTCCATCGCCGTCTGCTCGCCGAGTTCATCGGTACAGCGGTGCCCGTGATGGTCGGCGCCCGGCGCCTTGCTCTCGGAGGAGGAGACGGCAGCAGCGGAACAGGCACTCACACACGAAGGGAGACCCCATGGCCGGAAACAAGGCAGTTGCGTACATAGAGCCGGGCAAGGTCGAGGTGCAGACGATCGACTACCCGAAGCTGGAGCTGCAGGACGGCCCAGGCGTCGACCCGGCGAACGTCGGGCGCAAGACGCCGCACGGCGCGATCCTGAAGATCGTGGCGACCAACATCTGCGGCTCTGACCAGCACATGGTGCGGGGCCGCACGACCGCGCCGTCGGGCCTGATCCTCGGGCACGAGATCACCGGCGAGGTGATCGAGGTCGGTCCCGGGGTCGAGTTCATCAAGACGGGCGATCTCGTCTCGGTGCCGTTCAACATCGCCTGTGGCCGCTGCCGCATGTGCAAGGAGGGCAACACCGGCGTCTGCCTGAACGTCAACCCCAGCGGGTACGGCTCGGCCTACGGCTACGTGGACATGGGTGGCTGGGTCGGCGGTCAGGCGGAGTACGTGATGGTGCCCTACGCCGACTGGAACCTGCTCAAGTTCCCCGACAAGGATCAGGCGCTTGAGAAGATCCTCGACCTGACGATGCTCTCGGACATCTTCCCGACCGGCTATCACGGCTGCGTGTCGGCGGGGGTGACCACCGGCTCCACGGTGTACATCGCGGGAGCGGGGCCCGTCGGCCTCGCCGCCGCGCACGCCGCGCAGTTGCTTGGCGCGGCGGTGGTGATCGTAGGCGACATGAACGAGGAGCGCCTGAAGCAGGCCCGCAGCTTCGGCTGCGAGACGGTCGACCTCTCCCAGGACACGCCGCTGCCCGACCAGATCGAGCAGATCGTCGGCGAGCGGCTGGTGGACTGCGCCGTCGACGCCGTGGGGTTCGAGGCCAGGGGCCACGGCCACGGCGCCGAGGAGGCGCCGGCCACCGTGCTGAACTCGATCATGCAGGTCACCCGCGAAGCCGGTCAGCTCGGCGTCGTGGGCCTCTATGTGACCGGGGACCCTGGCGCCAAGGACGAGGCGGCCAAGCAGGGCAGCCTGTCCATCCGGATCGGGCTCGGCTGGGCCAAGTCGCACTCGTTCACCACCGGCCAGTGCCCGGTGATGCGCTACCACCGCCAGCTGATGAACGCCATCCTCAACGAGCGCTGCCAGATAGCCAAGGCCGTGAACGCCACCGTCATCTCGCTCGACGAGGCGCCGGAAGGCTACCGCTCCTTCGACAAGGGAACGAGCACGAAGTACGTGCTCGACCCGCACGGGATGCTCGGCGGCAAGCAACGGATCGGGGCATAACCCGGCCGGAGCGCCGTGGCCGGAGGACGGTGCGGCGCCGTCCTCCAGCCGGGCCTCCGAGCTCGGTACTCCAGCGCGACCGGTAGCCCCCCGCGGACACCTGCGAGGCGACATATGTCGCATCGCTAGCCGAGCTCCGGCAGAGGCCTCGGCCGATCATGCCCTGGTCAGAAATGGAGACTTGTCTCCATTCCGCAGCAAGCGTCTGTGAATGAACATAGGATCATGACACCCTTTCAGCACTCACCGCACAGCGCCCCCGCGGGCGCACCCAACACGAGACCTCGCCTATCCGACGATGACGGCCGCGACGGAGTCGTCATGTTCGTCATTTTCATCGTCGCGGTCATGACTTCTACGGTGGCCGTCGTGCTCGTCGCGCTGCTCGACACGTGGTGGGTACTCGGCTTCGGGTTCGCGATGCACGTGATCGTGACAGCCATCGTCGTGCTGACGATCGTGCAGGTGATGGCTGGCCGCGACCACTTCATCGCAGATCGCGACGCACTGCCGCGCACGAGAGTCTCGCCGCGAAGCTCGCCGGCGAGGTCCCGCGATCCCGGTCCCCGGATCGAGTCACCCCCGGGCTCGCCCGCGACCGTGCTCGAACCGCGCACGCACCAACTCGCTGCGCACGGCGACCGGGGGTCGCATCAGCCGACGACGGCTACCGCGCCGGATGGGCCAGAGGCATCGGCTGCAGGGCGCAGCGCCGGTGCCGCGACATACCGCGAGCCTCGCCGTCGGCAAGGATCCCGCGCTCACGCGTCACCACTGGAAAGCGACGGGAATCGGATGGCCAGACGTGTGCTGGTCGTGACGGACGAGACCTTGGCCTCCGCCAACGAGGTGCCACAGCCGATCCTTGACCAGATCGAGCGGGCCGACGAGGTCTACGTCGTCGCGCCAACGTTGACAACCTGGCTGCAGTCACTCACCGGCGACGTCGACGGCGCGCGCGTGTCGGCCGACGAGCGCCTACGGACCGTGTTCGATCACATGCACGCAAGCGGCCTGGATTCCCGCGGGACGGTGGGAGACGAGGACCAGGTCGCGGCGATCGCCGACGCGCTGGACGGATTCCGCGCGGACCTCATTCTGCTGCGGCTCCACGCACGCGGGAGCCAGCACGAGAACTGGCGTGAGCACCGGCTCGTTGACTGGGTCCGTACGCACACAACCGTGCCGACAATCGTGTTCTACTTCGATGACGAAGGCCAATTCGTTCGGCCCGAGGACGCCATCGCACCGGTCCGCTGACGCCGCTACGGCGATCACACGGGCAGCGCGTCCGCCGGAACCCGCGTTGCTCGAGTTCGCGCAGATGCCCGCCGGGGGTCAGCCCTCGTGGTGCTCGTGACCGACCGGGACGGGACGCGGCAGCACGAGCAGTGGGCAGCGGGTCCCGCGCGCCAGGTGCAGCGAGGTGCTCCCGAGCATCATGCGCCGCACCGGACCGTAGCTGCGCGAGCCGATCACGAGGAGGCCGACTTGGGCTCCGAAGGCGGCCAGCGCTTCGCTGGGAACGCCCACCTCGACGCTGCTGTCGACACCGCGGAGCAATGCCAGCCGCTCGTTGGCGACTCGTCCCACCACCTCGATGGCCGTGCCCCAGTCCGGGTCGAAGGGCTCCCAGTAGCCGAGGGCTCCCGGGATGGGGTGAACGACCGTCAGCGCGCGAACGGTGGCGCCATACCGTGCAGCCAAGCCGCGGGCGACGGCCAGCGCGGCCTCTGCTTCAGGCGTACCGTTGTACCCAACGCCGACCGTCTTGATGCTCGCGGTCGATTCGGCGTAGCCATGCGGCGCGACGGCGACCGCGCACGGGGCGCCGGTCAGCGCCGCGCGCGTGTCGTCGCCGCTGAGCACGCGGCCGAGCATTCCTCGGCTGCACGAGCCGACGACCAACAGATCCGCGGCGGCTTGCTCGGCGAGCTCATGCAGACCGCGACCAACAGACGGGGCTGCGATATCCCTCACCTCGGCGATCACGCCCGCCTGTGTGCGCTCGCGTTCGAGCATCTCTCGCGCCTCGGCTCCCGCCGAGTTGGCGTCGAGGCTCAGATAGGTCACGCTGTCGGTAGACACGTGTGCCAAGGTCAGACTGCCGTGTGGATTGCGGAGCATGGCGCCAAGCGCGATTGCGTCGCGGCCGGAAGCACTTCCATCCACACCGACCAACACGTTGTTGAACCTGGTGGATTTATCATCAGCCTCGCGGTTCGCGGCGGGCTCGGTGCCGGCGTGGCAGGTCGAGTCGAGAGTGTTCTCGGTCATGTCGGACCTCGTACTTTCGTGAGGCGTTGTGAAGCGACGCGGGCACAGCAAGTTGAGGGCGATGCCTGCGATTGGGCGAATTGTGTTCTGGAGCTAGATCCAGCTTGCACCCGGGGCGTTGCCTTGGGAATGGCGGTAAGTACCCATTTCCACGGAGGCGCTCACCATGTCTATTCCCCGGCGCAGCAGCCGACCGGGAACAGGCGAGCTGTCGATGACCGCGCGGAGGGGTGACTGGCCCACGGGGGCCGTGCACGGCCGGTAGGCACCACGGGTAGCGCCTACCGGGGCGTTGCATAACCGGACTGGTTAGCTGTGCAGTGAGTCCTTGAGGTTGTGGAACCCCGGGGGATCGTACTTGGACGCGAGCCGCCCGAGGGTCAGGGCGGTCAGCATCAGCGCGAAGTCCCGCAATGCGATGTCGTAGTAGCCCGAGTAGCTGAGCAGGTTGGTGACGATCCCGGCGAGCCAGGCGGCGACGACGTAGGCGGCGTAGCGCGGCTTGATGGCGACCGCGATGCCGGCGATGATCTCGATCACCCCGACCACGTGCATCGTCCCGAGTGCGCTGAACGGGCTGAGATCCTGGATCCAGGGTGCCAGGTAGTGCTCCCAGTTGACCAGCGTGTTGGAGAACTTGTCGATGCCCATGACGAGCGGCAGGGCTGTGAACCCGACGCGCAGAAGTACGAACGCCTGGTAGGCGGGATCGCTTCTGAAGCGCTCGACGGCGCCCTTGGATCTGGATTGCCCGCGGGTGGGCGCTTTGACCGTGGCGACTGACATGCTGTCTCCTTTGCAAGAGTGGTCATCGGTTGTTGGTTTCTTGGCGTCGCTCAGCGTCCGGTTTCTTACTCCAACAGGTGGGGCAGGGACTGCTCGCCGACGTCGGCGGCCCCTGCCGGCCCAGAGTTCGGCCGCCGCACTTGGCCGAGGTAAGAGAAGGCCTCGCCGGCGGCGCTAAGGAAGAACATGAGCCGACTATCCACGCTCCCAGCTCCCACCGCGGACTGCGAAGGACTCGATCGGGGCCCCGTGAGGACTGCGCTGCGCGAATGCCGCCCGGTCAACGAGGCGGCTGTCGCGCGCGCCACCCGCGACTTGCTGGTCGCGCTCGGCGCCGATCTCGACAGCGAGGGGCTGCGGGAGACACCTCGACGAATGGCCACCGCTTACCTCGAGCTGCTCACCCCCGAGCCGTTCAACATGACGACATTCCGGAACGACGAGGGCTACGACGAGCTCGTCGTCGTCCGCGACATCCAGTTTCAGTCGCTGTGCATGCACCACGTGCTTCCGTTCCGCGGGGTGGCCCACGTGGGCTACCTGCCCGCCGATCGGATCCTGGGGATCTCCAAGCTCGCCCGCGTGGTCGATCTCTTCGCTCGCGACCTGCAGCTGCAGGAGCGGCTGACGACTCAGATCGCCGGCTGGCTGCAGAAGGAGCTGCAACCCAAGGGGGTGGGCGTCGTGCTCGAGGCAGAGCACCTCTGCATGTCGCTGCGCGGCGTGCAGAAGCCGGGGGCAAAGACCGTCACCTCAGCGTTGCACGGGCTCGTTCGGGACGACCCGCGCACGCGCGAGGAGTTCCTGAACCTGACCGGAGGAAGAACAAGATGAGCGAGCAGACCTTCATCATCGTCGGAGCGAGCCTGGCCGGAGCGAAGGCCGCCGAGGAGCTGCGCGAACGGGGATTCGACGGGCGGATCGTGCTGATCGGCGCAGAGCCAGAGCGCCCGTATGAGCGCCCGCCGCTGACCAAGGACTACCTCCGCGGCGAGTCGCCGCGCGAGAAGGCCTACGTCCACGAGGCGGACTTCTACGCCGGGCACGAGATCGACCTGCTGACCGGCACCACGGTGGCCGCGCTCGACCCCGGCGCATCGAGGATCACGCTCGCCGACGGTCGAGAGCGCGGGTTCGACCGCCTGCTGCTGACGACCGGGGCGGAGCCACGGCGGCTCGCGATGCCCGGCGCGGATCTGGAGGGCGTGCACTACCTGCGCTCGCTGGCCGACTGCGATCAGCTGCGTGAGCGGATCGATGCCGGCGGGCACGTGGTGGTGGTAGGCGCGGGTTGGATCGGTAGCGAGTTCGCCGCCTCCGCCCGCCAGCGGGGGCTCGAGGTGACCGTGATCGACCCCGTGGTGCTGCCCAACGAGCGGATCTTCGGTCCGGAGATCGGGGCCTTCTATCGCGACGTCCACGCTCAGCATGGCGTCGAGCTGTTGCTCGGCGTCGGCGTCGAATCGTTCGAAGGCGACGGCGCGGTGTCTCGCGTGCGCACCGCCGGTGGCCGGGCGGTCGACTGCGACTTCGTCGTCGTCGGGATCGGCGTCGTACCGCGGGTCGCGCTTGCCGAGGACGCCAGGCTGGGAATCGACAACGGTGTGGTCGTCGACGAGCGGCTTCAGACCTCCGTGCCGAACGTATTCGCCGCCGGCGACATTGCGCGGGCTTGGCATCCATTCTTCGGGGAGCGGATACGAGTGGAGCACTGGGCAAACGCGCTCCACCAGGGTCCTGCGGCCGCACGGGCGATGCTCGGCGAGGCGGTCAGCTTTGATCGGACCCCGTACTTCTTCTCAGACCAGTACGACGTTGGCATGGAATACTCGGGCTACGCCCCGCACTGGGACAAGGTCGTGTTCCGCGGCGACCGTGACGACGGCGAGTTCGTCGCCTTCTGGCTGCAAGACGACCACGTGATCGCGGGCATGAACGTCAACGTGTGGGATGTCAACGAACACGTCCAAGCGCTGATCCGCTCGCGCCAGGCCGTCGATGTCGCCGCGCTCACCGACTCCGACACGCCGCTCGAGTCGCTAATCGGCCAACCCGCTACTTGACGCCGACGGGAGGTATGAACATGGCACCCAACCCCAATCTCACGCGACTGCACGACGCGGGGGTCTCGATCTGGCTGGACACGCTGTCGCGCGAGCTGCTCGACACCGGGGAGTTCGCGTCGCTGATCCGCGATTTCAGCGTCACGGGCGCGACGTCGAACCCGACGATCTTCGCCAAGGCGATCACCAGCTCGGACCGGTATGACGAGCAGCTGCGGAGCGTCGCCTCGCGAGGCACGCGCGATGCGCAGGAGCTGTTCTTCACCCTCGCGCTCGACGACGTTCGCGAGGCCGCCCGGGGGCTCCGCCCGGCGTACGACGCAAGCGATGGGCGCGACGGGTTCATCTCGTTCGAGTGCACCCCCGACCTCGCCGATGACACCGGGGGCACGATCGCGCAAGCCACCGACCTGTGGCAGCGACTGGGAGAGCGGAACGTGATGATCAAGGTTCCTGGCACCGCAGCGGGGCTGCCGGCGATCGAGGAGCTCACCCGCCGCGGGGTGAACGTCAACATCACACTGCTCTTCGCCGTCGAGCGCTACGAGCAGGTCATCGACGCGTACCTGCGCGGCCTGACCGCGCGCGCGGAGGCCGGCGAGCCCCTGACGGGGATGGCGTCGGTCGCGTCGTTCTTCCTCTCGCGGATCGACACCAAGGTCGACGGCCAGCTGACCGAACAGTCACCGCTGCGCGGACGCGTCGCGATCGCCAGCGCCCGCATCGCCTACCAGCGCTATCTCGCCAAGTTCGCCGGCCCCGAGTGGGAGAGGCTGAAAGCGCTCGGAGCCCGAGCGCAACGTCCGCTGTGGGCCAGCACCGGAACCAAGAACCCGGCGTATTCCGACGTGCTCTACGTCGCCGAGCTGGTCGGCCGCGACGTGGTCAATACGATGCCCGAGCAGACGCTCCGTGCGTTCGCCGACCACGGCGAGGTCGCCCCGACGCTCGACACCGACCCGGCCGAGCCGGCGCAGGTTCTCGCCGAACTCGCACGCGCCGGGATCAAGCTCGACGCCGTCACGGCCGAGCTCGAACGCGAAGGCGTGCAATCGTTCTGTGACTCCTATCGACAGCTGCTCGGCTGCATCGAGAGCAAGCTGGGCGCTGTCGCGTCAACCACCGCCGGCGGATAGCCCCCGCCGAGCGATAGCCAGCACGCAAAGCTCTGCCGCAAGCTGAGCTGCGCGCGATGCCCACCGCCTCTCGCTCGCGGTCACCTATGCCTCGGCTGCGCTGGTGCTTCAGATCCTGGTGCTGCTGGCCGGGGCTCATCCGAGCGAGATGAAGCCACCCACGATCGTGCCGTAGGCGACATGGGCAAGGATCGTCGCCAGCGGGGTACGGCGGCCGTAGTTGAGCATCATGAATCCGGGCGGTTCGAGCAGCGGCCGCTCGGCGGCGGCGCTCGAAGGCGTGCCCATCCGAGGATGGATGACCGGGAGCAGCACGTTGACCAGGGCTGTCCCGGCGAACAGGCCGTGAGCGAGGCCAAACGCTGCTCCCAGCCACCAGCCGCTGCGGCCGATGGCCGAGAAGATCCCGAGGTAGACCATGGCGAAGAGCAGTCCGACGACGAAGTGCATGATGTAGCCGAGCGCCTTCGCGCGTGCACGATCAGCGGTGACGATCGTCCCCAGCAAGAAGGGCAGATCCATGCGCGTCAGCCCGAGCTCCCCCGCGGTGCTCAACGCGGTGGTCAGGACCAGCGTACCCACGAAACCCCCAGCTACGGCGCCCCAGACGTTCACGCCCGTGGGCCCTTGCTCACCGATACGGCCGCGTTGATCAGCGCGAGATGGACCAGGCCCTGAGGGAGGTTTCCGAGGAATTCACCGCTGTCCTGATCCACTTCCTCTGAGTAGAGGCCGACGTCGTTGGCGAGAGCAAGGAGTTGCTCCATCAACTCTGTCGCTTCGTCGATGCGTCTGGCGCGAGCGAGCGCATCAACCAGCCAGAACGAGCAGCACAGGAACGCTCCCTCGCCGCCGGCGAGCCCGTCCTCGCCGGCGTAGCGATCCAACAGCGGGCCGTGTCCCAGCTCCCGCCGTATTGCGGCGATCGTGGCCGTCATCAAGGGGTCTCGCCGCGCGGGATAGTCCATCAGGGCGCCAAGCAGCAGGCTCGCGTCGACCTCGCGGCTGTCTGGCGATCGGACGTAACTGCGAACCTCCTCTGACCAGCAGCGCTCGTCAACGAATGCACAGATCGCCTCGGCCTGCGCACGCCAGTTCGCGGCGTGAGCTGGCGGGATCTGGCCGTCCTCGGCGAGGCGCACTGCCCGGTCGAGAGCCACCCAGCACATGATCTTGGAGTGGGTGAAGTGAAGCGGCTCGCTACGCACCTCCCAGATGCCGGAGTCGGGCTGGCGCCACAGCTCGCACACGAGATCGGCGATCTGCGCCAGGCGGCGGCCCGTGTCTGAGTCGAGCCCACCAGCCGCGACCGAGTAGGTCCAGGCGCTCTGCATCAGGTCGCCGTAGATGTCGAGTTGCTCCTGACCGGCGGCACCGTTGCCGACTCGCACCGGGATCGAACCGCGGTAGCCAGCCAGCCGGAGCGTGGACTCCGGTGCGCGCTCCCCGCCATTGAGGCGGTAGAGGACGCGCAGCCGAGGATGCGTCAGCTGTGATGCGTGCAGCAGCCACCAGAAGAAGGAGTCGCCCTCGCGCGGGCAGCCGAGCTGCATCAGCGCGTGCAGCGTGAACGCGGAGTCGCGCACCCAGCAGAAGCGATAGTCCCAGTTGCGCTCGCCGCCGATCTGCTCGGGCAGCGATGCGGTCGCCGCGGCCGCGATCGCGCCGGAGGGTGAGTGGATGAGCAGCTTCAGCGCCAGCGCGCTGCGGATCACGGCATCCCGCCACGGCCCGGCATACGTCCGGTCGGCTGTCCACTGTCGCCAGAAGGCGATCGTCTCTTGCAGTCGGACCTCCACCTCGGTGCGCGACGGGAACACGAGCGGCTCCTGATGGGCAGCGCTCAAAACCAGCATGGCCACATGACCGGGCGCGGCGGCGAAGCAGCCGCTGATCGAGCTCTTGTCGAGCACTGGGTCACCCGCTCCCCAGGAGGACACCGCCAGCGCGTCGTTGCCCCCCGTTGCGACCGGCCTGCTGCCGTGACGCGCGATTCGTGGGCCCCGGCCGCCGTATTGAAACCGGGGTTCGACCCGCCAGCGCATGGGGACTGACCCCGCCAGGCCCTCGACCCGCCGAGCGAGCTCGCGGGAGGGGGACAGGCCAGAGCTGGGCAGCAGCATCGCGTCGGTCACCCGCACCGCACCTTGCTCGGTCGCAAAGGTCGTCTCGAGCACGTTGGTGTCCGGCAGGTAGCGCCGGGTCGTGGTGAAAGGAGGCTCGGGCGCCAAGCTGAAACTGCCGCCCTTCTCGGCATCGAGAATCGCGCCGAACGCACTGGGCGAGTCCAGGTCTGGCAGGCACAGCCAATCGAGCGACCCGTCGCTCGCGATCAGGGCAACGGTGCGTCCATCGCCAACCGCTGCGTACTCGCGAAGCGGTGTATAGCCGCCGGCCCGCACGCAGCGACGATAGCTCGAAGATGGCATCGACACGAGCGAAGTCGGTCTCGCCGCCGGCG
>Ga0070717_10003723_pt1 | contig 10950 bp, 10 predicted proteins | sample LARL113metaG_FD_71366 | JGI IMG/M metagenome (GOLD analysis project Ga0070717, IMG submission 71366) | Corn, switchgrass and miscanthus rhizosphere microbial communities from Kellogg Biological Station, Michigan, USA - LAR L11-3 metaG | ecosystem: Host-associated > Plants > Roots > Rhizosphere ...
AACTTCTCGTTCCAGGTGAACAGCAAGGTCGGCCACGACATGTGGTTCAACAACGCCCCCTGGGGGCCGGCCGACAGTTGGGCGTCCGCGTTCCTCGGTCTCGGCCAGAAGGCGGGCGGCAAGACCGTCGCACTTCTCTCCGCCGACCAGGAATTTGCCCAAAATCTCGCCAAGACGGCAAGAGCTGTCGCCAAACAGCACGACCTGCCCATCGTGTTCGACCAGGCCTATCCGCCGAACACCGTCGAGTTCTCCAGCATCGTTCGCGCGCTCGATGCCACCAAGCCCGACATCGTCTTTGTCGCCTCCTATCCGCCGGATTCGGCGGCGCTGCTGCGGGCGGTCAACGAGATCGGCGTCGGCGACAACGTCAAGATTTTCGGCGGCGCCATGGTCGGCCTGCAATTCGCCGGCGTGATGGAGAATCTCGGTTCGTTGCTCAACGGCGTGGTCAACTTCAACACCTGGCTTCCGGAACCGACCATGTATTTCGACGGCACCAAGGCCTTCTTCGACACCTATTCGAAGCGGGCCGTGGAGGCGAAGGTCGATCCGCTCGGCTATTATTTGGCGCCATACGGTTACGCCATGGGCCAGATGATCGAGCAGGCCGTCGGCGCGACGAAATCGCTGGACCAGAAAACCCTGGCGAAATATCTGCGCGAGCACGTGCACCATACCATCGTCGGCCCGATCGAATACGCGGCGGATGGCGAATGGAAGCAGACCGCAACGCTGGAAGCTCAATTCCGCGGCGTCGTGGACAAGAACGTCGATCAGTTCCGCTCCTCGGGCAAGCAGGTGATCCTGTTCCCCGACCGATTGAAGACCGGTGACCTCATCTTCCCGTTCGAGGCCGCCCGCAAATAGGCCGCGTACGCCCAAACAATGAGAGCTGGAGCGTGGTGACGATTTATCGTGAAATCATCGCGCTCCTGCGATCGGCTTTGCGAGGGGTTGAGAAGGGGGCTTAGGTGTTTTCGTGGGACTTGCTGCTCGGTGCAGTGGTGCTCGGCGTGCTGCTCGGCTGCTTCTATGCCGCAGTGAGCGTCGGGCTGTCGATCGCGTTCGGGCTGCTCGACGTGCCCCAGGTCGCGCATCCGGCTTTCCTGGTGCTGGCCTCCTACGGCGTGTATCTCTTGAATGATCGCTTTGAGATCGATCCATTGCTCGCCGGGCTCCTGATCGCACCGCTGTTCTTCCTGCTTGGTCTTGTCACCTATCGTCTCTACTACGAGACCTTCGAGAGACGCGGCAGCGATGCCGGCGTGCGTGGCATCGCCTTCTTCTTCGGGATCGCTTTCATCGTCGAGGTGCTGATCATTCTTCAATTCGGCGTCGACCAGCGCTCGGTCTCCGCCTCCTATATCGGCAAGGCGTGGCGGATCTGGAATATGCGAATCCCGATCCGCCAGCTGGTCGCGTTCGCGGTGGCATTGCTGTTGACGGTTTCGCTGGCGGCGTATCTGTCGAAGACCTTCATGGGGCGCGCGATCCGCGCGGTGGCGCAGGACGAGGAGGGGTTGCGCCTGATGGGCGCAAACCCGGTCTGGATCAAGCAATTCGCGTTCGGGATCGCGACCGCGGTCGTGGCGGTTGCCGGCGCGCTCCTGATCATCATCGCGCCGGTCGAGCCGACGCTCGACCGCGTCTATATCGGGCGGACATTCTGCGTCGTTGTCATGGCGGGGCTCGGCAGCATCACCGGCACACTGATGGCCGCGATCATTCTTGGCGTCGCCGAGTCGATTGTTCTGACGATGTTCGGCGCCTCCTGGGCGCCGGCGATCTCGTTTGCGCTGCTCCTCGGCGTTCTTGCCGTGCGGCCGCAAGGCCTGCTCGGCAGGTGAAGCATGCATCGTAGCAACATCGCGTTCTGGACTGGCGCGGCCGTCTTCCTCGCCGCCGTCTTCGTGCTGACACGGACGATCGGCAATGAATATCCGTTCTTCGCGGGCTACGTGATCCTGCAATTCGTCGTGCTGTCGGTGGCCTGGAGCATCCTGGGCGGCTATGCCGGCTACGTCAATTTCGGTACCAATGCCTTCTTCGGCGTAGGCGTCTACACGGCCGTGCTGCTGGTTGAGGCTTTTGGCGCGCCGCTCGGGGTGCAGATCGCGGTCGCCGCCCTGGTCGGCAGCTTGCTCGGCCTCGGCGTCGGCCTCTTGACGATGCGGATGCGCGGCATCTTCTTCTCGATCGCGACGATTGCGCTTGCGATCATCATCGAGACGTCAGTGACCAATTGGCGGTTTGTCGGCGGCGCGGCAGGTATCCAGCTGCAGCGGCCACCGGTGACGCCGCCGTTCGACAGCTACGTCAAGATGCTGTTCTTCGTGCAGGCCCTGCTGGTGGTCATAGCGGTTGCGACCACGCGCTCGATCCAGAACTCCCGGATCGGCCGCGGGCTGCAGGCGCTCAGGGACGATGAACTCGCCGCCGAATGCACGGGGGTGCCGACCTTGCGGCTAAAACTGTTGGCCTGCGCGATATCGGGCGCCCTGATTTCCGCCGGCGGCGCCCCGGCCGCCATGTACCTGCAATATGCGGATCCGTCGTCGGCGTTCAATCTCAACTATTCCGTCTCGGTGCTCGCGATGTCGCTGATCGGAGGTACCTCGCATTGGGTCGGTCCGGTGCTCGGCGCGATCCTGCTGGGTGTGACGCAGCAGCTTCTGGCGGTGACGATTTCCTCGGAAGTCAATGTGCTCGTGCTCGGCATCATGCTGGTGTTGTTCGTGGTAGCGGCCCCGAAGGGGATCATCGGCCTTTTGCGCCGCCAGTCTTCCTTGCGCGCGAAAGATCGCTCATGACGTCATCCAACGCTCCCGAAGCATCGTTACTGCGGATTGACGCCCTGACCAGGAGCTTCGGCGGCTTTGTCGCACTCGACAATATCAGCGTCGAGATTCGCAAGGGCGAGCGCTTTGGCCTGATCGGGCCGAACGGCTCGGGGAAGACGACGCTCGTCAACTGCATTTCCGGCGCGTTGCGTCCGAACAAGGGCACCGTGCTGTTTCGCGATGAGGACATCACGCCGTTGCCGCCCAACCAGCGCGCTCACCGTGGCATCGCGCGGAGCTTTCAGATTCCGCGGCCATTCAGGAGCATGACGGTGCTGGAAAACCTGATGGTGGCGCTCGACTTTGCGCCCGGTCATCTCCTGGAGCTGGCGACGCACCGTCGGGATGCGGCGATGTCGATCCTGACGCGGATGGGGCTTGCTTCCAAGGCCAATGAGGCAACGGCAACGCTCACCCAGGTGGAATTGCGCAAGATGGAGCTCGCGCGCGCCATGGCGACCGGCCCGAAACTGCTGATCTCCGATGAGGCGATGGCCGGCCTGTCCACCTCCGAGGTTGACGAGGTGCTCGACCTCTTGATGAGCCTCGCTGGCGAGGACATTGCGATCATCATGATCGAGCATATCATGCAGGCGGTGATGCGTTTCTCGGAGCGCGTGATGTGCCTCGACGCCGGCAGGATCATCGCCATCGGTGCGCCTGCCGAAGTGATGGCGAACGCGCGCGTCCAGGAGGCCTATCTTGGCGCTTAGCCTCGCAATCGACGGTCTCGATGCCGGTTATGGCGCGGTGAGGGCGCTGCGCGGTGTTGCGATCCATGTAGCGGCGGGCGAGACCGTCGCGCTGCTCGGCACCAACGGCAACGGCAAGAGCACGTTGATGAAGTGCGTCATGGGCCTGATCCGCCCGGAGCGCGGCCGCGTGCTGCTGACGGTCGATGGAAAAGAACACGATCTGACCCGGCTGTCGCCGGAGGCCATCGTCGATCTCGGCGTGGCGCTGGTTCCCGAGGGACGGCGCTTGTTTCCCAAGCTGACGGTTGCGGAAAACCTGATGCTTGGCGCCTTCCGCAAAGCCGCCCGCAGCGCCATCCATCACAACCTGGCGCAGGCCTTCGAGACGTTTCCCGCGCTGACGGAGCGCAAGAACCAGCTCGCCGGCACCCTGTCGGGCGGCCAACAGCAGATGCTCGCTATCGCCCGCGCGCTGATGTCGTCGCCGCGCTTGCTTCTGATTGACGAACCTTCGGTGGGATTGTCGCCGCTTCTGGTGTCGCAAACGATCGCCAAGATCGGCGAGCTCAAGCAGAAGTTTGGCCTGACGGTGCTGATGGCGGAGCAGAATTTCAACCAGGCGATCCGCATCGCCGACCGCGGCTACATCATCGTTCACGGCGAAATCGCAGTATCGGCCGCTTCCGTCGACGAGTTGAAGGCCAACGACATCGTCAAGCGACTCTATCTCGGCGGCGCGGTCTGATCTCGGGAAAATCCGGCCAGCTCAGTTCGACGGCAGCTTCAGATCACCAGCCTCGAAATTGAACCGGTCGCGCAAATTCTTGCGCTGCTCCAGAATGTCCTTCATGAAGGCGCGATCGGTGTCACTGGCCATCATCCGCTCGATCAGGTCGACCTGGTTCATCGCCACAAGCTGCAGGACTTCGGTGCGCGGCTTGCCGTGCGCGTCGCGCGGCAGGGCTTGCACCACCTGGATGTGCTCGGGCGGCTTGGGACCTTTCGCAGCCGCCAACTCCTCGCGCAGTTGGGCTTCGAGTGCGGCGTGGTCAGCTTCGACAAAGGCGTATAGCCCGACGCCCGAGCGGCGATCGGCGAAGGCAACGATCGCGGTGTCGCGCACCTCAGGGTTTTTGCGGATCAGATCGACCAGCACGGGCGCGTCATTGACCAGCCGCCGCCCGCCGCCTTCGCGATCGGTGAAGTTGAACAGCCCGCGGGTGACGGCGCGGTAGACCTTCTTGCCGGTTGCGAGCCAGATGCGGGCGACCAGCGATTTGCGGGAGAGGATCTGCCGCTCCTTGGGCGTCAGCGCCTCTGGAGCATAGCTGCGCTTGTGCTTCAACAGATGCCGGATATCCTCGTAGGCCGCGATCCGGAACAGCCGGCTGCGCCGCTTGAAGCAGGCGGCGAGCTGGAAGTCGGTGAGATAGGCCCGGCCGTCGCGGCCCACGAGCCAGTTCTGCTCCTTGGCAAGATCGTTGTGGCAGATGCGCGCGCGATGCAGCCGGTGCAGGGTCTTCTTGGCGGAACGGAAATAGCCGACATCCCCATGCGGCTTTGCCAAGTGCAGCGCGACGCCATCGATGAAGCCGCGCACCAGCGCGTGGCGGCCGGCCCACAACAGCTCGGGTCCGACCTGCAGGCCCTTGGCCAAGGTCAGTGCCCGCCGCTCGCGCGCAAACAGGTGTCGCGCTGGAACGAACGACCACCACGGCACCTGATCCAGCCGCCGCAACACCGCGTCGACCTCGCCGCTCTCGTGGCGAAACCGGCCCCGCTCGACCGTTGAAAACACGTCGCGCTTGAGCAGCACGCCTTCGGTCCAGCGCGCCGACAGCACTGCGGCGTCGTCTTTCGACAAGCTCATCGGAAAACTCACGCCGCCGCCGGGACGCGTAGGTGGTCGCCGATCCAGCGGTCGAGGTCGGCCAGCGCCCGGGCGCTGATCGCCTGTTTCTTCGCGACCGTCTTTTCGTTGCCGCGCAGCCGGGTGCCGTCGGGCTTTTTCGTCGGCGGACTGGCAAGCGGCGGGAACAGGCCGAAATTGATGTTCATGGGCTGGAACGAGCGGCTGCCCGGCTCGATGGTCTCGATGTGCCCGCCGGTGATGTGGCCGAGCAGCGAGCCCAGCGCCGTGGTCGACGGAGGCGGTAACAGCGCCCGGCCGCGCGCATCGGCGGCGGCATAGAGGCCGGCGATCAGGCCGATGCTGGCGGATTCGACATAGCCTTCGCAGCCGGTCATCTGGCCGGCAAAGCGCAGCCGCGGCTTCGCGCGCAGCCGCAATTGGCTGTCGAGAAGCTTTGGCGAGTTGAGGAAGGTGTTGCGATGCAGGCCGCCGAGCCTTGCGAATTCCGCCTTCTCCAGCCCTGGAATGGTACGGAAGATGCGCTGCTGCGGGCCATATTTCAATTTGGTCTGGAATCCGACCATGTTGTAGAGCGTGCCGAGCTTGTTGTCCTGGCGCAGTTGCACGATCGCATAGGGCTTCAGGGTCGGATCGCGCGGATTGGTGAGCCCGACCGGTTTCATCGGCCCATGCCGCAACGTCTCCCGGCCGCGCTCGGCCATCACCTCGATCGGCAGGCAGCCGTCGAAATAGGGCGTGTTGGTTTCCCAGTCCTTGAAATCGGTCTTCTCGCCCGCCAGCAGGGCATCGACGAAGCCGTCGTACTGCTCCTTGGTCAAGGGGCAATTGATGTAATCGGCGCCGCTTCCGCCAGGCCCGGCCTTGTCATAGCGCGACTGAAACCAGGCCACCGACATGTCGATGGTTTCCTTGTGCACGATCGGCGCGATGGCGTCGAAAAAGGCCAGCGCATTCTCGTCCGTCAACTCGCGGATGGCGTCGGCGAGGGCGACCGAGGTGAGGGGTCCCGTCGCAATGATGACGTTGTCCCAGTCTGCCGGCGGCAGGCCCGCGATCTCGCCGCGGCGAATTTCGATTCCCGGATGCTCGTTGAGCGCCCTGGTCACGGCTGAGGAAAACCCGTCGCGGTCAACCGCCAGCGCGCCCCCGGCCGGCACCTGGTTGGCATCGGCCGCGCGCATGATCAGCGAGCCGAGCCGGCGCATTTCGGCATGCAGCAGGCCCACCGCGTTGTTGGCGGCGTCATCGGACCTGAACGAATTGGAGCAGACCAGTTCGGCAAGACCATCGGTGCGATGGGCTTCGGTCATCCGGTCGGGGCGCATCTCGTGCAGCACGACAGCCAAGCCCGCCTCGGCGACCTGCCAGGCGGCTTCGGAGCCGGCGAGGCCCGCGCCGATGATATGCACGGTTTCGGAACTGGATTTGGTCGGGGTCATGGCGCGCAGGGTTAGCGCGTTTCCGCGCTCAGCGCACCTGCATCGGAGGGATTAGCCCCCAGGATACGACAACGCCCGCTGCGAAGCGGGCGTTATCCGTGAGTCAGTCAGTCGGCTGACGACGCAGACGCATCAGCCGTTATAGGTTCCGGCTGCCACGCGCGGGATATCCGAGCGATCAAGGCCGATATCGGCCAGCTCGCGATCGCTAAGCTGGGACAGCTCAGCGACATTGCGCTGATAGTCCCGGAACGCCTGGATCATGCGGATGAGCGAGAGCAACATTGTAGTCTCCTTAGTTCAGCGATTCAGCTCTTGGAGGCGAAGCATCATCGTTGAAATGAATATAGGGCGAGATTCGTTGGATCGGAAGTTCCGATGTTGCGGTGCAGCTAAGCATAGAATGCATGGCACAGGTAAGGGACGATTAAGCATTCGCCGTACCCGCCGTGGGGGCCGGCCATCGAGTGCGCTAGCGGGCAAAAACCCCGTTAAATCACGGAACTATCACGAGAAAGATCAGGGTTACTACGGAACAAAGTGGGGGATAGCGGGCCAATTTCAAGGGTGGTCCACTCCCATTTGCCGGCTGGTTGGACTTGCCCTGGATTGCGGCATCTCATGCGTGATTCGCATGCATTTCGCATTATAAGAATGATTTTATGATCAATTCTTATGATGCAGTGCACGATCCGCGAGGCGGTGGTCTAGACCCCGCTCTGCCGCCAACCCGCGCATAAAAATGGCCGGCTCGGCCACGTCACGCCCGATCCACGCACGAGCCGACGATGTCGGCACGACCTGAAGGGCCAGCCGAATGCGCCGTCCGCCCGCTGGCGCGAGCGTGTGACCATTGCGTTGGCGAGATGTCGCGTGCGTCAAGCCACGACGAAGTCCGAAGAACGGGCGGCGATTTCGGCGCCGCAACCAACACGCAGGCCCCGCATCCGATCGCTCACCGCTCGCGCCTAGATGGAACACTCGATCCCGGGTTGTAAGTCGCGCATGAGGCTCTGCGGCGCGCGCCTATCACATTTCTCTCGCGCGAAATTCATTCCTAAACTTTCGTTCAATGGGAGAAAAATCGCGACGCAGAATCCGGCAATAAGGTCGGAACTGCGCAAAAACAGAAAAAAGGAAAGTAACATGCTCAACAAGTTACTGGGAGCAGCCGCAATGGCTGCCGTCGCGCTCGTCGTCGTCCCCGCACATGCCGCAAAAATGGGTGCTGTTGGCTGCAATGGCGACAGCCAGATGAAGGCGGAAGCCATGGTCGATTCCATGGCCGACGGTGACGGCAAGATCATGGCGCAGAAGGAAATCGCGATGGCGCAGGAAGCCATGCTCAGCGGCAAGATGGGCGCTTGCGGCATGCATCTGAGCAAGGTGCTGCACGCCGGCCCGGCCAAGTGAAGAAGGCCAAGTAAGGAAGGCAAAGTAAGGAAGTCTAGATCATTTGGGGCAGGGGGCCGGTCGCAACGCGGTCGGCCCTTTCATTTGTCCCTCGCATTTTGCGCCGAAGCTCAAGGCGCATGCGCGAGCTGGGTCGCGAAATAGGCGATCGTCTTGGCGTAGACCTCGCTCTTGTTCCACTGCTCGAGCACCACGAAATTGGGGCTGCCCGGTTCCCAGTCCTTGCCGCGTTGCCAGCCGTGGCCGGCGAGAAAATTCGCGGTCGAGGCCAAGACGTCAGGCGCGTTGTGCAGGAGGTCGCGGCGGCCGTTGCCGTCGAAGTCGACGGCGAACTTGATCCAGGACGACGGCATGAACTGGGTCTGGCCGATTTCGCCGGCCCAGGCGCCGCGCATCTCCGATGGCGTGAGATCGCCGCGATCGACAATGCGCAACGCGTCCATTAGTTCGCCGCGGAACTCCTCGGAGCGGCGGCAGTCATAGGCCAGCGTCGCGAGCGCGCGCAATGTCGGGAATTTTCCGGTGTTGACGCCGAAATCGGTTTCCAACCCCCAGATCGCCACCAGCACCTCGCCGGGAACGCCGTAGGTCTGCTCGATGCGGCCGAGCACCGAGCCATATTGCTTCATCATATTGGCGCCGCGCATCATCCGCGGAGGCACCATCCGGCCTGAAAACTCCTCGAAACTCTGGCTGAAGACCTTCTGCGAGCGATCGCGCGTCAGCACGCTTTGGTCGAGTGCCACTCCGGTCAAGGCCGTGGTAATCGCCGCCTGCGAAATACCCTTCGCCGCAGCCTCGGTCTTGAAGTCGTTGAGCCAAGCGTCGAAGCTGCCGGTGCCGCAGGTAGCCCCGAGGGCGGCGGTTCCCGGCAGGATCAGGGCGGCGCCGACGGCGACTGTTTTGAGGAGGGTACGAAGGGTCATCCAGGACATCAGCAGCAAAATCGATTCGAGGAAGAATCACCAGCGGCGCAAGATGTTCCCGTGAACCGCGGCCAAAGCAAGGCTTTGCGCTCGGTGTCATGGTCGGAACGCCGGGCTCTTTCCCTGATTGTGCGATGCTGGCCCGCATGTCAATCCGCCGGCGCGTCATCTGCCGGCGGTTTGGCATGGGGTGATCAGCGAACGCTATGCGTCGTCCCGGCGTCGCCATGGAAACAGGTTGGCGGGAAAATCTACTGCGGACTTTCGTTCACGGGGAGGCCGCGGCAGAATCGGCCCCGCATTCGGGTCGATCGCGACCACCTCGCGATAGAGATGCCAGGTGGCGTGGCCGAGCAGGGGAATGACGACGGCGAGGCCCAGGAAGAACGGCAGCGATCCCACCACCAGAAGCGCCGCGACGATCAAGCCCCAGACCGCAATCGTCGCGGGGTTCTTGGCCACAACCCGAAGCGAGGTGACCATGGCCTCGGCGGCGCCGGCATGGCGGTCGAGCATCATCGGGAACGACACCACGCTGATGCAGAGCGCCACCAGCGCAAACAGGAAGCCGACGCCGCAGCCGACGACAATCAGCCACCAGCCCTGCGGGGTCGTCAGTACACGCTGGACGAAGTCGGAAACGCCGGCCGCGCCTTGATATCCGAACACGGCGATGTAGATCGCCTGGGCGGTTGCGACCCAGCTCACGAACAGCGCCAGCAATAGCGTGCCGAGCCCGAGCATGGCGCCGAAAGACGGCGACCGCAGCACGTCGAGCGCGTCCCAGGCGGAAGCTTCCTCGCCGCGCTCGCGGCGGCGGCTTAGCTCATAGAGACCGAGCGCTGCGAACGGGCCGAGCAGGGCGAAACCCGCGGCGAGCGGAAACAACAGCGGCAACACCGCGTAGCCGGAAACTGCGCGCGCCAGTACCAGTCCAAGCACCGGATAGATCACGCAGAGGATGATGGCGTGGCTCGGCACCGCGTTGAAATCTTCCCAGCCGAGCCGCAAGGCCCGCTGCAGATCGGAAAGGCCGATGGTTCGAATGACAGGTCCGGCCGCGCCGTCTTGGGCTGCCGGAACCTGTGGAGTGACATTGCCTTGGTATGACGTGGCCATCGTCGTGATCTCCCTTGCCGCGGCAGCCGGAACTTGCGACGCGCAAGCGGCCGCCGATGGAACGATCGCGATTTCCGGCCAGACGCGAAAGCCGGGCGGGCCATATCGCGAGCTTTAGCCAACCACCATACTCCCAAAGCAGGCTGGTGTGGCTCACGCCTCGGTGAAATATTTCAATGCCGCAACGCAACCGGAGATGCGTTATTCCGTTGCGTCATTCCGCCGTCATTTTGTCGCCGCTAAGCTCGAATCGGACGCTTCAGTCCGCAATTGGCAAGCAGGGCCGGGACCGCTAAGTTTCGCGAGCGATCCGGGTCGGGTGATGCGAGCCGACAAAAAGAGCCGTTCTGGCCTTCAGACGATCCATTTTCATTGGGAGCGAACGATGAGCATTTTCGGAAAAATCATGGGCGCGATCTTCGGCAGCCACGCCAGCGCCACACCTGCGGGCGGCGGCACCACGGCTGCGGCCGGCGCGGCGCCCGGTGCAGGCACCGCTGCCGCGCCGTCGCCCGCGCCAGTTGCGCCGCCGCAAAGCGTCGACGTCGCGGCGATCGTGGACAAGGCGGTTGCCGCCAAGAAGGAAAAACTGGAATGGCGCACCTCGATCGTCGATCTGATGAAGGCGCTCGATATCGACTC
>Ga0070717_10003724_pt1 | contig 10949 bp, 8 predicted proteins | sample LARL113metaG_FD_71366 | JGI IMG/M metagenome (GOLD analysis project Ga0070717, IMG submission 71366) | Corn, switchgrass and miscanthus rhizosphere microbial communities from Kellogg Biological Station, Michigan, USA - LAR L11-3 metaG | ecosystem: Host-associated > Plants > Roots > Rhizosphere ...
AACAGGACGCTCGGTTCATGGAGGATCGCCGCGCCGAATGCCACACGCTGTTTCCATCCTTGCGGCAGGCTTCCGATCAACTGATCTTCTCTTCCCTCCAACCCGGAGAAAGCGAGCACCCAGCGCATTTTCTCCGCGCGCTCGCGCTCGGGCACTCCGTAAACGCCGGCGAAGAATTCGAGATTCTCGGTGATCGACAGGTCGTCGTAGAGAGAGAATTTCTGAGACATGTAGCCGATCTTCTGCCGCACCTGTCCCGAACGGAAACTGCCACGCTGGCCCGCCAGTTGCATTTCGCCACGCGTGGGCGGAAGCAAGCCGCACAGCATCTTGATGGTTGTCGTCTTGCCCGCGCCATTCGCGCCCAGCAGTCCGTAGATCTCGCCGTAGTGTACCTGTGAGGTCACGTTTTTTACAGCCGTGAACGATCCGAACTCCTTGGTTAGGTTCATTGCGCCGATGGCGATCTTGCCGCACAGGCCACGGTGATCGCGGCGTGCGGGAAACACCTCGCCGGAAACCCGTTGTCCGAGATTTCGCAAGGTAGCGACGAACGTGTTTTCGAGCGTGGGCTCGTCGATGCGGACATCATCGATGACTTGCCCTTCGCCGGTCAAGGCCTGGTCGGCGGCGCGCCTGGCTTCCTCCGGTTTGTAAACCAAGAGGTCCAGCCGGTCGCCGAATCGCTGGACGTCAATAATTTCTCTATTCTGACCCGCGATCCCGGAAAGCACGCGTGCCGCCAGGGACAGATTCGAAGTGTGGATTTCCATTCGCTTGGCATGGAGGCTGGCCCGGAGCTCGGCCGGAGTTCCTGTCTGCCGGATCTCGCCCTGATGCATCAGCGCCACGCGGTTGCATCGCTCGGCTTCATCGAGATATGGCGTGGCGAGAACAATGGTCAGGCCATCGGCGGCAAGGTGGGCGAGCGTATCCCAAAACTCGCGTCGCGACACGGGATCGACGCCCGTGGTGGGCTCATCGAGCAGTAGCACGCGCGGCTCCGGAACCAGCGCGCAAGCGAGAGCCAGCTTCTGTTTCATGCCGCCGCTCAGCCGTCCGGCAAGCCGATGTTCGAACCGGTCCATATCGAACAGGCGGAGGTAGCGGCGCCCGCGCGCCGTGATCTCATCGGGGGGCACGCGGCGAAGATCGCCGATGTACCGAATGTTTTCCGCAACCGTGAGATCCGGATACAGGCTGAACGCCTGCGTCAGATACCCGGTGTCGGAGCGCGCTTGCCGGGCCGGTACGCCAAATACTTCCGCGGTGCCTGAGGTGGCTTCCATGACGCCCGCGAGGATTTGGAAAGTGGAAGTTTTTCCGGCGCCATCGGGACCGATCAATCCAAAGATCTCGCCGTCTCCGATTTCGAGATTGATTCCGCGGACCGCGTCTAAAGCGCCGTAGCGTTTCCAAAGATCGCGAATCAGGATCGCCGTCCGTCGGGGGGCAGCCTCGCGCAGACTGTCCGTTCCCGCAATGGAATCCACGAATGTCATTTGTTGAACCGGCCGGCGGGCCACGTATCGCCTTGGACGAGAATCTCACCATCGGACGGCATACCAGGCTTGGCGAATCCGGTTGCCGCCTTAAGCAGCAGCTTGACGCCGACCACTTGTTTCACACGGTCGTCGCGGAAGTAAGTGTTCTCGGGTGTGAACGTAGCCTGTGGATCGATCCGCTGAACGAAGGCATCGATCGGTTTAGTAGGCGCCGAATCGAGATACACGCGCGCGGGCTGGCCAATCTTCACTTTGCCGATCTGCCCTTCCGGCACGAATCCGCGCAGATAGACCTTGCTCATGTCGAGGAGCGTCACGATGGCGGTACCAGCCGTGACTACTTCCCCCGGCTCTGCGGCGCGCGTCATAACGGTTCCGTCGAATGGCGCGGTGACGATGAGGTCGCGCCGATTGTCCTCGGCTTCCGCAAGTTGGAACCGGGACTGTTGAGCGGCTGCAATCGCGGAGGCAATTTCTCCCCGCTGCTGGTCGATCTGTTTGCGCACGGTATCGGCCTGGAAACTGCGGATCCCCGGATTTGATAGATTAGCCTGCGCTGTTGTCAGTGCGCCGCGCGCAGCATCGAGACGACGCCGGGCAGCGGCCACGGCCGCACTCTGCTGATCGGCGGTTGCCAATGCCTGCTTGGCCTGCCGCTCCGAGACAGCGCCGGTTTTCACTAGCCGTTGATAAGCATCGTTATCGAACTGCGCTAGCCGTAAAGATGCTTCCTGCTGGGCAAGATCGGATTCGGCGGCGGCTAGATCGGCCTCCGCTTGCCGCACGCGACCCGCCGAGTCCACTTTGGACTGTTCGGTCAGCAACTCGTTCTGCTGCAATTCTTTTTCGTAAACTGCAATCTGATCGTTGGCGGATTTGGCTCTTGCCTCGGCGCCAGTAAGGGCAGCGCGGGCCTGGTCTTCACGCGCCCGCACCTGGGCGTCATCCAAGGTGGCGATCGTGTCGCCCGCTTTGACGGTGTCCCCTTCGCGCACACGGATTTCGATAATTCGCCCCGCCGTTTTCGGTGAGACTGCGGAATCGTCGCCTTCGATACGGCCGCTCAAAGTGACAATGCTGTCAGGAATCCGGGGGGTCGCAAAGTAGCCTCTCCAGACAAAGAAGGCGGCTACACCCAACACGACCACGATCAGGGGAATCATCCTCCGGCGCGAGCGCGGAGACGAAGGCGGCGCTGCGTGATGCGCTGATGGTGCGGCCGGCGTTTGACCTTGGGAAGGAGCGGCGGTCGTCTTGGGTTCTGCTACCTGTTCCGTCATTTCGTTCGTCACTTCCTTCTCTTTATCTTGCCTGGCGCGCATCGAGCCGGAGTTGACGCGATCCGGCGAAGGCCCGCAATGGAAAAATCCGCGATGTGAGTTGCGATCTGCGCGATCCGTTCAGGATTTAATTCCAGTTCGGGCCACACTCGCGAGATCACATGGCGCGCATGGGCGTAGTGGACCACCTGAGCGATGACGCTGTGCGTTGAGAGCCGGACCTGGTCGTGATCGGGAGTCAAATTAAGCATGCCACCGATCAGCTCGCGGAAACGGTTGTAAATCGGCCTCATTGTTTCGTCGATCACGCTCGCCATGGCGGGAGTGGGCTGGGCGAATTCGTGCATCATCAACCGGTAGTGCCATCCGGGACGATCGGCTTGGCAGACTCTCAGAAGCATGGCGTGGACCAGTTCGCGAAAAGCCTTGTCGGCCGGGGCCGTGCTGCCCTTCACTTTGTCCATCATTCCGTTTCCTGCCGGGCCGACCGAACACCGGAGGACTTCGGTGTACAGTTCCAGCTTGTCGCCGAAATAGTAGTTCACCAGAGCGATGTTGACACCGGCTCGAGCGCAAATCTCGCGTACGGTCGCGGCCTGAAATCCCAATTCTGCAAAGACCTGTCCGGCGGCATCGAGCAGCTTGGTACGTGTGCCTTCGGGCAGTTCGCGGGTCTTTGTTTTCTGGATCGAACTGGCCATCTAAACAGTAGTTTAAAATGATTGTTTAATCCTGTCAAGGGGGCCCGTGGTTGGCTGCGGCCCTGTACTCATCGTCTCAAGCATTCCGTCCGACACTCAAGTCCGTCGTTCCCGGCACTCAAGTTCGTCTTCCAATGATCCGTGGGGCGTTATAAAGGGGCGCGAGATAGATCCCATGTTGTGCAGCAATTGTCTGAATCCTCTCGCGAGAGATAATAGTCTTGGAAGTTGAGTATGCAGAAGCCGGTAATTTTGACAGTGGATGACGATCCGGAAGTTCTCCGGGCCATCGAACGCGATCTGAAGAAGCGCTACGAGGACCGCTATCGGGTCCTGCACGCCGACTCCGGACGCGCCGCTATAGGCCTGTTGCGCCGCCTGCAGCAGCGAAACGATGCCGTGGCTCTGTTGCTGGTGGATCATCGCATGCCGGAAATGAATGGCGTGGAAATGCTCCAGGAGGCGATGAAACTCTATCCCAACGCCAAACGGACGCTTCTTACGGCCTACGCCGATACCGATGCCGCGATCAAAGCAATCAACGAGGTTCAACTTAATCACTTCTTGCTGAAGCCTTGGGACCCGCCGGAACGGGAGCTTTTCCCGGTTCTGGACGATTTGCTCAATGACTGGTCCGCTAATTTCCATCCGCCCTTCGACGGGATTCGGGTACTTGGCACCCGTTGGTCGTCCAGGTCCTACGAGATCCGCACCTTTCTCGCGCGTAACCAAGTGCCTTATCAGTGGCTGGATGCGGATGCAGCGAACAGAGACGAGGAAGTGGAGCGTCTTCTGAAGAGCTTCGCTCCCGAACAGATTAAGTTGCCGATTGTAATGTTCCCGGACGGCAATTGCGTTTCCGAACCTCGGACGCAAGATCTGGCGGAGAGGCTCGGGCTGAGGACGCGTGCGGGCCTGGAGTTTTACGACCTGGCGATTGTCGGCGGCGGACCTGCCGGACTTGCCGCAGCGGTGTACGGCGCGTCGGAGGGATTGAAAACCATCATGGTTGAAAGGGAAGCTCCGGGGGGACAGGCGGGACTGAGCTCGAGAATTGAAAACTACCTTGGCTTTCCCTCGGGCCTGACGGGCGGAGACCTCGCGCGCCGCGCTGTGGCTCAAGCTCGGCGTTTTGGTGTGGAGATCGTTTCTCCGCAGGAAGCTACCGCGCTCCGCGTGGATGGTCCTTATCGTTACTTGCGCCTGAACGACGGGACCGAGTTGTCCTGCCACGCGATGCTGCTGGCTACCGGCGTTCAATGGCGTAAACTCGATATTCCCGGAATGGATCGTTTGCAAGGCGCGGGCGTTTATTACGGCGGCACGGCGACAGAGGCGGCTGCCTGCAAGGACGAGGATGTCTATATCGTCGGCGGCGCCAACTCCGCGGGACAAGCCGCGATGTTCTTCTCCCAATACGCGAGGCGCGTGGTTCTGTTAGTTCGGGGCGATTCGCTCGGCGCCACCATGTCCCAATATTTGATCGAGCAGATTCAAAGCACCGGCAACATTCACGCTGAATACCGCACAAGGGTGTCTGAGGTGCACGGGGAGCATCATTTGGAAGCTGTTTCGTTCATGTGCGATCTTACGGGAGACGTAAGCCGTGTGCCTGCGAGTTCGCTATTCGTGTTCATCGGCGCGGAGCCGCGCACGGCCTGGTTGGACGGAGCAGTCGAGCGCGATGAGCGAGGATTCATTTTGACGGGTCCGGATCTGCTCAAGCCGGGCAAGCGGCCGAAAGGCTGGACGCTGGAGCGCGATCCCAGTTTATTGGAGACGAACATCCCGGGTGTCTTCGCGGTCGGCGACGTTCGATATGGTTCTGTGAAGCGCGTCGCTTCCGGGGTGGGCGAGGGTTCTGTCGCAATCCAGTTCGTCCATCAATATCTGAGTAACGTATCGTGACCACGCCGAGCTCATCTAAAGAACAGCCTGCGGCGGCCGCACTGCGCTCGATCCAGATTTTCGCGGATCTTCGCGAGGACCAGTTGCAATGGTTTACATCGAGCGTGGAGGAACGCAGGCTCTCGCCCGGAGACATTCTTTTGCACGAGGGCGATCCGGCGGACGCGTTGTTCGTTTTACTCGAAGGGGAAATCCGCGGACGCCGTGATAGCGGAGGAGCGGATGCACCAAGCTTCGTAGCACGGGCTGGTCAGGTGGCCGGGCTGTTGCCGTTTTCGCGCATGACGCACTTTCCATTGACGGCCCGGGCCACCGCGCCCAGCCGGCTTCTGCGTCTCCACAAAGATCATTTTCAGGAAATGCTACAGCGCATTCCGGAACTGCTTCCTCGATTGATCGGCGTCATGGCCGATCGAATTCGAGAATACAGCCGGGCCGAACAGCAACGCGACAAGTTGAGCGCGCTGGGCAAGCTTTCAGCGGGATTGGCCCACGAACTGAACAATCCGGCTTCGGCGGCACGCCGGGCGGCGGAGGGGCTGCGCGAGTCCATGCAGGAGCTTCGGAAAACCAACAAGTTACTCGACGATGCGCTTTCTTGTGAGGAGCGTTCGGCGGTGGCGTCCTTTGAAGAGAGTCTGCTGGATCAGTTGGCGTCCCAGCGGTCCCTCGACGCGCTCGAACAGAGCGATCTCGAGCAGGAACTTGCCTCATGGCTGGATCGCCGCAATATCGCAAATGCGTCGCGGCTCGCTTCGGGGCTGGTGGAAGCCGGTGTCGATTGTGCCGCTCTGGAGAAACTTGGAGTACGATTTCGGGATGGTGTGCTGTCTCATGTTCTCGCGCGTGTCGTTTCCTCGCTCGGCGCCGAAAGGCTGACACGGGAGATTGAGGCCAGTACGGGGCGAATTTCCGAATTGGTCCGAGCCATCAAAGAATACACTTACATGGACCAAGCGCCGGAGCAGGAGGTGGATGTTCACCGCGGCATTGACAGTACGTTGATAATGCTGAAATTCCGGCTAAAACACGGGGTGGAGGTAAAGCGCGAATTCGACCCCAATCTTCCAAGAGTATTCGCGCGCGGAAGCGAGTTGAACCAGGTCTGGACCAATCTCATTGACAATGCGATCGATGCCATGGGCGGTAAAGGTGAGTTGATAATTCGAACTTCCAGAGAGCTCGATTTCGTTCTCGTTGAGATTATCGACAGTGGACCCGGGATTGCCGACGTGGTGAAACCTCATCTCTTTGAGCCATTCTTCACGACCAAGGACGTCGGCGAAGGCACTGGAATAGGTCTGGACACCGTTTACCGGATTGTTCGCGGCCATCGCGGAGAGGTTTCTTTTGAATCGAAACCTGGGCGAACCAATTTTCAGGTGCGATTGCCATTGAAGGCTTCCTAGTATTTAAGGTGCGGCGATTCGCGTGCCCTTGCGCTTGATTACGCGCGCGGTTTGATTTTTCAACCACGACCGCGGGAAGTGCGCACGCGGAGGTACTTTCCGGCACTCCTTAGTCCCGGCTCAGTTAAGCAGCCATACAAGCAGCTATTACAAACAGTACGGCCGATTCTGAGCCGGAAGTCATTGTTACGCAAAGATCTCTCGATTCCTCCTTGACAACATACCAACCAGTTGGTATGTTGTTGGAAGGGTTGGCCGATGGCACCAACGAAATCAAAGAGCGCCGCAAGAACAAAGCTTTTGGATGCAGCGCTTTCGGTGATTCGCACCAAGGGGTATTCCGCTACCACAGTGGATGACATTTGCCAGTCGGCCGGCGTCACCAAAGGCGCCTTCTTCCATCACTTCAAGAGCAAGGAAGACCTTGCGGTGTCGGCGGCCGAACATTTTTCGGCAATGGCGGACCAGATCTTCTCCACGGCGCCTTATAGGAGTTTGCCCGACCCCGTGGATCGACTCTTGGGCTATGTGGATTTTCGCAAGGCGATCCTCCAAGGCGACCTCCCTGAATTCACTTGCCTGCTCGGCACAATGGTGCAGGAAGCGTACGAGACGCATCCACTCATTCGAGAAGCCTGCGACAAGTGCATCAGCGAACACGCCGGCATGATTGAAGCAGACATTGCCGAAGCAATGCGCAAGTCCGGCATCGATGGCGCGTGGACCGCCGGGAGCCTGGCGCTTTACACACAAGCCGTCATCCAGGGCGCTTTCATCCTGGCTAAGGCAAGGCATGGGCCTGAAGTTGCTGCCGCTTGCCTGGATCATTTGCGGCGGTATCTGGAATTGCTTTTCGATCAAACCAAACCCAAAGGAGAAAAATCATGTCAACCGCAACGTTGAAAGATCAGTCTTCGCAAGAGCCGTCTTCACGAATTCAATCTTCGAAAAGTGAATCGGACATCCGGGCGCTCATAGAGGGTGTTCACAAGGCGCATCGTGATAAGGATGCGGCAGCTATCGTTGCCCCGTACGCGCAAGACGCAGTGGTGTGTGATCTCGCGCCCCCGCTTTCGCATCGTGGAATAGACCTCCGGGAAAAGCAGGCGTGGCTCGACACGTGGGAGGGGCCAATCGAACTTGAGTCGCGCGATCTCAAAATTTCAGTGAGCGGCGATCTCGCCTTCTGTCATGGCTTCGTTCGAATGAGCGGAACTCCGAAAGCAGTCGGCCGGCCGATCAGTTTTTGGATGCGTGCGACAGTGTGCCTGCGACGGGATGCAGGCCCCTGGCGGATTATTCACGAGCACACGTCCGTGCCCTTTTACATGGATGGCAGCTTGCGGCCCGCCTTCGATCTCGAGCCTTGATCGGCGGCCTGATATGAATGCGAAGTCGGAGATTCTGAAGGTGCCGGGCGCACGGATCTACTACGAGGTTCGAGGATCGGGCCCACTGTTGCTGATGATTCCCGGCGGCCCCGCCGACGCAGGGGTTTTCGCAGATCTCGCTGCGTTGCTGGCCGACCGGTACACGGTGGTACCGTATGACCCGCGCGGTAATTCTCGCAGCGTCCTCGATGGCCCGCCCGAAGACCAGCGGATGGACGTCCACGGCGACGACGCCGCTACGCTGCTGGCACAGCTCAGCGGCCAACCGGCGTATGTCCTGGGCAGCAGCGGCGGTGCGCAGATCGGGCTGAACCTGGCCGCCCGCTATCCCGAACGGGTGCATACCCTGATCGCGCACGAGCCTCCCTGTCTGGAACTCCTGCCCGACGCCGCGGTACAGCGGGCTTTCTTGGAGGGCGTGTACGAAACCTATCACACGGACGGGGTCGGTCCCGCCATGCAGAAGTTCGAGGCGGGCACCGGTTTGGGGGGCGGTTCGCGGAGGGATGCAGCGGCCTCGCTGCCCCCCGAGACGCAGGCGGCGTTCGGCCGGATTAGGGGCAACTTGGACTTCTTCCTCGCCCATGGGTTGAAGCCGATCAGCTTCTACATTCCCCATGTCGCTGCCCTGCGTGCAGGGCCGGCCCGGGTCGTGGTGGGTGTCGGAGAGACTTCCACCGGACAGCTGGCTCATCGCGCCGCAGTCGCATTGGCGGAGCGTCTCGGAACCGCCCCGGTGACCTTCCCCGGAGATCACAACGGCTACGGTGCCCAGGCCGCCACGCTTGCCGAGCGGCTGCACCAATTAATTGGTCAAAAAAGCCCTAAAGAGCGTGTCGATCTCCGGGCCTCAGGTTCGACTACATTATAGAGCCCAGGCTCTGAACCAGAAACAAACGGGAGAGATAGCAATGCAACCTATGATTACCGTCACACCGAATAGGGAATCAGAGGCTATTCTGTCCGACGAGATACTGTACGGATTTGGGAACCAAGCGTCCGCCAGCGACTGGCCGATAGATCCTCCCACGCAGTCCTGCGAGCTGCATGTTGCTAGCTTTGAAGGCCGTCACCGCTCTGCATCGATTGGCACGCGATCTGTTACTCGCACTGGCATGCGTGCCCTAATTGCAGACGACCAGCCGGATGTGATCGAAGCTTTGCGTCTGCTGCTCAAGCAAGAAGGGTATCAGATCGAAACCGCGAACTCTCCCGCAGCCGTGCTCGACAATCTCTCCGCAGGAGAGTTCGATGTGCTGTTGATGGATCTGAATTATGCGCGCGATACCACATCGGGCCAGGAGGGCCTCGACCTGTTGCGTAGCGTTCGCAAACTGGACCGTGGATTGCCGGTGGTAGTGATGACCGCTTGGGGCAGCGTCCCGCTGGCAGTAGAGGCAATGCGCGGTGGCGCCCTGGATTTCGTGGAGAAGCCATGGGACAACTCACAATTGCTTTCCACGGTGCGCCGGCAGATCCAAAGCGCCACAGCGCAGCGGGAGGAAATGCGGGAGGTAGTCGCCACACAGCGCGCCATGCTCCCGAAAACGCTTCCGCAACTTCCCGGTTGCCAGTTTTCCGCCGCTTGGACACCCGCGGGCAAAGTCGGCGGCGACTATCTTGACCTGATACCGCTGGACGAGAGTCGAGTGGGAATCTGCGTTGGCGATGTATCCGGCAAGGGCGTTGCTGCGGCGCTACTAATGTCAAATGTGCAGGCCGCAGTTCGGGCTCTGGCACCGGAAGCCGTTTCGACGGACAGTCTCACCAACCGAATCAATCGGATTCTGTGCGCCAATACCGCCCCCAACAAATTTGTCACGCTGTTTTACGGCGTGCTGGAAGGGCGCCGCTTGACCTACACCAATGCGGGACACAACGCACCCATGCTAGTCCGCGCCGGCGGCGAGCGGCTTCGGCTGGACCGGGGTGGCGCGCTGCTCGGCGTGCTCCCCGACTGGGTTTACCAGCAGGGTGAGGCTTCGCTCGAACCGGGCGACCGCTTGGTGCTTTTCAGCGACGGCATCACGGAGGCTGAGAATGCCAACGGCGATCAGTTTGGGGAGGAGAGACTGCTAAGGATCGTGGAAGCCAACCGGACGTTAGACGCGACAGCGCTCCGGAAGAAGATCATTTCCGCCGTGGCGGATTTCTCTGGCGGCGCGCTGCAGGACGACGCCACCTTACTGGTGATCGCGATCGAACTCTCATCGAGGGACTTGGAAGCGCGTTTGTAGGGGCCGGACAAGCGGCAGCAATAACGATCGCCGCGATTCGAGACGCGAACAACGCTGGAGAGAGACTCGGGCGCGCCAGCTAACCGATCCTTGATCGGGTAAACTTAACTGCATCGCCAAGCCGCGCGTTCTACCGACTTCCACCAATGAGGTACCCGTGAGGTTCACAGACTCCGTTTGCACGCTCACCTTTCTTGCACCGTTTCTAGGCGCGATCCTGTTCGTTGAACTGTTAACTGCGCAGACGGCGCCCTCCACGTACCCTGCCTTGCCAAGCGAGACGCCGGGCAAGTTCGCGCCCGTGACCGACAGCTTCGACTACATGCGCCGCGACGTGATGATCCCTATGCGCGACGGAGTGAAGCTGCACACCGTCATCCTTGTGCCGAAGGGCGCGAAGAACGCGCCGATCCTTCTGACTCGCACGCCTTACAACGCAACCGAACTGACGAGTCACGCCCATAGCGCTCATCTGGGTCGTATTCTGAACGGTTACGACAACGCCACCGAAGTAATTG
>Ga0070717_10003725_pt1 | contig 10947 bp, 9 predicted proteins | sample LARL113metaG_FD_71366 | JGI IMG/M metagenome (GOLD analysis project Ga0070717, IMG submission 71366) | Corn, switchgrass and miscanthus rhizosphere microbial communities from Kellogg Biological Station, Michigan, USA - LAR L11-3 metaG | ecosystem: Host-associated > Plants > Roots > Rhizosphere ...
CCCTGCACTGATGTGGAATGCTATTGCGGCGGCATCCTCACGCATGCAGCAACAAGAGGGCTATTGGCTGGCACCGGGCTGCGACATGTTGCCGATCGTTCGGTAGGCGTGATCGCTGCATTCCGTCTTGGCCCGCAATACGCCGTCAAAAGCATCTCGTCAGCATTGCATTGCACGGTGCAGTTCGTCGCGTCACAGGGCGATCGAATGATCCTGATGCCGACGTTGGGGCCAGGCGGGCCTGGATCGCCTTTGGGGCCAGGAGGTCCGGGCGGGCCCGGATCGCCTTTCGACCCCTGATCGCGACCGCAGCCCATCACCGCGGCAGTCAATACGACAGCGATCAAGACCCGCAAGATCGGCATAGCGCTGCTGCTCCTCCGCGGGTGCCAGCCGCACGCGCACCGTATCCAGAGGGCTGAGTTCAGACCATAGGCGGAACGTGTCACTTGGTTGCCCAGAGAAAATTCTCCTGCCGCGAAGCGTGGACAGAGTATGCCTGACCTGGCGCAGCGGGAAGAATGAAACAGCGTTTGCTTGGAAAGATCCTGTTTTGCCCCTAAATCACTTCGGCTGCGCATGCGACCGCGCTTATCGTGCTTGCATCGCGCCGGGGATGACGAGATTGACCCATGACCGACCTTTCCGTTGACGCCCGCCTGCTCGCGACCGAACGCGGAGAAGCGCCCCGCATCAACTCGGCGGCGGCAATCTTTGCATCGGCGCTGATGGCGGCCGGCGCGCTCGCGCTCGCCAATCAATACACCTGGCGGCAAGGCGCGCTGTTCCTGCTCGGCGGCGCGCTCGGGCTCGTGCTCTACCACGCGCTGTTCGGCTTCACCTCGGCCTGGCGTGTCTTCATCGCGAACGGACGCGGTGCCGGCTTGCGGGCACAAATGGTGATGCTTGCAGTGGTGGTGCTGCTGTTCTTTCCCGTGCTCGCGCAGGGCAGCCTGTTCGGCCAACCCGTGCGCGGGGAGTATGGCGCGGTCGGCACGTCCGTGCTTGTCGGCGCGTTCCTGTTCGGAGTGGGAATGCAGCTCGGCGGGGGCTGCGCGTCGGGAACGCTTTATACTGCCGGCGGCGGCAATTCGCGCATGCTGGTGACGCTCGTCTTCTTCATCGCCGGTTCCGCGCTTGGCGCCTGGCATCTGCCGTGGTGGTCGGCGCAGCCCAATGTGGGGCAGATCTCGTTGATCTCGGCCTGGGGTTGGGGCGCCGCCTTGTTGGTCAGCCTCGCCGGCTTTGCCGCCATCGCGCTGGTGACGATCGCCGTGGAACGGCGGGCGCACGGCGCGCTGCTGTCCGGCGTGACGACGCAACGCCGCGGTTGGCGGCGCTTCCTGCACGGTCCATGGCCGTTGATCGCCGGCGCAATCTTGCTTGCGCTCGGCAATTTCGCCACGCTTTATCTTGCCGGCCGGCCGTGGGGCATCACCTCGGCGTTTGCACTCTGGGGCTCGAAAATTCTGGCCGGACTCGGCGTCGACGTCGCGTCGTGGGGCTATTGGCAGTCGGCGGCGCGCGCGCAGGCGTTGCGCGAGAGCGTGTTCGCCGACATCACCTCGGTCATGGATTTCGGCATCATTCTCGGCGCGTTGCTGGCGTCCGCGCTTGCGGGAAAGTTCAAACCCGGCTGGAAAGTGCCACCGCGCTCATTGCTGGCGGCCGTGCTCGGCGGATTGATGCTGGGCTACGGCGCGCGTCTCGCCTATGGATGCAATATCGGCGCGTATTTCAGCGGCATCGCCTCCGCCAGCGTGCACGGCTGGCTGTGGCTCGTTGCGGCGTTCCTCGGCAGCGTGCTGGGCACCTATCTGCGTCCTTGGTTCGGCTTGAGCGTCGAGGGCAATCTCGCCCGTGCGCAGGCCGGACCGGTCGCCCGCGACTAGCCAGTCAAGCACACAGGGCAGCCGCGCGTCACTTCGCGGATTGCTTGATCGAAATCAACCTTGCGTCCAGGGTGTCGGACTTTTGTCCAACCGCTAGCCTGATTTTGGCTTCGTAGTCTTCGCCATTGAAGCGAACAGTGACGTCGATCGTGCCGTCATTGCGAACGGCGTTGGCTTCCAACAGCGCCGCGTCTGCTTCGTCTGCGGATATCTTCTCGCCCTGCCGGCCGAGCTGCTCCGCGGCTGCTTTCTTGAAGGCGGCATCCTTACAGTAAGTTTTGAGATCGAATGGCCCTATGACCCGATCGTCCCGTTCGATGTGGTAGGCATTGATCAACAGCGTATCGTTCTGTTCGACGACCCAGGCACTGTCGGGCGACCAGCGCACACGATAGTCCCAGCGGTTGTAGTCGAGGCGGTCGCCGAAATGGCTGCCAGCGAGCCGCTTTAGGATCTCACTATCGGGTACGCGCACGAGGTAGTTCTCGACTCCCGACCGATCTCGCGCGTAGTAGCTTCCGTCACGATCGTCCTTCTCCAAAGTGCGATCGGCCCAATCCCCGGTCGAGAATCCCCAGGCAAAGCCGTAGCGCCCCGAGGGCGAGAGCGTGTCGTGAATGATGCGCAGATCGCGGTCGGCGCGCTTGCAAACCAGCGTCACGCCCTCGCGAATGCAAGGAGACGCAGCCCAGGCCGGCTTGGTTGCAACGCCCGCCAGGCACAAGCTTGCAAGGGGCACAACCAGCATTTTTGCAAGAAGAACTTGCGGATGCCGAGCGGCAGGTCGTTCGGACATCTTCGTGTCCCTCGGTGCAGCCGGGCTAGCGTTCGCTCGGGGATTGATCAGCGTCCCACGGTCCTTCGAATGGGCCGCATTTGGCATCGCTTCCAAAACGGTTGTCGAAGTTCACCACGCCGCCGCCCATCGGGATTACGGTCAACGGAAGACCACGGCTGAATTGGTAGAGGATCAGCGCCCGCTTGTCCTCAGCGTATCGCACGAGGACCGCTTCGAGGCTCTTGCCCTTGTTCAGGTCGGGATCGGACAGGTCCAGCGCGTACCAGGCAAGCACCGGCCGTCCATCCTTCAATGCGAAATCCCGCGACACCGACTCCGGAATGTAGATTTCCATCTTCACGCCGTCACCGTCACACAAGAACACGCGGTTATACGCCTCTTGAGCCGACAATTGGGACGCGATCAAGCTCGCCATCAATCCTGCTGCCGCGACCGAGAGCTTCATCCGATCTCTCCAGCTTGGATCGCGAGCCACTCACTCGTCGTAGACCAAATCCCCGAACCGCACCCAGCGCTTGCCGTCGAAGCGCACCAGCTGCAACTGCTGGACCGGATAATAATCCGTCGGACTGGTGTTGATCTTGATTCCCGGCAGCAGCATGGGAAGCTCGAGATCGCGCAGGTTCGTCGCCTGGCGCATGATGTTCTCGCGCGAGAGGTCGTCCCCGGCCTGCTTGAGCACCTGGACCATGGTGGCGGCGGAGTTGTAGCCGTTGACGAAGCTCGGCCGGCGCACATCCTCGCCCGGCAGATACTTGCTCATCCAGGCGCGCCAATCCTTCATCCCCGGGTCATCCTCGAAGGCGGGATCGAGCGGGTCCTTGGCATAGGCGTATGACAACAACCCGATGCAGTTCTCGACCCCGACCGGCTCGAGGACGACGGGCACCGAGGCCGAGACATTGTTCATGAAGAAAAGCGGCTTCCAGCCGAGATCGCTGACCTTACGGATCGTCTGCACGGCGAGCGGCGGCAGCATCGCCGCGATCAGCGCAGTGCAGCCGCTGGCCTTGAGTTCGACAATCTGCCGGTCGACCGAGGGGTCCGTGAATTCGTAGGTCGCTTCCTTCACGGTCGCGGCGTATTTGTCGCCGAGCACGTCGCGCACGCCGGCTGCATAGTCGCGGCCGAAGTCGCTGTCCTCGTAGAGGATGCAGATTTTTGCGTTTTGATCCTGCCGCAGTATGTACCGGGCGTAAAGACGCGCTCCCAGCCGATAGCTCGGGCGCACGCCGCCGATCGTATAGGGTGTCTCCTTGTAATTGCCCCAACGGTAAGCGCCGCTCTCGATGAACAGCTGGGGGATTTTTCGCTCGTTGAGATATCTTGCGACCGCGAGCTGCGTGGTCGTTCCAAGCGACCCGAACGTAAAGGCGACGTGGTCGACTTCGATCAGCTTGCGCGTCTCCATCCCGGTCCGCCACAGCAGATAGCCGTCGTCGGCGCTGATCAGGTTGATCTTGCGGCCGTTGATGCCGCCCTGATCGTTGATCATTTGCATGTAGGCCTTCTCGGCCTGACCGAGCGACGAGACCCAGCCGCCCGGGCCGGTATAGGGCATCGTCTGGCCGATCTTGATCTCGCGATCGGTCACCCCCGGCGCATTCTGCGCGGCCGTCGACACCGCCATTGCGCCGCTCAGCAGCAAGGAGCCGAATAAAATCCGCAACATTGCGAACCCGCCTTCGTTGGAAAGTGCCCGCGACATCGGCACAACATACCATCGTGCCGATGCGGTGCAATCGGAAGCGGCTGCGTCCCGCTCCGCTACGACCGACCGACTCGCGACCGCAAGCCCGCCTCGATATGTTCTAGCAACGCGTACCCCCCACGCAGCGCCATAAGGGAGACATGAATGCATCCGCGCGAACGTTTGGACTATTCGCCGATCGATCGCCGGCCGCCGCTGCGGTTTCCGGAAGGAATTCGCTTGGTGGTATGGCCGCTGCTGGCGCTCGAGGAATGGGATTTGTCGCGTCCCATGGCGCGGATGGTCATCTCGCCGCCGCAAGGCCAGCCGCAATTGCCCGACCTGCCGAATTGGAGCTGGCACGAATACGGCATGCGGGTCGGCTTCTGGCGGCTCAAGAAAATGCTCGAGCGCCTGGGCATCTCGCCGACCGTCACGCTCAATGCAAAGGTGTGCGAGACCTACCCGCAGGTGATCGAGGCGTGCATCGATAATGGATGGGAGCTCAACGCCCACAGCTACGACCAGGTGCCCATGCACAAGCTCGACGACCAGCGGGCAACGATCAACAAATCGATGGACATCATCGAGAAGTTCTCAGGCCGGCGGCCGCGCGGATGGTTTGGTCCCGGATTGACGCAGACGTTCGACACGCTCGATTACCTTGCCGAAGCCGGCATCGAATATATCGGCGACTGGGCACTCGACGACGAGCCGGTCACGCTCAAGACCGCACACCGCCCCGTCGTCGCGCTCCCCTACAATTTCGAGATTCATGACATTGTGATGATGGCGCTCCAGCATCATCCCTCGGAGGTCATGTATTCGCGGGCGCTCGATCAATTCCGCTGCCTTTATGACGAGGCGACGGAGCGGGCGAAGATCATGGCAATCGCCTGTCATCCCTACCTGTCGGGCGTTCCGCATCGCATTGCTCACGTGCGGCGCGCGTTCGAGGAGATTCTCGGCCATGACGGCGTCGTCGCGTGGGACGGCGCCAGGATTCTCGATTGGTATCGAGCGCAGGACGAAAGGCAATAGCATGTCGACGGCTCTCCATTTCCGCAGCGCGTTCGTCCCGCACGATTTGCCCGAACCCCGCGCCGGGGCCGCGCAGGGGCCGCTTGCCGGACTGACTGCGGCGGTGAAGGACATGTATGACATCGCCGAGCTGCGCACCGGTGGCGGCAACCCCGATTGGCTTGCCGCGCATCGGCCGGCGCTGGCGGACGCAGCGGCGATCCGGAAGTTGCTGCTCGGAGGAGCCACCATCATCGGCAAGACCGTGTGCGACGAATTTTTCTTCAGCGTCACCGGCGCCAACGCGCATTACGGCACTCCGGTCAATCCTCGCGCCCCGGGCCGACTCACGGGCGGCTCCTCGAGTGGGTCCGCCGCGGCGACGGCCGCCGGCGCCTGCGATTTCGCGCTGGGCAGCGATACCGGCGGCTCGGTTCGGGTGCCAGCCGCCTTCTGCGGCATCTACGGCATACGCCCGACGCACGGACGCATCGACATCACCGGCGTCATGCCGATGGCGCCGTCCTTCGATGTGCCCGGGTGGTTCGCCAGCGGCCCTGGCGTCTTGCGGCGCGTTGGCGAGGTGCTGCTCGAAGGTGCCGGCGGGCGCGCCAAACCGAACCAGTTGATCGTTCTCGACGATGCCTTCGCGGAGGCGGACGCGGAGGTCGCTTTCTTGCTGCGCGCGGCAATCGACGCGATGGCGAGCGACCTTCCCGAGCCCAGCCATAAAGCCGTCGCGCCGGGCGGCTTCGATGCCTGGCGCGAAAGCTTTCGCATTATCCAGGCACGCGAGATCTGGAGCATCTACGGGCCGTTCGTCGAACGCCATCGGCCGAAGCTCGGTCCCGGCATCCGCGAGCGAATGGCGTTCGCGAGGACGGTATCGGAGCGCGACGCCGACACGGCCCGGCAAGAACAGAAGCGGGCGCGCGAGCACATTTGCGCATTGGTCGAGCCCGGCACCGTTCTTGCGCTGCCGACGGCGCCGTGCATTGCCCCGCGCATCGATACCAGCGCCGAAGCGCTGGAATCGTTTCGCGTCCGCGTCATGCGGCTGACCTGTCTTGCCGGATTGAGCGGACTGCCGCAGGTCACCTTGCCGGTGGGTTCGGTCTCCGGCTGCCCGGTCGGCCTCTCCTTCATCGCTTGGCACGGCGGCGATGAAGCGCTGCTCGATTTGGCGGTGCGGCTCGCGCGCCACGTCGGCGGCGCATCCGACCCTGGCCAAAAGTAAAGGCCTACGGGTGATCCGAACTGCTGCCGACCTCTCGGCCGGCCGATTTCAAGGCGTCGCCGTCTTCGGCTCCGTCGCGCCCAACCAATTCAAAAGATAGGACTTGATCGTCGCCAGACTGAGCGGCCAGAACGAGCGTGGCTCCTCCGCAATAGCAACAGACGGAGTAGACGGAGCAGCTGCAGGCGGAGTGGCCGGAGCCATCGGCGGTATCTTTTCGGAGGGGGTCGCCAAGGCGTCGGCAGGCGTCTTCTCCAAGGGCACCGCCGGCCCTGCGGCCGTCGTCCTTTGCTTGCCGGTCGTGTCCTCGGCCGGCGTGGCTGCCGCGGCGGGCGCAGCCGTGTCCGTGTTCAGGATGATCGGCAAACCATCTTTCCCGCTGCCGATGATCACGACCTTCGAATTCGTCGATTGTGAAAGCTGAAGCGTTGCCTCGATGCCGCGCCAGCGCAGGTAGGAGTCCGAGATGCCCTGGCTGACGGTCTGTTGAAAGTCGCGTATGCCTTCCGCCTCGATCCTTTTGCGTTCCGATTCTCGTTTTTCGCGCTCCACGCGGAACTTATATTCCTCGGCGATGTAGTACTGCTCGGTCTTGCGGTTGATGGCGGCGACGATGGCCGCGGGCAACTCGATGCCGGTCACCAGTATGTCGTAGAGGATGATGATCTCGCGCATGGAGACGCGGTACGACTCTTCGTCGCCTTCGTGCTCCATCATCTTTTCCGACAGCCTGGCCTCCACAAGGTTGCGGATTTTGTCCTGAATTTCCTGGCGCGCCGTCGAATAGACCTGCTCGGCCGTGTATTGAGCGATGACCTCGCGCGTCAGGCTGCCGATGCCCGGCATCACCAGCACCTTCTTGAAATCTGGTCCAATCGCCTGATGCAGCACCGGAACCGAGTCGCGCTGCAATCGAAAGCGGACGATGACCGTCGCGGTCAGATTCACGCCGTCGCTGGAGATGGCGTTGTAGGATTCCGTAAACGATTGCAGCCTCAGGTCGTACAGAAACACGCTGTTCCAAGGCAAAATGAGGTTGAACCCCTCATTCTTCAGCCGCCGCGGATCGAGCACGGTGCCGCCGCCAAAGCGTTTCCACAGCACTCCGACATAGCCGCTGGGAACGGTGATCACCATGTGGGGATAAAGCACCACCCCCACGAGCGTCGCGACCATCAGGTAGATCACCACGCTCGGCAGATGGCGATCGATGAACCGCCGCCACCGGGACGGTGGGGCGGGGGCGGGCGTGCCATCGACTGGCCAAAGATACGCTTTCAACTCACTCTCCATCGTCTGCCGCCCGACGAAACCGCCGTCTTGCATACGCCTGCGAACGGCAAGACCAACTCCTCAAGCCAGCAGGGCCATGGTCACCGGCAAAGCCGGCGGCTCACCGGCGATGGCCCAGCGGTAACCCGAGGCTGAGCGCCTTTTGCCGAAGCGCCCCCGCCGTGCGCTTCATGGCCTTCGCAATCCGTTTTACCGGCGACTTCTTGCGAGAGTGCGTCTTCAACTCTCGTACATCGGCACTTGACCAGGCCCGGCGTTTGACGCGTCTAGCTCGTTTGCTTGCCATTTGTCCCTCACCAGCCGCTGTAGCGGCAATACTGCCGAGCATAGCCGAGCGCATAGGGGATGAGAAGCAGCCCGGCTCTGCCGTGGAAGCTCGATCTATGCCTGGCCTTGGTTTGCGGCCATGTGCACCCCCCGCGCTGATCAAGCCGTAGCTCCGAGTGCGTTTCTCAGACGCGGCTTGATCGGCGCAAAAACCGCAGCGTTGCTTACTCAATTGGCAACCGTGCTCTGTACGACAAATCGAATTCTGCAATAATAGCGAGGAGGGCCTGCGACAGGCGCGCGCAAGTCCAACAACAAAGAGTTCCGCGCGGCTCGGCTGATGGAGAGTGCCTCAAGTCCATACGATGGAGATTGAGCCATGGCCCCGATTGGCGCTCAATTTAGGCCGGGGGACGCCGTGCCGCATTCAGGAATCTATCGGGTGGCCCACGATCCCATCCATGCACAGGAGCATGAAGTGACTTGCCTGTTCGGCAAGCGTTTCCCGCCATGCCGGGGGTGCGATCAACCGCGATTCGTTCTGGTCAGGGCTGCGCGATTGATCGATACGCAGGAGCATTTCAAGTGCGCATAGGCTCCGACGAACGTGGGAAAAGCGCCGGCTGCCCCCCTTCCGCATAGATTGGCGCTCGGTATATTTGCAGAACTGCCGGCGGCGCCGGCGTTTGGGCAACTCCCCTCTCCGCCGTCAGGGAAACCGTGACATTCCCCCGCCGAAACTTTTTGCATCTCGCCGCGGCCGCCGCCGCGATGGGGGCGGCGATGCGCTTGGCCACCGCGCAAGCCTACCCGACGCGTCCGGTGCGGATCATCTCCGGCTTTCCGCCGGGTGGGGTCAACGACACATACGCGCGCCTCATCGGCCAATGGTTGTCGGAGCGGCTCGGCCATCAATTCTTCGTCGAGAACCGGCCGGGTGCGGGCGGCAACATTGCCGCGGAGACACTCGTACGGGCAGCGCCCGACGGTTACACGCTGCTCCTCGCCACGTCGGCCGACGCGTGGAACGCGACGCTCTATGACAATCTCAAATTCAGTTTCGTTCGCGACGTCGCAGCGGTTGCGCCGATTGTCCGCGCCCCCGGAGTGCTCGTCGTGCATCCGTCGCTGCCGGTCAAATCCGTTCCCGAGCTGATCGCTTCTGCCAAAGCCAATCCGGGCAAAATCTCCGTGGCGTCGGCGGGCATCGGCAGCGCGCCCCACATGTACTGGGAGCTGTTCCGGACCTTGGCCGGCGTCGACATGCTGCATGTGCCCTATCGCGGCGGCGGGCCGGCGGTCACGGACCTTCTCGGTGGCCAAGTGCAGGTGTATTTCGGCACAACCGCATCGTCGATCGAATATGTCCGGTCGGGAAAGCTGCGGGCCTTGGCCGTGACCACCGCAACCCGCGCGGCCGCGTTGCCCGATGTCCCGGCTCTGGCGGAATTCCTGCCGACTTACGAGGCGAGCATCTTTGTCGGCATCGTGGCGCCGCGTGGCACACCGGCCGACATCGTTGGCACGCTGAGCCGGGAGATCAATCTCGCGCTGGCCGACGAAAAAATGACTCTGCGGATTGCCGAGCTCGGCGACACGCCGCTGGCGCTGTCGAGCTCCGACTTCGAGCGCCTCATCGCCGCGGAAACCGAGAAGTGGGGCAACGTGATTCGCTCGGCCAAACTCAGGGCGGAGTAGGCGCTTCGACTCGGCGCCGGAACATCCGGGGCGGCCGGCACAAATGGGCAAGGAACCCGTGCAACTTTCCCGCCGTGGATGTCTGTATCTCTGCGCGGGCGCTGCCCCGCTCCCATTCCTTGCTCTCGCACATAGCGCGCAGTCGCAGACGGCGAGAACAATCAAGCTGGTCGTGCCGTCCGCGCCGGGCGGCGTGACCGACGCTCTGGCTCGCCTGCTCGGCGAGCAGATCGGGCGAACGCAAGGAGTGACCGTCGTGATCGACAACCGCCCGGGGGCGGGCGAGGTCATCGGCACGGAAACAGCCGCACGCGCCGCGCCCGATGGAAACACGCTCCTGTTCGCAGCCAATCCGTTCGTCATCAACCCGCACCTGCGCAAGGTGAGCTATGATCCGCTGAGGAGCTTCGAGCCGGTGTGCCAGCTGGCAAACGCGCCGACGCTCATCGTCGTGACCGCGGGGTCGCCCTACCACTCGCTCGCCGATCTGCTCGAGGCGGCGCGCGCCAAACCGGGCAGCCTGACCATGGCGAGCATCGGTCCGGGCAGCCCGTTCCACCTCGGGTTCGAAAAACTCAAGCGCATGGCGAAGGTCGACATGACCTTCGTCCCGTATCCGGGCAACGGCCCTTCGGTGAACGCGCTCTTAGGCGAGCATGTCACCATGATGTTCGGCACCTATGCGAACGTGGCCGAGCACCTGAAAAGCGGGAAGCTGCGCGCCATTGCCGCGACCACGCCGAGGCGGATCGATGAGCTTCCCGACCTGCCCACGGTCGCGGAATCCGGCTTCCCGGACTACGCAGTGCCGGTGGTTCGCATCATTCGCGGCGGCAAAGACGCCGAAGGCGGCGGTATCGCAGCTCGCGGCCTGGCTGACTGCGGCGCTGCAGGCGCCCGAGATCGAGCAGAAGCTCCTCATCCAGGGCCTCTATCCGGCCAGGCTCTGTGGAGACGAACTTGCGGCCTATCTTCGCGATCAATTCGATGATTTCGGCCGCATCATTCGCGAGAGCAACATCAAGGCGGAGTAGGCGCTTGCCTCGCCGGC
>Ga0070717_10003728_pt1 | contig 10945 bp, 9 predicted proteins | sample LARL113metaG_FD_71366 | JGI IMG/M metagenome (GOLD analysis project Ga0070717, IMG submission 71366) | Corn, switchgrass and miscanthus rhizosphere microbial communities from Kellogg Biological Station, Michigan, USA - LAR L11-3 metaG | ecosystem: Host-associated > Plants > Roots > Rhizosphere ...
GGCACCACGGCGTTCAGCCGCGCGGCACCCTGGCTGCCGCCGATCACCAGTAGCCGCGTAGGCCCCGAGCGGCCGGCGAAGCGCGCCGCTGGCGGCGGCAGGGCGCTGATGTCAGCGCGCACCGGATTGCCGATGGCGCGGGCGTGCACGCCCTGCCCGAAACTTCCGGGAAAAGCCTCGAGCACCTGACGCGCGAGATGTGCGAGCACGCGATTGGTCAGGCCGGCAATGGCGTTCTGCTCGTGGATCACGAGCGGACGGCGCGCGAGCCAGGCGGCAAGCCCGCCGGGACCGGTAACGAATCCGCCCAGCCCCACCACCACGAGCGGTCGGTAGCGGCGCATGATCGCGAGCGCCTGCAGCAGTGCGCGTGTCAGGCGGAAAGGCGCCGCCAGCCAGCTGAGCGTGCCCTTGCCGCGCAGCCCGCCAACCGACAGGTGCTCGATCAGGATCCCTTCGGCCGGGATGACACGCGACTCGAGCCCGCGCTCGGTGCCGAGCCACACCACTTCCAGCGCCTGCGCGCGCAGCAGCCGCGCGAGCGCCAGTGCGGGGAACACGTGCCCGCCCGTGCCGCCTGCCATGATGAGCACCGGGCGGCGGCTCACTGGGCACCCCGCACCGTGGCGGAGCCGCGTTGTTCGCGCAGCGCCTCGTGGTACACGCGCAGCAGGATCCCAGTCCAGGCGAGTGCCACGATCAGGCTGGAGCGCCCGTAGCTCATCAGCGGCAGTGTGAGTCCCTTCGTCGGCAGCACTCCCATGTTCACGCCGATGTTGATGAACGCCTGAATGCCGATCCACAGGCCGAAGCCGGCGGCGAGATACGCGGGAAATTTCAGTCCGGCATCGGCGGCGAGGCGCGCGATGTAGAAGCTGCGCCAGATGAGGGCGAGAAAGAGCGCGAGCGTGAGTACCACGCCAAAGAGTCCCAGCTCCTCGCCCAGCACGGCGAAGAGGAAATCGGTATGCGCCTCCGGCAGATAAAACAGCTTCTGCACCGAGTCGCCGAGCCCGACGCCGAACCACTGGCCGCGACCGATGGCGATCAGCGATTGGGTGAGCTGGAAGCCGCTGTTGAAGGGATCTGCCCAGGGATTGAGGAAGGCGGTGAGCCGCCGCACGCGATAGCTCGAGCTCACCGCGATCAACGCAAAGCCGCTGGCTGCGAGCGCGGTCATGGCGATCACGTAACGCAGCCGCGCACCGGCGAGGAACAGCAGGCCAAAGCCGGCGGCGAACAGCACGGTGGCCGCGCCGAAGTCCGGCTCCGCGAGCAGCAGCGCGCTCGCGCAGCACAGCAGTGCGAGCGGCTTGGCGAGCCCGGCCAGCGATTCGCGCAGCTGCGCCTCGTAGCGTACCGCGTAGCTCGCCAGGTAGATGAGCACCAGCACGCGCGCGAGCTCCGATACCTGGAAGTTCGCTCCGGAGAGTCGCAGCCAGCGCCGGCTGCCGTTCACCGCGTGCCCGAGCCCCGGAACGAGCACGAGCAGGAGCAGCACGAGGCCCGCGATGAGTAGCGGGCCGGCCGCCTTCTCGAGCAGCGCGCTCGGCAGCGCGAACAGCAGTGCCGCGCACGCGAGCCCGATGAGGGTCAGCAGCAGCTGCCGCTCGAGGTAGTAGAACGCCTGACCCGAGTCCTGACTGGCGATCGACACCGAAGCGGAGGTCACCATGATCAGCCCGAGCAGCACGATCGCGGCGATGATGGCGAGCGTCACCGCATCGAGGTGCACCGCCCCGCCGCGCGCGCCGCTGCGATCGAATCCCATGAGCGCGGCCGCGCTCATGCGGCAAGCTCCTGCACCGCCTCGGCAAAGACCGCAGCCCGGTGCGCGTAGTCCCTGAACATGTCGAAGCTCGCGCAGGCGGGCGAGAGCAGCACCGTGTCCCCCGCGCGTGCGGCGCGTGCGGCCGCCTGCACTGCCTGGGGAAGTGTCGCGCAGCGCTCGATCGGGCACACACCCTCGAGCGCCGCCGCGATGCGCGCTGCGTCGCGGCCAATCAGCACCACATGCCGCACCTTGCCGCGAAACGCTGCCGCGAGCGGCGTGAAATCCTGATTCTTGCCGTCGCCGCCGGCGATCAGCACGAGCGGGCCTGGCATCCCCGCCACCGCTGCCACGGTCGCGCCGACATTGGTGCCCTTGGAGTCATCGATGTAGGCGACGCCGCGTACGTCCGCGATCCACTGCGAGCGGTGCGCAAGCCCCGCAAAGCTGCGCAGCTCCTCGAGCATCGCGGTGAGCGGCAGCGCCAGCGCTTCCCCGAGTGCGAGCGCGGCGAGCGCATTGGCGGCGTTGTGTGCGCCGCGGATTCTGAGCTCGGCCAGACGCAGCAAGGGGACTTCAGCGCGCATCAGCCACCACTCGTTCTCGTGCAGAGCGAGCGCGTAGGTCGCCCCGACGCTGGCGCGCAGTGAGAACGACAGCGTGCTCGAGGCGCTGCGCGGCATGGCGACTACCAGCGGGTCGTCGAGATTGATGACCGCGGTGTCGCAGCGCGCAAAGATGCGTGCCTTCGCGGCGGCGTAGCTGGCGAGCGAGGCGTAGCGGTCGAGATGATCGGCGCTGACGTTGAGCACCGTCGCCGCACGGCAGTGGAGCGAGGTCGTGGTCTCGAGCTGGTAGCTCGAGAGCTCGAGCACGTACAGCTCGGTACCGTCGGCGAGCAGATCGAGCGCCGGTGGTCCCAGGTTGCCGCCCGCCCTGACCTTGAGACCCGCACGCTCTGCCATGCGCGCGACCAGTGTCGTGACGGTGCTCTTGCCATTGGTGCCAGTCACCCCGACCACCGGCGCCACAGCGGCCCGCGCGAACAGCTCGATGTCCCCGACGATGGCGAGTCCGCGCCGGCGCGCCTCATCGAAGAACGGTCCGCGCACTGGCAGTCCCGGCGATGCCACCACGCACATCGCTCCCTCGAGCAGCTGCGGGTCGAGTTGGCCGAGGCGCACCGGTATGTGGCTATCGAGCGCGCCGAGCGCCGCGAGCTGCGGCGGTGCCGCGCGCGTGTCGGTCACGGCGATGCGCCAACCGTTGGCATGCAGATAGCGCGCACACGAGAGACCTGTGGCTCCGAGGCCCGCGATCACGGCATAGGGCACGTTGGCGCTGAGGTGGCTCATCGCAGTTTCAACGTTGCCAGGCCCGCGAGTACGAGCAGCAGCGAGATGATCCAGAAGCGCACGATCACCTTCGGCTCCGCCCAGCCCTTGAGCTCGAAGTGATGGTGGATCGGGGCCATGCGGAACACGCGCCGGCCGGTGAGCTTGAAGGAGGCGACCTGCAGGATGACGGAGGCGGTCTCGAGCACGAACACCCCGCCCATCACCAGCGCCACCAGCTCCTGGCGCACGATCACCGCGAGCACGCCGATGGCAGCGCCGATCGCGAGCGCACCGACATCTCCCATGAACACCTGTGCGGGATAGGAGTTGAACCACAGGAAGCCGAGGCCCGCACCGGCGAGCGAAGCACAGAAGATGAGCAGCTCGCCGGCGCCGCGTATCTCGGGGATCTGCAGGTAATGCGCATACACGGCGTTGCCGCTGGCGTAGGCAAAGATGCCGAGCGCAGAAGCGACCAGCGCAGCGGGCATGATCGCGAGGCCATCGAGTCCGTCGGTGAGATTCACCGCGTTGCTCATGCCCACGATCATGAGATACGCGATGGCGATGAAGGCGGCGGCGGTGAGCGGCTCGTGGAAGGTCTTGACGAATGGCAGGAACAGCGTCGTCTGCGCCTGATCGGTGGCGGTGTAGTAGAGCGTCGCCGCCGTCGCCAGTCCCGCGAGCGACTGCCACAGGTACTTCCAGCGCGGCAGCAGGCCCTTGGGATTGCGTACCACGAGCTTCAGGTAATCGTCGTAGAAGCCGATGAAACCGAAGGCGAAGGTGACACCGAGCACGGTCCACACCAGGCGGTTGGCGAGGTCGGCCCACAGCAGCGTGCTCACGAGCGTGGTGACCAGGATCAGCGCGCCTCCCATCGTGGGCGTGCCGGCCTTCGGCAGGTGGGTGACCGGCCCGTCATCGCGCACCACCTGGCCGATCTGGTAACGCGAGAGGCGCGTGATCATCGAGGGGCCGACGATGAGTGAGAGGCCGAGGGCGGAAGCGGTCGCGAGGATCGCGCGGAACGTCAGATAGGAGAAGACGTGCAGGCCGCTGATGCGGCTGGCGAACTGCTGTGTGAGCCAGTACAGCATTCAGTGTCCGCCCATCGTCGAACCGGCCGCGCCGGTCAGTGCATCCGCCACGCGCTCGAGACGATTGAAACGCGAGCCCTTCAGCAGCAGGCGCACCTCCGGCCCGGCGCTGGCGAGCGCGGCTCTGAGCGCGCGCGTGAGGTCGGCGGTGTCGGCAAACCAGCGTGCGCCCGCACCGAAGCTCGCCACCGCGCGCTGCATGAGCTCGCCCGTGGCATACAACCGCTCGATCCCCGCAGCACGCGCAAATTCGCCGATCTCCGCGTGCGCCTCGGCGGCGAACTCCCCGAGCTCGGCCATATCGCCGAGGGCGAGCCAGCGGCGGCCCGCGGTTGACGCCAGCACCTCGATCGCAGCGCGCATCGAGCTGGGATTGGCGTTGTACGAGTCATCGATCAGCCATGCGCCGCTCACGGCGCGCTTCACCTGCAGGCGGCCGGGTACCGCACGCATCGCCGCGAGACCGGCGGCGACCTGTGCGAGCGTCGCGCCCGCGCTGACCGCAGCCGCTGCCGCGGCGAGTGCGTTGGCGATGTTGTGCGCGCCGCCGAGGGCGAGCTCGATGGCCGTGCTGCCCAGGGGGGACTCCAGGCGGAAGCGCGTGCGGAATCCGCTCGCCTCGAGCTCCGTCGCCACCGCGCTTGCGCGATAGTCGGCATCCGCGCGCATCCCGAAAGTGACGACACGTGCGCGGGTGAGGCCGCGCCAGAGCGCGGCGAACTCGTCGTCCGCGTTGATGACTGCCGTTCCCGTCGGCGCAAGGCCCGCGACCATCTCGCCCTCGGCGCGCGCCACCCCCTCGAGGCTCCCGAACCCCTCCAGATGCTCGGCACCGGCATTGGTGATCAGCCCGATGGTCGGACGCGCCACCGCCACGAGCGCCGCCACCTCGCCGGCGTGATTCGCGCCGATCTCGATCACCGCAAAGCGATGCTCGTCGGAGAGGCGCAGCAGGGTGAGCGGCACGCCGACGTGATTGTTGAGATTGCCACGCGTCGCGAGCGTTGCGCCGGCCTCGCTCAGGACCCTCGCGGTCATTTCCTTGACAGTGGTCTTGCCGTTGCTGCCGGCGACGCCGATGAGCGGGCCGCTGAAGTGAGCACGCCAGCTGCGCGCGGCGCGGGTCAGCGCCGCCTGCGTGTCATCGGTGACGATCTGCGGCAGCGCCAGTGGTTGCGCCGCATCCACCACCGCGCCGGCGGCGCCGGCGGCGAGCGCTGCGGCGAGGAAGTCGCGGCCGTTGAAGTTAGGTCCCTTGAGCGCGACGAACAGCTGCCCGCTTTGCAGCGTGCGCGAGTCGCTTACCACGTCGCTGTAGGGGCCATCGGCGCCCGTGAGGCGCCCGCCGCACGCCCGGGCGAATCCGCTCAGACTGCGGGTGAGACTCATCCGGGCAGCCTCGCAAGCTCATCGGCGACCACCGACTGGTCGCGAAATGCCCGCCGCTCGTGAGCGGTGATCTGATAGTCCTCGTGCCCCTTGCCCGCAATCAGCACCACATCGTCCGGAGCTGAGCGTTGCAGAGCCAGGCGGATGGCGAGCGCCCGGTCGTGCTCGATGGTGAGCGGTGCCTCGTTGCCGATGCCGGCCACGATGTCGGCGACGATGCGCTGCGGATCCTCGCCGCGCGGATTGTCATCGGTGAGCACCAGGTCGTCGGCGAGCTGCGCGGCGATGCGGCCCATCAGCGGGCGCTTGCCGGCGTCGCGATCGCCGCCGCAGCCGAACACCACGCGCAGCTGCCCGCGGCAGTGCAGGCGCGCGGCGCGCAGCGCATTGGCGAGTGCATCGGGAGTGTGCGCGTAGTCGACGATAGCGAGCGGGCTGCGGCCACGGCCGCCGAACATCTCCATGCGGCCGCGTGCCGCGCGCACCTTGCCGAGCGCACGCGCCGCATCCCGCAGGGGGATATCCCAGGCGAGCAGCACGGCGAGCACCGTGAGGGCATTCTCCACGTTGAACTCGCCCATGAGGCGCACCGAAAGCTCCACCGCACCCCAGCTCGATTCCACTTCGATCGTGAGTCCGGTCGACTCGGCCTGCACTCGCGTCGCACGCACGAACTCCGCCCCGCTGGGCAGCGCCCCGCTGCCGCGCGCCGCGCGCGTCGTGAGGATGAGGCGCGCCGGGGACGCGGCACGTGCCAGCACCGCGCCGAAGGGATCATCGAAATTGATGACGCGGCAGGTGAGGCCGGGCCACGCGAAGAGGCGCGCCTTCGCGGCGCCGTAATGCTCCATGGTGCCGTGATAGTCGAGGTGGTCACGGGTGAGATTGGTGAAGGCGGCGGTGTGGAAGCGCACGCCGTTCACACGCGCCTGATCGAGTGCATGCGAGGAGACTTCCATGCTCACGCACTCGGCACCCGCGGCGGCAAGAGCTGCCAGCTGGCGGTGCACGGTGACCGCATCCGGTGTGGTATGCGGCATCGGAGTCACCTTTGGCGGCAGGCCGACGCCGAGCGTGCCCATGTAACCGCACTGCCGGCCGCGGCGCTGCAGTGCCTGCGCTAGCAACCACGCGCAGGTCGTCTTGCCGTTGGTGCCGGTGATACCCGCGACGGTGATCCGCTGCGAAGGTGTACCGAAGAAGCGGTCGGCGATGAGCCCTGCCCGTGCGGTGAGCTCGGCCACCGGCGCGAGAAACACCTCCGCGGGAAGCTCCGTCGTGGGCGCCCCCGGCTCGTAAAGCACCGCGTGAGCACCGCGCGCCACGGCCTCGGGCGCGAAGGCGAGTCCATGATGGCTATGGCCGCGCGCAGCGAGAAACAGCGACCCGGGGGTGGCAGCGCGGCTATCGAGCGTGAGATCGCTCACCATGAGCTCGGGAGGCACCGCCGCCCAGCCAGCCACGAGCTCGCCGAGCGCGCGCGGCGCTGCACGATAGCTCTGCAGTTCCGCCGTCATCTCAGCGCCGCCGTGCGCACGTTGCCGAGCGCCGGTCCCGCCGGCAGCTGGTCGGGTGCATTCACCGGCTGGTCGGGCGCCACCGCGAGCAGCCGCAGTGCACCGCCCACGACACGCGAGAAGACCGGAGCGGCCACCTGCCCCCCCATGTGTTGTCCGGCGCCCGGCTCATCGATCACCACCACCGCAGCGAGCCGTGGAGCGGTAGCGGGCGCGACTCCGCCGAACACCGCCATGTAGCGGTCGGTCGAGTAGCCGCCCGCGGTCGCCTTGAAGGCGGTGCCGGTCTTGCCGGAGACGCGGTAGCCGGGAATGGCGGCGAGCTTGCCCGTGCTGCCCTCGGCGGTGACCACGGACTCGAGCATGTCGAGCAGCTCGTGACAGACGGGCGCACCGAGCGCGTGCTCGCCAAGCGGCGCTCCCTGCACCGTCACGAACGACACCGGGCGCATCACGCCGAACGCGCCGATGGTCGCGTAGGCATGGGCAAGCTGCAGCGGTGTCACCGACAGACCGTAGCCGTGCGACATGGTGACGATGCCGATCGGCCGCCACTGCGCGTACGCCGGCAGCAATCCTGCGGATTCGCCGGGGTAGCCGCTGGTGGTCACCTGCCCGAAGCCGAGGTGGTTGAGCGTCGTCCAGATCTGCTGCGGCGGGAGCGACAAGGCAATGTGCGCCATGCCGACGTTCGAGCTCTTGGCGAGTACGGTGGCGATGTCGATCGCACCGAGGTTGTGCTCGTCCTCGAAAATCTTCACCCCGACTTTGAAGTAGCCGGGTGAGGTGTCGATGATGCTGCGGCGGTCGTACTTGCCTGCGGCGAGGCCGGCAGCGACGAAGAACGGCTTGATGGAGGAGCCGGGCTCGAAGATGTCCGTGGCCGCACGATTGCGATAGGTGGCAGGCTCGATCTGGTCACGGTCGTTCGGGTTGTAAGCCGGCTGGTTCACCATGGCGAGTACCTCGCCGTTGGCGATATCGAGCACCACGATGGATCCGGCGCGCGCGCGTTGATCGCGGATCGCAGCCTTCAGCTCACGATAGGCGAGATACTGGATGCGCAGGTCGATCGACAGCACGAGATCCCGGCCCTCGCGCGCCGGCCGGATGCTCTCGACGTTCTGCACGATGCGCCCGTAACGATCCTGGATGACTCGCTTGGCGCCGTTCTCGCCCGCGAGCCAGTGATCGAAAGCGAGCTCGAGCCCCTCCTGCCCGGCATCGTCGACGTTGGTGAAGCCGAGCAGGTGCCCGGTCACTTCGCCCGCCGGATAGTAGCGGCGGTATTCGCGCGAGCTGTAGACGCCGGGTATTCCGAGAGCCTTGATCTGCTCGGCCTCCGCCGGCTGGCGGTGCCGGGCGACGTAGAGGAACTCGCGATCGAGATTGCTGGTGACACGGCGCGCGAGCTCGAGCCGGTCGAGTTTCAACGCCGCGGCGAGACGCGGGATCTGGTCGGTCGCGAGTGCAAGCTCGCTGGGGTTCACCCAGATCGAGTCCACCGGGGTGCTCACGGCCAGCGGCTCGCCGTAGCGGTCAGTGATGGTGCCACGGTGGGCGGCGATATCGAGCACGCGCGAGAAGCGCGCATCGCCCTGGCGGGCGAGGAACCCATGATCGATCAGCTGCAGGTTGATGGCGCGCCACACCAGGCCGAGGGCGCAAAGCCCCAGCAGTCCCATCAACAACAGCGCGCGCCAGCGGAAGGACACGGGCGCGGCATCGCGTGCGCTGCGCGCCTTCATGGGGGAATGATCTCGATTTCTTTCGGCGGGGGCATGGCCATGTGCAGCCTCGTACTCGCGACCCGCTCGACGAAGGCATGCGTGGACCAGGCACTCTGCTCGAGCTGCAGCTGTCCCCACTCGATCTCGAGATTGTCACGACGGGCATTCAGCGTCTCGAGCTGTACGAACAGCTGCCGCGCGCGATGCTTGCACCAGATCGCGCCCGCAGCCGATCCGAGCGTCGTCACCCACAGCACTGCCACAGCGATGAGCAGCACGCGGCGGCTCACGGCAGGCGCTCCGCCACGCGTAGCAGCGCGCTGCGTGCGCGCGGGTTGCGCGTGATCTCCGCGGGCGAGGCACGTAGCTTGCGTCCGATGAGCTTCAACCGCGGCCGGGCCTCCGCCGGGATGACAGGCAGCTTGCCGAGCGCCGGATCGACGCGCGCCGCGCGCTGCATGAAGCGCTTGACCGCTCGATCCTCCAGGGAGTGGAAGCTGATCACCGCGAGCCGCCCGCCCGGGGCCAGCACCTCGAGGGCGCCGGTGAGACCCTTCTCGAGCTGGCCGAGCTCGTCGTTGATGAACATGCGCAGAGCCTGGAAGGTGCGCGTCGCCGGGTGCTTGCCCGGCTCGCGCGTGCGCACGGCGCCAGCGACCAGCGCGGCGAGATCCGCGGTGTCCTCGAGCGGTGCCTTGCTCCGCCGGACGACGATGGCCTGGGCCACGCGCCGCGCGAAGCGCTCTTCTCCGAAAGTCGCGATCACCTGGCGTATCTCGTCGAGGCTCGCCCGCGCCAGCCAGGACGACACAGGTTGACCGCGCGTCGGGTCCATCCGCATATCGAGTGGACCTGCGGCGCGGAAGCTGAAGCCGCGGCGCGGATCGTCGAGCTGCGGCGACGACACGCCGAGGTCGAAGAGCACGCCACGGCAAGGATGCTGTTGCGCGTGTGCCGGCACGAGCGCGGCGAGATCGGCAAACGACGCGTGGATGAGCGCAAGCCGCACTTCGTGGGCAAACTGCTTGCGGCCGCCCTCGATGGCCTGCGGATCCCGGTCGAGCGCAAGCACGCGGCCTTCGGGCCCAAGTGCCTGGAGAATGAGCGCCGTGTGACCGCCGCGCCCGAATGTCGCATCGACATAGTACCCGCCTGCTTCCAGGGCCAGCCCGGCGAGTGCCTCAGCGGCGAGCACCGGAGTGTGCTCAACCACGTTCGAAGCGGCGCGCCCCCGCCTCCCTGAGTGCTCTTGCCACGGGCCTCGGCCCTCTTCGTTAAAGCCTCTACAGCGACAGGGACTCGAGCTCGGAGGGCAGATCGGTCGGGGTTTCGACGCTTGCAAGCCAGGCATCGCGCCGCTCGTTCCAGCGCGTCTCATCCCACAGCTCGAAGCGATTCCCCTGTCCGATGAGCATTCCGTGGCGCCCAAGCTTGGCGAACTCCCGCAGTTCTGCCGGGAGCAGCACCCTGCCGTGCCCGTCGAGGGGTAGATCGGTGGCGTGGCCCACCATGAGCCGCTGCAACCGGCGCGCGGTTGCATTGAGGCTCGGGAGGCTCATCAGCTTGCGTTCGATCTGCTCCCACTCGGGCAGGGGATAAATGAGAAGGCACTGGTCCCGGTCGACGGTGACGACCAATTTCCCCTGGGCGAGTTCGCTGATCTGCTCCCGATAGCGGGTGGGCATGACCATCCGGCCCTTGTCGTCCAGAGTAATTTTTGTTGCACCGCGAAACATGACCGGCGGGGCGGCATTACGCCCATTTCCCCCCACTTTCTCCCACTGGCCGCCACTATAGGAATCGGGGGCGAACTATGTCAATTGAAATAGTGAGAAATTCGTCGCAGTCACAACGACTTATGTGGAAATGAACAGTGGGTGGGTGCGGCTCTCCTCGATTCGTTGTTAGCAATCAGCAGCTTGCCCCGAGAAGCTTATACAGCGCCTCAGCAAACGGGGGCCTGGCTGGCCTCACGGGATGGGTCTCGGGAGGTCATCTCCGCCCTCGGGGCCCCAATCGGGGCCCTGGGGGTCGCTTTAGCGTCGCGACGGTGAATACCTCCTTTTCCCGATACTTAACCAAATGGTTAACTATCGCGCTG
>Ga0070717_10003729_pt1 | contig 10945 bp, 9 predicted proteins | sample LARL113metaG_FD_71366 | JGI IMG/M metagenome (GOLD analysis project Ga0070717, IMG submission 71366) | Corn, switchgrass and miscanthus rhizosphere microbial communities from Kellogg Biological Station, Michigan, USA - LAR L11-3 metaG | ecosystem: Host-associated > Plants > Roots > Rhizosphere ...
GGTCGTTCGGCGCCGAGCTCGCCGAGCGGCTCGACCTCCCCGTCACGCTCGAGAACGACATCAACCTGGCGGCGGTCGGCGAGCACTGGCTCGGCGTCGCGCGCGGCGTCGACGACTTCGCCTTCCTGTCCGTCGGAACCGGCCTCGGCTCCGGGCTGATGCTGCGCGGCGACCTGCACCGCGGCCATCACGGCGCGGCCGGCGAGGTCGACTACGCGCTGATCGGGCTCGGGCAGGTCGTCGACCCGTCCGCCGGAGCCGTGTCCGAGCTCGCGGCCGAGCACCAGTCGCCAGCCCTCGCGCCGCCGTTCGACGCGCGGACGATCTTCGCGGCGGCCCGCGGGGGCGACGGCACGGCGCGTGCGGTGGTGGACGAGGTCGCGCGCCGGATCGCGCTCCACGTCAGCGCGATCGCGGCCGTCGCGGACGTCGAGCTCGTCGTCCTCGGCGGCGGCCTCGGCGCGAACGGCGACCTGCTGCTCGCTCCGGTCCGGACGCTGCTCGCCGACTGGCTCCCCTACCCGCCGCGCGTCGAGGTCTCGAGTCTCGGCGAGGCGGCAGTCCTCACGGGCGCGCTCGCGGTCGGCCGCCAGGCCGCGCTCGACAACGTGTTCACGAACCGCGGCCGCCGGCCGGCTCCCGCCTAGCGAGTTCCGACGCGGAGACCCAGGCGTCCCGGGAGCGACGCGATGAGCCCTGCACCCGGCGGCGGGCGGCGGTCTGCCTCCTCGGCCTCCTCGACGGCGAGAATCCCCCAGCGGACAAGCCCACCGCCGAGGCGCCGCACGGGCTCGGGCGGGAACGAGGGCACGCTGCGTGTCGTGAGCGGAAGCCGCGACCATTCATCGTCCGAGCCGAGGACGAGCGACGCGAGGATCTGCCCGCCGAGCCAGCTCGGGCCGATGCCGTTTCCCGAGTAGCCGGCGCCGAAGTGGATCCGCGCGCCCGGAACCGTGGAGAAGAAGGGGAGGTGGTCGGACGAGACGTCGATCGGCCCGCCCCATGCACGCTCGACCCTGGCGCCGGCGAGCCCGGGCAACAGGTCGCGGAGCCCGCGCTCCGCACGAGCGGCCGTCGGCGCGTCGTGCGTGAAACGCCTGTCGACGAGGCCGCCGAAGCCGATCGGCCCGGAGGCGGAGCCCATGAGCACGCGGCCGTCCTCGGTCGTCCGGAAGTAGTGGAGGAACATGCGCCCGTCGACGATCGCCTCGCCGCCCGTCCAGCCGATCTCCGCGAGCGCGTCCGGCGCCGGCTCGGTGAGAACGACGTAGCTGCCGAAGTTCGTGAGCCGCCGACCGGCGGGGCGCCAACCGGTCGTCCACGCGTTCGTCGCGACGACCAGCTCGGGCGCGCGGACCCGGCCGTCGGGAGTCTCGACCAGCCCGTCGGCAATCCGTGTCGCTTTCGTGTGCTCGTGGAGGCGCACGCCGCGCGCGACCGCCGCGCGGCGGAGCGCACGAATGAGCCGCGCCGGCTGCACCGTCCCGGCCGAAGGAAACAGCACGCCTCCGCGGAACCGCGGCGAGAAGCAGCGTGAGGCGATCTCCTCGCGTGACAAAGGCACCGCCTCCTCCGGCACGCCGAGCTCGGCCGCGGTCGCGACCGCGCGTTCGACCTCGGCATCCTGCGACGGCCGAGCCGCGACCTTGAGCACGCCTGCCTCCCTCAGCCAGACGTCCTCGCCGAGCGCGCGCACCGCCGCGAACACACCCGTCGACGCGCGCGCAACCTCGAGCGCGGCCTCGCCGCCGAGGCGCGCGCACAGCAGCGCGAGCGGCGCCCAGAAGCTCTCGACGAACCCGCCGTTCCGCCCGCTCGGCCCGAAGCCACAGAACTCCTGCTCGAGCACGCAGACGTCGAGCGCAGGCTTTCGCTCCTTCAGCGCCAGCGCCGTCCAGAGGCCGGTGTAGCCGCCGCCGACGATCGCCACGTCGGCCCCGATGTCGCCCGAGAGAGGGGGCGCCGCCTCGTCGGGCGGCGCCTCGTCGAGCCACCAGGCCCGGCGGTCGCCCGGCGCTACCGACGGTGCAGCTTTTCCCACGCCTCGGTGAGCACGTCGCCGAGGATGCCGGCAATCTCGTCGAACTCGGGCTGGCGCGCAACGAGCGGCGGCGAGAGCTGGATCACGGGGTCGCCGCGGTCGTCCTGGCGGCAGATCAGCCCGCGCTCGAGCAGCCGGTGCGAGAGGAACCCGCGTAGGAGCCACTCGCATTCGTCCGCACTGAACGTCGCGCGGGTGTCCCTGTCCTTGACGAGCTCGAGGGAGTAGAAGAATCCGGCGCCGCGAACGTCGCCGACGATCGGCAGCTCGAGCAACTGCTCCAGCGTCCGCCGGAATGCGTCCTCGTACGCCAGCACGTCCTCGATCATCCGCTCGCGCTTCATGATCTCGATGTTCTTGAGCGCGATCGCGCACGCGACCGGGTGGCCGCCGAAGGTGATCCCGTGCGAGAACATCGACGAGTCGGCGAGGAACGGTTCGAACACGCGGTCGGTCGCGATCACGGCGCCGATCGACGCGTAGGACGACGAGAGGCCCTTTGCGCAGGTGACGAGGTCGGGCCGGATGTCGTAGCGCTCCGAACCGAACCAGCGGCCGATCCGCCCGAAGCCCGTGATCACCTCGTCGGCCGAGAGCAGGATGTCGTACCGGTCGCAGAGCTCGCGGACGCCCTGGAAGTAGCCGGCCGGCGGGGTGAGGGAGCCGCCGGTCGACTGCACCGGCTCCAAGTGCACGAGACAGACCGTCTCCGACCCCATCGCCAGGATCGTGTGCTCGAGCTCGTCGAGCAGCAGCGCCGTGAACTCCTCCTCGGTCTCGTCCGGCGGCCGGTGGTAGCGGTTCGTGTTGCGAATGTGGCGCACCTCCGGCACGAGCGGCTCGAACGGCTGCCGGATCGGCGGCACGCCGTTCAGCGACAGCGCTCCCATCGTCGTCCCGTGGTAGGCGAGACGCCGCGCGATCGCCTTGTAGCGTCCGGGCTTGCCGTCGCGCGCCTGGTAGTACTGCCTCGCGAGCTTCCAGGCCGACTCGACCGCCTCCGACCCGCCCGAGACGAAGAACGAGCGGTTCAGGTCGCCGGGCGCGAGTTCGGCGAGCGTGGCGGCCAGCTCGACGGCGCGCGGATGTGCGTACGACCAGGTCGTGTAGAACGGCAGCTCGCTCATCTGCTCGAGCGCCGCCTCGCCGATCTCGCGCCCGAAGCCGTAGCCGATGTTCACCGAGAAGAGCCCGGCGAGCCCGTCGAGGTACCGGTTGCCGCGCGTGTCCTCGAGGTAGCAGCCGTCGCCCCGAACGATCAGCGGCACCTCCGCGTTCGAGTAGCTCGCCATGCGTGTGAAGTGCATCCAGAGGTGGTCCCGGGCGCTCCGCTGCAGCTCTTCCTGGGACAGGCCTGCCGTCGTGGTCATACGGTCGTTCCTTTCCTGGTACGTGCCATCTGGATCACGACGTTGACGAGCATGATCGAGATCGCGACGGCGAAGATCGCCGTGCCGATGACGTTGATTTGCGGTGGGGTGGCGACACGCGCGGCGCCCCACACGAACAGCGGGAACGTGACCGTGTCGCCCGAGTTGAAGTTGGTGATGACGAAGTCATCGATCGAGAGCGCGAAGCAGAGGAGCAGCGCCGAGAGGATCGCCGGCGCCAGCAGCGGCAGCGTCACCTTGCGGAACGTCGTCCATTCGTTCGCGCCCAGGTCCATCGCCGCCTCCTCCAGGTGGCGGTCGAAGCTGACGAGGCGCGCTTTGACCGTGACGACCACGTAGCTGATGCAGAACATCACGTGCGCGATCGTGATCGTCCAGAAGCCGAGCTGGACGTCGAGGCTGAGGAACAGCGTCAGGAGCGAGGCGCCGAGCACGATCTCCGGCGACGCCATCGGGAGGAAGATGAGCAGGTTCGTCGACCCGCGGCCGCGGAAGCGGTACCGGACGAGCGCGAGCGCGATCAGCGTCCCGAGCGCCGTCGCCGCGATGCTTGCGATTGCCGCCACCTCGAGCGAGACCTCGATTGCGCTCCGGATCCCCGAGACGGCGTCCCAGTTGACCCAGTTGTCCCAGGTGAAGTGGTTCCAGACGACGTTGAACCGCCCCTGAGGCGCGTTGAACGAGAACAGCACCACGACCACGATCGGCAGCAGGAGATACGCGAAGACGAGCAGCGAGTACACGGTCAGGACGTGCCGTCGCACGAACGCCAGCGGCGAGTGCCGGACGCGCGCGGCCGGAACCGAGACAGCTTCGGTCGCGGTGGTCATGCGCCGGTCAGCCTTTCCGTGCCGAGGGCCCGCGTGTAGATCGGGAGGATCAGCAGGATGATCGCCATCAAGATGAAGGACAGGGCCGCCGCGGTCGGGTAGTCGGTCAGCTCCAGGAACCGCGACTGGATGACGTTCCCGATCATGTACTGGTCGGAGGTGCCCAGGAGCTGGGCGTTGATGAAGTCACCGGACGCCGGAATGAACGTCAGCAGCGTCCCCGCGAAGATCCCCGGCAAGGAGAGCGGGAGCGTCACCTTCAGGAACGCCCTGGCGCTCGACGAGTACAGATCCTTGGCCGCCTCGATCAACCGCGGGTCGATCTGCTCGAGCGAGACGTACAGCGGTAGCGCCATGAAGGGCAGGAAGTTGTAGGTGATGCCTGCCACGACGGCGGTGGAGGTGGCCAGCAGGCGGTCGCTCGGACCGAGGATCCCGATGCTCTTCAGCGTCGAGACGACGAAGCCGTTGTCGGAGAGGATCGTCTCCCAGGCCAGCGTGCGGATCAGGTAGGTGACGAAGAACGGGCCGATGATGAAGAGCAGCAGGACGTTCTTCCACCGCCCGCCGCGGAACGCGATCCAGTACGCGAGCGGGTAGCTGATCACGAGCGCGAGCGCGGTCGCGATCGCCGCGTACTCGAACGAGCGCAGGAGCTGCGGCTCGTACGTCGAGAGCGCGTCCGAGTAGTTGTGCCAGGCCCACCGGAACGCGTACGAGAAGTCGATCGGGTTCTGGACTTCGAGCGACTGGTGTGCCAGGAAGCCGAGCGGGATGACGAAGAACACCGCCAGCCAGGCGAGGCCCGGAACGAGCAGCAGGTACGGCGTCAGCCAGCGGTGCCGATGGATGAATCCCACGAAGCCGCCGGCCCGCTAGGCCCCGAGCATGCTCTGCCACTTGACCTGGAAGTCCGGGTTGAACAGGGCTTTCGGGTCGACGACGTAGATCTTCTTGAGCATCTCCTTCGTCGGGAAGATCAGCCTGCTCCTCGCGGCCGCCGGATCGATCTTCTTGATCTCGGCACCCGCGCCCTTCACCGGACAGACGTAGTAGATCGCTTCCTCGACCAGGGCGGCGATCTTCGGCTGGTAGTAGAAGTTCATGTACACCGAGGCCGTGTACGAGTCGCCTCCGGGGGGGATGAGCATGTTGTCCGTCCAGATCGTGCCGCCCGACTTGGGGATGAGCCACTTCGCCCTGGGAGTGCTCGGGGTGATCTGGGGCATGTCGCCCGACCAGACGAGCCCCGCCCACACGTCGCCGGTCGGGAACATCGAGATGTAGTCGTTCCCGGTGAACTTGCGGATCTGGCCGGCCTTCTTCGCCTTCTCGATCTTCTTCAGCGCGCGGTTGAAGGCGGCGTCGTCGATCTTCCCCGGATCGTCGCCGTTCGAGAGGACGACGACCGGGAGCGTGTCGCCGATCGAGTCGAGCAGCGTCACCTTGCCCTTGAGCTTCCTGTCGAAGAGGAGCTGGTCGACGCTCGTGACCGGCTTCGTGTACTTGGCGTTGTAGCCGATGCCGGTCATGCCCGACTGCCAGGGCAGGCTGTGCTCGCGGTGCGGGTCCCAGGCCGGGTTCGCGAGCGCCGGAAGCAGGTTCTTGATGTTCGGAATGACGCTCTTGTCGATCTTCTCCAGCCATCCCTGCTGAACCATGAGCGCCGGGAAGCGCGAGTTGTCGGTCATGACGATGAGGTCGCGTCCGATCGACTGCTTGCGGCGGAACTGGGCCTGGTACTTCCCGAAGAACGTCTCGTTCTGGTTGATGTCCTCGTGGTAGTCGACCTTGACGCCGTACTGCTTCGTGAACAGTTCCAGGCTCGGATAGCGGTGATGCTTCTTGTCGTAGTCGATGTAGAGCGGCCAGTTCGAGAACCGAAGCGTCTTCTTGAGCCGTTTCGGGTCGACGCCGGGCGGGATCTTGAGGCCGCCGGCCCTGGCCACCTCGGCGGCCAGGCCGGGCACGGCGATCAGCGCACCGATGGCGAAGCTCCGGCGCAGGAACTCCTCTCTGCTCAGGTTGTCGGTCACGGCTCTACCTCCTCACTGGGTTCGAGTACGAAGACGGCGTCGGGGCTGAAGGACAGGGTCACGTTCTCCCCCGGGGTCGCCCCCTCCGTCCCCGGACGAAGGTTCTGGGCGTAGACCTGCATCGAGCCGTGCGCCGTCTCGACGACGTACTGCGTGGCGACGCCGAGGTAGGCGCGCTCGGCGACGCAGCCCTCCAGCCGGTTCAGCTCGTCGGTCCCGAGCCGGATCTTCTCGGGGCGCACGCCGACCGCGACCCGTCCGAAGCGGCCCCGCAGATCCTCCTCGGGCACGCGGACCGCGCCGCCCGCGTCGAGCTGCACGGTGTCCTCGCCGTCGACCGTTCCGTAGAGGAGGTTCGAGACGCCGAGGAAGCCCGCGACGAAGGCGGTGGTCGGACGCTCGTAGAGGTCGTCCGGCGCGCCGAGCTGCTCGATCCGGCCATGGTTCATGACCGCGATCGAATCGGCCATGGTCATCGCTTCCTCCTGATCGTGCGTGACGTGGATGAACGTGATCCCGACGTCGTGCTGCAGCGCTTTGAGGAAGAGCTGCATCTGCTTGCGCAGCTTGAGGTCGAGGGCTCCGAGCGGCTCGTCGAGGAGGAGCACACGCGGCTTGCACACGAGGGCGCGAGCGAGGGCGACGCGCTGCTGCTGTCCGCCCGAGAGCTGGCGCGGCTTGCGCTTGCCGAGGCCGCTGAGGCCGACGAGGTCGAGCATCTCCTCCACGCGAGGCCCGATCGACCTCCGCGACTCGCCCTTGCGCCGCAGGCCGAAGGCGACGTTCTCGAACAGGGTCAGGTGCGGGAACAGCGCGTAGCTCTGGAAGACCGTGTTCACGTCTCGCTTGTACGGCGGCAGGCCGGTGACGGCCCGGTCGCCGAGGAAGATCGCGCCCGCGCTGGGCTCCTCGAAGCCGCCGATCATCCGGAGCGTGGTGGTCTTGCCGCAGCCGGAGGGGCCCAGGAGCGCGAAGAAGCGCCCCTGCTCGACCTCCAGCGAAAGATCGTCGACGGCCGTGACGTCGTCGAAGCGCTTCGTGACCCGCTCCAGCCGCACATCTGCCGGCCCCTGCCCTGTCGCAGCCACCGCCCGTTGCACGACCGGCTCCGCCGTCACCTCACCGGTCCTCCGTCGCGCGCGAGCGCTTCGCCGACACCCCAGTCGTGGAGCTCCTTGCGCAACTCGAGGTAGAGGAAGGTCTCGGTCGACACGACGCCCTCCAGGGTACGGAGTCTGTCCGTGAGGTCGAGCAGGTGCCCGCCGTCCTCGCAGACGAACTCGACCAGGATGTCGAACTGGCCCGCGGTGATCACGACGTACCCGGCCTCGTCCCATTCCGTGACCTGCTCCGCCACCGGACCGGGCGGTCCGCCGGTCTTCACGCCGACCATGGCCATCGCGCCGAAGCCCAGGGTCAGCGGGTTCGTGATCGCGGTGACGTGCAAGATCTCGTCCCGGCACAGTCGTGCGTATCGCGCCCGGATCGTCGCCTCGGAGACGCCCGCGTCGGCCGCGATGCGGCGGAACGAAAGGCGGCCGTTCTGCTGCAGCGCCTCGATCAGCGCCCGGTCGACGGCGTCGAGCTCCCGTCCTGTCGACACCGGCCCTCGAGGAGGGCTCTGCGCATTTCGATAGAGTTGCGCCCGTCGACCTCGCAATGCGCACCACTCGTACCACAACCGAACGCATTGCGTCAAACATCCCCCCTGAACGCCGCTGAAATGAACATCCTCGTCATCGGCTCCGGCGGCGTCGGCACGGCGTTCGCCCGCATCGCGCAGCGTCGTGACTTCTTCGAGCGGATCGTCCTCGGAGATCGCGACGTCGGCCGGGCGACGTCGACCGCCGCCTCGCTCGACGACCCGTCCCGGTTCGACGCCGCCTACGTCGACGCGGGCGACTCCGTCGCCCTCGCCGCGTTGATCCGCGCCCTGCGCGTCGACGCTGTGCTGAACGCCGTCGACCCGCGTTTCGTCATGTCGATCTTCGAGGCCTGCCACCAGGCGGGCGCGATCTACCTCGACATGGCGACGACGCTGTCGGAGCCGCACGCCGACGAGCCGTATGCGAAGACTGGCCGCAAGCTGGCCGACCGTCAGTTCGAGCGCCACGAGGAGTGGGAGCGCGCGGGGCGGCTCGCAATCGTGGGCATGGGCGTCGAGCCGGGGTTCTCCGACGTCGCCGCACGGTACGCGGCCGACCACCTGTTCTCGGAGATCGACGAGATCTCTGTCCGCGACGGCTCGAACCTCGTCGTCGAGGGCTACGAGTTCGCGCCCACCTTCTCGATCTGGACAACGATCGAGGAGTGCCTCAACCCGGCGCTCGTCTGGGAGCGCGGTCGCGGCTGGTTCACGACGGAGCCGCTGTCCGAGCCGGAGATGTTCGAGTTCCCGGAGGGAATCGGCCCGATGGAGTGCGTCAACGTCGAGCACGAGGAGGTCGCGCTGATCCCGCGGGTGATCGACTGCCGCCGCGTGACGTTCAAGTACGGCCTCGGCGCCGACTTCGTCGCCGTGCTCAAGTGGCTGCACGAGCTCGGGCTCGACTCGAAGGAGAAGATCCGCGTCGGGGGCGTCGAGGTGGCGCCGCGCGACGTGGTCGCCGCCTGCCTCCCGGACCCCGGGACGCTTGGCGAGCGGATGACGGGCAAGACGTGCGCCGGCACGTTCGTCACCGGCACGGGCAAGGACGGCGCGCCGCGTGCGACCTACGTCTACCACGTGGTCGACAACGAGTGGTCGATGCGCGAGTACGGCTCGCAGGCGGTCGTGTGGCAGACAGCAGTCAACCCGGTCGTCGCTCTCGAGCTGCTGGCACGCGGCAGCTGGACGGGGGCGGGCGTTCTCGGACCGGAGTCGTTCGACGCCGTGCCGTTCCTCGACCTGCTGGCGGAATACGGCTCGCCGCACGCGATTGTCGAGCGCGCGCCGGCGGTAACCGTCTCAGTCGCCTAGATCTTCCAGACGCCGCTCTCCTGCACGAGGTCACCGTCGAGCTCGATCCGGCCGCCGTCGCGCAGGTCCTTGACGATGTCCCAGTGGAGGGCGGACTCGTTCTGGCCGCCCAGGTTGGGGAACCCGAAGCCGAGCGCCATGTGGACGGTGCCGTCGATCTTCTCGTCGAAGAGCGTGTTCTTCATGTAGCGCGTGATGCCCGGATTGCAGCCGATGCCGAGCTCGCCGAGCCGCCGCGACCCCTCGTCCGTGTCGAGCGTTTCGATCAGGAAGTCCTCGTGCGTGTCCGCCGACGCGTCGACGACCCTGCCGCCCTCGAAGCGGAGCCGGACGCCCGTCATCTCGCGGCCGCCGAAGACCGCCGGGAACTCGGCGTAGACGATCTCGCCCTCCGCGGAGTCCTCGACGGGCGAGCAGAAGAACTCGCCGCCGGGCATGTTCGCGCCGCCGGCGTCGACCTCCATCCGCCGGCCGGCGATGCTGAGCTTGAGGTCCGTCCGGTCGCCGACGATCCGCACCTCGTCTGCGGCGTCGAACCGGTCGGCGTAACGCTGCATCCGCTCGCGCTCCGCGCCCCAGTCAAGCAGGCACGCGCCGTAGAGGAACTCGGCGAACTCCTCGGTCGACATGCCCGCGTCCTGCGCGAGCGCGGGGGTCGGATACTGGCACCCGACCCACGGGACCTCGTGCGAGATCAGCCGCTTCATCGCCGGGAAGTAGGCGGCGCGGGCGGCGGCCAGGCGCTCCGCATCCACCGAGGAGCCGTCGCGCGTGTTCTCGGGCGCATCGACGACCATGATTGCGTCGCACTGCTCGAGCAGGTGCGCCTGGAGCGCCGACGGCTTTGCGATCAGGTCCGGCGACGCCTCGCGGAGCCAGGAACGGTCGGAGGCGCCGATCTGCCCCGTGAACGTGAGCTGGAAGATCGCGTAAGCACCGCGGCGGCCGAGGCCGGCGCCGATCTCCTCGAGTAGCGGCCTGCCGTGCGGCGTGCCGAGCACGAGCACCTGCCAGCCTGGCTCGACGGCGATGCAGGTGTCGAGCAGGAGATCGGCGTATCTGCGGTCGCGTTCGTTCCTCATGAGCTTTCCCCCAGCTTGGCGACGACGTGCTTGACGCGCGTGTACTCCTCCATCGAGTACAGCGACATGTCCTTCCCGTAGCCCGACTCCTTCACGCCGCCGTGGGGCATCTCTGGCGTGAGCGGGAACAGGTGCTCGTTGATCCAGACCGTTCCGAACGCCAGCTTGCGAGACGCATCGAGCGCCCGGCCGATGTCCTTCGAGAACACGGACGCCGCCAGTCCGTAGCGCACGCCGTTCGCGAGCTCGATGGCCTCGGCGTCGGACGCGAACCGCTGCACGGTCACGACGGGGCCGAAAACCTCTCGCTGGACGATCTCCGCGTCCTGCGTGACGTCGGCGACGATCGTCGGCTGGACGAAGAAGCCACGGTCGCCGACCGTGCCGCCCCCCGTCACCACCGTCGCCTTCGCGTCGACCGCCCGCTCGATGAAGCCGAGCACGCGCTCACGCTGCGCGGCGGAGATCACGGGGCCCATCTCGACGTCGTCCGAGTCGGACGGGTCGCCGACCGTCAGCGACTCGACGGCGGTGACCGTCTCCGCCATGACGTCGTCGTACACCTGCTCCGAGACGAGGATGCGCGACGAGGCGGTGCAGTCCTGG
>Ga0070717_10003730_pt1 | contig 10944 bp, 10 predicted proteins | sample LARL113metaG_FD_71366 | JGI IMG/M metagenome (GOLD analysis project Ga0070717, IMG submission 71366) | Corn, switchgrass and miscanthus rhizosphere microbial communities from Kellogg Biological Station, Michigan, USA - LAR L11-3 metaG | ecosystem: Host-associated > Plants > Roots > Rhizosphere ...
CGGGTTGATAATAGAGCTCGGGATTGTCCCAATTGCCTTTGAAGTAGCGGTCCACTCGCAGCCAGTTCATGTGCCGGCCGCGGATCACCTCGATTTTGCCGACCACCGCGATGTTGTTTTCCGACTGGCAGGCCATCATGCAGGAGGCACAGCCGACGCATGCGTTCAGGTCGATTGTCATGCCCCACTTATAGCCTTGATAGCGATAGTCCGGATACAAAGTGAGTGTCGGCGGAAGGGGCTTCTGGTCTTCCTTCTGATCTACGAACTGCGGAGTCTTCTTGTACTGGTCGAGGGTAGCGATCCGAATCGGCTCGCCCTCTTCCATGGTCTGTGTGTGCTGTGTGGTTGCGAACTCGTGGCTTCCGCCGACCTTGTTCAATTCCAGGCCGTAATCACTCCAGGGTGCCGAGGAGGTGCGCAGCAAATAGGCGTTGAAACCGACTTCATTGCCCACGTGACCGGCGTACGTTCTTCCAAAACCAAGATGAACCGTCGCACTGTTATTGGCGTGGCCGGGCATGATCCAAATCGGCCCAGTAACCGTTCGGCCTTGATACTTCAGCTCGGCCATATCACCGATATTGAGATTTTTCTGCTGCGCGGTGGTAGGGCTGATCCAGATGGCGTTGTCCCACGTCATCTTGGTCTGCGGCTTAGGCAGCTCTTGCAACCATCCATTGTTGGCGAACGATCCATCCCAGATGGTCGGGTCGGGCCGGAAAACAATTTCAAGACCCTGCGCTGATTTGGGCTGCGATGCGGGGGGCAACTTCGCAGTCACGTTCACGGCAGGCAGCGCAGTATTCGGTACGACGCCGTCGTGCAGCGCTTTTTGCCAGAAGATATCGAAGTTCGGAACCTTGGCCTGACCCTGCCAATATGCCTGCACCAGATCGTGATCCGATTTATCGGGCTGGCCGCCCAGCGTGGCGATCACTTCGAGGGCAGTCTTGCCACCATATAGCGGCGCTATCAGGGGCTGGACGAAACTAACGGTGCCGTCGAATCCGCGAACATCGCCCCACGATTCCAAATAGTGCGCTTCAGGAACGTTCCAGACGCACTGCATCGCGCTCTCATCGGCGTAAAGCCCAAGGTAGGCCTTCCATGCAACCTTCTTCAGCGCGCCGGCGAAATCCAGATCCGCGGGAGCGCTATAGACTGGGTTGCCGCCCAGAATGAAGAGCGACTCTACCTTGCCCGCGTTCATATCGGCTACAAGCTGGCGCAGCGAATCCTGCTGATCGGTGGGATTGCCTTCGATGGAATCGGTGTAACTGACCGTTTTGCCGACATTCCCAAGCGCTTGATTCATCGCGTGCGCCAGGGCGTGAACGGCCGGGGGCTGATAATCGCCGGCTACGACCAAAGAGGTTCCTTTGTGGGCCTGCAAATCCTTCGCGATCGCGGCAATCTCTTTGTTCTTTCCGCTGGCCTGCCCGCCCAAACCAAGAGCAGCGGCCAAATCCCAGGCCCAGGTTTCGATTTCGCTAGCCGGGAGGACAAAGTGATGATCGGCCATGCTGGCGGTGGGCGAGGGTGACGGTTCGACGACGTACAGGCGATTCAGAACTGTTTCGCTCGGCGGCGTTCCTTCGGCTTGTACCTGAGCGGGCAAAACCACTGGTCCGCGGTTCTCTGCCGCATAGGACGCGGATTGATTCGCGCGCGGCGCCGATGGTCCGTCCTGGTAGCCCTCCTGCCAGTCTTCTTTCGGTTGCGGCGTGTGCGTCACGTTGCTTTGCACGCGACGCTTATCGGCAAAATTTCGCGCGTGACGAAGATTGCCAGGTCCGCATGCGAGGAAATCGGCGTCAATAGAAACGACCACGTCCGCCTGGCTGAAGCTATAAATCGTGTTGACCGGACGGCCGAACGCAAGCATCGCGCCTTGGTAGGCGCTATGGCGGCCTCCGACTTCGTACTGGTGCCATTTAGCACCGGGCAATTCCTTCAAGACAGCGTTGATCCCAGCCGTGAGCGTCGGAGACGTCACCGTTTCTGTGAGGATGCGAAGGCCTGCGCCATTGATTAGAGCCGCTTCGCGCCGAGCAGCGACCGCGCCCTGAAACGATACCCACGAGTCGATGAAGCCATTCTTCGTCACCGACTGCGCGCGGTCCGGATCGTACATCGTCAGGATGGATGCCTGTTGGAAGTAGTCCGACGCACCGAGGCTTCCAGGGTGGTCGGGATTGCCCTCGATTTTCGTGGGCCGGCCGAGGTGACTGGTGGCAAGCAAGCCTGTGCCCACGCCACCCATCTGCATGGCTGTCGCGAAATAGAGCGCGACGCCGGGAACGAATTCCTCCGGCTGGCGAACATAGGGAACAATGACTTCTTTGGGCTGCTTGGTACAGGCAGTCACGCCGGCAAACGCCAGCGACGCGGCAGCGAACTTCAAAAAATTGCGGCGGTTGTTTGGGTCCAGCCAATTGGGCGTTCGATCGGCAAACTCGTCGTCGACGAAAGCCTGGAACTCCTTGGTCTCCGCCAGCTCTTCGAGGCTCTTCCAGTACAAAGGTCCCTGGGCAGATTCCAGCCGAGCCCGAATCTTCTCTAAGTCTGGAGCGCGAAGCGTGTGGGGCGCATCGCCAAGCGTATCAGGAACTGCTTCGCGCCGCACTCCGTTTTGCGCGGTTTCCTCAGAAGCCGGTTTCTCTTTCATCGGTGGCAAGTGTAGCAGTCCGTCAAACTTTGTATGTGGTTATCCTCGACGAGCTTGCGGCCAAGTTCTTCCTGATTGGCCGGCGCCTCATAAGCCATGTTGAACACTTGGTCGCGCGGGCGAACATACTTCTCGGGATTGCGGTGACAGTTGATGCACCAGTTCATGTAAAGGGTGTTCTCTTTGTACATCAGTGGCATTTGATCCACGCGGCCGTGGCAGGTGGCGCATCCCACGCCCTTGTTGATATGGATACTGTGGTTGAAGTATACGAAATCCGGGAGGTCGTGTATCCGGGTCCACTGGAGGGACTCGCCCGTGCGGTAGCTGGTACGCACCGGCTCCAGAATCTCGGCGTTCGACCAGATCTGCGAATGGCAACTCATGCAGATCTCGGTGGCGGGAAGGCCCGCGAACGAGGAAGTTTCTACCGACGTGTGGCAATAGCGGCAGTCGATACCGTCGTCGCTGACATGGTGTTTGTGGCTGAAGGGAACGGGTTGTTCTTTAACTACCTTGACGTCCGTGATGAAGTTACCACGGTCCATCGTGTAGGCAAGAGCGATCAATCCTCCCGCTCCGAGGACAGTAGTCGCGATACTTATTTTTGAGATGCTATTAGCGCTTCGGTGGAAAAGCTGGGCCATCCAGTTCGTCCTGTGTGACCCACCATGGTAAATCAGATTGCGCTAGAATTGCAAAAAATATTATGTGGCGAGTTTGAGTGTAAGTTGTGTTACTATTGCCGGTCCGGAAACGCCCCGGTAGCCGCGTGAGGCAAGCCGTTGTCTGCTAGGCCGCGAAGCGTTTGTTCACAGCGCGTCGTGCCCGCAATAAACGGATGCGAACGGCAGTTTCGGTCCATCCGTGGGCACGGGCAATTTCCTGCACCTTGTATCCTTCAAGGTAGTGACGCGTCAAAACCATCCGATCGTTCTTTTTGCAGGTTTTCAGAATCCTGCGGACGTCGATGGCCGCGAGATTCACCCTGGGCGGCGTGGGCAATTCAGGAAGAGTCTGCAAGAATGGTTCACGACGCATACAACTCCGATGAATGTTCAGCGCAATGCTATTCATCCAGGTAAGGACCATGTTCTGATCGCGCAATTGACCGAGCCGCTCCCAGCCCTTGACCCACGCGGCTTGCGCCGTTTCTTGAGCCGAATCGTAGGACAGGCCGCGCGAGACCAAAAAGCGGACCGTGAGGTTGTAGCCCTTCTTGTAAGCCGCACCGTATTCTTCTCGTGTCATGTTGCCCTGCACTCCCTTGCGGAATCAATTTGCCGTCTTCGGCGTGTCGTTTCAAGGAAAAGCAGTTTCAGTACCACCAGGACAAAATCCATACGCTTCTCAGTAACTATTTGGGAATCTGTAGGTTGAAGCGCTGATGCGGATCGTTTGCTCTTGCGAAGACCACGCAAGGATTACTGGACGGGGCAAAATTTTCCGGAAACCTTTAGGGCAACTGCTTTTTATGCTTTGGGTACCAGGAAGACCATGTGGTCCTCGTCAACGTCAACATCCCCCATCTTGAGCGCGCCGCGCTCATGTCCGAAGATCGTAAATCCAAGAGAAGCGTAGAGACGCTTGGCTGCGGCCTGGTGATCTCCGACAGTAAGAATGATGCGTTCCAGACCCGCGAGTGATGTGGCGCGCCGCAACACTTCGTTCATCAAACGCCTCGCAAGACCTTGGCCGCGATATTCTTCATTCACAAACACTCCCCAGATTCTTGCTTTGTGCCGCTCCTTGATGCGTGTTGCGCGCCCAAAACCGACGGTCCCTACCAGCGTCCCGCCGGCAAAAGCGCCCAGCACGAAATTGTCATCGCTCGCGGCGGCCAAACGCTTCCTGAAGACATCTACCGATGTCGCGCGGTGCTCCTCTGCCGATGAACCAAAGGCGCGAGGCTCGCGTTCGAGAGCTTCGAGACGCAGATGCCAGAAAGCATCGGCATCTTGCGCTCCGAGGGTCCTTATCTCTATATTCATTGTTTGGGCGAGTTTTGTATGCCCGATATGCGCTCCGCCATTTCCGTCGTACTTTCGCTGGTCTCCTTAGGCTGCGCGCTTGCGCAGCAGCCCGCGCCGGACCCCGCCGAGCAAAAGAAGATCCTGGCCGACGCCACCGATTACGCATTTAATCACGAGCGCAATCTGCCTAACTTCCTCTGCGTCCAGACGACCCGCCGCTTCCAGGACTTTCCGGGCCGCGACTTGCAAGGCCGCGACGAATGGCGGCCCATAGACATTATCGTGGAGCGGCTGGCTTATTTTGAACACCACGAGGACTACAAGGTTATCGAGATCAACGGCATTCCCTCGAGCATTGAGCACACCAAACTAGGTGGCGCGTCGTCGTCGGGCGAATTCGGCTCCGTCATGAAGGGGATTTTCGCGCCCGAGACCGCGACGGATTTCACCTGGCAAACCTGGTTTACGCTGCGCGGCCACAAGATGCACGTTTATGCGTACCATGTTGCGGTCGAGAAATCCGACTACCATGTGGTGGTGCCGGAGCAATCGAAGGATCTCGTGGCAGCCTACCACGGTCTGATCTTCATCGACGACCGTAGGCATTTCATACACCGCATCACACTGCACGCCGATGGAATCCCCCCGGCGTTTCCGATTCAAGATGTCAGCCTGATGTTGGACTACGAGTACACGCGCATCGGCGACGCCGATTACCTGCTTCCGCTGACCTTCGAACTTCGCTCGCGAGAGGGCCAGGTTCAAATCAAGAATGACGTGGATTACGACGCGTATCGCAAGTTCACGGCGGATTCGAGCGTGAGGTTCGGTGGGGCGGATACGCCCATACAGAACAAATGAACTGGCTTGTAGGGCAGTGTCGCACCACCGCAGCAGACGCCTAATCGGCTATGAGCCGGACCAGGGGTTTCGCGGACCAAGGCGTCCGCCCCACGCTGGCGATCAGTCCTTAAACAAATGCCGTCGTTTTGATGCCCGAAATCTCGAACTGCTTCCGGCATCGCATGTTCTTGCACATCACTTTGTCATCCAGCAAGACCATGTAGCTGGCTGCCTTCTTGAACTTGGCACGGTCGCGCTCATCGGCGTGGCCCGGCAGCCGTTCTACTTTGCTCCTCAGAAGCCACCGCAGGTCGTACGTCTCCGAACCCCGGCAGTAGGGGCAGTGCAGAGTCGCAGGCTTCTTGGTCTCGGATTCTTTGTAAAAAGCTCGTTCGTCCATGACTGTTCCGATCCTAGGCTAAACGGCGATCATGCTTGATTCTAATACTGCATGCGCCCTCCATGTCTCGCGGCTATCATCGAAAGGATGAAGATCGCGCTGGACGCGACGCCTTTGACCGTTCCGAGCGGTGGAGTGCGGCGCTACACCGAGGAGCTAACGCGCGCGCTATGCGATAGTTTTCCCGGCGATCAATTCTGGCTACTGTCCGATCAGAAGACTAAGCTTCCGTTTGTTCGCTCGAATTTGAATGCCGGCCGGGGACCGCGCACCTTGCTCGAACGACGGTGGTGGTCCTGGGGACTGCAGGGCGAGATCTCGCGCCTGGGGATCGAAGTGTTTCACGGCACCGATTTCGCGGTTCCCTATCTGCCGCTGCGGCCAAGTGTGATGACGCTGCACGATCTTTCTCCGTGGCTGGATCCGGGGTGGCACTCCGAATCCGATCGCATACGCAATCGCACTCCGATGCTGCTGCGGTTGGGGCTGGCGACCATGGTGATCACGCCCTCCGACGCCATTCGACGCGCAGCCATCGACCGTTTTCATCTGCAGCGCGATCGTGTCATAGCAGTGCCTCACGCCGCCACCGCTGGCTTTCGTCCCGCGCCAGGGCCCGAGCAAAACCAGCCCTATCTGTTGTATGTTGGCACGCTGGAGCCGAGAAAAAACATCGGCTTGATTCTCGATCTGTGGCGGGAGCTTCGCCGTGAACATCCCATTGATCTCGTCCTGGCGGGCCGGCGTCGCGCGGATTTTCCCGAAATTCCCGCCGAGCCCGGTTTGCGACTGGCGGGGCTCACGCCGGAAGAAGAACTGCCCGCTTTGTACTCGGGCGCTATTGCTTGTCTCTATCCGTCTTACTACGAAGGATTCGGTTTGCCTGTGCTGGAAGCCATGCAGTGCGGGGCACTGGTGATTGCTTCGCGCGATCCTGCCGTCATCGAAGTGGCCGGCGATGGCGCGATCCTGCTGGACGTTGGCAACCGAGGCCTATGGATGGAGGCTCTGCGGTCTGCCATGGAGCAGCCGGAAAAGATGCGCTCGCAACGCGAACGGGCCTTGGCCCGCGCTGGAGAATTTTCCTGGACAAAAACTGCCAGACTTACAAGAGCTGTGTATGACCACGCCGTCAAGCGTTTCAGGAAGTAAGCCGCATTCCGAGCCGCGGCCGCGAGAAGCGGTTCGAAAGGTGGTTTCATGACAAGCGGTAAGCCCTCGGGAAATAAACCAAGAGCGCTCTTCCTGGCGGCCGAGGCGCCCTATCCGACTATCGGAGGAGGTGCCATACGGGCGGCCTCTGTACTCGAATATCTGGCGCCGCGATTTTCCGTTCACGGAATTTTCTTTCGCGAACCAGGAGCGCCGGATCCTGCGGCCGAGATTCCGTCGGGACGGCTTGACCGGGCAGACGTCATCGAACTGCCGTTTCATTCCAAGCGCCCTCTTGATCGCCTCCTAAGAAATACGTCGCGGCTGGCCCGCAAACGCGCGCCATTGATCGATCGCTTCGCGGGATTCGAAGCTCAGATTGAGCGCTGTCTCTCCGGCCAGAACTACGACACCGCATTCATCGAGCATTTCTGGTGCGCGCCTTACGTCGAACAAGCGCGCCCACGGGCCAAGCGTGTGATTTTGGATCTCCATAATATCGAATCGGCGTGGCACTCCAGCATGGCTTCTTCGGGTAGCGGAGCGCTTGCTTGGGCGCACCGGCGATTCGCACGAGCGGCACTTGAATCGGAGCGTTACTGGCTGCCCAGGTTCGATTGCGTACTGGCCACTTCGTGCGACGACGCAAAATTGGTGTGTGCCATTGCCTCGGACACCCGAGTAACGGTTTATTCCAACGCGCTTCCGCTGATCGTTCCGCCGCCACGTTCTGATCGCCCCGAAATCATCTTCAGCGGCAATCTGGAATATGCGCCAAACATCCAGGCGGTCCGATTTTTTCACCGCAACGTCTGGCCCGCCCTGCAATCGCGCTGGCCCAAATTGAAGTGGAAGATCTTGGGCAAGAACCCAGGCTCCATCCGTGAACTCGTCTCTAGCGATCCGAGCATCCTGGTTACCGGCTTCGTCGAAGACGCTGTGGCTGTCATTGCGCAATCGCAGGTGGCCGTTGTTCCTTTGCTCGCGGGGAGTGGAACGCGCATTAAGATTCTGGAGGCATGGGCCGCTAGTACGCCGGTGGTGTCCACCACGCTCGGCGCCGAGGGCCTCGGATGCCGCGATCGCGAACATCTGATCCTGGCCGACGATGCCGAGCGCTTCACAGCGGCCGTGTCTGAGCTGCTCGCATTGCCGGTGAATCGCGAGCGCATCGGAGCGGCGGGCCGCCGTCTTTATGAAGAGCGCTATACTTGGCAAACTGCCTGGAAAGCGCTGGACTCAGTCGTGGCCCCAATTGTTGGCGGTGACGGTTAACGCGAAGGAGACGGGTAACGTAGAGCCATGCCGACGGTCTAACTGGAAGGAACATCGCCCGGCGCGCCCCGGCCGAAAGCATCTGCCAAAACCTACGCGTGCAAATCCATGTAACATAACCTATGTAACTGCCAGGCGTCCTGCAAACGTTTTGTACGGCCCGTGGGGAAAACGGGAAAGCCTCTATACTGGAGAAGGACATGCGTTTTTCGGTAGACGCTCATGCAATCGGACAGCACTTAACCGGGAACGAAACATACATAAGGAACCTCCTGAATTGTTTCGAGGTGCTGGATCGTGAAGCGGATTTTGTAGCCTACATTTCGCGCGAAGAGGCAGTCGCTGACGTGCCCAAGCGATTTCAAAAGAGGCGGGTCTCGGTGAACCCTTTTGTGCGGCTTGGTTACGATCTGCCGCGACGCGTGGCCGAAGATCGTCCCAGCTTGCTGCACGTGCAATACACGGCGCCCGTTACCTGCTCGGCGCCCATCGTGGTCAGCGTACATGATGTCAGTTTTCTCGAACATCCTGAATACTTTACCTCCTTCCGCGCGATGCAACTGCGCTTGACCGTCCGCCGCACCGTAAAAGGCGCTTCGTGCGTCCTCACGCCCAGTCAATTTTCCAAACAGCGAATTCTGGATGCCTACAAACTTCCTGACGACAAGGTTGTCGTGTTACCAAACGGCGTCAGCTCCGTATTTCACCCCGTGGCTCGGGAAGCGGCGCAAAGGAGCATGCAGTCGGCCTGGGCCCCGAATGGTCCGGCGCCTTTTATCTTGACTGTGGGCGACCTCCAGCCGCGCAAAAACTACCTGGGACTAATTCGCGCGTTCGAGGATCTTATTAGCGCTCATCCGCAGTTGCCGCATCACTTATTGGTTGTCGGTAAGGACACCTGGCACGCGCCAACGGTGCTCGCGGCTGCAAGAAAATCGCAGGTGGCGGATCGCATCCACTTTACAGGTTTCGTGGATGACGAGGAGTTGCGGCGGCTCTATGGCGCGTGCGATCTATTCATCTATCCCTCGTTTTATGAGGGTTTCGGATTGCCGATTCTAGAGGCCATGGCCTGCGGGCGCGCCGTCGCCTGCTCCAACACCTCCGCCATGCCGGAAGTGGCCGATTCCGCAGCGCTTCTTTTCGACCCCTGCTCCCGGCGTGATCTGGTGTTTTCCATGCGCGATCTTTTGTTGAATCCCGATCTGCGCCAGCGCATGGAACGCCTGGGAGTGCAGCGTGCGGCGATGTTCAGTTGGACCAGCAGCGCGGCTAAGACTCTGGACCTGTACTACACCGTGGCTGGCGACGCGTCTAAATCTTCTGCGGCGGTTCGAAAGTCGCGTTCAGCTGTTGGTCGATGAAGCAGATGACGAAGTACGTATGAAGTATCCATTTGCAAAATTCACTTCTCCATTTCTCCTCTCGGTGCTGGTGCTGGTCGCTGCGCCGGTCGCCGAATCCCCGCTTCCGAATGAGACGCTACGTTACAGCATCAACTGGCCGAGCGGCTTGAGTTTGGGCGAAGCCACGCTCAGCGCTTCCAGTTCGCGGGAGGGCAGTGCGCCCGGGCGCATGCATTTTCAATTCGACTTGGACGCTGGCGTCCCCGGATTTGCTGTTAGCGATCGATTTAGCTCCGCCGCGTCAGGAAGCTTTTGCTCACAAGAGTTTCAAAAAAACACCTCACAAGGTTCCAAGCGAGTGGACGACAAGGAAACATTCGACCCAAGCACCGGTACGGTGACTCGCGGCTCGGGTTCCGGGCAATCGGAAATCAGAGCCAGCACCTGCGGCAAAGATGCCTTGGCATTCCTGTACTTCGTCCGTCAGGAATTGAGTCAGGGCCGCATTCCCCCTCGACAGATGGTGTTCTTCGGAGCACCTTACGAGATTCGCCTGGATTCGGCCGGTACCGAGAGCGTGAAGATCGGGAATACTTCGGTAGAGACGGACCATGTGAAGGCATCCGTGACCGGGCCTTCGTCCCACATCGATTTCGATCTGTTCTTTATGCAGGACCGCGCCCGCACTCTGGCATTGGTGCGTGTTCCACTCGCGCTGGGCACGTTTTCCATGGAACTAGTGAAATAGACGCCCCCAGACGGCTCCGTGGCAATTAAAGTCGCCTATTTCTCACCTCTTCCTCCCTCGCGTAGTGGTATTGCCGATTATTCCGCCGCACTTCTAGACGAATTAAAAAAGCTAGTGGATGTAGAGGTCTTCTCTTCGAAGCCGATTTCTTTTAATCCGAAGAATTACGATGTCACCCTCTATCAGGTGGGCAACAACATTTACCATGACTTTTGTTATGAGACCGCAATGGACCATCCCGGCGTTGTCGTGGTCCACGAAGCCAACCTCCACCACTTGATCGCCGACATCACCATTAAGCGCGGCGATTGGGACTCGTACATGCGTGCGGTGGAGCAGGAAGGCAGCGCCGCGGACCTGGCTTACGCCGACCGTGTGCGGCGGCTCGAAGTAGGCCCCGACTACCAAGGTGTGCCGATGCTGCGTCAGTTACTGAGCCGATCCAAGGCGGCCATCGTGCACAGCGGGTGCGTGGAGAGCGAATTGCGCGGCGCGGGATTCTCGGGCGCAGTGGCTCGCATCCCGCATGGCGCCTG
>Ga0070717_10003731_pt1 | contig 10944 bp, 4 predicted proteins | sample LARL113metaG_FD_71366 | JGI IMG/M metagenome (GOLD analysis project Ga0070717, IMG submission 71366) | Corn, switchgrass and miscanthus rhizosphere microbial communities from Kellogg Biological Station, Michigan, USA - LAR L11-3 metaG | ecosystem: Host-associated > Plants > Roots > Rhizosphere ...
GTCTGTCGGATTGTCATTACGGAAATCGTCTAGCAGTAGAAATGGATCGAATTCCTTGGTCTTGCCGAAACCGAAGGCGCGCTGTAACTTCACGCCCGCGCCCTCGATGGTCGGCGTCGTTTGAATGATCTGCTTAATTGGGCGGAGTGACATACTCTCGCTCCTTTCTGTGCCGCTCGGCAGTTTCGATGTGTGCCGGGCGACGAATGATTCAGGCTTTCACGAATTCGGCATCCAGGTTGATGGTCACCTCGTCGCCGACGAGAATGCCGCCGGCCTCGAGCACCGCGTTCCAGGTCAGGCCGTAGTCTTTGCGGTTGATCTTAGTTGTTGCCGAGACTGCAACTCGAGTGTTGCCCCAGGGGTCCTTCGTCGGCGGGGTTGGCCCTTCCACGGAAAAGGTCACCTTGCGCGCGACACCCCGAATGGTCAGGTCACCCTCGACGGCCAGCTCTCCGTCCCGGACTAGGCTGATACGCGTGGACTTGAACGACAGGGTGGGGAACTTCTCCACATGCAAGAAGTCCTCGCTCTTCAGGTGCGTGTCACGCTGAGCGTCGCGTGTTTCGATAGAGGCTGCTTCGATCACGACGTCGACATTGGATTTTGTCAGCTCGGATTCGTCCAGAGTAAGTACTCCGCTGACTTTGGCGAATTGCCCCTTCACATTCGAGATCATCATGTGTTTCACCTTGAACTCGGCGACGGAGTGGGCCGGGTCGATGTTCCAGGTTGTGGTTGCTGCGGTCGTTTGCGGTGTAGCCAATGTGCTCATAGTAATTATCCTTTCTGCCAGTTTTAGATGCGTGTCGACGATAATCGTTGCAACAAATATGAAAGTCAAAAAATTAGGCTACTTGGCTGCGCGCCACGCTCAATAGTTCAGTCAAGAGCCGCAGCCGCTCTCGCCCCAGGTGGCCTAATTGCCTACGATGGCCGGCCTGGACAGGTTCGTCGAGCCGGGCCAGGAGCTTAAATCCTTCGGGCGTGATCCGGGCCATCACCGTCCGCCGGTCCTTGGTTTCACGGCATCGCGAGATCAGGCCGCGCTTCTCCAGTCGGTCGAGGAGTCGAGTGACGTCCGGGTCGCGCGTAATCATGCGGCTGGCGATTTCCCCGCAAGCGAGCCCTTCAGGTGAGCCGCGCAGGATTCGGAGCACATTGTACTGGGTGGCCGAGAGCTCCTCGGCTTTGAGCACGTGGATGAGTCCGCGGGACAGCATGTCTGTCGTGCGTAGCAGATCCAGGAATGCCATCTCTTCGGGACCGCCGACACGTTCCCTCTTTTTCTCTGGTGGACTTATTTTCATTAACAACCACAATACTCGTTATAACGACCATTGTCAAGAGGGATGTCGAGCCGGGCAACTCGGCATCTTTGTGTTGATTGCGTTCTTGAGCCAGACGTATAAGAGAAATGCCGGTTCTTTTTTTATGTACCGGCATGCCTCCTGAGCGGCATTGTGTTCTCTCTGGCACACTGTGCTCCCCGGAACACAAAAGTCCTCCCACTTGCGGCTCGCAGATCGCTTCAGCGGCACGGTTTTAAGTTTGGCCAGTACCTTGCTTCTTATTTTCAGCGTTGTGCTAGCGATTTATATTTCACTTTCCTGAAAAGTTGCCATGAAGCGGAAATCCATCACGCCTGGACGTACTGTGGTCGGAGCGGGCCTCCTGGCTGTTCTTGCGGTTACTGCACTCGTGATCGGGCATGCTTCGCGCGCACTGCGCTCCGCGGCTCACGATGTCCAGGCGGAACATCAGATTCGCTTTGCGCTTCGTCCGCTCGCATCTGTTGCGAATGCCGACTTCGAAGTGATCAGCTCCCCCGCCGTATTCTTTCAGGCGGCGAGATTCCAGGACCATCTTCATATTGCCGGCCCGGCCGGACTCTTGGTCTACGATCCCTCTGGCGCATCGCTCCATCAATATGCGGTTGGCCGCGAGCTTCCGGGATCGCCTCTGATTGCGCTCACTCCTGCCGTCCTCGCCGACTCCAGAGAACCTGAACTTGTACTCGCCACTGCCGCCGATGGGCTGCTCGCATTCAACGGCCGCACCTTCCGCCAGATTTTTCCATACGACTCTGATTCACGCGCGATCACAGCCATTTTGGCCACTCCTTCTGGCCATCTTGTTATTGGCACAAAAAAGCAGGGCGTGTTGGTCTATGACGGAAGGCAGATCACGGTCCTGCACACCACGTTGAAGGACTGCTATGTCACAGCTCTCGCCGGCGACGAATCGGACCTTTGGGTTGGGACTCTGAATCGCGGCGTTCTGCACTTCCACGCTGGAGAAACTGACAGCTTCGGCGAAGAGCGAGGGATGCCCGATCACCAGGTTACATCGCTCACGATCCATGATGACGCAACCTACGTGGGTACTCCCCTCGGCGTAGCTGCGTTCAGCGGAGGACGTTTTTCCCGCGTGCTTGCTCCAGGAGTGTTCGCCACCGCTTTGCTGCCGACCGGCAGTCAGCTCTACGTCGGTTCAGAAGACCAGGGCGTTATGTCGATTCCTTTGGAAGGGCGCAGGCCAAACCCCAATGTGAGCCCTACATCGGAATTGATGGGAGTGCGCCAGTTATTCCGTTCAGGAGACTCGATATTTGCCGTTGCCCATAATGGCCTGTACCGCATGAAGCCCCATTCATTTGGCTGGCAGCAAGTGCTTCCGGCCGGAACCGCGGTCTTGAGCGACCGCAATATTTCCGCGCTGGCTGCCGACAAAAGCGGACGCTTGTGGATTGGGTACTTCGACCGTGGCATGGACATTCTTACTGCCGACAATGTCCATACGGTGCATTTTGAAGATGAGCACGTATTCTGCATCAATCGCATCTTTCTGGATTCGAAGACTGGCGGCACTGACGTCGCGACGGGCAACGGGCTGGTTCGCTTCGACGATTCCGGCAAAGAGCGACAAGTATTGACGCGCGCCGACGGTCTCATAGCTGATCACGTCACCGATGTCGCCGCTTATGGCGACGGCCTCGCCCTCGCCACTCCGGCCGGGTTGACGTTCATCGACGCCAGTGGCGCGCGCAGCATGTACGCCTTTCACGGGCTGGTGAACAACCATGTTTACGCGCTCGGTGTTTCAGGCGACGCGCTCATGGCAGGCACGCTTGGCGGCATTTCCATGCTGGAGAAGGGCACAGTGGTCGTGAACTACACCACCACGACATCGAATTTGAAGCATAACTGGATCACGGCCGTTGTCCCGGTCGGCTCGGAATGGATGGTCGGAACCTATGGCGCAGGCATTTTGGGCCTGGATCATTCCGGACATTTCCATTCTTTCGACGTCGCTTCCGGCGATTTCGAAGTGAATCCCAATGCCATGCTGGTGACGCCCAGCTTTGTCCTCGCGGGCACTTTGGGGAAAGGATTGTATTTATACGACCGCCAATCCGGCCGCTGGTCGGTTATCGATCAGTGCCTTCCGTCCCTGAATGTGACCGCGCTCACCGCTAGCAATGGCTACATCTACGTTGGGACTGACAACGGTCTGGTCCGCATTCCAGAACAGAAGCTGCACTCATGAAACACTTCATACTCTCAGCGCTGATTTCGCTTCTGACGTCGCCGCTGCTAGTGGCGGATGCGGGCATCCTGCTTCCTCGCGATAAACAGCAGCCCGACCCGGCCGTCCTTTCGTTGGAAGAGATGGAGATCACAATCCGGATCGATAACGGCGATGCTGGTGTCTTCGTGCGCCAGGTCTTTGCCAATCACACTGGCCACATCGAGGAAGGGAACTACATTTTTGCGCTTCCCAGCCGCGCAACTATTTCCGACTTTGCTACCTGGGACGGACCGACGCGAATTCCTGCCGTCATTCTGGAGCGCAAGCGCGCGGAGGAAATCTACAACCAACTCAGACCGCAGAACATCGATCCCGGCCTGCTGCAGATGGGCGAACGCGGCGCCGAAGAAGCGAAACGCACATCTGTCTTCAGTGCGCGAATCGTTCCTATCTCTGCGTTCGGAACAAAGCGGCTGGAAATTGAATATCACGAATCCATTCCGGTAGAGAATTTAAAATCGTACTTTGCGATCCCGCTGCATCCGGATGCTTATCAGGCCCAGGCTGCGCGCCACTTTCGGATCAATTTCGAATTGCATTCGGGACATGCAATTCGCAATTTTCAAGCCTCGGCGAAAGCGTTCCCACTTCAATTCAGTCAAAACTCCCCCCACGACGTGGTAGGCCACTTTGAAGGAGAGAACGTCAATCTGGACGAAGACTTTGTTGCGACCTACGATTTGGATCCTGCCGCGTCCGACACGCTTCAGGTGCTGACGTACCGGAATCCAGTGAGCAGCCAGCCTTCACCCACCGAGACCGCTCCTGTTCGCAGCACGAATGAGCCGGGATTTTTCGAAGCAGAAGCCTTGCTGGGGTTCGGATCAAATTCGCAGTCGGCGGGAAGTCTAACGAGCGGCGCTCCGAAGACGGTCATCCTGCTGTTTGATACGTCTCTTTCCATGCAATGGGAGAAATTGGAACGCAGCTATCAGGCATTCGAGACCTTGTTGCACAGTCTGCGCCCGGCAGACCATGTCGGACTTGTGCTCTTTAATTCTGAAACGCAGGTCTTGCCGGTGAGCGCTGCGGACGCGGCCAACGTTCAGCATGCCATTGAATTTGTACGGGCCAGCCGCTTGCGCGGGGGCACAGACTTGCAACGGGCGCTGCAGACCAGCCTACAGCAAGCGGCGTCTCCCGGCGCGAACAATACTTACTTGGTCATTCTGAGCGACGGCGGCGCCACTCGCGGTCCGATTCAGAACGGCAAACTAGCTTCCTGGTATGCCTCGGCCTGGAAACAACTCTCTGATTCGCAGAGGCCGCACACCTACATTCTGGCTGTTGGAGACGATGCCAACCTACCGCTCTTTCGCTTGTTGGCGCGTGAAGATGGAGTTCTCGAACAAGTGCTCTCGACTGAGCCGATGGAATTCAAGCTGAACTCCTTCCTCTCCAAGATCGGCCGAAGCCCCATTGGTCAACTCCGGCTTGCAGTCGCACCCGAAGCTGCTGTAGATAGTGTTTATCCGCTGCAGGCAGCGACCTTCGCTGGTTCGCTGGTTTCCTGGGTTGGGCGGTACGGCAAGCCGCAGGACAGCGTCAGCTTCAAAGTGCACGGTGTACGCGATGGGTCTTCCGCAGAACTGGCCACCAAAGTAGGTTTTCCCCGCGAATCGTTCGATCATCCGCAATTGCCGCGACTGTGGGCGCGCGCTCGCGTGGACGCGCTGCTCGAGAAAATTGAGCGCGAAGGCGAAGACCAGGCGACGATTGACGAGATTATCCGCCTCGCCCGGCAATACAAATTCGTTACCCCCTACACATCGTTTCTGGCTGTCCCGCGAGCTCTGTTGCGTCCTCGCGTGATTCGCCCCGGCGATCCTATACTGCGCGTCAAGACGGATGAGTCCATCACATCCGTGATAGCACTGTTTCCGTTCGGCTTGGTTCAGCCGCTTCGGCATCTTTCAGCGGAGGACGTTTGGCAGACTCGCTTCCTGGCTCCGACTGACATGCAGGACGGGACCTACACCGTGCGTCTGATTCTGCGCGATCGCCTGGGGCACACCTATCGCGAGGCGAAGACGTTTGTCATCGCCAGCAAGCCGCCGGTGGTGGAGGTGAAACTCGATCGCAAGCGCTTTCAGCGTGGCCAGGCGATGGAGTTGAAAGTCCGTGCCTCGCAGAGCACGCGCACGCTTGTGGCGCGATTGCAAGGTGCGGCTCCGGTTGAACTCCGATGGGACCCGAGAGCTGGCGCCAACACGGGCGAGTTGCTCATTCCCGAGCAAGCGATTCCCGGCAACTACAAGCTGACAGTCACTGCCGAGGACATTGCCCACAACATTGGAATGCAGGAGGTGCAGATTGAAGTACTTCCTTAAATCGACGCATACGCGCGCACGTTGGGTGGCGCTCGGGGCTTTCGTGCTTGCCCTCGGCGGAACACTTTCAGCGGTCGGCGAATTGCCATCGTGGATTCGCAACGTTGAATCCCCCAGCGCTTTGGAGGCGGTGTTCTTCCGCATGATGTCGTCGCCCGGCGGTGCTGTCGCTTTTCGCCGCCCTCCGCGCGAAACCCGGACCGCCCTTGGTGAACTCATCAAGGCTCAGCCTCAGAATGCAGAACTCTATTCCTTGCGCGCATTAGAAGACGAGCAGCAGCTCGATTTTGCTGCCGCCGAATCGGATTGGAAGTCGTACGCTGAGAAGTCCTCCGACAAGGCAATCTCGCGGCTCGCGCTCGCCGACTTTTATCATCGGCGCCTGCGTCCGGCAGACGAAATCAAAGCGCTCTCCGTAGTCGCTGACGCTGCACCAATTCCTGCCGAAAAACTGACGCCGCCTGCGCAACAGCGCTCCTGGCAGGCGTTTGAGCGCATCTTCGGCAGCATTCAAGAACAAGGGCTGTCGAAGGACATTTCGATGACGCAGTACCGTGCGTGGATTGCCCGCTATCCCCAAGAGCCATCGCTTTACGCCCGGTTTCTTCAGTTCATGGTGGCGCAAAAAGAGTACGGGGCCGCCGGACAACTCATTGCGAGCTATCACAAGCAGTTTGCCGCCGACCAAATCTTCCCGGTGAAGGCGAAGGCCATGGTTGAATATCGCCAGGGTTCGGTGCGAGAAGGTTTGGCAGTGTATGAGCAGAGTTTCCAGCCACTCTGGGACCCGGAACTGATCAAGAGCTACTTCGATCTACTTCGAGAAACACAGAGCCTCCGCAAGTTCCTCGACCAGGCCCGTGCATCGCTCAATGCAAATCCAGAAGACTTGAACGCGATGGCCCGGGTCTTCTATTACTACCAGCAGCAGGGCAAGCTTGAAGCAGCCCAGCAGTCCATTGCGGATTTTCGCCTCCATAAAGAATCCAGCAAGTCGCCTTGGACCTCGCAGGAGCTTTATGTCTGCGCGCGCTTGCTCGAGGATATTCATGCCTACCCCGAGTCAGCGCACTATTACTTCGCGCTCTACAACAGCAAAGGAATGCCCGATGCGCAAGAGCAATCCGTTGCGGGACTCACCAACATTTTGCTTACAGCTCCGGAGACGCCAATTCGCTTCGGGTCTGGCGAACTCTCCATGTATCGCGATATCGCCACCATGGATCAGGGCCCCGGTTATTTGAACGGCATTCTTTCTCTGATCCTGAATACTACGGAACCGGCTTCACAGTACTCGCAGGAAGAGCAGCGTGCCGTTCCTTATTTCCATCGATCTCGTGCCGCGGAACTGCTTGCTTTGCTTGACACGAAATTCCCCAACTCCGGGAGCCGGCCCGAGCTTCACGCGAAGTTGATCGAGTTCTATGCCGGCTCGGGCGAGAGTGATGCTGTCATTCAAGGCGGGCGTGAATTTCTTGCGAAGTTTGCAAACGCTCCGCAGCGCACTGCTGTCGCCCTGCTCATGGCCGATGCCTTTTCACGCAAGAACGACACGACGAGCGAGTTTGCTATCTACGATTCCGTTCTCCAGGAACTCGCTGCCAATGCGCATAATGTACCGCTCGGAGAAGCAGCTACAAACTCAGGTTTTGCCGGACAGTATTCAGCGGGGACAACCTACCCGGGAGCCGCGAATTCCGAGGTGGAAGGCGGCTATGAGGAAGAACAATCCGGAAGCGCGGAACAGAATTTAGGTCGGCGGGGTCCGGCGAGGGCAGCATTCCAGATCAATTCAGCCAGTGCACCTGCTGTTCCAGTTGGCGCACGTTCGCCAGAATACGCACGCGTTCTGGAGCGGTGTCTGGCGCGGCTGGTCGAAGTGAAACAAGTTCCTCAAGCGCTCGGAGTACTGCGACGTGAGATCGATCGCAATCCTGACGATCCTGGACTCTACGAGCGGCTTGCGGTCTTTCTCGATCAGAACCGGTTGGGGACCGAACAGGAAGAAGTCTATCGCCGGGCGATGGCGCATTTTCTCGACCGCTCCTGGTATGACAAGCTGGCGCGCTTTTATCTGCGTCATAAGCGGGAGTCCGAATTCGAGCAGTTGACTCGGGACGCCATAAAAGGTTTCGACGGCACCGACCTAGAACACTATTTCTCCAACGTTTATGGAAGCCCCTCGCTTTACCTTCGGCTGAACCAGTATGCCAACCAGCGCTTTCCGCATAACCCGGTTTTCGTTCACAACCTATTACGCGCTTATTTAACGCGGGAGACTTACAATCTGGCGGCGTGGGAGGCATTGATCCGCCAACACTGGTTTGAAGAATCTGACCTGCGCAACCAGTTCTTCGAATATCTTTCGCGCACTGGTCAACTGGAGTCACAGCTGAACGCTCTGGGCCAGGACGCGAAGGATGCCCGCAGTTGGGAGAGCGATCCCGCCGCCGCCGATTTTCTGGCCAATGCCAACCTGTGGCGCTCGCATTTTGAGGAGAGCGCGCCCCAACTGAAATCACTCGCCGCCCAATATCCTGCGGAGATCGAGATTGCTCGCGCCGCCTCGTCGGTTTACCGCTCGCTGGCTTATTTCGATCCCAGCGGTACCACCATTGCAGCCAGGATCGAAGATAATCTGGCTCAGGAAAATCCGCGCGACACTGAAACTCTGGCGCGAATTGGCGACATCTACGCGGATCGCGATCAGTTTGCTCAAGCCGCGCCATATTGGGAACGCATCCCGCAAGTTTCCCCGGGTCAGCAGGGTGGATATCTGCAAGCGGCCACGATTTACTGGGACTACTACGATTTTGACGACGCTCTGCGCTTGCTGCAGGAGGGGCGCGACCATCTCAGCAATCCGAATCTTTATTCCTACGAGGCCGGGGCTGTCTATGAGAACAAGCGCGACTATCCGCATGCTATCGAGGAATATGTGAAGGGCGCGCTTGAGAATGCCGGCTCGTCCGCAGAATTCAGGCTTCTCGCACTTGCTCGACGGCCCAAATTTCGTGACCTGGCCGACCGGACCACTGCGAACATTGCAGCGCAACCCAATCCCCCGATGGCTGCAGTTTATCTTCGCGTGAAAATTCTGGAAGCACAGAGTCGAAAACAGGACATGGAGTCGTTCCTCGACGGAGTCGCGAACAATGCAACCTCGATTGAGCAGGCCGAGGACATCGAGACCTTGGCAGAGCAGAAATCGCTCGAAACGGTCCGCCAGCATGCGCTAGAAAAGCAGATCGCGCTCACCGCCGACCCAGTCACTCGCTTACAACTTCGCTATGCCCTGATCCGCCTGTATGAAGGCCGGAAGGATTTCCAGTCTGCTGAGAGGAATGTTGAAGCGCTGTATCGCGAGAATCCCAAAATTCTTGGTGTGGTGCGTTCAACCGTTGATTTCTATTGGCGCACCAAGAATTCCGCACAGGCGATTTCGGTCTTGTTGCAGGCGACCAAAGATGCGTATCCGGATTTGAGCAAACAGTTCGCTTATGAGGCCGCCCGTAAAGCGACCGATGCGAAACAGTATCGACAGGCGCGGGATCTGCTGATTCAGCTTCTGGAAAACGATCCCTACAACGGCGAATATCTCGCAGCCATGGCCGATGCCTACGCTCGGGCGGGCGACGACCACGGACTGCAGCAGTTCTACACCGACAAGATTGCGCTCTTCCGCAACCCATCACTATCAATATCAATGCCGGCGGACACGCGTAAATCTCAAATCGCGAGTTTGCGCCGCGGCCTTATCCCAGCTCTTACCCGGATGAAAGATTACGCTGGCGGGGTGGATCAGTATATCGAGCTAATCAATAATTTCCCGGAAGACGATGCGCTGGTCACGGAAGCGGCTTGGTACGCGCAGCGCTATCAGCGACAGCAACAGCTTGTCGGTTTCTACGCCAAGACAGTGGCCCAGTCGCCGCGCGACTACCTCTGGGCGATGGTACTGGCCCGCGTCCAAACCAATCTTGAAGATTACCCAGCGGCGATCGATACCTACGCCAAAGCCATCACGATCCGCCCCGACCGTACTGACCTCTTTATTGCGCGCGCTGGGCTCGAGGAGCGTTTGCTGCGCTTCGACGAAGCGATCTCAGACTACCAGCGCATCTATGAGCTCGCCTACAAGGACCCGCAATGGATGGAAAAAGTTGCCGAAACGCGGGCAAGGCAGGGAAAAACGAAAGAGACAGTCGCTGCGCTGAGAGTCGCGCTGATTGATAGCCGGCCAGAAAACGCGGTCAATTACTTCGAGGCAGCGCGCCGTCTGGAATCCTGGGAAATGCTCTCGGAGGCGCGCACCTTGGCGGAGCAGGGAATCAAAGCTGCTGGGACCGACCTGCTGACCAATTCTGAATTTCTTGATGGCGCGAAAACTTACGTTCGCATCATGACTCGCCTGCGGCAGCACGAGCAGGCATACGCCACGATTCAAAACGCTCTGGCTGACGCCTCCTCCAATGTGAGTGTTCTTGAGCAGCAGGTTGCGAAGCAGGGGATCGCAGCGATCATCGACCAGCAGTGGAGAGCCAGAGTCCATCAGAACCGGATCGATACTGCGCGAAACGCCATGTCCGGGCTTCTCCAAGAAATGGGCAATACCGTAAACGCCTATTTCACTCCTGAGGAGCGAGGGGCTTTGGCAACGGTTGCAGAATCCAAGCGCAAAACTATGGACATTGCCGACACCGAAAGATTTGCCATTCCGCGGGCGCAAAGCGCGGCCTTAGCGGATCAGGAAGCACATTGGCGCTTTGAGGTCCTGATGCGCCAAACGCATTGGTTTCCGAATACCTATGGGCGGATGCAAGCTTTGATTGATTTACAGCGGCACCGGAGTAGGTTCGCGGAACTCGGTACTCAAATGGAGCAATTCGCTGCGACTCCGCTCCCCGGGGCTCCGCCGAGTTGGAGGGACGCACCTTTACTCGCCGCGGCTGACGCCTACCGTTCCGCGGGCGACCAAGCGAATGAGCTCCGAATTCTAACCGACATTGGCGCCGCATATCCG
>Ga0070717_10003732_pt1 | contig 10941 bp, 10 predicted proteins | sample LARL113metaG_FD_71366 | JGI IMG/M metagenome (GOLD analysis project Ga0070717, IMG submission 71366) | Corn, switchgrass and miscanthus rhizosphere microbial communities from Kellogg Biological Station, Michigan, USA - LAR L11-3 metaG | ecosystem: Host-associated > Plants > Roots > Rhizosphere ...
CGGCGTTGGGCCGGCCGCCGACGGAAATTGAGGACACCCTGATTGCGATTTGGCGGCGCGTCTTGGGTGTCGAGCGCGTGGAGGACATTACGCCGGCAGACGATTTCTTCGATCTGGGCGGTGATTCGCTGTCGGCCGCTTTGATGCTGACGCAAGCCGCCGAAGCTTTCCATCTAGGCCAAAGCGAGCTTGCCCAGGCGGACTTCTTCGACCATCCCACTGTTTCCACGCTGGCTGGTTGGATCGCCGAACGCGCCAACGCCGCGCAGCACGAACCCGCACTGCAGAATCGCATCCTGGTCTTGCAGAGTGCTGGGAAGGGGCTGCCGATCTTCTGTTTTTCGATCTCCGAGCAGGATGCCCTCAGGTTCAGGCACTTGTCGCGATGGCTGGGGCCCGATCAGCAGTTTACGGTTGTGTGCCCCAGGCATCCGGTACAGCAAAATCGTTTGCACACGGTTGAGGAGATCGCGGGCCAGGCCACTGCTTCCATTCGTGCACTGTGCCCCAAAGGGTCGTATGTCATCGCCGGTTACTGTTACGGCGGGATAGTGGCGTTCGAAGTAGCGCGCCAATTGATGACTGAGGGTGGGCAGGTGGCGCTACTGGCGTTAATGGAGACGCCGACACCTGGATATCCGAAGATCACGCGCGCCTGGCGAGCATATCGCCGGGCTCTGACTGGCGCATTTTCGAGGCTTCTCAGGCGTGGAACACCGCAGGCCTTGCCACCCGAATCCTGGCATCCGGCGATGTTGGGGAAGTACAGACCGCGAACGTTCACTGCTCCAATCGTTCACTTTATGGGCACCGACGTTCACGTGAGCACGCGAATTCTGAACGACCCGCGGGTGGGGTGGCGAGACTTTGCCCGGAAGGGTTTCGAAGCGCGCATGGTCCCGGGCGACCACGTCTCCATCCTGTCGGAATCTCGATCGCCGGCGCTAGCAGCCGAATTCGAATTGGTTTTGAAGACCCTGAATTCCCGAGCCATTGCACACACTGCAGCCTCCTCGTAAATTGACTTTGACGCGCGCGTGTGAAACGTTGAAGATTCCTGGCTTTGCACTTGAATGACGGAAAGTCACCTCCTTCGGTTGATCGTCGGAATTACCGGTGCGACGGGCGCGATTTTTGGAGTCCGTTTGCTCGAGGCCCTGCGCACGTCCGCGGTGGGAAAATCCAGCGTAGAGACGCACCTGATTGTGAGCAAGTGGGGGGCGCACACTCTGGCGGAGGAGACTTCTTACTCGCTGGATCGGGTGCGCCAGTTGGCCACTTACTCCTATCCGCCAACAGATCACGGGGCGGCCGTTTCCAGCGGCTCGTTTCTAACTTCCGGCATGGTGGTGGCGCCTTGCAGCGTGCGAACACTCGCGGCCATCGCGAGCGGTCAGGGTGACAACTTGATCCATCGGGCCGCCGATGTGATCCTGAAGGAGCGCCGCAAACTGGTGCTGTTGGTGCGCGAGACACCCTTGAACGAAATCCATTTGGAAAACATGCTGAAGCTGTCGCGGATGGGCGCGGTGATTCTGCCACCGATGCCGGCGTTCTACAATCGCCCGCAATCGATCGAAGCCATGGTGGATCACGTGGTGATGCGAACGCTGGATCAATTTGGCATCCACACGGATCTCGCCGGACGATGGGGTAGCGAGGCGAAAGTGCCGCTCCGCGCCAAGATATCCGAATAGGCCTCGGATCTTACACGCCGCGCTTGGCCTTTAATTCCGCCAGCAGCCGCGTGACCTCTTCCTGCTTTTCGAGCGATGCCAGCCGGTCCTCAATCGTGTCCCCAGTTAGTTCGGCTTTCGCCTGGCTCAAGGCTTCACCACGTTGCACCTTGCTCTTCATGCGGTCGAACGCATCGGCTTTCGAAGCGGCGCCCATCGCCAGACGCGCGTCACCGGCCTTGTTCAGGGCCCGGGCACGGCGATGCTGCGCAATTAGCACGTCGCTCTTAGCCTGCGCCTCGGCCAGCTTCTGATCCAGTTTCCGCAATGCCGATTTGAGGTTTTCCACTTGCACGGTCTGGTCGGCGACCTGATCGCCAAAGTTTTCGGCCAGGGATCGATAACTGAGCGATCTCTCAATGGCGGCTCGAGCCAAATCGTCCTCTTTTTTGTCCACCGCCAGTTCGGCCTTGCGGACCCATTCAGTGGATTTCTCCTGGTTCTCCGTCTTCTTCTTCTCTAGTAAATGCTGGTCGGCGATAGCAATCGCCACCTGCGTCTTTACTTGTAGCAGTTGATTCTGCATATCGAGGATCACTTGTTTGATCATCTTTTCAGGCTCTTCTGCCTTGTCGATAATGTCGTTGAGATTCGCCCTGACCAGCGTGGCCACGCGCTCCAACAGTGCCATAATGTACCCCCTTATGGATTGGCAATCGTTCCCGAGCCATTGCCTGGCTTGGGAGCTTTGTCGCCGATGGTTCTGACTTTTCCAAGTAGTTCGGACATCTGCATGCCCGAAAGTGTTTCAAACAATGCTGGGATCTGAGCCGCGATCTTGGTCAGATCGCCTGTGATTTTGTGCATCCCGGCGGCGTCGCCGTCACCAGTGGAAACAATGGTGATTTTGTCGATGTTGGCGAGTGGCGAGGCGAGAGCCCTGACGACCTCCGGCAAGCCCGTGATGAGCTTGTCTACCACCGCGGCCTGGTTCCATTCCTGATAAGCCTCAGCCTTCACGCTCATGGCTTTGGCTTCGGCCTCGCCTTTCTTGAGAATGATCTCCGCCTCGGCTTCACCTTGTGAGCGAATGGCGGCGGCGCGTCCCTCCGCCTCGGCCGTGAGGCGCGACTTCTCGGCGCCCGCTAGCGTTTCGATTCGGCCACGTTCCACTTCGGCCTGCTTCAGAATGGTGGCGATCAGCTCATTTTCGCGGCGCTTGATTTCCGCCTCTTGTACCTTGATCTCCTGTTCCTTCTGTACCTGTTGGATCTTGACCTGTTCGGCGATCACCTGCTGCTGCATGATGTTGGCTTGGATGTCGTAGGCTTTGTCCGCCTGCGCTTGCTGCTTCTTGGTCGCCTCGACATAAGTTGCTTTCTTGATTTCCAGATCTCGATTCGCTTCGGCCTGCTTGGCCTGCGACAGCGCTTCAGCCAGAACGCGTTCCTGATCCGCCAGGGATTTCGCCACCGCGGAGGCGCGCATCGCCTCAGCACGCTTGATGGCTGTGTCGCGTTCAGCTTCGGCCGTTGCGACGTCAGCGTCCCGCTTGATGCGGGCAACGTCGGGCCGTCCCATGTTCGAGATGTACTCATTCTTGTCGCGCACCTCTTTGATAGTGAAAGAAATCACTTCAAGGCCCATCTTGCTCAAGTCGTCCGCGCAAGTTCCGCGCATGCGGTCGCCCACCATCTCGGGCTCTTTGACGATCTGTTCCACGGAAAGCTGGCCGATGATTCCGCGCAGGTGGCCTTCCATGACCAGGCGGATCAGCGCTTCCCGAGCCTGATCGGTTTTGGTGAGGAACTGCTCTGATGCGGTTTTGATCGATTCCGGATCGGACTTCACCTTGATCTGAGCCACCGCCTCCACCGTGACCGCGACGCCCTGCTTGGTGTAAAGATCTTGTTGCGGCGCGACATCAAAGGACATCAATTGCAGCGACAGCTCGTGGAAGCTCTCGATCATCGGAAAGATCACTGTGCCGTGTCCTTTCACAATCCGAGTGCCTCGGAAGCCATACACTATCAGCGCCTCGTGAGGACCGGCCTTGCGATAGAGCCGGGCGAACATCGCCATAAGGAACATGACGACCAGAACCATCAGCCCGGCCATCGTGAGTATTTCCACTGGAAAACGCATTCTAATTCTCCTTCTTCCCTTCGCTGATTTCTTCCCAAGGCCGCACGTACGCAATTCCCCGTTCGTACCGCGTCACAACTACCTCGACGCCCTTGGCTATTGCCCGGCCGTCCTCGGTTCTAGCGCTGACTGCCCGTCGCGCCCCATCCTGCGAAAAAATCATTTCTCCAGTGCCGTTTTCGCGCACCGTACTGCTCAGGCGCCCCAACACGCCGACCATCTCGAAGTCGGCGGGATCCAGATCCCGATCATGCTTCAACAGCACCTTGAATAAGAACCAGAAAACAGCCGCTGCACCCCCCAACCCGCTCACAACAGCCACGCCTAGCGCGAGTAGCGCCCAAATACTGGAATAGCGGCTGAGAAGATATCCCGTGCCGCCGAACCAGGCTAGAAACGCGGCTATGGTTCCGAAGTTGATGGGAGACGCTTGAGATCCCTTGCCACCCGAGCCATGTGCAGCGTGGGCGTGCAGTCCCCGTGGCAAATGCAGATGCGTCGAACCAGCCAGGAACGAAACAAGACTGCACAAAAAGCCGACGCAGAAGCAAAAGAAATAGAAGGTTTCCCAATTCATCTGGCTTTCCTCCTCGGCGGCGAGTGAGGTTCGGATCTGAGAACCTGGAAAAGGCGATCCGTCAGGCCGGGCGTATCCAAGACCGATTCGATCAACAATAGGCACTTGCGAGAATCTTCGTGCTTGGCCAAGCTGAGAAGCGCGCGACTCACTTCGGGATCGCGGGCAAACCGCTCGGCGCCTCCAATTAGCCACAAATCCAACTGGTCTTCACCCACCCGAACGTCCGACATCAACTCGGTGTGAAAACCTTCCGGATCGTCCACTAGGTAGCCGGGATGCACCTTGAAGAAACGCGCAAGCAACATTCGTGTGTCGTTGGTCAAGTGCGGCCGAATACCGGTTTCGATCTGAGAGAGATAGGACTGGCTGATGGTCTGCTTCAGCTCAGACTTGATCGCGCGGACGATTTCCAACTGCGTCATCTCGCGTCCCAGTCCGCGGAGCGTGCCTTCGACTTCTCGCAGATAGCGGAGTTTCTCGCCGAGCTTCATATTGCAATCTGCTATTAATATATTGCAATCAGCAATGGGAGTCAAGAGACGGGCGCAAGAGACGGGCGCAAGATGCTGAAAGGCCGGGTGAATTATGGATTCGCGCCGCGCCGGGAAAAGATCAGTAGAGCTATGCAGGCCATGAGCGACGCGAGCGTGACGGATGCGGCGGGTAAAAAATAGGTGGAGTGATAATCCAGAACCAAGTCGCCCTCGCCAGCGGGCACCACAACACCCATCAGGGCATGGTCGACCGCCAGTACCGGCAGGTCCTTCACGCTTGGTTTCGCGGTCCGACTACGCGCCTTCCACCCAGGGAAGTAGGCGTTGCTTACGCGTAAAAGACTCGGCGTTGCACAGTGGAAGTGAATTAGATAGTGCCCGGGTGTGAACTCGCGCACATCGGCGGCCCCGTTGGTGTCCTGCTCCACAACTCCGGTACCCATCGGGACCAATGCCTGACGCACTGGATCCAATGTAGCGAGCCTCTTCCGGCTTTCCTGATCCGTTGCGACAGGGACGAGTTCTTTCGGAAAATTGGCGCGAGGGAGCGGATCAGCAATAATGCGAACGTCGCCCGTAGTGCGGTCGAGCCAGCGGCTGACGTTGAGATCCTTGCGCAACGCTGGGTTCGAAAACATCGCCACGACATAGTCGCTGTAACGGGAAAGCTTCAACGGGCCGTATCCATACGTGACTTCGGTCCGCTGATTGAGGAAATGGCTCATGGGCCCAAAGCTGGCAAGGGATTCGATTCCGTCGAATCTCGTCAGCGGCGGCAGCCCTGCGGCCACAGCCTGATGAAAAAGCTCTTCCTTCGAGCCGTACAGCTCATCGTAGCTTTGGCGTGAGTAGGCCAATGGATTAGTGGCTGACTGGTGATAGAAAAGGTCCGCGCAAGAGAAAACCAAAACGGCTAAGGGCAGCCAGCGGATCGGCCATTTCTGCACCATCGCGCCAAGTCCCGACGCGGCCAGGAGCGCCAGACCGAGAGAGGGCACAAACCATAGGTTCACCGGGGCACGAATGCTTCCGAAGCCAGGCAGAAGAGCCACCAGCCGGTAGAGTCCAGCGGATTGTCCCATCGCATACCAAATCGTGGGAACAATGAGCAGAAGCCCCACGGATCGCAGCCGGCGGTCGCGCAACCCGAAGATCGCCAGCGGGACTAGTAAAACACCGCCATAAAAGTAATATTGAGTGATATCCTCTGGCCCATGATAGTTTCCCGAGAAGAGACCGTAGAAATCAGGGCTCACGAGCGTCGCTAGTGCGGCAAGGGGAATCTCGCCCTCCGTGCGGGTAGCCGCCGCTAAGCTGGAGCGGACCGAATTCACGGTCAATTCCAAACCCGGCGCTGTGCCGATGGCGGAAATCAAGGTTCCGATGAGCGGAATCGCAAGAGCTGTCCCAAGTATTAGCGTCGATCGCCTGGGTTGAAGAACCAGTCGCGCGACGGCGAACAAACCGAGTGCGAGAAAGCTATACAAGATGGTTTGAAAGTGCCCGGCCAGGATCAGCATTCCCGCCGCGAGTCCCCCGAGGACGGTATAGCGCAGCGGGTGCGAATCCAGAGCCAAATCCAGTAATAGAAGCAGCCAAGGCATCCAGGCCGCTCCTTGCAACATTGTGGTATGAGAGCTGTGGCCGACAAAGAAGCCGGAGAGGCCATAGCAAAGCCCCGCGAGCACCGCAGCCTGCCGATGATGCAGCAAGCGCCATCCCAAGAAATAAGCCCCCAGGCACGCGAGGAGGGAGTGCAGCCAATGTTCCACAACCAGCACGTGCGGAGGAACACCAACCAGGAAGAACGGCCAGTTGAGGGGGTACCAGACGCCGACCTGTGGGTCGGCGAGAAACGGATAGCCAGACCACGGATAAGGCGACCAGAAGGGAATCCTTCCAGCATGCAGTTCGTGAGACACGTAATTCTGTACGACCTGATAATAGTCGGCCGCATCCCATAAAATTGACGTGCCATCTGAGGTCATCGGCACCCAATAACAGATCAACGTCATCGCCGCGAGGATCGATGGGCCCAGGATCGGCCATCGGTCAATGCTCTTCTTTTCAGAAGCCTTCTCAGCCTGTTTGTGAAGCAGTGCCGATGAGACGCGGATTCTCTTCTTCGAAACTTTCGGCATGGAATTCTCAAACGATCGCAGCTAATTCAAAAGAGACGACCTTCGATTTTAGCAGCGGGACGGACGCCGTGGGATCGAATAGAATGAGGCAATGGATCGCCGGCTGGGAGCGGAAGCGCTGTTGTCAACCTATCCACGATCTCGTCCCGCCTTGCCAGCCGAACAACAAGCCTCCTACGTGGAACACTACCGGCGCAATCGCGCGGGCCAGCAGGGGCTGTCCTGCACCGTGGCAAGACTCGAATCGTGGATGCATCGGAGGGTGTCGGAGGGAGTCGCCAGCGGCAGTCTCCTGGAAATCGGCGCAGGTAACTTGAATCATGTCCCTTACCTTCCGAGTGCCTGCACCTATGAAGCGGTAGAACCATTTCATCAGCTTTGGGACGATAGTCCCTATCGCTCCTGTGTGCGCCAGGTTTACTCCGACCTTCGAGAGATTCCGGACAGCGCGGCCTACGATTGTATTTTTTCTGTCGCCGTCCTGGAACATCTGACCGATCTCCCATTTGTTCTGGCTCGCTCCGGTCTTTTGCTTCGCGAGGGAGGAACCTTCCGCGCAGGTTTTCCCAGCGAAGGCGGGTTGCTGTGGGGCCTGGCATGGCGCTTCACTACCGGAATCGAATACCGGCTGAGGCGCGGGCTCGATTATGGAAATATCATGCGCCACGAGCACTTGAATCGAGCGAACGAAATCCTCCGGCTTCTCGATTATTTTTATCAACAGGTGGAAGTCTCCCGCTTTCCGCTACCTTTTGAGCAGCTCAGCTTCTACACGGCGGCGATCGCCCGCGCGCCTCGCCTGGACCGATGCCGGAGTTTTAACGCCCTCAGAATCGAGTCCGGCGTTTGTAGCCATGAATAACTCCCTCGCAACCGAGACTGGCACTCGTCTTATTAGTGTTGTGATCCCCGCCTATAACGAGGAGAAGAACGTCGCGGCACTATATGAAGCAGTTCGATGTTCTCTGGGCGATGAGTGGTGCGAAATCATTTTCGTCGATGACGGATCCAGCGATGCGACGGCGGAACGGGTGCGTACCTTGCGCCTGCGAGATTCATCAGTGCGATTGATCCGCTTCGGACGAAACTTCGGTCAGCAATCTGCTCTGCTCGCCGGCCTGGAAGCTGCACGCGGAGCAGCCGTGATCACGCTCGATTGCGACTTGCAACATCCACCTGAATTGCTCCCTCGAATGGTCCAGGCTTGGCGGAACAGAGCCCAGGTAGTGCAAATGGTTCGCGTGCAAACCGCCAACGCCGGATTCTTCAAGGCGCTGACCTCCAAAGTTTTCTACCGATTCGTCAACATATTAAGTGAGACCCCAGTGGTCAGCGGCGCGGCGGACTACCAGCTCCTGGATCGAGTAGTAGTGGATGCTGTGCTGCGGTTCAGGGATCGTTATCCCTTCCTTCGGGGGCTCGTGGGCTGGCTCGGCTTTCCGGCGACAAGGATCGAGTACGTCGCGCCAGAACGGCATGCCGGGACGAGTGGATACACACTTCGAAAGATGCTCCACTTGTCTCTGCAAGCGGTGATGGGCCTGTCCTCCAAGCCTCTCCGCTTCTCCTTCTACTTCGGTATTTTGACGGCCGTCTTCTGTGTGTTGTACGCAGCATTTGCAGTGATCGCTTTGGCCGCCGGCAAGGCCGTGCAAGGCTGGACATCGGTGATCGTAATGGTCACCTTCCTGGGTGCCGTACAACTGGTCTCCATCGGGATCGTCGGAGAGTACATCGCTCGAGTTTACGAGCAGAGTCGCGGCGTTCCGCGTTACGTGATTGTGGAGGGCGATGAGACGCCTGTGGCGCGCGAAGCTCACCAGGGGAAAAGCTGACGGGCACTGTGTTCGATAGTCCGATTCATGTTGAACCGGGCGCGTCCGGCATGCTTCAATATGAGAGACACTCCTTCCCGAGTACACTGGAGGACAATCCGAATTGAATGCTGCGATCCTCGCCCTGGAGGACGGGACGGTCTTCGAGGGCAAGAGTTTTGGTGCGCCAAAAGATAGCCTGGGCGAAGTTGTCTTCAATACAGCCATCACCGGCTACCAGGAGATTTTTACCGATCCGTCATACGCCGGCCAGATCGTTGTTCTGACAAACCCCCAAATTGGAAACTACGGCGCGAATGCATACGATCAGGAAGCGGCGCGGCCCTACATCGAAGGCCTGGTGGTTCGTGAGTTCTCGAGCGTGGCAAGCAACTGGCGATCGGAGGAAAACGCCGAGCATTTCCTTTCTGAAAACGGAATCCCGGTTGCCGCCGAGATCGACACCCGCGCATTGGTGCGCCATCTGCGGACGCGTGGTGTGATGCGCGGGATTCTTTCGGTGGGCAGCGGGGATCGCAATGAACTGATCGAACGCGCCCAGCAAGCGCCGTCCATGACCGGACTCGATCTGGCAACGCGCGTGTCCACTACCTCCCAATACACTTGGGACCAGCCGATCGCGCCTTGCTCGTCTTCCGAACCGCTGGCCAAAACGGCTGAACAATTCTGTCACGTGGTTGCGTACGATTACGGGATCAAGCGCAACATTTTGCGGCGATTGGCGCACGTCGGTGCGCGCGTGACCGTGGTGCCCGCGCTGACATCGGCCGAAGACGTTCTGGCGCTCAAACCGGACGGCGTATTTCTATCGAACGGGCCGGGCGATCCGGAGCCGCTCCAGTTCCAAGCGCAGCAGGTCCGCAAATTGATCGGCAAAAAACCGGTGTTCGGTATTTGCCTGGGGCATCAGATCCTGGGCCTCGCGCTCGGCGGCAAGACCTTCAAGCTCCCATTCGGGCATCGCGGCGCAAACCATCCCGTGCTCAACCGGGTGACCGAGAAGGTGGAGATCACATCGCACAATCACGGCTTCGCTGTGGACCCGGATTCGCTGAATGCGAACGAAGTGGATCTGACGCATTTCAATCTGAACGATCAAACACTGGAGGGCTTCCGGCATCGCAGTGAACCGGTGTTCTGCGTGCAGTATCATCCCGAGGCGTCGCCCGGACCGCACGATTCTCACTATTTGTTTGACGATTTCATGCAAATGATCAAGGATTACGGTGGTAAATGAACGCACGGCACCGCCTCCCTAACAGTCGCGGCTCAGTAAGTGCCGGCAAGCGCGCGATCGACATGAACCGTGCGCATCATCAAGCGGGCTTTGGAGACGCGAATGCCACGGCGTAACGACATTCATCGCATTCTGATCGTCGGCTCCGGACCCATCATCATCGGTCAAGCCTGCGAATTTGACTACTCCGGCGCGCAGGCGTGTAAGGCCCTCAAGTCGGACGGCTATGAAGTGGTGCTGATCAATTCCAATCCTGCCACTATCATGACCGATCCCGATCTGGCCGACCGCACCTACGTCGAACCGCTGACCGTAGGCTTCGCCGAGGAAGTAATCCGCCGCGAGCGTCCGGACGCGCTGCTTTCCACGGTCGGCGGCCAGACCGGTCTCAACCTGTCCGTCGACCTGGCAGGCGCGGGCGTGCTCGACAAATACGGTGTCGAGTTGATTGGCGCCAAGATCGAATCCATCAATAAGGCCGAAGACCGTTTGATGTTCAAGGATGCGATGCGCAAGATCGGCCTTGAGACCCCACAATCGCAACTGGTGAACAACATCGATGATGGGCTGGCCTTCGCCAACCGCATCGGCTATCCCGTGATTCTGCGCGCAAGCTTTACTCTGGGCGGTTCCGGCGGCGGCATCGCTTACAACCGCGAAGAGCTTACCGAAATTCTCGAACGCGGACTGGATCTTTCGCCGGTGCACGAGGTCCTGATCGAAGAGAGCGTCCTCGGCTGGAAAGAGTTTGAGCTGGAGGTGATGCGCGACCTGGCCGACAACGCCATCATCGTCTGCTCCATCGAAAATTTCGATCCCATGGGCGTGCACAC
>Ga0070717_10003733_pt1 | contig 10938 bp, 8 predicted proteins | sample LARL113metaG_FD_71366 | JGI IMG/M metagenome (GOLD analysis project Ga0070717, IMG submission 71366) | Corn, switchgrass and miscanthus rhizosphere microbial communities from Kellogg Biological Station, Michigan, USA - LAR L11-3 metaG | ecosystem: Host-associated > Plants > Roots > Rhizosphere ...
CCGGCGGCAAGGATCGCAATCCCTGGATCCATATCCCCGCAGGTTTCTACCGCAACATTTTTCATCCCAGGCTCACCTGGGTGTTCGAGACCGAGCCGCTTGCCGAACTCGGAGGGCGCCGCATGCTGTGGCGGCAGGGCAAGGTGCTCGGCGGATCGAGCTCGATCAACGGACTCATTTACATCCGCGGCCAGAAGCAGGATTTCGATCTGTGGCGGCAGCTGGGCAATACCGGCTGGTCCTACGAGGATGTGCTCCCCTATTTCCGGCGAGCCGAGAACCAGGAGCGCGGCGCCGACGAGCACCACGGCGCCGGCGGACCGCTGTGTGTCTCCGATCTGCGGGCGCGTCACGAACTCCATGATGGTTTCATCGCCGGAGCGCAGGAAAGAGGCCATCGGCTGAACCCCGATTTCAACGGCGCCGAGCAGGACGGAGTCGGGCCGTTGCAGCTGACCGTCCGCAATATGCGGCGCTGCAGCACTGCAGTGGCCTATTTGCGGCCGGCGATGAAACGCCCCAATCTTCGCGTCGAGATTCAGGCTCTCGCACTCCGCGTTTTGTTCGAGGGCAAACGCGCGGTTGGCCTCGAGTACTCGCAGGGGGAGTGGTGCGCAGGGCGAGAGCGCGGCGCGAAGTATTGCTCGCCGGCGGGTCAATCAATTCGCCGCAGCTATTGCAGCTGTCGGGTGTCGGCCCGGGCGAATTACTGCGCGCGCACGGCATCGAGGTGGTCCACGATCTGCCGGGCGTCGGCGAGAATTTGCAGGACCACCTCAATTCCCGCGTGGTCTGTCGCGCTCGCCGCGCCAATACCTTGAACGAGATTTCTCGGAGCTGGCTGCGGCAGTTCCGAGCCGGGCTGCAATATGCGCTGGCGCGCCGCGGTGCATTGATGATGGGAGCGGCACCAATCGGGCTGTTCGCCCGCACACGCCCGGGGCTCGACTCGCCCGACGTACAGTACCAATTCCTCGCCGGCAGCTTTGTCAGACCGGGCGAACAGATGCACGATTTTCCGGCCTGTCAGGCGACCTGCATCCCGTGCCGGCCGGAGAGCCGGGGCTGGCTGCGCATCCGCTCGCCCGATCCCACTGCGCCGCCCGCGATCCAACCCAACTACCTATCGACCCAAACCGACAAGGACACCCTGATCGCCGGCCTCAGGATCGCCCGCGGTATTTTTCAGACTGCGGCAATGCAAAAATATGTCAGCGAGGAATTCCTGCCAGGCGCAGCGGCCGGGACGGACGAAGACTGGCTCGACCACATCCGCCAAACCGCCGGCACGACCTATCACCCGGCCGGCACCTGCATGATGGGGACGCACGAAAAGGCGGTGGTCGACACTGCACTGTGCGTTCACGACGTCGAGGGCTTGCGGGTGATCGACGCCTCGATCATGCCCACCGTAGTTTCCGGCAACACCAATGCGGCGACAATCATGATCGCAGAGAAGGGCGCCGAAATGATCCTCAGCGCGGCGCGTGACGCCGGTGCGACTGGTCGCGCCAAAGCCGCCTGAAGTGGCCACGCAGAAAGCCGCGGGCTCAGTCACCGCCCGAACATCGATCCGGCCAAAACGATGACGAAGACGATCGCCGCGATCAGCAGAGAGGACATGGCAGGGACGGCGGCGGAAACCTGACTAATTGCTCTGGCGCGGCCGGGTCGGGCTGAGCCTCGCCGGTAAGGCGAGTGCCAGGAGCAGGCTAATGACCGCGACGAGACCCGCGATGATGTAGACGATGTGCAGCGAGGCGCCAACCGCCTCGGCCAGACGGGCGATCTCGGCGGCGCCGAGGGTCTGTCGCGCTGCGGGCGCCAGCAGGCGATTTACGGAATCGCCGGCCTTGGGCAGCTGACTGTAGATGCCGAAATTGAGGATCGCGCCGAACACCGCCGCGCCGACCGATTGCCCGACGATGCGCATAAACATCGTCGATGAGGTCGCCATCCCGCGCTCGTTCCATCCGACGCTTGCTTGGATCGAGACGATAAAGGCGGTATTGCAGAACCCCATCCCGATCCCCAGGAGGAAGGCGCCGGTGCCGGCCCAGGCTAAGCCGCTTTCCGGCGTAAGCATGATCAGTACCAGGCTGCCGATGACCAGGCAGACGCCGCCGATCGAAGCTGCCAGCCGGTAGGAGGTGCGGATCATCAGGCGGCCCGACGCCATGCTGGCGAAGGCCCAGCTGACTGATGAGGCCGCAAGCACCACCCCGGCCGCCGTCGCGTCGCGGCCCATCGCCCCCTGCACAAAAGTCGGCAAAAAGCCGGAAACCCCCATCATCAGCGCGCCGTTGAAAAATCCCGCGAGGCAACCGACGGCAATGATCCGGTTGCGCCAGAGCTTGAAATTCAACATCGGCTCTGCGGCGTGCCTCTCGTGCGCCGCGAGCCCTGCCAGAGCCGCCACACCGCCCGTCACTAGAACCGCGAGGATCACTGCGTTCGCATTGCCGATCTGTACCAGCGCCAGCATCGGCGCACCGATGCCCAACATCAGGAGCGCCGACCCCAGATAGTCGATCCTATGCCGGCGCGGCTCGCGTTGCTCGTGCAGGAATAGGCCGAACATCACGAAGGTCGCAGCGCCGATCGGCAGATTGACCCAGAACACCAGAGACCAGCTGACATGCTCGACGACAAAAGCGCCAAGGGTGGGGCCGATGACCGCGGCGACGCCGAACACGCCCGAGACGTAACCCTGCATCCGCGCTCGTTCTACTGGCGCGTAGATGTCGCCGATGATCGTCGTCGCGATCGGCTGAATGGCGCCGGCGCCGGCCCCTTGCAAGGCTCGGAACAGCACGAGCGGCAACATGCCCCAGGCGAAGCCGCATAACAGGGAGCCGAGCAGAAAGACGCTGCTGCCGGCAAAGAACACGCGCTTTCGGCCATAGAGATCGGCCAGCCGTCCATAAATCGGGATCGTCACCGCTTGGGCCAACAGATAGGCGGCGAACGCCCAGCTGAAGAGGCGAAAGCCACCGAGATCGGCTACTATCGTCGGCATCGCGGTGGCGACGATGTAGGCATCCGTCGCCACCATGAAGATCGCCAACATGACTGCCGCCATGACGAGCCGCCGCCTCCCCCGGGCTTCGGCCGAAAGTCCAAGCGGGAGATGTTCACGAATAATGGGTTGATCGAGCAAAACGCCTCCCGATGCGCCGAAGCGGAGCCGGTCGGCGCTATTTATCGAGAATCGCGGTTGCTTAACAAGGAGGCAGCGCGCGTATCAGGAATGCATTGAATTTAGGCAAGCTTGGAGAGTGGGGCGGTATCATACCGCGTCATATACTGCACGCTCGAACTCGCCGTAGAGGCGCACGGCACGCTGGTCGGCGAAGGGCAGAATCTGCGTCAGGATCACCCCAGTGACGTGCTTCTGCGGGTCGATCCAGTAATAGCTGTTAAGGGCCCCGGCCCAGGTCAGGCTGCCGGCGCTGCGACCATTCGGTCCCGGTTGGGTGTTGATCATACAGCCGAGGCCCCATTTACACGGGCTGCCGGGGAAGAAATCAACGTCGTTCGAAACCTCCGGCATCGCCGTCTTCATGATGCCGGCGTCGATATCGCCGATGTGATTTTGGGCCATCAGCGCGACCGTCTCTGGGCGCAGCAGCCGGGTGCCGTTGAAACGCCCCTCATGAAGCAGCATCCGCAAGAAGATCAGATAGTCGGGCCCGGTCGAGTAGAGACCGCCGCTGCCACTCCAAAACTCCCGCAGCGGCACCGCCTGGTTCGGCGTCGACGACAGTGATCCGTCCGCTTGCCGCTGGTGCACGCTGACCAGGCGCCGCTCTTGCTCCGCGGAAAGTGAAAACGCGGTATCGGTCATCCCCAGCGGCGCGAAGATGTGTTCGCGGAAATAAACATCGATAGATTGCCCGCTTACGGCTTCGACGGTCCTACCAACCCAGTCGGTGTTGATGCCGTATTCCCAGCGTTCGCCCGGATCGAAAACGAGCGGTAAGCGCAGTGCCGCAAGCTTACCCGTGCGGGATGACGGCGTACCGGTCACCTCGAGATAGCGCATCAGCGCCGGATTCCAGAACTCATAGCCGAAGCCGGCGGTGTGGGTCAGCAGGTGGCGCAAAGTGATCGGCCGCTTTGCCGGGCGCAGGCGGGGCGGGCCTGAGGCGTCGAACCCCTCCAGCACTTGCGGTGATGCCAATTCCGGCACGACGTTGCCGATCGACTCCTCCAGCTGCAGCTTGCCTTGCTCGACCAGCTGCATTGCCGCGACCGAGGTCACCGCCTTCGTCATCGACGCGATCCGGAACACCGTGTCGTGCGTCATTGCGGGACCATTGGCGAAGTCGCGCAAGCCAAACGCGCCCTCATACAAGACGCCGCTGTCGCTCGCCGCCAAGGCGACGACACCCGGCACCTCCTTGGCTTCGACGGCCAGCTTTAGCGCCGCATCGATGTGAGCAATCGGCTCCACATGCTTCTCCTAGCGGCGCCGCGGCGACGCGTCCTTCGCCAATTGAGAGGTAATGTCGGCAAAGGTGACCTTCAGCGAGGTCACAACATCGATGACGGTCGGCGCTCGCGAGGCGAGCGCCTCGCGCAATGCCGGGCCCAACGCCGCTGGATCCTCGATCCGCACACCGCGGCAGCCCATCGCTTTGGCGATTTCGGCGTGATTGAAATCGTTGAACTCCGCCGCGAAGGGGCCGGAACCGTGCAACACCCAGCCGAGGGCCTTATTGTTGAAGACGACGGTGATGATCGGAATGTCTTGTTCGATCGCGGTCATCAGGCCGTTCATCGTCATCGCAAAGCCGCCGTCGCCGCAGACCGCGACCACCGGCCGGTCGGGATAGACCAGCTTTGCCCCGAGTGCTGCCGGGATGCCAAAACCCATCGGCCCCGAGCCGGCGGCCTGCAAAAATCCCTCGTGCCGCTTCGTCTGGTAGAAATGCGTCATCAGGATGCGGTTCTCGCCCGCATCGGCGGTGACGATCGCGTCTTCGGGAAGGTTGCGCATCAGTTCGCCGATCACCCGCTGCGGCAGGATCGGCTGATCGTCGGCGAAATAGGCGCGATCGTTGAAATACCCATGCCGCTCGCGATGCGCGGCGACCCGCCGCTCGGCTTGCTGCCGGCGATCGCCTGTACGCGAGCGGACCTCTTCGATCAACTGGTCGAGAACCAGCGCCGCATCGCCGATCAGCACATGCTCGGCCGGGTAATTCCAAGAGGCGTTGCGCGGTTCGATGTCGATCTGCGCGAAAGTCTGGCGGGTCGGATCGAGCAATGTCCGGTTCTCCCACGCGGTATCGCTCGGCGACAATTTCGAGCCGATGACTAGGACGAGGTCGGCTTCGGCGACGCAGGCATTAGCAGCCGGGGTGCCGAACGTGCCGAACACGCCGAGCGCGAGCGGATGGGTCTCCGCGAAGCAGCCCTTGCCGGCCGCCGTGGTTGCGACCGGAAGGCCCGCCGTTTCGGCGAGCCGGATCAGCTGGTCATAGGCCTGCGCGATGCGGACGCCATTGCCGGCGAGCAGCACCGGCTTTTGCGCGGCCAGGAGCGCCGCAGCCGCCGCCTCGACCCGCTTGGCCTCGGCCGGTGGGGGCGGGGAGGGGAGGTAGTGGCGGGTCGGGTAGAGCATGGGCTGCGAGTCGGGCGCCACTGAGCCGGCCAGCGAATCATGGCTGTAGAGCACGGCGACCGGGCCCGGCTGCCCGGCGAGCGCATGCTTGATCGCGAGTTGGGTCGCCTGCACTGCGGCGATCGGGTCGTGTGCCTGCATGACGTGCTTGGTGACGCCGCTAAAGGCCCGGCGTGCGTCCCAGCTGCCCCAATCGCCGGTCGCCTGCTGGTAGGGCGCATGCAATGTAAAGCGCGGCGCGTCGCTGAAATCGGTCAGCAGCAGCATCGGCGAGCTCGACAGATGCGCCTCGATCGTACCGAGAAGGCCGTTGCCGAGCACCCACGGGCCTTGCCCGAGCAAGACGCCCGGCCGCCGGGTCAGCCGGCCATAGATTTCGGCCATGACCCCGCCCAGCGACTCCTCGCGCACGAGCACGGTGCGGATCGAGTTCTGATATTTACTGAGCCCCTGGACGATCCGGCCGGTATGGCCGCCGGAAATGCCGAAGACCATTTCGATCCCCGCTTCTTGCAGCACCCGGGCGACGAGTGCGCTCGCGGGCATTTCTTCGGTCAGCATGGGCTCGATCGTCATCTCGATTCTCCTCCCTTGCGTGCGGCTGAGCCGAGCTTGCATCCTCGGCGGCTGGAAAACAACGAGTTACCGTCTCGCGGTCAGCGCAGTAGCCGCGCGTAGATGGACGTGCCGCTGGCCGCGGCGGATATTTGCCTGAGAAAACTGTCCATCGAGTTGAGCGTATAATGGTCCGTCTCGGGAAAGTCTTGGTCACGGGAAGCGCTGGACATCTTGGCGAGGGCCTCGCCCGCACGTTGAAGGTAGCGGGGAGCGAGGTCGTTGGCGTGGACATTCGGAAGTCCTCGTTTACCACTCATATCGGCTCGATAACCGACTGTGGCTTCCTCAGGAACTGTTTGCGGGGGGTGCAGTCCGTGTTCCACACGGCCACCTTGCACAAACCTCATGTCGTGACCCATAGCCGGCAAGCATTCATTGATACCAACGTCACTGGCACCCTCTCTCTTCTTGAGGAGGCGGTTGCAGCAGCTGTCGAGGCATTTGTTTTCACGAGTACGACCAGCGTCTTTGGCGATGCCTTGGCGCCGCCTGCCGGGGCTCCGGCCGCTTGGGTGACCGAAGATCTGACACCCGTACCCAAGAACATCTATGGCGTGACCAAGGCAGCGGCAGAAGACCTTTGCCAGTTATTTCATCGGAATTACAGACTTCCCTGTATTGTTCTCAGAACATCACGGTTCTTCCCGGAGCAAGACGACGATCGGGAAATCGGCGAATCCTATGCGGACCAAAACCTCAAGGCCAACGAGTATCTGTTTCGGCGGGTGGATCTCGAAGATGCTGTGAGCGCGCATCTTTTGGCTGCCGAGCACGCGCCTGCAATCGGGTTTGGCCGATACATCATCAGTGCCACCACGCCATTTTCGCCAGACGAGCTGCTAGACTTGCGTGCAGATGCGCCGCGGGTGGTGAGGCGGCATGTCCCTCAGTACGAAGCCGAATACGCGCGTCGCGGCTGGAGGATGTTTCCGAGCATCGAAAGGGTTTATGTCAACGAACGAGCGCGAAGAGAGCTCGGTTGGCAACCGCGATATGACTTTAAGTACATCATTGATTGCCTCGGATCAGGCAACGATCTGCGAAGCCCTTTGGCACGGGTCATCGGGTCGAAGGGATATCACGCCGCGGTAGCTTCCGACGGGCCTTATCCTGTGAGAGACTCACTGCGCATGGTATGAATAGGGGAAAGAGCCAATGAAATTGAGCCTGATTATCCGGGGACAGCACCCTGCGGGCGAGGATATGCGCGAGCGTCTGAAAGACGACCTGGAGCTCGTCCGGCGCGCTGAGCAACTCGGGTTTAATGCATTGGTCAAGGGCTCGCATTACAGCGCCCACCCGTTGCAATCCGTGCAACAGTTCCCGTTTCTCGCCCAGGCGGCTGTGTTAGCGCCGCGGCTGCGCCTTGTCTGCGGGCTCGTGCTGTTGCCGTTGCATAAGCCTCTCGAGATTGCCGAACAGGTCGCGACTCTGGACATCATGTGCGACGGTAGGCTGGTCTTCGGTTGCGGCATCGGCTACCGCGATATCGAATTCAAGGCTTTCGGTCTGACGCGGAAAGAGGCGGCGGGGCGGTTCGAGGAATGTCTTCTCGCCGTCCAGCGGCTGTGGACCGAGGATTTCGTCGATATGACGGGCTCGCATTTTGTGCTCGATCACGCCAACAGCACGGTCAAGCCGCTGCAGAAGCCGACACCGCCGATCTGGATCGGGGCCAATGCCGATGTCGCGATCCGGCGTGCGGCACGGCTCGGAGATTGCTGGTACATCAATCCGCACAGCACCTTGACGACGCTGGCGCGGCAAATGGACATCTACAGGCGGGCGCTGGACGAGTACGGGAAGCCCTTTCCCACCGAATTGCCGATGCGGCGGGAGGTTTTTGTGGCGCGCACGCGTGAGGAAGCGATGCGGCTGGCCCAGCCCTACCTCGAGGTCAAGTACAAGACGTACCGCGAATGGGGTCAGGACAAGGTCATGCCGGAGGGCGACGATTTCGACCACGGTTTCGCCGATCTGGTCGAAGACCGGTTCTTGATCGGCTCCCCGGCGGAAGTCGCCGACCGGCTGATCGATCTGCAGCGGCGCTTCGGCGTAAGCCACCTCGTAGCCTCCGTCCATTGGCCCGGCATGCCCAACAGCCTGGCCCTCGAGCAGATGCAGGTCCTGGCCGAAGAGGTCATGCCCGCGGTTCGCAGCGGTGTCTAGCTTCAGGCTGCACGGTTATCCGATTGCCCGGCCGGCGCGGGCTGGAAGACTCGCTTTGACAGCTCGTCGAGGAAGGCGAACACACCGGAGACGTTGTAGCCAGCGAGGAGGGCGAGCGCCGACAGACCAAGACCTTCCCCCGGTGTCGCCTTGCTAATGTAACCGACAAAAAGCCCGATGATGGCACCGCACAAGAGACCGAGAATGACATCCTGCTGGACGCGTCCGCGATCGGTTACCTGTACGAGCGATAGGTCGACCTTACGGCGCAGCGCTCGCAAAGTTGCAGCGGCCGCGCCCAGGCAGCCATAAAGCGCGGGAAGCACATAGAGCGCAATGCAGCCAAGCAACGAGTCCGCGACCTCGCGCGTGTGGTAGAGTAGGTCCTGCAGCGCTGCCACGCAATGCCCGTTGGCGTCAGGTTTGAAGTCAAGCCGCGTACACCAATCCGCATGATTGTCTGCGGACTCTTGGATAAACTTTCGGCTGATGCCGAATACATCGCTGATAATTGGTAAATCGATGACGACACGGGTCCAGGATACGAGATGTAACGTGACGGCGGTCACGTCCTCCCTGGCACGTTTGATCCGCCATGAGAGGGAGCAATGACGCGCGCTGATCTCCCCAAGCATGGACGGTTCGCTTTGCGCGAGTACGCCGTGGTTTGTGGCGGCCCCGTCGACCAATCCGGCCGTATTGATCGGCGTGGGTCTGGAAGAAGGCGTAAAGTCACAGGAGGCTGATAGCGAAGGGGCGGCGCCCGTCGTATTGGCCGCAAGTCTAATATCCTTCGCGAGTGCCTCCATCTCGTGGCCAATTGCAGTATAGTCGTTGGAAATCTGTTGCTGCCTGTCGAGGATCAAACGGCCGGAGAGCGCGTAGGCGGAAATGATCAATGTGATCACAGTGCCTATGATGGCGCCGTACTCGATCGCAACGACGCGAAACGCAAGACGCTTGCCGCTGGCAATACATTCATGCGCCATGTCATCGGGAGGCGCAATTTGGTTGCCGCCGTGAAGCCTGCGTAGATGCAAGAGCCGCGACAGTGTCGAATAACGCCGGGCGACTTTGTATGCGCGGGTGACGCAGATCGTGTCGACGGTCGCTGGAGCGGCCACCGCGGCCAAAAAGTCACGGGCGAAATAGAGGAACGCCATGTCGCTCAAGGTTTCGTCGCCTTCAGAGGCAGCGTCGGCTGGCTGACGCCCTGGGGCCGAGGCCCCGGGGAGGCCTGGTAACGGACCGCCGATGGCGATCAGCCGATTGAGAAAATGCCGATATGTCCGGCATGGCGGGGCCGCGAGCTTGCCGATCGGTGCCGTTAGGTCGCCGCGAGTATCCTCAAAATGTGCTTGCAACCGGCTATCGGCCCGCTGCCCGAGAAACTCGAGTAGGAGGCTCACATCCCTGAAAGCTCGGATGCGTTCTGCTTGGAAATCGATCGACTGCGCGGTTTCGGCTGGCATCGCCCCTCTCCTTTGCAGAGATTTCCTTTCATCCGATGTAGGGGCTTTTTCGGTCGCAGTATGTGAGGCGGTTCACAGGTACAAGCGGAATTGCTCCCGGATTAAATAAAATGATTCGGTTGTTGTATCCCGTCTCCCCTGGCGGCTAGCCTGAAGCCCGGCCAAAGGGAAGAGGAGGGAGAGATGCCGACGCTCAAAGTTCCGGACGGCGAGCTCTATTACGAGGTGCACGGCGCCGGCTATCCGCTGATGATCTTTGCGCCGGGTGGACTGCGCTCAGAGCTCGCGTTCTGGCGGCACAGCCCGTCGAACCCGTCGGCGCCTGCGGTTTGGATGGACCCGATGGCCGTACTGGGGGAAAAGTACCGAGTCGTCGCGCTGGATCAGCGTAACGCGGGCCGCTCGCGTGCCCGCATCGACGCCAGTGACGACTGGCACACTTATGCCGGTGATCACTTGGCATTGGTTGATCATCTCGGGCTCGACCGCTTCCACGTCATGGGCGGCTGCATTGGCGCGTCGTTCTGTTTGACCTTGTGCGAACTCGCCCCAAACCGGATCAGCGCGGCAGTATTGCAGAACCCGATTGGTCATGCCGACAATCGCGACGTGTTCGACAATCTGGTCCAGAGCTGGGCGAAAGGCATCCGCGAAGAGCGCCCAGAGGTCGACGAACGCGTCCTGAACCGGTTTGGCCAGAACATGTTCGGCGGCGATTTTGTGTTCAGCGTGAGCCGTGAATTTGTGCGCCAGTGCAACATTCCGATGCTCGTGATGCCGGGCGACGACGCGCCGCACCCGAAAGCGATCGGCGAGGAGATCGCCGAGCTGGCGCCAAATATGGAGGTGCTGCGGCAATGGAAGGGACCCGATCACCTGCGGACCGCGATCGACCGCGTTGCCCAGTTCCTAGAGCGCCACACGCCGCAGTGAGGAAGACTGGCGTGATCCTAAAGCCTCACCCGTCACCCCCGCGGAAGCGGGGGTCCAGGGCAACCGTGCGAGAATTGGGCCCCTGGATTCCCGCTTGCGCGGGAATGACGGTAAGGG
>Ga0070717_10003734_pt1 | contig 10937 bp, 14 predicted proteins | sample LARL113metaG_FD_71366 | JGI IMG/M metagenome (GOLD analysis project Ga0070717, IMG submission 71366) | Corn, switchgrass and miscanthus rhizosphere microbial communities from Kellogg Biological Station, Michigan, USA - LAR L11-3 metaG | ecosystem: Host-associated > Plants > Roots > Rhizosphere ...
GCGACGAGGCGCTGCTGCGCGCCGTCGTGCAACGCGCGCTCGATCCTCCGGCGCTCGACGACCGCGCTCCGCATGAGCTCCGTGTGCGACTCGGCCAGACCCACGGCGAAGCGCTCGCGCTCGGAGACGACAGCCGCGACGCACAGCGTCACGACCGTGGAGACGGCGATGAAGAGCTGGGTCGAGAGGATGCTGTGGGTGATCGAGTGGAAGTGGAACGGGCCCTCGGCGCTCCTCGCGCTCGAGATCGTCACCCCGGTGACGAGCCAGAGGGCGAGCGTCGCGCCGCGCTGCCCGAGGCGAAGGGCCGCCCAGACGAGACCCGGAAAGGCGAGGTACTCGAGTGCCTTCGGGCTCGAGAAGGCAAGGGCGGTCAGCCCGCCCGTCGCCGCGAGCATCAACGCGCCCTCGACGGCCCGCCTTCGGGACAGGGTCGTCCGCGGCTGCGACCAGGCGAGCGCGAAAGGCACAACCACGAGGGCGCCGCAGGCGTCGCCGAGCCACCAGGTGCGCCAGACGGCCGCGTACGCGTCGGCGTGGATCACGCCGCCGAGGAGGGAGGAGAGCGTCCCGACCGTGGCGCTCACCATCGTCGCCACCGCGAGGGGAAGCACGAGCTGTGCCAGACCGTCGAGTCGCGTGAGCAGGCCGCCCGACCGGGCGGCGCGCCGGAGGAGATACGCGGCGAGCACGACCTCGAGGACGTTGCCGACCGTCTGGCCGAGCGCCGAGCCGATCGGGAGCTTCGTGTAGTCGTTGGCGAGGAGGTCGCCCAGGACGATCCCGGGCCAGAACGCGAGCCCGCGCAGATAGAGGTAGGCGATGCCGACGCCGACGGGCAGCCAGACGATCGCGGCGACCGGGCCCGAGAAGCCCAGCTCGTAGCCGAGCTTGGCCGAGCCGTAGTAGAGCGCCGCCAGGAAGCCGATCTCGCACAGCCAGCGGAATGCATCCTCCCGTCGCTGCACGCGTGGCCAGGTGCGTTCCGCAACCGGGCCGCCGGCTGCGACCTCGGTCACCGAGATCGACACGGCCCGGAGCATTGCATATCGATGCAGTCGGCACTAGCGAGGCCGTCCCGTGGCGTAGGGTCGGCGCATGAGCCTTCGGTGGACGCTGATCGCCCCGGCCTACGACCGCATGTCGCGGAGCAGCGAGGAGGCCGGCCTAGGCGAGATGCGGCAGCAGCTGCTCGCGGACGCTGCCGGGCGCGTGGTCGAGATCGGCGCGGGCACGGGCGTGAACCTCGAGCACTACGGCCCGGGCGTCGAGTCCCTCGTCCTCACCGATCCCGAGCCGCCGATGCTTCGGCGGCTGCAGCGCGCGGCGAGCGAGCACAGGCCCGACGCGCAGGTGCTCCAGGCGCCGGCGGAGGATCTGCCGTTCGACGACGACTCCTTCGACACGGTCGTCTCGACGCTCGTGCTCTGCGGTGTCGAAGACCAGCCGCGCGCGCTGCGTGAGGCGCGGCGCGTCCTGCGTCCGGGCGGCCGGCTCCTCTTCATCGAGCACGTGCGCGCCGACGACCCGTCGCTCGCCCGCTTCCAGGACCGGATCAACCGGTTCAACCGCTTCCTCGTCGGCTGCGAGTGCAACCGGCGCACGCTCGCGGCGATCGAGGCGGAGCAGTTCGAGGTGACGAGCGTCGAGAAGGCGATGACGCCCAAGGCGCCGAAGTTCGTGCGGCCCCTGATCGTCGGCGCCGCGGTCTCTGCAGGCAGTTGACCGCCCGACCGGGCTAAACGCCCCCGGGGTGGGCGGGAACCGAAGGAACGCTCCGGTTCCCGCCGTGTCTCGTTCTAGGCGCCGGCGAGGATCTTCGCCTTCTGCGCCTCGAACTCGGCTTCCGTGAGGACTCCTTGCGCCTTGAGCTCGCCGAGCTGCTTGAGCTGTTCGAGCGGATCCGGCGCGGCGGCTGCGGGCGCGGGCTCGGAGTACTCCTGCTGCGGCTGCTCATCCGCAGCCCAGCGCTCCGCCTGGCGGCGCGAGACGCGGTTCGAGACCGCGGTCGCGGTTCCGGCGATTACGGCGGTGCGGGCGACTCCTCTGAGCAATGGCATCTGTGTTCCTCCTAGGCGCTTGCGGTCTCGAGCGTGTCGACGGCGTCGGCGAGGTCGGCAGCGGGGATGCGGCCGCTCGCGACGAGCTGCGCACCGCCGGCCTTCACTGCCTTGACGAACGGACGCGCCCAGCTGTTCTCGTAGAGCAGGATCGCGGCCGAGGCGCCCGGCTCGAGCGCGCCGCCGGCGTCGTCGTAGTCGTCCTGGCTGAGCAGCCCGGACGACGCCCCGCTGAACTCCACGAGGTCGAGCTCGCCGTCGGAGTCGATGTCCGCGATCGCGAGCCCCGACACGCTGCCGTCCTCGTTCTTCTGCACGAAGACCAGGTCGAGCACGTTGATGAGCCCGCGATCCGTGAAGTCCGCGAGCAGTTTGAGCCCCTCGCCGGTGGGCTGCTTCCCGGCGGGCCATTCGACGATCAGGTAGTCGACGGGGCCGAGCTCGATCTCGTCGTTCATCTCGTGATCCTCCTTGCGTCAGGGCAACGAAGCGATCGTCCGCGTCACGGCCTGCCGGGGCATCATCCCGACCGGGTGATTGCCGCTTGACGAGCGCGACCCGGGTGTGAGAAAGTACGCAGCGTCGAAGCCCGGGAACTGCGCAAGCGGTTCGCGGGCTTCGGCGTTTCCGGGCCCGCGGATCCCCCTTCCGGGAGACGTTTCCACCTCCCGACACGGTGGTGCACGCCCGAAGGTCGGCTCCCCGCCGGTCGCGTAGTTTCCGCACGCAGCCGGTGACTTCTCGGAGTCGCTCGCGGCCCGCCCGGCCGACGATCCCGTCACCGCGGAACAGCGACGAAAGGAGCTGCATGAGCACCGCCATCGAGCAATCGACGGACATCCGTCCCTTCCACGTCGACATCCCCGAGGAGGCGGTCGACGAGCTGCGCCGGCGCATTGCCGCGACGCGCTGGCCGAGCAGGGAGCTGGTGGCGGACCGGTCGCAGGGAGTCCAGCTCGAGGCGCTGCAGGCGCTCGCCCGCTACTGGCTGGACGAGTACGACCTCGGGCGTTTCGCGGCGCGGCTGAACGCGCTGCCGCAGTTCGTCATTGAGATCGACGGCGAGGACGTCCACTTCATTCACGTCAGGTCGTCGCACGACGACGCGCTGCCGCTGGTCATGACCCACGGCTGGCCGGGCTCCGTGATCGAGATGATCGACACCGTCGGCCCCCTGACCGACCCGACCACCCACGGCGGCAGCGCCGGCGATGCCTTCCATCTCGTCCTGCCGTCCCTGCCGGGATACGGCTTCTCCGCCAAGCCGGCCGAGATCGGCTGGGACCTGGGCCGGACCGCGCGCGCGTGGGCCGAGCTCATGCGCCGTCTCGGCTACACCCGCTACGTCGCCCAGGGCGGCGACGTCGGCGCCGGCGTCACCGACACCATGGGACGCCAGCAGCCTGCCGGCCTGGTCGGCATCCACACCAATCTGCTGGTGCCGGCGCTGGGCGGCCCGATGCCGGAGGACAGCGCGGAGGAACGCGCGGCGGCCGCACAGCTCGCGGTCTTCCGGAAGTCCGGGAACGGCTACTTCGTCGAGATGGCGACCCGGCCGCAGACGATCGGCTACGCCCTCCTGGACTCGCCGGTCGCCCAGGCGGCCTGGATGATCGACCACGACACGGACGCCTACTACAAGATCGCGAGCGCCTTCGTGGACGACAAGCCCTCGGGCAACCTCACGCGCGACCACATCCTCGACAACATCACGCTCTACTGGCTGAGCGGCACCGGCGACTCGAGCTCCCGCTCCTACTGGGAGGCCTACGGGCCCGACGCCCCGGCTGCACAGCAGAAGCCGCTGCCTGCGACGGAGATCCCGTTCGGCTTCACGACGTTCCCGGGCGAGATCTGGAAGACGCCGCGCAGCTGGGTCGACGCGAGCTACCCGAACGTCATCTACTTCCACGAGGTCGACAGGGGTGGCCACTTCGCCGCCTGGGAGGAGCCCGAGCTCTTCTCGACCGAGCTCCGGGCGGCGTTCAAATCGCTTCGCTGAGCGACAACCGCGAGCGGCGCGCGCCACAGCGCGCCGCTCGCAGCCTGCGTCGGGTCGTCGGACTCGACTTCGTCGTGGACACCGCCCTCGGCCCGACGATCCGTGGCCGCTTCGGCCGGGTGAGCGGCTGGTACGAGGTCGGCCCGAACGGCACGAGGATCGAGTTGACCGTCGATCCCTCGAGCGTCGCCGTCGGCAATCCGCTCTGGGAGGGGCTCCTGCGCCCGAGCGAGGAGCTGCCGGTGCGCTTCCGCTCGACCCGGGTCGGCGAAGGCGGAACCGGGCCGGTGCACGTCGAGGGCGTGCTCGAGACGGCGGAGAAAGCAGAGCCGGTGGAGTTCGACGCGGCTCTGAGCGAGGCCGGCGACGGCCACCGCCTCGAGGCGGTCGTCCAGGTCGATCGCGAGTGGTTCGGCCCGAGCGCCGATCGGTTCGCCTTCCTCCTGCCTGCGACGGCGCGCGTCGCCCTCCACCTGGCTCGCTAGACACGCTAGGACGTCCGGACGCCCTCCTCCTTGAGCGAGAGATCGACGATCTTGTTCCACTTCGAGCCGATGCTGCGAGGAGGCGAGTTCGGCGCTCGGCGTCGCGGAACAGGAGGTGCTAGCCTCGATCGGTTACCTGAGCGAGTACCGGCTGCGCGGTGTGCGCTTCCTCTGCCCGTTCCCGAGACGCGGAGGACGTGGTCCACTCAATGGCAACCGGGACCGTGAGGTGGTTCAGCGCCGAGAGGGGATGCGGCTTCATCGTCCCCGACGATGGAGGCACGCCGCTGTTCGTCGACCATCGCGAGATCGTCGGGGCGGACCACAAGACGCTGGCCGAGAACGCGAGGGTGCGATTCGAGCCCCAAGAGGGCGAGTTCGGGCTCGAAGCGAGGAACGTCACCTTCTCGACCGCGTAAGGGGCGATGACTGATGTGCGGACGGCTGGAAAGAGGCAGGGAATGCATACGAAGTTGAACCGCGCGCCCGCCGACGGGGCGCCTGGCAATGACGCTCAGGCAGCACTGCCCCTGGCGGTCGGCGACCTTGTCGTCTACGCCTCCCACGGGATTGGTCGCGTCGAATCGAGGGACCATCACCGGGGTGACGGAGAGATGCTCGTCCTCGTCTTCGAGAGTGGGTTGAAGGTGACACTTCCTCTCGATCGCGCACAGAACACGCTTCGTTCTCTCTCCGGCGAGTCGGAGCTCGAGGAGGTGCAGCGCACGCTTGGCAGCGACTCGCCACCGGCGGCCGAGCACTGGTCCCGGCGCCACCGAAATTCGCAAGCCAAGCTCGTGGGCGGCACCGTCGGCGGCCTGGCCGAGATAGTCCGCGACGGCGCACACCGAGAGCGCGGACGTGTCAAAGGAGGCGCTGCGCCGATCAGGAACCAGCTCTACCGAACAGCCCGCAAGCTGCTCGCCGCGGAGGTGGCGGCAGCTCGCGGGATCGAGCTCGATGCAGCGGACGCCTGGATCGGCCTACAAGTCGAGGGCGATCCACGGGGTCATCACTAGTGGGCCGGACGTGGGCGGACTGATCACGTTCGTGGTGGGTGCCTCGATCGCGATCATGGCAATCTTCGGGTGGGCAGTCTTGCGCTGGCGTGACGGCCGCGCTCGCGGTGGACGCCGGTGGTGATCACGCTCGGTTCGCGGCGCAGGTAGGCTCGGAGAACCATCTGAGCGAGTACCGGGTGCGCACATGCGCTTCCTCTGCCCGTTCCCGAGTAGCAGAGGAGGTGTTTCGTCATGGCAACCGGAACCGTGAAGTGGTTCAGCAACGACAAGGGGTACGGCTTCATCACTCCTGACGACGGCGGCGAGGACGTGTTCGTCCACCACAGCGCGATCGTCGGCGAGGGCTACAAGACGCTGGCTGAGAACGCCAAGGTTCAGTACGAGCCCGAGCAGGGCCAGAAGGGGCCGCAGGCGACCAGCGTCTCGCCCGTGTCCGCCTAGCTGCAAGCGATCAGCGGCGGCGTCGGCTGGCGCTGCAGCTGCCGCTCGACCAAGAGAAGGGAGCGGACGATGGCGACCAAGGGACAGACGCACGCGAAGCGGGCGCGCGAGTTGGCGCTGCAGGAGAAGCGTGAACGAAAGCGGGCGAAGAAGGAGGAGGCAGCCACTCGACGGGCGGCCGGTGATGCGCCCGCGACCAGCAGCAGTTCGCCGGAAATCGAAGAGCAGGGCACCTCGTCGGATGCCGAGTGGGTTCGGTGAGTTCCGGGGGGCGTCACGACGGAGGCATCCCGCGCGGTCATCTGCGGCTTGTCAGTCCGCCCGGCGGTCGATCGACCGAGGAGGACCTGCGAGGCGCGAACGAGGCGAAGATCGAGAAGCTGCGCAGGAACGACGTGCAGCGGCTCGCGCGCACTCGCGGGCTCGAACTCCGCCACTCGGCTCATGGCTACGCCCTGATCGACAGCACCCGCCGGCCGGTCGACGATCGCAACGACATGAGCCTGGACGAGGTCGAGGTGTGGCTCGACCAGGCCTCCACGCGATGACCAGCGCGGCGGCCGAAGCGTCCTCGGCCGCACTCGATGTCTACGGCGGGACGGTCGCCGAGCGGCCGAGGCTGCGCGGCGTGCTGCACGCCGTCGCGTTCGTCGTCTCCTGTCTCGTCGGCGCGCTGTTCGTGGCGTACAGCCCGGCCGGGCACAGCTTGGCGGCTGCGGTGTTCGCCGTCTCGGCCAGCGTCATGTTGGGGACGAGCGCGCTCTACCACCGGGTCACCTGGAGTCCGGGCCGTCGGCTGTGGATGCGCCGCGCCGACCACGCAGCCCTTTTCCTCCTGATCGCGGGCACCTACACCCCGGTTGCGCTGATCGACCTCCACGGAGTCATGCGCACCACTGTTCTCGCCATCGTCTGGGCAGGGGCCGCAGTCGCAACGGTCACGAAGATGTGCTGGGTGGCGGCGCCGAAGTGGCTATCCGCCGCGATCGGCCTCACCCTCGGCTGGCTCGCAGTCGTGGCGCTGCCGCAACTCTCCCACACCGCGAGCCTCGCCGCCCTGTTCCTGCTGGCGGCGGGAGGGCTCGCCTACACCGCCGGCGCCGGCGTCTACGTCCTGCGCCGGCCCGACCCGCTGCCGCGCGTCTTCGGGTACCACGAGCTCTTTCACGCGCTGACGATCGTCGCCCTCGGCTGCCAGTACGTCGCGATCGCGGTCTTCGTCGTCCGGGTTACCTAGGCATCTCTCCACTCGCGCGGCCCCAGCTGAGGGGGTGAATAGCGAGCTTGCTATGGTGATCCCAGCGGCGACTGCCTGGTCGTCGTGTGAGATTAGAGCCTCTCGTTCCTCCTCCGGCGGTTTCGAGTCGTGTGATCTCGAATCCGAACGTCAGAAGGAGTCGAACAGAAATGCAGCAAACGTTTCGCGCGCTCGGAGTGAGCGCTGCCGTCGAGCAGGCGCTCGCGGCCCGCGGGATCGTCGTCCCGTTTCGTGTCCAGTCCCTCGTCATACCGGACGCGCTCGCCGGCCGCGACGTGCTCGCGAAGTCGCCGACCGGCTCGGGCAAGACCCTGGCGTTCGGCATCCCGCTCGTCGAGCGGACAGCCGACGGCGGGGGCTCTCCGACCGCACTCGTGCTCGTGCCCACGCGCGAGCTGGCCCTCCAGGTCGCCGATGAGATCAGGTCGTTCGCGGGCGTCAAGAACGTCCGAGTCGGCGTCGCCTACGGCGGCGCCCCGGTCGCGGCGCAGGCGAAGAAGCTGCGGGGCGCGAAGATCGTGATCGCGACCCCCGGCCGTCTGCAGGACCTCGTCCAGCGCCGCTTGATCTCGCTGGACACGGTCCGGATCCTCGTGCTCGACGAGGCCGATCGAATGCTCGACATGGGCTTCCGCCCGCAGGTCGAGAAGCTCCTCCGTACGGTTCCGCAAGAGCGGCAGACGATGCTCTTCTCCGCCACGCTCGACGGCGACGTGGGTGACCTCGCCCAGGCCTATACGCAGAACGCGGCGCGATTCGAGAACGGGCGTGAGGAAGACGTCGAGGACAGCGTCGTCGAGCACGGCTTCGTTGCGGTCACGGCGGAGGACAAGGTCGAGCGGCTGGTCGAGCTGCTCGAGGCCGAGTCCGGGCTCTCACTCGTCTTCGTGCGGACGAAGCGCGGGGCCGACCGGCTCGCACACAAGCTTGCGCAGCGGGGCGTTCCCGTGCTCGCGATGCACGGCGACCGGTCGCAGCAGCAGCGCGAGCGTGCGCTCGAGAAGTTCCGCACCGGCAAGGTCACGACACTCGTCGCCACCGACGTCGCCGCGCGCGGCCTCGATCTCGAGGCGATCGCGCACGTGATCAACTTCGATCCGCCGGAGGACGACAAGGGCTACGTCCACAGAGTCGGGCGTACCGGCCGCGCCGGCCGGGCCGGCCGCGGCAGCACGCTCGTGATGCCCCACCAGCAGGCTGAGGTCGGCCGCGCCGCCCTACGACTCGGCCACGGCGACAAGTTCGAGGAGACCGGGATGCCGCTGGCACGCGCGAAGCTCGTCTACACGAGCCGCCGCGGCCGACGGTCACGCTGGTAAACGACCCGGAAGAACGGCCCTTTGGCCGGCCATCGCGAAGCCCTCTGACGGACTCGACCGTCGACCCTTTCTTACCATGTGTCGGGTCTAGCGCGACCTCCCGTTGCGGCTGCGGGTGGCCGGGCAGGTGGCCAAGAAACTGCCAAAACGCAGGAAGTCATGGGCCGCGAAAAGTCTGCGCGGTGGCTTCCAGGTTCAGCCTTGCCCCGAAGTGTCCCGACGGTTGACGTAAGTCGCCGAGTGTGGGATTTTGGCTGGTGACCTAGGAGGGAAATCTGAACTAGTCGACGACCGGGGGGTTTCGCGAGGAGGCACTTTTGGGTGAGCGCCAACCGGCACGATTCCGAACCGGCACGTCCGTCGGCAGCGCATGACGGCCCGAACGCCACGGTGCTGACGAGCTCTACGGTCGCGGCTGCTCGGTCTCGACCCTCCGAGCAATTCTCAGTACGTCTGCTCATTGTCGACGACAACCTCCTGTATCGCGAGACACTCGCTGGCGCGCTCGAGGAGCAGCATTGGGTGGGAGCGGTCGACGTCGCCGAGGATGGTCCGACCGCCTTGGCGCGCTCGATCGAGTTCCCGCCGACGATCACGCTGCTCAACATGGCGACGGACGATTCGCTCGCCTGGCTGGAGGCGTTCGCGCGGTCGCGCGGTCGCGTGGTCTGTATCGGTGTCCACGAACACGAATCAGAGATCGTCGCCTGCGCGGAGGCCGGTGCTGCCGGCTACGTTCTCCGTGACGACTCACTCGAGGCACTACGAAGTGCTGTGGAGGGAGTTGTCTACGACGAGCTGCCTTGCTCGCCCAGCGTCGCGGCCGCACTGCTACGGCGTGTCGCATCCCTCGCCGCCGAGCGTGGCGACCGACAGGCGGTCAATCGACTCACCCCACGCGAGACCGAAGTGCTGCGACTGATCGAGCAGGGCTTCGCCAACCGGGAGATCGCGACACACCTGTGCATCGAGCTGCGAACAGTCAAGAACCACGTGCACCGGATCTTGGAAAAACTCGACGTCGACCGCCGCGGGCAAGCCGCAGCCTTGATGCGTAACGGGCGCTTACCGGTCGGCCACTAGCCAGAGGAACGCCCAAAGGGACTACTCCGGGAACAAGAGAAGATGGATCCTTTGGCCCCTTGTGGGCGCCGGATTGGCGGTCGTATGTTCGGCCGATGGGGCGTCTGCGCCGTACGGGGCTCGTTCTAGTCGCGCTGATCGCGTTTGTGGGAGCGGCCCACACGCAGCTGGCCAGGGCGTCGGGCGATGCGCCGCTGAGTCTCGTTCGAGGTGACGTAGGAGTCACCATTCCCGAAGGCGGCAACCTTCCGACTGCCACGGTTTACGGGATCTTCAACGACCCCGATCAGTGTTCCGGCACCGGCGATTTCACGCTGACCGCCGATCTCGGCGATGGCACACCCAGTAATCCGGACGTCGTCACAAGCGGCATCGTCGCCGTGCTCGACCCGGCGGGTGGCTGCAACTGGGACGTCAAGCTCGCCCCGCTGGGCGGCGCCTTTGCGAACTACTACTCCGAAGAGAACACGTACCACATCGTCTGGACGGTGAAGGACGCCGGCGGCAACGTCCTCTCCATCGCCTCGACCGCCACCGTCTTCGATGCGCCCCTGACCTCGAGCGCCGCGACCCTTCCCAGCGCAACTGAGGGCAGCGCCTTCAGCCATACGCTCGGTGCGTTTAGTGACGCCAACAACAACACGATCTTCGTCACACCGGATTGTGAGAACGAGGGGCCGGCACCCTACACAGCCGCTACATCCGAGCCCGACAGCACCCACTACCTGGCCACCGTGAACTGGGGCGACGGCTCGGAGACTGTCGGAACCGTCACCCGCCGCGCCGGCACGTGCACGTTCGACGTGAGTGGCTCGCACACGTACGCAGAGGAGGGCACGTACTCGATACACGTCACGGCTCAGGACGAGGGCGGCAGCACGACGGCGTGGGACGACACCGTGACCGTGGCCGACGCCCCCGTCAGCTTCCAAGTCAACCCCGGTCTGCCGACAATCGTGGAGGGCCAACCGACCGGGGATCTCGGCTGGATGGGGTTCCACGACAGCGACCCGAACTGCATGTCGAGCGACTACTCGGCGGTCATCCACTGGGGTGACGGGAGCGGAATTCCTCCGAGTGAGGTCCGCGTGGAGAATGGATCGAGCCCGGGCGACTGCAACTTCGCCGTCGTCGGCAATCACACCTACCCAGAGGCGGGGACGTACTTCCTGGAGATCGACTTCTATGACGCAGGCACGATGGCCTCGGGTTTCCAGCTACTCACGGTGCAAGACGCTCCGCTCGGCGCAGTTCAAGCTGGAAGCGC
>Ga0070717_10003736_pt1 | contig 10935 bp, 14 predicted proteins | sample LARL113metaG_FD_71366 | JGI IMG/M metagenome (GOLD analysis project Ga0070717, IMG submission 71366) | Corn, switchgrass and miscanthus rhizosphere microbial communities from Kellogg Biological Station, Michigan, USA - LAR L11-3 metaG | ecosystem: Host-associated > Plants > Roots > Rhizosphere ...
AAATCCGATCGGGAGATTTTTAGTTTGCGTCGCCACAGTTCGACTACCGCTAGTCTAAACGAACTACCCAAGAGATGCTTCGCCCGTCGGTGCAAATCTATGACCGCGCCCTGGAACCAAGACCGTCATCCGTGAGCCGTCAACGCTACCTCCGGCTAGGTGTTGGATGCCCGTATAATTTGCGCAGCTGAACACAACATTCGGGCCGCGAAAGGCTCGTAGCGGCTGCATTCAGGTGTCGCGTTCAACGTTCATGGGCTTTCGTAACTGGTGCATCTTTACTCACTCTCGCGCGTAATAATTGCTTGCGCCGCCGCGTGACCGGTTTTTGAAAAGTTCGCAAGTATTTCTGTTTGCGGCCTTTAGGTTTTTGTGCGCTTTGGCGGTTGGAGTGCCATTAGGGCTAAGGGTATTGCTGTAGGAAGAGACCATGTCGGAAGTCGTTCAAGAAACGAGACAGGAGTTCTGGCGGCCACCCTCCCCCGTCGTTCCGGATGAGATCGTCATCCGCGAGACGATTCCCACGATGGCCGAAGCCTGCTCGCGCTGCGGGACCGAATTTCTGCTCGGATCTCGCTTCTGCCACACTTGCGGCAACCGGCGTAATGAAGCAATGAGCGCTGCCGCCAAAGCGGACTCTGCCGCCCTAGCCGGACTTTGGGAACAAGCCGTCGTCAAGGTCTCTTCCCTTTATCCCGCAGTCGCGGACTCCTGGAGTCTGGTCAGTTTCCCCTCCTGGCTTCGTTATCTTCACTTCCACGAGATCAAGAGTTGGATCGGCCTTCCCACAGCATCACTCATCGCTTTTGTCATCGGAATCGGATGCGTCGCCGGCGCTTTGCTGGTGGGACTGCTCACGGCAAGGACCTTTGTGGATTGGCAGGCCATCCAGTTGTACCGCGTAGAGTGGCTGCTCGCGGCGACCGCCTCATTCGTGGCGGGAATTCTGCTGAAGAAACCCTCCAGTCGCGACCGCGACTAGTCGCTCCCCTCGCTTCCCGATCCGGCTGCTCTCCGCTGCTGGCTCATTCGGTAAAGATGGTGCACCGGCCCCGTTCCGCGACCGAGCGGATGTCCGCAAGAAATCGCGGCCGTGACGTAGGTTTTCGCGAGCAGGGCGGCTTCCGCCAAGCCCCGATCCTGAGCCATGTGACAAGCCATAGCAGTCGCAAAAGCGCACCCCGTGCCGTGCGTCGAATTCGAGCGTTGCCGTTCCGCCTTGAAGATTTCCTGCTCCACCCCTCGCCTGGTCTTGTAACTTAGCAGATCAATCGCCTTCTCCAGATGTCCCCCGGTAATCACCACCGCTGCTGCGCCCATCTCGTGCAGCTTGGCCGCAGCCACCTTCATATCCTCCAGTTCCTTGACCTGAACTCCGGTGAGCAGGGCGGCTTCGTCCACGTTGGGGGTCACCACCTCGGAGAGCGGAATCAGCCTTTCGATTAGCAGCCTGGTCCCGGCGGCATCAAGAAGGTCTGCCCCAGAAGAGGACTTAAGAATCGGATCGAGCACAACATGGGGCAGCCGCGCCCTCTCTGGGCGACTTGAGGATCGGCTGCCGCCTTGGCCAGCTGACCGACCAGCAAGGAAGTCGGCGACCGCCTTGACCACCTTTCCCGCCCCCAGCATGCCGACGTGTACCGCGCCAATATCGAGGTCTGCCGCCAGTTCTCCCAGGGTATCCGAGATCAAGGCTGGTTCGACTATTTCGACCCGCTTGACCCCTGCGGTAGACTGCACCGTCATTGCAGTAATGCAAGCCACCCCATAGCAACCGTGGGCGGCAATCGTCTTAATGTCGGCGGTCACACCAGCCCCGGAGGATGGATCGAACCCCGCGATGGTGAGTATGATAGGTGGTTTTTCGGCCATGGACTTCTGTTCTGCTCACTCCGATACTAACGCCTTCAGGGCCCAGCATCTCACATCGGCCGAAGGTAGAAGTTACTTTCGGGGCTTACCTTCGGAAAAGAATCTTTGGGTGCTTCCGTCGATCAGAGCTCCGCAAATACCTGATTCTAAGTAGCTTCTGGAGCGTAAAACTGTAAGCCATTGATTCCATGGGTTTTGTAAATTCTACCTTGTTTTCTCTTCCGTGCTATTTATCGTTTAGTAAATATCTAAGCATGGCGAAATAAAGGACCTTACCTCCATCTGCCTAAATTAACAATAGGTTACGTAAGATATCTATTACTATGAGGTTATACCTTTATCCCCCATTCCGTATTGACAGGGGTTTGGCACGCCGATAGCATCAACAAACTGCAGGTACGAAAGCCTTAAGGCCAAAAGCACTTTTGAGTATGCGAGGAGAACTGAATGCGACGATTTTTAGCTCATGGACTGACGATTGCCCTTTGTATCGTCGGCCTGGGAGCGGCTCAGGGACCGAACATCTCGGAGGCGACAGCGGCTCCAGCTAGTTCAATCCGGAAGACGCCCGAAGTCCGCAAACAGGTCAAGACCAAACCGTTTCAAGTTGGGACCGCCTCCTGGTACGGCCAGATTTTCGACGGTAAGCCGACCGCCAGCGGCGAGCTCTACGATATGTACGACATGACCGCCGCTCACCTCACGCTTCCCATGGGAAGCTACGTGCGGGTGACGAACCTGCGCAATGGCCGGTCCGTCGTGGTCCGGGTCAATGACCGCGGCCCGATCGTTCCGGGTCGGATCATCGATCTGTCCTATGGCGCTGCCCAAGCCTTGGAATTCAGGCAGCGCGGCTTGCAGCGTGTACGTCTGGACTTGGTTAACCCCCGCGACCAGAAGCTCGCTAACCAGACACTCGCCTATAATCATCCCCCTCTGGCGAAACTCCCGTAAAGACTCTACACTGACTGGGATGCCTGCAACTCTGCCCAGCATCCCAAACGGTGGCATAAGCCATCGCGGCCATGATTTTCGCCACGATGATCCGCGCCAGCGGCTCATCGTGGCACTGGACGTATCCACCGCCGCCGCCGCACAGAAAATTGTGGCGGCGGTGGGAGACTCAGCGCTGACGTATAAAGTCGGCATGCAGCTTTATACCGCCGAAGGTCCGCAATTAATTCGTGATCTCGTCGCGTCCGGACGCCGCGTTTTCCTTGACCTGAAGTATCACGACATTCCGAACTCGGTCCGCGCGGCCGTGGCCGAAGCCGCGAAGCTTGGGGTCAGCATGCTGACCATACATGCATCCGGCAGCGGCAAGATGATGCGCGCCGCGGTGGACGCTGCGAAGGCGCGCCCGGAACTGATCGTGCTCGCCGTCACCGTGCTCACCAGCTTGGACGGAAACGACCTAGAAACAATTGGCGTTCGCGGCACGGTCCACGATACCGTCGTGCGTCTGGCGACTATCGCGCTGACCAACGGGTGTCAGGGGGTGGTCGCCTCCGCCCATGAAGCCTCCGCTTTGCGAGCCGAACTCGGGGACGGCTTCGCCATCGTGACCCCCGGCATACGCACAGCCGGCAGCAGCGTCGGCGATCAGGTCCGGGTCGTTACTCCCGCCGAAGCCATCGCCGCAGGAGCCAGCCACATCGTAGTCGGCCGCCCCATCACCGAAGCCGCCGACCCGGCAGCAGAAGCCAAGGCGATTCTCGAACAGATCAGATCGTAGGGATCCTCAAGTTCGAAGACGGCTCGCAATGGTGGTAGTCTCGGTGGTATAATAGTGGTATGAAAGAGAAGACTTCTGTCACACTCTCGCCCGAGGTGCTGACCGGGATCGATCGTCTGGCTGGCTCCAAACGCTCGCGGTCCGCCTTTATTGAGGAAGTTCTTCGCCAATACTTGCGGGAGCGTGCGAAAGCGGCGCGCGCCGCCCGTGACTTGGCCATTCTCAATAAATTTGCGGATGAGATGAACGCTGAGGCCGAAGACGTCCTCCGTTACCAGGCCCCCGACGACTCGCGAGACGAACCGTGAAGCGGGCGGACATCTATCGCCTTTACCGGCCCGGCGACGATCCCAAGAGATATCGATGTTGCGTGGTCGTGAGCCGCCAGGAAGTGATCGACTCCAGATTTTCAACGGTAGTCTGCGCGCCCGTCTACACCCGCGGACACGCCCTCGGAAGCCAAGTCGCAATTGGTCCGGATGAAGGCATGAAACATGACAGCTGGATCGTGTGCGACAATCTGGCGAGCGTCAGGAAAACCGAGCTCGCTCAATTCATAGGCTCGCTTTCCTTCGTGAAAGTTGCCGAACTAGACGAAGCTCTAAGAATCGCCCTTGCCCTTGATTAGTAGTCGGTCTAGTTACACATAAGCATCCCAAAGAAAAGCCGAAGGGGAGCATTTCTTTCCCTCTCCGGTTCTGGAAACTCGAAACTGTCTCCTACAGCTTCTCGAAAAAGTCGCACGCCGAGCATGAAATGTAAACCCCGCCCGGTACGCCGCGTTCGCGGTCTTTCACGCGCTTGACGATGCGCGTGGCCTTGCCACACTTGGGGCAATCCGTGCTCTTGGTAGTGTCCATCACTTTCTTGCGGTCCGCTGTTTTTGCGATTTTCGCACCCACTGCCATGATTTGATCTCTCCTGATTCTTCAATATTTGCGCAGCGCAATCCGCAGGTCAGCGGATGCTTTTGGACAAAATGTTCGAAAAACGATCCGGAACTGCGGGGATCCACTCTGGAAGACTCTTCAGCTGCGTCTCGACTCTCTTCCGTCGCTCTTGATTTTACAGTAAGGTTGTGCCGGCTGTCTTGCGGCCAACTTTCTAACCCCAGTATGTCGCGTACTCTCGGCCCCATCTTGCAGACGATCCTGTTCACAATCGTCGTGCCCGGATCAGTCCTGGTTCTGATCCCCTCATGGATTCTGGGGGGCTTCCCGAAGCCACCGCCTGGTCCGCTCACCTGGCTCGGCATTTTCGTGATTCTGCTCGGAGCCGGCATCTATTTCCGCTGTGCCTGGGAGTTCGCGGTTCGCGGCCTGGGCACTCCCGCCCCCATTGCGCCCACGAAATTTCTGGTGACCACTGCGCTGCACCGCTACGTGCGCAATCCCATGTACATCGGGGTCTTCACAGTGATCCTCGGCGAGGCGGCAACCTTCCGCTCCGCGCGGCTTCTGCTATACGCTGCAATTTTTTGTGTGCCGGTGGAACTCTTCGTGGTTTTCTATGAAGAGCCCACGCTCCAGCGTCAGTTCGGCGCGTCGTACGAGGAATACAAGCGCTCCGTCCCGCGCTGGATTCCCCGGCTTTAAAAAGCCGACGAACGTTGCGACATGATCGACCGCGAAAGCGCTCTATTAATTCGCGGCCCTCATCTGCGGAGAGCTGAAATTCCCGAATTCCAGTTCAAACGTCTGTCCTGACGGTGAGCCTGGTTTCGTTTCCGTCCATTGCACCCATCGGGAGAACGGGCGATTCTCTCCTTTTCGATATTTGTCTCTCACTGTGACTCTGACTCTGTACCCTTCTTTCAACAGTGCGGTCCAGCGTGACTCGAGGTCGTGATAACTGCCGCCATGGCCCTGAAACGCCGCTTGCAGAGCCTTAGGCGCAAAGCTGTTCATGTTGGGATTCTGCAGGCCCAGATTGCGAACGTCGCCGGGTGCTCCGAATTGGATCCCGATCATGTGCCCGGCATGTTCGCCAGTACCCCTCGACATCGCGCGTTGCACGGATTCAATCCGATGCGTGGCGACTTTGCCCGGCACACCCAGCTCGCCGAAGGCTTCCTTGTAGGAAAAGTTACCTTGCGTCCGTACGGGCGAAAAAATAAATTGAGCTCTGATATCGGGTAGCGACATGACATCCCTCTACCAGCGCGAATCGTAGCACGAAGTGAAAACGGCGACTACCGGTACGGAATGCGATACTCCACCGCGCCGCGACAACCTGTAGCGCGCCGTTGACCCCGTTCCCTCGCCCTGCTACCGTCATATGTTTGCCCTGCGATGTGCCCCCGGTCCTGTGGGACGGCAAACGGCTTGCGCTGCATTCATTACCGAATTCCGGTCCCATCATCAGGAGATCATCATGCCTGCCATAAAATTTCGCGGCGTCGATTTCATCCAGTACGATTCCTTGCTCACCGACGAAGAACGCCTGGTGCGTGACACCACCCGGCAGTTCATCGAAGACAACCTGATTCCCATCATCGAGGAATGCAATCGCGCCGGACGCTTCCCGCGTGAACTGGTTAAGCCCATGGCCGAGCTCGGATTTTTCGGCGCATCGCTGAAAGGCTATGGCTGCGCCGGCATGGGCAATGTGGAATACGGCCTCATGACGCAAGAACTCGAACGCGGCGACTCCGGCGTGCGCAGCTTTGTCAGCGTGCAATCGGGTCTGTGCATGTATCCGATTTACGAATTCGGCAGCGAGGAACAGAAACAGACCTGGCTGCCCCCGATGCAAAAGGGAGAGAAGTTGGGCTGCTTCGGCTTGACCGAGCCCGACTTCGGCTCGAACCCTGGCGGCATGCGCACCCGCGCCCGCAAAGTCGGCAACGAATACGTAATCAGCGGCGAGAAGATGTGGATTACCTCCGGCACCATCGCCGATGTCGCCATCATCTGGGCCAAAGTCGAAAACGAGAAAGACCTCATCCGTGGTTTTCTGGTCGAAACCGATCGCCCTGGATTCAAGGCCGACGACATTCACGGCAAGTGGTCGCTGCGCGCGTCGGTGACATCCGGTCTTTCGCTGCAAGATGTACACGTGCCGGAATCGAATCTGCTGCCGAAATCGGGCGGCCTGAGGTCTCCGCTGATGTGCCTGAACCAGGCGCGGTACGGGATCGCGTGGGGAGCGGTCGGGGCGGCCATGGCCTGCTACGACTGCGCGTTGCAATATTCGCTGCTGCGCAAACAGTGGCGCGATCAGCCCATCGCCTCACACCAGCTCGTGCAAGACAAGCTCACCTGGATGATCAGCGAAATCACCAAGGCGCAGCTGCTGGTGTTGCAAGTCGGTCGTCTGAAAGATGCGGGCAAGGTCGAGCCGCAGCACATCTCGATGGCGAAGCGCAACAACGTATGGATGGCGCTCGAGTGCGCCCGCCTGTCGCGCGACATTCTCGGCGCCAACGGCGTGGCCGACGATTATCCCATCATGCGACACATGATGAATCTGGAGTCAGTAAAAACCTACGAAGGCACCCACGACGTGCACTCGCTGATCATCGGGCAGAGTGTCACAGGGATTGACGCGTTCTAGAATAACAATGTGGGAGAGCCGCCCTCGGCTGTCCGGTCAAGCGAAGCTCGATGCGCTGGACGGCGCACAGACGGACAGCAAAGGGGGGCTGTCCCCATAAACCTTTCCATGACTCCGGAGAAGACACGGCGAGCCGCGACCGCGATAGGTTTTCTTTCCGGTGTGCTCGCCAGCCTGAACGCTTTGCGCGACGCCAGAATAGTCTGGCCTCCGGACGCGCTCTGGGCGACGTTGCAAGGCACTCAACGTCTCGAGCTTACTGCCGGACTCGCGCTGATCGTGCTCTCTGCGCTGACTTCAGTTTTGTTGAAGGAAGATTAACGGCTTCCTACCCGTATATTTCCTCCAGCAACTCATACGCCCGGCGCAGGTGTGGGACGACGATGCTTCCTCCCACGACCAGCGCCACATTGAGCGACTCTTCCTGCTCGGCGCGAGTCACCCCCAGCCGGTAGGCCTGTATTGCGTGGTAAAAGATGCAATCGTCGCAGCGCAGACACGCCGAGGCTACGAGTCCCATCAACTCTTTCGTCTTGGCCGGGAGCGCGCCTTCGAGGTAGGTGTTGTGATCGATGTTGTAAAAGCGCTTCACCAGAAAATTGTTGGCCTTATCGACATTCGTGTTCAGCCGCGCCCGGGTCTCGATGAAGCGGCGCGCCGTCTCGCTCTTGTCGGCCACATATTTCTCGGTGAAAAGATAAGTTGGCTCTTTGCGCTCTGCTCGCTCCGACGCTGGTCGCTCCGCAGGTGCGGGAGGTTGGCTGGTGGTTGTGCTCATTGGCCGATGTTAGCAGAAGGAAGTCGTCACCGTGTCGAGAAAAATCCACGGAATTAGAGCTGAGATTTGGTTCGAGGACAGAGAAGAAAGAACCGACGCAGGTTGCCATCGAGATGTCGTTCCGGCTTGTGTTCGCGATCTTTCTTCGCGTTCTGCGGTCAAAGGCTCTGCGCAATCAGGCAGTGGGCTTGTCGGGCGGCGGCTCAATCGCCAGAAAGTCTTCTGCGAAGCGCTGCGCGTAATCATCCAGCAATCTCGGAATGCGTTGCGGATCAGCCGATCGCAGTACCAAGCCCGCGTGATGGTGCCTTTTAATCCGCAACTGCACCTCCGGGTCGTTGTACGCCGAAGTATCCGGATTGTCCTGGCGCGCGAGTGAAAGAATGACGCCCGCATATTCTTCCCGCACTACTGGCAAGTGGTAGGTGCCATCCCCACCGGCGATTTCGATGCGCGCCCACTCCCGCCACAAATTGATTCCGGTTGCTGCTTCCACCATCTCGTTGATGTAAGCTCCCCCCACCCGCGCCGCACATTCCAGAAAATAAAAATTCCCGTCCGCGTGTGCCCGAATGAACTCCGCATGCGCGACTCCGCGCAGCAGTCCCAGCGCCGCAATCAGATCGTGGTTGATCGCTCGCAGCCCGGAGTCATCCTCGCCTCCCCGGGGCACCGTAAAAGTGGTAAAGATTCCGCCGCCCTGAGCCACGTTCATGGGAGGCTTGCCATACTTGCTTACGTTGGCGAACACAACTTCATTCTCCGACACCACGGAGTCCACGTGATAGACGTCGCCGGGGAGAAACTTCTCCAGCAGGAACGAAGATTGCTTATCGCCCAATTGCTCGAGCAGAGGCCACAATTCCTCGGCTGCATGGATTTTCTTAATGCCGATTGCCGACGCCTCTTGCCGCGGCTTGAGCACCCACGGCCCCGGAACATGTTCCAGGTAGTAGCGAATGTCCTGATGATTCACCACGGGTACGAAATCGGGTACGCGCACATCGCGATCAAGCGCCCGCATGCGCATTGCTAGCTTGTCGCGGAAGTAACGCATGGTTGTGAGTCCCATCCCCGGAATGCGCAGATGCTCACGCAATGTTGCGGCTGTCTCCATGTCGTATTCATCGAGCGCGACGATGCGATCCAGTTTGTGCGTGCGCGCCAGATGCGTGACTGCCTGCACGATGTCGGCGAGGGCAATCTGCGCAGGAAGGTAAAAGGTATCGTCGAGACTCTCGCGCGGCCAGTCGGCATTGCGCAATTTTTCCGCCGTCAGCAGGATCACGCGGCAGCCCTGGCGCTTGCACTCGCGCATGAATTCCTGTCCCTTTTCGTAAGTCGTGATGCACAGGAAAGTCAGCGGACGTTCAGGCATGATTTGAGCTCCGAATGACGCTCTCGTAACAACGTTGCAGCTACGTCTAACTCGCCAGTCAGGGATAGAGAGAATACCATGACAAACCAGCCCGCGCTTTCCGGCAATTCGATGAACAAAATCGATACTGCTCACGGCATCTTTCCAACGTCGCAGCGCTTGCGTTATAGTCTCAACCCGGCGCGCTACCACCGCATCATAAGCGCACGAGGGAATCCGATGGCTACGCAGACTCGTCCAGAAGGCAAGGCCCGCATTTACGGCGAAAATATTGAGAGCGACCTGGCGTCGCGATTTCTGCGCGTTGTGGAAGTGGCCGCCATCGCTTCCGCTCGCACCATGGGACAAGGCGAGCGCAAGCTCAGCGACCAGGTCGCCACCGAGGCCATGCGCCGAACCATGGACAGCATTCCGATGCGCGGCACCATCGTCATCGGCGAGGGCGAGCGCGACGAGGCGCCCATGCTCTATATCGGCGAAAAAGTCGGCGCCGAATTTCCCGACGGCACCGAAGTTCCTGAAGTCGACATCGCCGTCGATCCGCTCGAAGGCACGAACCTCTGCGCCACCGGCGCACCCGGGGCCATCACCGTGCTCGCCGCCTCCGAACGCGGAGGCCTGCTTCATGCACCGGACTGCTACATGGAAAAAATCGTTGTCGGCCCATCCTGCAAGGATGCAGTCGAACTGGACGCGCCCGTCGCCGACAACCTGAAGAACATTGCCAAGCGCATGGAACGCGATGTCGAAGACCTGGTCGTGATCGTGCTCGACCGCCCGCGCCACGAGCAGTTGATTGCCGACATTCGCGCGGCGGGCGCCCGCATTCGCCTGATCGGCGATGGCGATCTCTCGGCCGGAATCGCCGCCGCCGTAATCGGCACCGGCGTACACGCGGTCATGGGCTCAGGCGGCGCGCCCGAAGGCGTGATCACTGCCGCTGCCATCCGCTGCCTCAACGGATACATGCTCGGCCGCCTGGTCGTGAAGCCCGATCAGGAAGAGCGCCTGGAACGCATGGGCATCAAAGACAAGAACCGCGTCTACAAGGCAGAAGACCTGGCTCCCGGCAAACAGATGATCTTCGCCGCCACCGGCGTCACCGAAGGCGCGCTGATGAAAGGCGTCCGCTTCTTCGGTGAAGGCACGCGCACCTCGTCGGTCGTGTTGACGCTACGCACGGGAAAGGTGCGTTTTGTGGAAAGCATTCACCTGGAGAAGGGACCAGATTTGAAGGTCAGATTCTCATAAGAACTGGGTCCCAAGATCCTTGAGCTGCTTACCCCCCAATCATCCAGACCATTTCTCTAGGTGGTATATGAAGAACGTTGGCTTATTCGAGGCTAAGCAAAAACTATCTGAACTCGTGGCGCGGGCAAGCGAGGGCGAACGCATTGGAATCACCCGCCGCGGAAAGCTTGCCGCTTTCCTCGTTCCCGCACTCAGTGAGAGAAGCTTAAAAGAGGCTTTTCAGCAAATCGACCGCATTCGTATGCGGGCTAAGCCTCTGCCCGAGGGCGTAACCATCAAAGATCTAATTGAAGAGGGTCGGCGTTGAAGCGTTTTGTTCTGGACGCCTCGGTGGCGCCGGCTTGGTTCATGGATCGCTCGATAGCC
>Ga0070717_10003737_pt1 | contig 10933 bp, 23 predicted proteins | sample LARL113metaG_FD_71366 | JGI IMG/M metagenome (GOLD analysis project Ga0070717, IMG submission 71366) | Corn, switchgrass and miscanthus rhizosphere microbial communities from Kellogg Biological Station, Michigan, USA - LAR L11-3 metaG | ecosystem: Host-associated > Plants > Roots > Rhizosphere ...
TTCCCCGTAGCGCCAGTGCTTCCCGGTAAACCATTGAATTTATTATTCATTTTGAGACGTTTCTTTAGAAATTTCTGGAGAAAATCTAGACCTTTGGTATATTGGGTTTAACAGAAGCTCAAACTCAAACAGGAGTAACGGAAATGGCAAAGATGAATTTTAAGGCGCTCAAGGAATTGCGCGTGGGCCGCAAGCTAGGGAATTTGCCCGAAGACTTGGCCTTATGGCTGGTTTATTGTCGTCTCAGCGGAAGGCGCGTGACGGCTGAAACGGTCGAGAAAGTTGACGGTCGTGCGACGGTCGCACAGATCGAAAATTTCTTTGGGAAAAAGTATGGAATCAAATCCGACTTAACGCCCGGTTTCGGAATCATGGACCTGTATAAGATTTTCGGAATCAAGGCTCCACCGGAAAAAACCATCGTCGATTATTTGGCAAAACTAGAAGCTAAGTTCGCGAAGGCTTAAAAGTTAATTTTTGGCTGGGCAAGTCTTCGGAAGGCGGCTTGCACAGTTACACCCGCAGGGCGGCTGATCTTTGGTGACGGTCGCCAATTCACATTGCAAATCGCAGTCGGCGCGTTTCATCCGTGGCTCTGAAACACAGGCCGGAAAAAACACTACCGCAAAAAATAGAAGTTTTCTTGAAACACGAATGTTCATCTAGACGTATCGGATTAGACGATAGTTTCCGTTACGGTCATCGGTAGGCTGATAGTAAAAGTCGTCCCGTCTGTGACGTTCGATATGGCTCTGACAGTACCGCCGTGAACTTCGACAATTCCGCGAACAATCGTGAGGCCAAGGCCCCACCCCCTCACGCCCTTGCTATTCGGTGCGCGATAATGCTCATTGAAAAGATAAGGTAAATCGTTTGGTGGAATCGGTTCGCCTCGATTATGAACCGACACAAAAGCGGAGCCGTCTTGTTTCCACGCCGCGACTTTCACGAGTTCTTTGCCAAATTTTAATCCATTGCAAATCAAATTTTTGAAAGCTCTGTCTAAAGCCAGGGCGTCCCACATTCCGTACATTTCCGTTTCAATGGAAAGTAGAATTCGTGCCCTGTACTGTGGAGCCATTGTTTTAATACAGTGATTTAAAATTTGCCCAAGCTCACAATTTTTTCGACGGATTGTCAGAAAACTTCCGGCTTTAATTAAATGAGCATCGAGTAAATGATTGATTAGTTCTTCGGCTTTGTCGGCATTGCGCTCGATAATTTCGATAATTTCGCCGGTATTACCCTTTTGCTTTAGTACGTCAACGGCCATTTTAATCGCACTTATCGGCGTTTTTAAATCGTGGGAAACCGTTGCAATGAATTGCTCTTTTGCTAAAAGACTACGATTTTCTCCGCTCAACTTCGCACCGCCGCGATAAAATTTGTTAACCATACAAACAAGGTATATTTAACAATAAGCGTCATTTATACAGTATTCCAAACCTTTCCACAATTAAATAATATACTTTTCTTAACACCCTGGATTTATATGCTTTTTTGCAAGTGGAATGAGTGCATCCATTGTTAAAGGTTTTTTGAACACCTCTCGTACCTGCATAACGTGGTCGTCTTTTATCTCGCGGCTCGTGACCATGACAATCGGAATTTTATTGTTTGGAAAAATTTTTCGGAGTTCTAAAAGAAATTCTGGCCCATTCATTTCGTCCATATCGTGATCGAGAAATATTAAATCAGGGTGCATTTCGTTATTTAGAAATTCCATAGCTTCTAAGCCATTGTGCGCTAGACACACCTCGTAGCCTTCGGGTAGAAAAATCATTTCCATCAAATTGCAAATATCGTGGCAATCGTCGATTACTAATATTTTGTGCATCTAATCCCCAGACACTCATTCAGTGAAGTTGACTCATATAGAATTACTTTAGAAATAAAATCCAGCAAATAGTCGATAGCTATGGATTTTATAAAAAAGCGTGGTAGAACTTCTCTGCTATATATAATGGAGCACTGGTCGCACTGGAACAAAACCTTGAATTTATCTTCATGGTTTTAACCGCCTATCCATTTGCCAAATTGAAATGTCTTCGCTGCGACAAAGAATTTTAAGCTGGAATACCGGACTGTGTTTGTAGCAAAGAACTTTCTTTTTTCAAAGGGAAAAAATAACTAAACAAAGGTTAGAGTCCGGTATATACGCTTAGGTATAAAACCAAATTATACGCATACCATATAAGAGGGACCATGAAAGAGACTACGTTGAAAGAAGCCCGTAAAGCCAAAGGTTTGACCCAAGCTGATCTATCGAAGGCGCTAGGATTTTCCACGCCGCAATTTATCAGTAATGCCGAGCGGGGGCTTTGCCAAATTCCCACGAAGCATTACAAGAAACTTGCCAAGCTCGTAGGCCGTAACGCGGTTTTGGGTTTGATTGAAAAACGCATTGAGGTGTTTACCGAGCAACTTTACAAAAGCATTTAGTGGCGTCCCGTGCGGGGGTCGAACCCGCAAATTCCAGCGTGAAAGGCTGGCGACTTTAACCAATTTGTCTAACGGGACATTTCTTTAATAGCAAACCGCCTTAGTAAAGGAATCGGTCGATTCCTTTACTTGAAACATATTTCAGACTTCCTTGAGCCTGAAATATATTACAGGCGATATAAAACGGATTTTATATCGTCGGTGATATATTGGCGGGGCTGACGGGAATTGAACCCGTAACCTTTCGCGTGACAGGCGAGTGCTCTAGCCATTTGAGCTACAACCCCAGCTTTAAATTTTTGGTTTTTTCGGTGGACGCTAGATGATAGCGCAGGGAGTGGCGTCCACCGGACGTTCCGTGCGCTCTGTATCTGTGTGAATGTCGTTTAGGCCGACTTGGTTCATAAACCAAGTCTTCAATATTTAATCTTTGGAGTCAACAAACACTTCACGGCCTAGCTTTTTAATCAGTGCAGCACGGTCTGTGTTGAGGCTTGAGCAACATCCGGCACCAAAGGCCGGACTCCAATAGCTTGCGGGGTCCTTTTGGATTTCTTCAAATTTTTTACAGAAATATTCGCCGGGCTTTTCGCCACCCAAGAATTCGCACTGTGTTCGTTTTTCATTCCATTGCCCGTAACCACAGGGCGTTTGTTTACAGCAAAATCCTGATCGAACACAGGCTTTGATTTTTATTTCGAAGATTTGCTTTTCCATTTTAATTGCTCCAGTATTTGCTTCCACTCTTTTTCGCAACGGTCTTGAGAAATACCGTAAACGTCGAGTCCTTCTTCACTGAAAGCGTCAATGTCGGCTTGCCGACCCGTCGTTAACCATTCCTTGACCATGCGAAGTTGTAGCCTCGTGAGTTTCACATTTATAGTCGAAGCCATCGCAATTATCTCCTTGAGCCACAATCGTATTTTCAATCACTCTGGTATCGAGAAGGTTTTTAAATTCAGAATGCTTCAAACATACAAACCCGTCCTTGCTCCCGCCTATGTATCTGCAACACGCATTGCCCTGACCAGCCTTGCAAACAAATCTCACATAATGCGCGTCCATTTTAACTCCAGGTGTCGTGAGTTTCGGCAACGTGTTCATTGCCATCGTATTCTTCAATCGTCCATTGAACGTCGTCGGGAACGTCAACAACTTTTAAACTTGCGCAGGTTCCACCGGCTTTTTCTTTTAATTGCTCTACCACTTGAACCAGAAACGGGTCATTGCGTTCGATTTCTCGACTGTAGATTGTCATTTTTGAATGAGCTTGATTGTACGCAATCCGTTCTTCTTGTGTAGATTCATGCCAGTTGATTTCTTTAGGCCGTTCTTTTGGCGGAACAATCCAATAAGTGCCACTCCCTATTGTTGGATATTTTAAATCCGGTTCGTGCCAAACTTTTAAACCTTTGAGTTTACAATAAAGCAAAACGCCTTCGTGTGAAAGACTAAACCCACCATAACAAGCGTTGATTACAACTTTCATAATTCAATCTCCATTTCAGCTTCTAAAAGTGCGGCTTGCCAATCGTCGGGTTCGATAAATAATAAAGCGTCGGGCCACGCGACCGCTACTCCACATCGTTTGTGCGCTCTAGCCGTGAGCGCATCAAAGAATCTTCGGCGCTTTGAGAAGCCAAATTTTCTAACGTCGCCTAAAAAAGCTGCAAGTAAAACAGGCCAGTTCATTTAATTACCTCGCGTATCCGCTCTAAAGTTTTTTCGAAGGTGCGGGAAATAAGTCCCCAGCCGTCTTCACCGACCAAACCAGTGATTTTTAATTTTGGTTTGTATTCAAAGCCACATTCACAAAAAGCATAGGGAAGTGTGTGGCCACCGCTTGCATCAGTGCTACCTTTGAAAACTTTTACTTCGCCTCTACAAAGTGGACAAGTCATTGCGTTACTTTCGGTTGTAGGAGTTCAACTATGTCTTCAACGTCAATTTCATATCCGTGCGTTTTCATCGTGTACCTAATCACTGTGTCACCGTCGTCGTAAATCGCTTGTTCAAAACCAGCGACCGTATCAACTTCTTCTTTAGTGTCTTTAAAAATAATTCTTTGACCGATCTTCACACCTGGCACCGGCAACGGCGGGTTCGGCTCTGGATAACTTTCAATTGTTCTAATCCAGGCTTCGACCGGAACGTGAAGTCGGCCATTAAGTTCTGGAAAAAGTTCCGTCCAGATTTCAAATTCGGTCGGCTTGTCGGCAAACGTAAAAACGTGAAGTGATGCAATTCGGTCCACATATTTTTCCGGTTGCTCGACCATGACTTTCTTTTCACTGTCCCATTTAAAATCTTTGAATTCGATAATATCTCGAAGCCGAAATTTTTTTAGGAATTCTTCGGTGGTCATCGACACGCCAGCCGATTAATCTGATTGTCGATACTGTCAATCCGCTCAATCATATCCCCGAATAAAACTTGTTTGGCTTCTTCAAATTTTGCGTGTTTGACCCTAATGTTTTCCAAACTATTGCTTGTGAGCCAAAGTTGGTTCGATAAATGTTCGATAAGCCAATCTTTTGCTTGATCGGATTTTTTGAAAGTCGCAAACTCACCATAGGCATTCCGGTGGACGACTCCACGAATTTTTACCCGAAAGAATTTTCCAGCGGGTATGACTCCGGTTTTTGTATCCGCTATCGGGCGTCCACGCTTTTTCACAAAGCCCCCTAGTATATGTCGTTTGGCCTATACTTCTTGTCCCACAAGATGCCAAATGTAAAGCCTTCAATTGAACAATTTAACAATATTTTGCCTAGTCGAATTTAAGCGTTTTCACTGTGTTATTTCGATAATCTGTATCAAATTCATTAGAAAACCTAAAGGTTTTTTGAAGCCTACCGATAAGTAAAGGGTAGGACGTTTTTAACTTATGCAAAAGGGACGTTTATGAGACAGCTTATTTTAACGGTTTATTTGTTGGGTTTAACAGGTTGTTTGTCGGGCGGCGGTTCGGATTCCGGTTCAACAAGTGCTCCCGGTTTAAATCCTGCGGTTTTGAAGGTGTCGTCGAAAACGCCGGACGCAGTTAATTCCGGTGGAAACACCGATGTTACGTTGACCGGAAATTTTCCGAACAACGGCAACGGCGTGGACGTTTCAACTAATTCTGGTAGACATTGTGGCATTTTAAAACAGGAACAAAGCGAAATTCAATGCACGTTCCCGCCTCAATATGTCAACGATGACCCGAATCAAGGTTTAGTCACCGCCACGGAGCCTATAACAGTGACTCAGACTTTACCGGATGGCACTACGCAGAGTACGGGCGCTGGCCTTATTACTTTTGCACCCGCCGCGACTTTAGAATTCAGCGGCGTTTTTACTGTGCAAGCCGGTGCGCTCGCGGCCTACAACGCCGGATGGGTAACAAATTCGAGCGCCAATGTACCTGGAATGCCGTATCTTTCCGGTTTCGGCATCAGCAATACGTCAACGGTCGATGCGACCTATGATTTAAAGTTGAACGTCGGACAGGTCGCCTCACCATTTTCATCGACTTGCGGTGATACCCAAACCGCCGATGCCAATGGAAATTTGGAAATCACCGGCACACTACCCGCTGGAACAAGCTGTACTTGGACTATGATGCTCAACTTCACGACTAGCGACAATGTGACTTATCAATTCACGTTGCCGACCGCCGATGGCACTCACCCAGCCGGAACCGTTTTTGAAAACGACCCGGCCACGTTGACCTATAACGACGGTATCGGTAACAGTGTTGTCTTGAATCAAAACGTCGAATTCCTGTACTCTAATTAATCTCAAAACAGGGCGTGAAAAGAATTCACGCCCTTTCTAAAGAAATACCTAAAGGTTTTCCAAGCCCCGCCGATAAGTTAGTATGGGGGAATTTATGAAGAAACAAATCGGCGACCAAGTGACTCTCAACGGCAAAGCCTACACAATCTCTGGTTTCCATAAGCGTTCCTATTTGCTCAAGGACGCGGCTGGCAAAGAATATAAATGTGGCCCTGACAAGTTGGACCGCATCGAAGCCGGTTTACCGCGCCAAGCCCGTGCTCCCCGCGCACCGTCGTCGGCTTTGGCCTTGGGTTATTTTGAACGCGCAATTTCCTTCGCCAAACTTTTCCAAAATCACGGCAAGCAAGTCGCGGCTTTCGACCTGCAAATGCCTAACAAAGAAAATGCGCAAACGTGGATTGATCGCATCGAAGGTGAGCTTTCGCCTGAAAATCTGCATTGCGATGGCGAAATCAGCCACGCCGCTGCGATGAAAAAAGCGCGGGTCTTGAACGCGGCTTTAGCTTATGTCGAAAATATTTTGAAGGGGGCATAATGATTACGATTCGGACAGAAGACAATCTCATGGTGACAAGACTAGAGGACATGCCTGAAAAAATCATGCTTCGCGCTATCGCGGAAGGTATTTTTCAAGTGAAGACCGCCGCTGTTACGGACCTTGAGAAATATTCAAAGGCTTATATTTTGACCGAAGACCAAAAACTTGTTCACGAAGGTTTTAGTTTATTTCTCTGGAAAGGGACGCGAATTTTAGTCGATTAACGAAAGGTGTATTGTATGGATGACGCAGAAAAACAAAAAGAACGCGCACGGCTAGAGGCTTTGTACGGGCAAGTGTGGGACACGACCGAACTTCAAAAAGATTTTGAAGTGATGGGTTTCATGGCCCCGCTTGTGGTCGTGGTCAAAAAAGCTACTGGCGAAAAAGGTTCGCTGGAATTTCAGCATTTACCTCGTTTTTATTACTCTTTCACAAAGGCTTAATTATGAAAACCGGAATTCAAAAAATCGAAGGTCTGAAAATCACGAAAGCCGAAGGTGGCCGTAGCGGTTTGACTTTAACCTTGTCGGATGGCTCTACCCTGGAAATAAACTCGCAATATGAAGGTGGCATTGAAATTGAGCATACCGCCGAGAAAACCGTGGTCGAAAAGAAACAAGTGACTGAGCGTTTAGATTAGATTGGACATAAAATGTCCACTGGAATAGCGATTTTCTTAATGAAATTAGGCGCATAATTTTGCTGGCTTTTACTGGCAAATTTGTTAAACTGTCAAGGTACAGGTTTTGAGACAAAGTTTCTTAAAGATTTTCCTAAAGGTTTTTCTGGAACTGTCGATAAGTTTAGTGAGCGGTTGATGTAGGCGAGTTATAGCTGGAAGGCGCTCAAAAGTTTATACGGGCCGGTTGAGTTTTCTCAGCCGGTCTTTTATTAAGGAGATAAAATGGAACGCGGAGCTTGTCATGTTTGTAGTTCAAAGGTTTTGGTCGAAGTACATATAGAGGCCGAAAGAATTTTGTCGGCTAACAGTGATTCTGAGGGTGACGATACGGTTTCGACCCAAGACGCAATTTTGGCCGCTGCAAAACTTTTGAGCGTTGAGCTAACACAAAAAGATATTGGTGCCATTGAATATCATATCGTTTCAGGCGGCGGCGTTCGATGGACCGCTATTAAGGACTAAATGAACAACCTCACACCTAAGACAATCAAAGCATTTCTCGACGAGCGCGTGATCGGTCAAGACCACGCGAAGCGGGTTATTTCGACCGCCGTTTATCACCATTTTATGCGAATTCAAAATCCTGGTTTGGGTTTGAAAAAATCAAACATCCTAATGATCGGGCCGACCGGCGTCGGTAAAACTTTAATTGTGCAAGCCGTGGCCGAAATGCTTGGCTTGCCTCACGCAATCGGTGACGCGACTTCCTTGACGGCGGCGGGTTATGTCGGTGCCGACGTTGAAACCTTGCTTCAAAGTTTGGTTTTGTCGGCTAACGGGAGCATCAAGAATGCTGAAAATGGTATTATCTTTATTGACGAAGTTGATAAACTCGCAACGTCCACTTCGGCGGCGTCGGTTACGTCGAACACGGTTGGAACCGTCGAGGTGCAACAAGCTCTATTGAAAATGATCGAAGGAAAAAAATGTGAATTTGGTGAGGGTCAACGCCGTCACCCGATTGAGAAAACCCAAACGCTTAACACCGAAAACATTTTATTTATTTGTTCGGGCGCGTTCACAGGACTTGATACAACCGCCGATTCATTGACCGAAAATTTAATTCGTTACGGTTTGATTCCTGAATTCATCGGGCGCTTGCCCGTGCAGACCATTTTGCATGAACTCACCCGCGCCGATCTATTGAAAATTCTCACGGAACCAATCGACGCTATTGTTGAGCAAATGAAACGGATTTTAAAAGTTGACGGCGTGGAACTTGTTTTTTCTGACTGCGCTTTAGAGGCCGTTGTTGACCTTGCCATTGAAAAGAAAACCGGAGCACGGGGCTTGCGGTCAATTTTAGAAAAGACGTTGAGTGATTTATTTTTCGACGTACCGAGCGAACGCGGTAAACTCAAAAAAGTCAAAGTCACCAAGAAAACGGTTCACGGCGCGGCGGCTGAATTTGAGACGCCTAAAGAGACGCCTATTAAGGCACCTAAAGAGACGCCTAAAAAGGCCGCTCCGGTCACTGGCAAGGCCAAGCGTGGGCGCGGTAGACCGCCTTTAACCTTAGAGGAAAAGGTTCAACGCGCTCTACTTAAAGTGAATGCGCGGCTTGCCAAGCAAGCAAAGAAATCTAAAAATGAGTCGCTATTGAATTAGTTCTAAAGGTTTTCTAAAGACGGGCCGATAAGTTTGTATGCTCAAACAAGGGGTCAAAATGAATTACGTCGTAAAAGTGGTCACTAGAAAACAGTTAGAAAAAATTCTTCCCGGCCTAGTGTCTGATAAAAAGTTGATTGCGAAGCTCGCTAAAATGGGCGTTACTTATGAGTATTTTAACCGCAAGACTCACAAGACGCGAGATTATAAAGTTGGCCAGCGTTATGTGGTGCGAATTTGCGACGGTGAGTTACAGGTTCAAGTTGATAAAGCTCGACATAATTCTGGTCACTTCGAGTATAGCGTGAAACTTGAAACCGTTTTAGGACGGCCACACAAATTTAATATCGAACAAATTATTTTCGGTGCCGGTGATTTAGAGGACGGTGAAATTGGTATGCACGGTTGCCTTGATTCGTTTTGTGAACAGAATGGCATTGACGACGCGACTAAAGAGTTGGCCGGTCGGACTTATTTTCGCCAGTCGGCCCGTGACGCCGGAATTCCATTGTCTGTGATCGAAGGTAAAACAAAACTCTCGGACCATTTTCCGCAGGACGAGGACGAATGCCTTTTAGACAAGAATGACCCAAAGCACCCTGACTTCGCAGAAAATATGCGTGACGCCGCCGATATACTTCGCAAGGAACGCCGCGAAAATGGACTATAAAATTTCACGCAAAAAAATTAAAGCGAAACTGTCTTGGTTTAATATCGCCAAAGGTTATGGGTGTCTTTTGGCCGACGATGGCGAAACTTATTTCCTGTACGGAAGTGAAATCGGCGGCGGTATGTGGGGCGAAAATGCCGATAAGCAATTCACGAAAATCGGCCAGGAATATTTAATCACTTCGGCGTGGGTCAAACCCCTGCCTAAAGAAACTAATGGCTCACGGTTTGACTTTTTCATGGGAAGCCAATTCAGAGTAAAGTCAATTCAAACAGCTACGGGCCTTAAACCAAAGGTGCAGAAATGAATTGCCCACACGGTTTTTCTTCGCGTTGCGATGAGTGCCGAAAAGACGATGCGCGAATCGAACGCGAGTACATTAAGTCGGGCCGTTGGATTTATGCCGTCGTGCCGTGGTCCGGTAAAAACGACTATCGCATTGAACAGGCCGTGAAAACTTTTAAACGAAAATCGGCGGCGGAAACACACGCCGAAAAATTAAACGGTCCTGAATTAATACATGGGCACGGTTATGTGGTCCGTGTCGTCGATCAAAAAAAGTCCTAAAGGTTTTCTACAGAAAACCCGACAAGTCTAATATGAAAAAGCAAATGCTCGTAAAACAAGTTGATGGGAAGCCGACAATAACGCTTTTGCGCACCGAATTCCCGCCTGTACTGGCCGAACTGTTTAAGCCGGTCGCACGGTTCACTGTGGCCGTCCAGATTGCCGATAGCGCCACAGTACACGGTCAAGTGAGTGAACACGCGGCGCGAGCCGGTGAATATTCAAAGACCTATGCTTTTAATTTGACCCGTAGTGAACTTCGCAATTTGCAGACCGAAGAAAAATACGAGTATGAAATTCGTGCCGATGAATTGGTTTTTTCTTCGGTTAATTACCGCCTAATAGTGACGATGCCTTCGGAAATTTTTCATCGCTTATTTACAAAGGACGCCGTATGACATTTTTTGTAATTATGGTTCGCCTTGGTGAGTGCCACCTGTATTTGGCAAAGGACGGCCTGACAGCTAACAAGTACCGTGCTCGCGTTTGGAAAACCTTGTCAGGCGTTCAAAAGGCTTTTGAAACTTGCGGTCACGCGAACAAATTTATTTCGGAAAGGTAATTAAATGAAACGGAAAAAGGTTCCAGCCATGCTCCCGGCCAATCACAAGACGTTGCGCGTTCCAGCCAAACACAAGAC
>Ga0070717_10003738_pt1 | contig 10929 bp, 5 predicted proteins | sample LARL113metaG_FD_71366 | JGI IMG/M metagenome (GOLD analysis project Ga0070717, IMG submission 71366) | Corn, switchgrass and miscanthus rhizosphere microbial communities from Kellogg Biological Station, Michigan, USA - LAR L11-3 metaG | ecosystem: Host-associated > Plants > Roots > Rhizosphere ...
CTGAATTCTTTTGTAAACTGGGCGTTGACGCTGGCCATTCCTGGGCCGGTATAGGTGTTCCTGCCAGCGTTGCCCTGGCTGCCAAGTGGGGGCGTTGGAAAATCAGAGGCCTTGGCGAACCCATTCAGGAAATCGCTTCGCTCTCCGGTTTTAACCACGCCCGATGCGGGCTTGTTGGGCACGTCGTAGCCATATCCGTCCGCATTGAAGTCGCCGCTCCCTGGGTTCAATCCGATCACATTTCCACTTGCATCGAGAATGGGATTGAAGGACGCATCAGTGTAGACAGTGAACGGCAACCCGCCTTGAAGGACGACGATATCCGACATCCTCCATCCGCCCAGAACCCATTTGCTCCAGCCGGAGTTGAATTTATCGGGCATCATGACGAGACTGTCGATCGTGAACCGTTTGGCCACGTTGAAGTCCGACAGGCCGTGTTGCGACATCGGGTCGAGCGGATTAAAGATTGCCTCTCCGTTCGCCGTTCCGTTGTCGTTGCTGCTCATCTCGTCAGTTGATTTTCCGAAGGTATAGATTCCGCGAATGCTCCAGGAATGACGCAGGCGTTTGGTGAGCATCAACGAGCCGTAGTGCCCATCGGCAACGCCGATGCCCCTGCCAAAGATGATGGGTCCGAACTCCGGCTGCAGACGTGTCTGATTACCACCGTGTTGAATCAGGTCACCGGGGAACCGATTCACATCCGTCTGCAGATAAAGGTTGTCACTGCTTGAGCCGTTGTAGTCGGCTTCGGCAATCAGATCGTGACCGAGGTCTTTCTGAATGGCCAACATCCAGACCTGAGTGTGCGGCTGATCCATGTGCGGTTGGACCCCGGAGGTAAGTACGGGCAGACCCACGATTCCCCCCGACGGTGTTGTTTCGAAGGTGATTCCCGGCGGAATTGGCCAGGTCAGGCCGTCGGTGCTCCCCAACGAGTATGTGAAGGGATGCGAGCTGCTGGTGAGGCTGAAGGATGGATTGGCCCATGTGGGGGGATTGGCTCGTGAGGGGAACGACCAGGAACCGTCTGCAACGTTGTTGTAGTACCAGCCGTATCCGCCGCGAACAGCCATCTTTCCATTTCCAAATACGTCCCATCCGAATCCGAAGCGCGGGTCAAAGCCCTGAGGTTTGTTGACGGTCACGTACGCGCTGCTTCCGCCGTGGATCGTCATTGCCCCATTTGCAATCTGGGTCGCAAAGTCACCTCCCGAACCTGGCTGGAAAAAAGGAAACGGGGTTTGCGAGTTGTAGTAGGTTCCCCAGTGGCCGAAGTAGTCCCATCGGAGCCCGGCATTGATCGTGAGACGAGACGTGATCTTCCAGTCATCCTGCACATAGACGCCCGCGTAGACCCAGCGAAGTATCTGGTACAGGTCGCTGGCCAGGGAACTGCTGGCCGTCTTCATGGCCGGGCCGCTCTGATCGTGGACTCCGTCCTGGGCAAAATCCATCAGGTTCCCGAAGCCGAAGCTCGGCCGGAGCAGAGCCGAAGTGAACTTATCATCATCATGGTGCCGGTCGATGTCGAAACCGGTGCTGATGGTGTGCTTACCGTGGGTCCAACTCAGCACATCGTGCCAGTTGAAATTTTCATGGACCCAGCCTGCGGATCCCCATTGGTTGAATCCGGCTACGCCGGAGATGTTTACGTTGGGCAGTTCCTTATGATTCAAGGCTGAAGGATTGGATCCAACCGCTCGAACCAGAGTCATGCTAGCCTCATTGATCAACCTCGATGAGAAGGCACGTGTCCAGTCGACCTTTGCATACAGTCCCGTGTTGGGAATTACCACGCGGTAGATAGGACGGGCATCGGCCTGGAGTTGGTCAGAGTAGGTCCGGAAAAAGCTGAAGAAGATTCGGTCCTTGTCGCTGGGGTTGTAGTCATTGCGGAAATGCCACTGATACGCGTTGTGAGTAAGGCTCAAAGGCACGTCGATGAGACCCGCAACGGGAAGATCTGCCGGGAAGGAGTTCGCCGGGTAAAAGCCCGGATTTTGCTGTTGAACCTGCGCCGCGGTCAGAATGTTGGACGAGGGATAGACGGACGGCGGCGCCTCCGAAAAGAACGTATTGGCGAGACTGTTGGGGAAGTTCTGCTGAACGTACTGCACGAAGTCTTTGGTCTCAACATCGGTGATGACGGTTGAGGCGTTAGAGGAAAGCAGGCCAAAAGCACCGAGGAACAAGAAGAGCTTGTTCTTTATGATCGGGCCGCCAAAGGTCCCGCCAAATTCGTTCCTGCGGAAGGCGGGAATCGCCCGGCAACCGACATCACCGGGTGCGCAATACTGGAATTCGGTTCGTGCCGTCAGATTGTTGTTGGTGAAATACTCCGATGCAGTGCCATGGAAGTCGTTGGTTCCCGGCTTGGTGAAAACCTGAACCCAGGCTCCGCTGTAGCGGCCCTTTGCCGCGTCGAAAGTTGCACCGGAGACGCGGATGGTGTTGATTAAGTCCGGCTCAGGCGAGAGGTTCACGACCCCATCGCGCGAAGCGCTGTTGAGTATCGATCCGTCGACGTCGTATTCATTGTCTTCCTGACGCTGGCCGGCGGCATTGATCTGGTAGCCTGCTTCCTGCTCGAAACTGTCATTGTTAGCTGAGCCAGAACCGAGGGCGCCGCCACTGGGAAGGCCGGATCCCGTGATACCCGGGGCCAGCTGGATCATGCTGGTGTATACATTTCTGCCAATCAGGGGAGCCGTTTCGATCGTCTGCTGTGAAATCTCTCGCGAAGTATCACTTTTATCGGTTTCCACGGCGGCAACTCCAGCCGACACCTGTACCGTGACTGCCTGGTTCGGCAGCGCGAGCGAGGGCCGGACGGTCTTCGTCTCGTTGTTTTCGAGCTTGATGCCGGTTTCGGTCCACGACTTGAATCCCGGGGCGCTGACCTCGATGGTATAGATCCCTCCGGCCAGCGATGGCACCCTGAAGTTTCCGCTTTCGTTGCTGACGGCAGCATTGGATACTTGCGTGGCTTCATTGGTTACGGTGACTTTGGCGCCCACCACAACTGCTCCAGTCTGGTCGACAACAATGCCTGTGAAACCACTGCTGAATTGAGCGAATCCGCGGGGCGCTGCAATCAGAAAAGTCAGCACACAGAGTGCCAGCGCGAAAGCGGTAGATTTGGTCCTCGTGCTGCGGCGTTCCATCATAACCTCCTGAATCCATCTCACTTTGTTTCTGTTATCAAAGGTCTTCAGTTCTGTGCGACATCAATGCGAAGTTGCCTCTGTTGTTGAAGTTCTTCAGCGCGTTGCTGAGTCTTCAGGCGAGCGAGCAGCGCCTGCCCTTGCTCCTTCCGTCCGGTGCGAAGGTACAGGCGGGCAAGCGCGTATTGCGCTGGAATGTGATTGGGATCGAGTTTCAGGCATCTTTGCAGCGCCTGCTCGGCGAGTTTTGGTGCATCCACGGGAAAGAGACCGGAAATCTGATAGTAGGAATCGGCGTAGTCAGGGTTGAGCCGTATCGATTCTTCGAAGGATCGGCGGGCAGCCTCATTGAGGTCAGGCTTGCCGCTTGCGCCTTGCATGAGCAGCTTTCCACGGAAGTAATGCATGTAGTAGTTATCAGGGAACTGCCGGATGGCAGTCCCGAGAGTCTCCTCTGCCTCATTCGGCCTGCCGCTATGCGCCTGTACCACCGCCAGGCTTAGCATCGCAATGCTGTTGTCCTTCTGCATGCCGAGGGATTTTCTTAGCGTCTCTTCCGCAGCGTTCAGATTGCCGAGCTTTTCCTGAACAGCTCCTTTCTGTACCGTCAACCGGTATGAATCCGGCACGTGATCGAGTCCGATCTCCGCAGTCTCGAGTGCGAGTTGATCGTTGCCGTGGTCGGCACAAATGGTGCTGAACTGGAGATAGCTCTCTTCCCGAGCCGGATCGATCTGCGAGGCGCGTTTCAGGGACTTCATCGCCGTCGCGAGGTCGCCGCGCTCATTGGCGATCTTCGCCATCTCCAAGAGCAAATCGAAGCTGGCATGCGACGAAGGCTCGGTTTCGAGGAGTCGCTGTGCCTCATCAAGACGATTTGCTGCTTCGAACTGACGGGCACGCGTCAATACTCCGGCAGGCGCATCACTCGCGGCTCCGCGGTCATTGTTCCGGTCGTGGGGCGCGTTCGCAAGCATTCCCAGGCGTCTATACAGATCTGCCGCCTGTTGAGACTGCGCGCGGGTCTTTCCTGCGAGCTTTTCGAACGCGGCCAGCGCCTCCTGGGCGCGTTTCGCATCGCCCATCTGGTACGCACATTCGGAATAGGACAGCAGAGCGTCGGGGTATTGGTAGAGGAGACCATCGGAGGCCTCCATGAGGGGAACCGCCGTCTTGCAGTTCGATTGTCTTTGTGCGATAAGACCGAGGAATAGACTCGCGACTGCCCCCGGTTTGCCAGGCAGTGCATATAGGCTGGCGAACTGCCTGGAGGCTTCTCTGTATTCTCCGAGGGCGAACGTCGTGATTCCGAGGTTCTGTCGTGTCGATTCGGACTTCGGGTCGACCTCCAGACTCTCAACGAAATACCGCCGCGCAGTTTGGAGATCGTTCTTAAGGCTGTATGCCGCACCTGTGGCATCGAGCAACCTGGCATCCTTAGGCGCGATCTCCAGACCGCGCCTGAAGGTGGCAATGGCTTCGTCGACATGGCCCCCGGTCACCTGGGCAAGGCCGGCCTGGCGAAGTTGCTCCGCCTGTTCGGCCGGTGGAGGGGCAACCTGACCGGTCATTACGCCAGTAGCAAGGACAACCAATGTCAGGGCGACGGCTCGACCAGAACCAACAAAAGTCCTGGCCGCGATTTGTCGAAATATGGACTGACGTAAATCTTCGAGGAACATTGCAGAAACCTCTCTTTCAGCCAATTTCAGGATCGCCAAGATTCGGGTCGAATCCTGTCTTGCCGGGTCTTGGAAGGTTCAGCAGGGTCAGAGTTTGCAGATCAGGGAATCTGGGGTTCGTTAGTGACACATAATGAAAGCTTTCAAACTTTGCCGGAGCAGAGACGGATTTCGTGCAAATCTGCTCAGACTTTGGATCGACTTGTCTCCCCCGCCCGGGAGATGGCGAGAAATGTATAACGTTTCAAAGAAGCCTGTCAAGTTCGGTATTGCATGGTGACCTGACTTCGATAATTCAGGGTTGCTGGCCCTATTCAGCTACTCCGACATCTTGGGAGAGAACAGCGGCAACAATCATCGAGCCCCGTTTTTCGAAGCACGCCGACGATTTCGGCCGATGCCTGCTTCTTCAACGTGCAATGGTGGACGCCGCATGATCGGCTCTATCTCGCAGGAGTTTCTGAAAACGGAAATCCGCACCCTGGGTGCATTTACGCAAGCAGGTTTGACGTCAGGGGTTAGAAACAATTTGACAAAAGGAGATTTGCCGAAATAAGATACCGCCGAGATTGAAAGGTTTCAATCATCGAGTGCATTTCGGCCCCGCTGACGATCGCCCGATGAACCCCCAGAGCGCTACAAACCTGCGTCTGGTTGCCGACTTCCATTCCTCTATGTTCCAAAAAGGGGGCCCCTTGGCTATTCATCAGCCCATTGTTGTAGTGGGGAGCATCAACATCGACTTGGTTGCGACGTCGCCCCGAATCCCCTCGATCGGCGAAACAATCATCGGATCGGGCTTTCAGATCCATCCGGGCGGTAAGGGGGCAAACCAGGCAGTCTCAATCGGGCGCCTGGGTTACCCCGTGCGCATGATCGGCCGGGTAGGTGACGACGCATTCGGTTCGCAACTGCTCGGCGATCTGAAATCAGCCGGTGTCGATTGCGAAGGCGTAGCCATTTCAGAAGGCTCCTCGGGGGTTGCGATCATCCTCGTTTCAGAGCGGGGCGAGAACTGCATCGTGGTTACGCCCGGGGCGAATGCTCTGCTCGCGCCGGCGGACATTGACGCGAATATCGGCGCGATTCGAAGCGCAGGCATGGTGCTCGCTCAACTCGAAACTCCGATTGAAACCATAGAGCACCTGGCCGACGTGTGTTTGCGAGAACAAGTTCCCTTGATGCTGGATCCAGCACCGCCGCGGCCCCTGAGTGAAGATCTTCTTCAGGCGGTCGAATGGTTTACGCCCAACGAGAGCGAGGCGGAGTTCTACATTGAAGCGGCGCTGACCACCGTATCGCCTGAGGATTGCGCGCGACGAATTCTGGCCAAGGGCTGCAAGGGCGTGGTGCTTAAAATGGGAGGTCGCGGAGCATACATCCGCTGCGAAGACGCCGCCGAGTCGATCGCTCCTTTTGCTGTCAACGCAGTGGATACGACGGCCGCAGGCGACGCTTTCAACGGAGCTTTCGCGACGGCGCTGATGCTTGGAAATTCTTCCGTCGACAGCGCGCGTTTCGCGGCGGCTGCCGCAGCAATCTCGGTTACACGCGCCGGAGCCCAACCCTCGATGGCCAGCATGGACGAAGTCCGCCACTTGCTTGCCCACTCGCGGCTGCATGAAAAGCTGGTGTAATCTCGGCCACCCAAAGTACCTGAACGCATTTGAAACACGCGATGGAGACGAAAGTGACAAGACGTTTTCGACCGATCTCAACGGCAATGGGCACTTCTGCTGTTGCCCTCGCACTCATGCTGGGTGCTTCCGCGCAGGACACACACAACGCCCCCAAAGGTCAGCAAATTCCGCCGCCGGCATGTTTCACAATGCGTGGCGCCTGGGAGGGTGGATACGTGCCATGCAACCCCAAGAGTCATGACGAATGGCTGAAGGATGTGACCCACTGGCGAATGGAGCGGCGCATCCGCATTGGGTTCGATCCATCACGTTACGAGATGCCGGCTCTGAAATGGACGCAATCGAGCTTCATGCAGCCGCAGATGATGGTGCACGATCGATTTTTCTACGATCCGATGGCGAACAAGTACACCGTGGACAAGTATCTCGACGATCTGAAGAAGCGCTACGGTGGAATCGATGCGGTACTGGTTTGGGCGACCTATCCGAACATGGGCATTGATGACCGCAACCAACTCGAGATGGTGCGTTCGATGCCGGGCGGGGTGGAAGGTCTCCGCAAAATGGTGGACGATTTCCATCGCCGGGGTGTGCGGGTTCTGTTCCCCATGATGATGTGGGACCAGGGAACGCACGATTCGGGCAAGCCGTGGCCCGACGCCATTGCGGAACTGATGAAAGAGATTGGGGCTGACGGTATAAACGGCGATACGCAGGACGGAGTACCGCTGGCATTCTCACTGGCTGCCGAGAAAATTGGGCATCCCCTGGCGTTTGAGCCGGAGGGTGGGCCGCACGATGAAGGCATCTCGTGGAACGTGATGACGTGGGGTCAATATCAATTCCAATTTGTGCCCACTGTGGACAGATACCGATGGCTCGAGCCGCGTCACCAGGTAAACATCCAAGGACGCTGGGTTCGCGATAAGACGGACGATCTGCAGTTCGCGTTTTTCAACGGCGAAGGATGGGAAAGTTGGGAAAACGTTTGGGGGATCTGGAACGGGGTAACTCCCCGCGATGGCGAGGCGACGCGCCGGGTGGCCACCATGGAACGGGGTGTTGCACCGTTCCTGGTCAGTCAGGATTGGGAGCCGTTCTACCCGATGCACCTGTACGGCATCTTTGCAAGCCGATGGCCGCTGGGCGACAGGACTGTGTGGACCATTGTGAACCGCAATGAGTACGACGTGAATGGACGGCAGATGTCGGTTCCGCATAAAGACGGAATGCGCTACTGGGATCTGTATCACGGAGTTGAACTGAAGCCGGCGCTCGAAGACGGCCAGGATGTGCTTAGTTTCGACACCGAAGCGCACGGGTACGGCGCCATCCTCGCCCAAGCCGGTGAACCCGATGCGCAGATCAAAACTCTGCTCGACAATATGCATCAGATCACGGGCAAGCCCCTGGCTGACTACTCCCACGAATGGAAGGCGCTGTCACAGCAATTGGTGGAAATCGAACCGACTACGCCGGCCTCAACAACACCCGCTGGAATGGTCCGTATCGACGGTGGCGATTACCTTTTCCGAGTCGAAGGGATCGAGATCGAGGGCACTGATGACATAGGGGTCGACGTGCAGTATCCGTGGGAGAACTCTGCGCGGCGATTCCACGAACATCGCATGCAGATCAAGCCGTTTTACATAGACAAGTATCCGGTCACGAATGCCGAATTCAAGAAGTTCGTGGACGCGACGCATTATCACCCCGCAGACGACATGAACTTCCTCAAGGATTGGAAGAACGGCACCTATCCGGATGGCGCCGCCAACAAGCCCGTCACCTGGGTCTCCATCGAGGATGCGCGCGCGTATGCCAAGTGGGCCGGCAAACGGCTCCCGCGCGAGTGGGAATGGCAATACGCCGCGCAAGGCAACGACAACAGAGTTTTCCCGTGGGGCAACTGCGACTGGTTGGCGCCCGTCGTGGCAGGTGGACCTTACGCCTGCCCGTGGCAGAAGGACCCCGCCGATGCACCAGCTCCGGTTCCAGACAAAGGGCGGGTGATGGCGGTGGCGAGTGACGTGAACGCCCATCCGAAGGGCGCCAGCCCGTTCGGCGTGGAAGACATGGTCGGCAATGTTTGGCAATGGACCGACGAATATGTCGACGAGCACACACGTGCGGCCATCCTCCGCGGCGGCAATCATTACCAGCCTCAAGGATCGATATGGTACTTCCCACAGGCGTATCGAAATGAGCAGCACGGAAAGCTCTTGTTGATGGCGCCGAGCTACGATCGCTCCGGCGGCGTCGGATTCCGTTGCGTGAAGGACGCTCAATAACCGCGAATCTCGTGAACAGCTACACAGGTCCAGTCAGGCCAAAACCGGCCGCGACTGGACCATTCTTTTTGACGGAGCTTTTGCGATGAAATCGGGGTTGCGAACGATCGCCGCTGTGTTGGTGTTTCAGCCGGTTCTCAAATGCCACCAAAGCACCAGGGAATCTGTATGTAAGTCATTGATTCCATGGTGGGCGCTGCAGGATTCGAACCTGCGACTTCCACCGTGTGAAGATGGCACTCTACCGCTGAGTTAAGCGCCCGCAGAGGAGGGATGGCGCGGACTGCGCCGGGAGGGGCATCCCGTAGGATAGAGTAACACCAGCAGGGTCATCGGGCCAACCGTTCCTCCGCCTCGGCGGCATGGTTTTGGTCCGTCACCGGCACGCAAACGCATGATTTTTCGAGCCCGACCACTTCGGCCAGAACCTCCGGGGTCCCCACGGACGGGTCTTGGTCCGTGGGGTGGGGAAGGCGAGTTTTCCGCTATGGGAGAGACCGCGATGGGCCGCCTTCCAGGGGCAGAAAATGCTTCTAAAGAGACTATGCGTTTGCCGTCGGAAAGCGGAGCTGATTCCGGTCCGGATACGGCCGGGATGCAGCCCATGGCGGCACGCACCGGCGGCAATGGAACCGGGAGCGCGCCCGAGCAGGGAAATGACCGGAACCTGAGTGGTTTAACTCCGTCAGAGAGCGCAAAATCCACCCCGGAAAATGCCCCAAAACCGCAACCTTCGGATGAGGACGGGGTTCCAGAAGATATGGCAACGCTCGTCCTGGACAAAGCGGCCCTGGGACAAGGCCCGATAGCACGGCCCGACCCGGAAACGGAACGGTTGGCAGTGGAGCGGCACTTTGCCGCCGCTGATCCGGCCAGCGATGCCGCCATTATGCTTCGCGTGGCCGCGGGCGATGAATCGGGCTTCAATTACCTGGTGGAGAAATACCACCGCGCCATGGTTCACTTTCTGTTCCGGATGGTTCGTAGCCAGGCAGTGGCCGAGGAGTTGGCCCAGGAAGTGTTCCTGCGGGTTTACCGTTCGAGGGAGAGCTACCGGGCGGAGGCGAAGTTCACCACCTGGCTGTACCGGATCGCCACTAACCTGGCGGTGAATCACGCACGCGATACCAAGCATGAGCGGGCGGCCCAGAACGTTTACCTGGATGTGCCGGACCCGGAAACGGGCACTACACCGGAAGTGGCCGATGACGAGCCCACGGTGGAACAGCGGCTGGTTCGGGATGAACGCATGGCGGCCATTCGGCAGCACGTGATGGCATTGCCCGAACGGCAGAAGATGGCGGTGCTGATGCACAAGTACCAGGGATTGGATTATCGCCAGATCGGCGAGGTTCTGAAGCTGAGCGAGTCGGCGACCAAGTCGCTGCTGTTTCGCGCCTACCAGACGCTGCGCGACAAGTTGAAGGATTTCGTCTAACGGGGTGAGTGGAAACAAAGCCGGGGGCGGCAGGAATTGGGGTGGTTGTGATGGAGACGAACAAGACAATGTGCACGGGGATGGAGGAGAAGCTGGCTGACCTGCTTCTGGATCCGTCGACAGTGCCTGAAAACGTTACGACTCATGTTGCCGGGTGTGACGACTGCCGCCGGCAGCTTGAGGAATTGCGCGGCACGATGGCTCTGCTGGATACCTGGGAGGCTCCGGAACCGAATCCGTATTTCATGACCCGGTTTCAGGCGCGGCTGGAGGAAGAACGCCGCGCGGCGCCGGCCGGGTGGGCGGGGCGGATGGCTGCGCGCATTCGTGCGCGGATTCTGTACGGTCCGCAGCTTCATGCGCGTCCGCTGGCGGCGATGGCGCTGACCGTTGCGCTGATCCTGGGCGGCGGCGCTTACCTGGGCGTGACGAACTGGGAGCAGCAGGCGCCGCCTTCGCATGAAGCCGCGGTGGTGGGCGATCTGCAGACTTTGGATAGCAATGCGCAACTGTTGGATCAACTGGAATCGATCGGGGGCACCAACGATACGGATCCATCGGACGACGATATGAACACCAACTAGGATTTGAATACCAACTAGATTGACCGGAGGAATTTCGGGGATTTTGGGGTTAGGACGTGAAGGTCGTGGTGAACATGAAAGGCATACGCAGGGCGGAGAGGTGGCGCCGCGCGGCTTTATCGGC
>Ga0070717_10003739_pt1 | contig 10929 bp, 7 predicted proteins | sample LARL113metaG_FD_71366 | JGI IMG/M metagenome (GOLD analysis project Ga0070717, IMG submission 71366) | Corn, switchgrass and miscanthus rhizosphere microbial communities from Kellogg Biological Station, Michigan, USA - LAR L11-3 metaG | ecosystem: Host-associated > Plants > Roots > Rhizosphere ...
CGGTCGAAGCGCACGCGGCTGCCGTTCGGCGTGATGGTGAAGGTTTCGGCGCCGTTGCCGCCGTTGACCTCGGCGGTGTCGTTGCCGTCGCCGCCCTCGAACAGGTCGGTGCCGTCACCCGGGTTCCAGATCATGCGATCGTTGCCGGCCTGGCCGAACACCTGATCGTCGCCGGCGCCGCCGGTCAGCGTGTCGTTGCCGTCGCCGCCGAACAGGAAGTCGTTGCCGCCCTTGCCGAGCAGGACGTCGTTGCCGGCCTGGCCGAACAGCATGTCGTTGCCCGAGCCGCCGGTGATCGTGTCGTTGCCGTTGCCGCCGAACAGGTTCGCGGCCGGCAGCGCGCCGTTGGCCTCGTCGAGGCTGATAATGTCGTTGCCGCTCTGGCCGAACACTTGAATGAGCGAGGTGTTGGCGACCGTCGGCGTGCCGCCGAGCACGGATACCGCGCCGCCATTGACGAGAATGGTCCCGGCGGCGTTGCGGCTGGTGACGATGGTGTTGTCGGCGGCGTCGCCGAACTCGGTGAGCTGACCGGTGCCCGGGATGAAACTGGCGGTGATTGCCATAACGCAGTCCTTTCGAAGTTGGCCGCGACGCGCGAGCGCCTCGGCGATTAACAGGCTGTTTGAAACGCGTCAGCGCGCCGACGGAGGCCTGTCCTCCCGCCGTGAAGGCGCGCGTTGTCGCTCCCGTCGCGTCGCGCAACAAACGACGATAATTCGCACGGTCCATGAGCCGCGTTGCTGTGTTGCATGCCTCACATTCACAGAAACTTGCGCGGCCGTGATGCAGCTGGCCGCGCGGTATCGAAGTTGCCGTGGCGTCAATCCGCGGCGGTGTTCGATTTTGTTGAAGAAGTCAGGCCGGAGCACCTGCTCGCGCTGCTCACGAACACGTGGTTGCGACTCGCGCGGCGGCGTCGCGGCGGCCGCGCAATCACGGCGAAGCGATTACGAGGAACGGAAGTCTCAAGATTTGTTGATTGAACCGGAAGCCGTAGGGTGGGCTAAGGACGCGAGCGCATGTGAGCGGCCGTGCCCACCAACGATGGTTCGCGACGATGGATGGTGGGCACGCGCGCCCATCGGCGCGGTTAGCCCACCCGACATGTCGACTCAATCAAGGCGGCGGAGAACCAGCCAGAGCACGATGGCCATGTTGATCAGGTTGAACGCGATCCCGACCGCAAAGGCCACCAGGTACACACCGAAGATGTCATACAAGACACCGGCACCCCAGCCGCCGGCGCCCATGCCGAGAAAGCCCGCGAACAGCACGCTCGGCACGCGCCAGTTCGCTTCCGTGGAGGAATAGTGCTCGCGCACGGCGACCACGTAAGCCGGCAGCAGGCCGGCAAGGCCGAACCCGAAGAGCGAGGAAAAGGCAAACAGCAGCGCGTCGTTCCGGGTGAACAGAAACCCGCTCAACGCGATCGCCTGCAGCGGCGAGCTCCACAACAAGGTCTGCAGGCCGCCGATGCGGTCGGCCAGCCAGCCCCAGACTTGGCGCGCCAGGAACGCGCTGCCGAGCAGCACGGAGAGCATCGCCGCTCCCTCCTGCGAGGCGATGCCAATGTCGCCGCAGTACGCCACGACATGCTGCAGCGGAATGTTCATCGGCACGCAACAGCAGAAGATCGCTGCCATCAACCCGGCCATCAGAATCTTTGACGAGCGCCCGGCCGCCTGCGTCTCGGCTTGCGGACCCCGCGCGGCATCCGCCGTAGCCGGCAACGGCCGCGGCGGAGCGTGAAGAAACAGCACGGCGAGCAGCGAGATCGACACGAGCCCGAACACGCCGAACAGCTCCATCATGTGACGCCAGCCAAAGCGGGCGATGCCCGCTTGCAGCAGCAGCGGCCACACGGCCCCGGCAATCGACTGGCCCGAGGAAATTAAGGCGACCGCGGCGCCGCGACGGCGCTCGAACCAGAGGCTCACATAGGTGATCAGCGGCGAGAGCATGCAGGACGCGCCGAACAGGCCCATGAACAGGCCGTGGCCCAGGTAGAGCAGCGAAACGCCGCTCAACGCGGAGACGAACAGGCCGGCCGCGAGCATGGCGGCGCCAAACAAGACGATGCGACGAATGCCGATGCGTCCGGCGAGCCAGCCGGCCGCGATCCCGCCCACGGCAGCGCCGACCAGGACCAGGGATGCCGCGGCCGACGGCGCGGCGCGCGAGGTACCAAGCTCCGCGGCGATCGTCGTCAGCGCGACGACGGAAATCAGCGGCGCCCCGTACGAGATCGTGAGGATCGCAAGCGCCGCGCCCGCCGCCGTCCAGGCAGCACGTCCATCCAGTGCGGCAACACGCGGGTCCATGGCGGTCAACTGCATGCGAGAGTTTGGTCATTGCGAAGAGCCGCAGGCGACGAAGCAATCCAGGGGCGGCGTGCGCCGGGCCCCTGGATGGCTTCTTCGGTCGCTCGCCGTAATGACGAGCGGCGGTCAGCGGCGTGAAAGTGTTGTCAGTCGGCGCGGTTCAGGAACGTCGCGTAAGCGCTCGGCGTATCGGCCGGGTCGATCATCAGCGTTACGCCTTTCGCGTAAAGAAGGGCGAGGACGACGACGCTGATCGCGATCATGGTTTTCGTGCGGAGCGACATCGGGCCCGCGTTATGACGATGAACGGCAGCCTGCGCGACTGCGATGGGAAACGAAGGTTTTGTGCTCATGATGGTTGCTCTTCAATGCGTCTAATAGCGATTTGGTGGGCCCTTCCTCCGCAGCCCGAGGGTTCGCCTTCTGCGCCAAGCGGCGGCTGATGACAAACGACGATTTCTCACGCTTGGCATGAGCAACAATCCGATACCAAAGTATAGCGCGCTCACAAAATTGTGCTTTGATGTCCTCCGAGCGCCGGAAACGTAAGAGAACGCGCGCCCGCGCGGCGAATCCGGCGATGGCAAAAATTCTCTTATGGGAGCGATGTAAAAATGTCATTTGCCTCGCGCCAGCCGGCGATCCATGTACCCGCGTGGCTTCGGGTCGTCCGGCGTGCCGGTGACTCTGGCTGTATTGACGAGGCTACGAGAGCTTCAACCGGTTGCCGTCGAGAGGTCGACATGGCGCGTTTGCCTTCGCTCGAGACGCTGCGGATATTCGCGGTCGCCGCGCGGCATTTGAGCTTCACCAAGGCCGCGGACGAGCTGCATTTGACTCAGAGCGCGATCAGCCATCGCGTGCGTGCCCTCGAGCTGGAGCTCGGCACGCCGTTGTTTACCCGGCTCACGCGCCGCATCGAATTGACCCGCGCCGGACGCGCATTGGCGCAGCGCGTGAACCACGCGGTCGGCGAAATCGCGCGCGCCGTTGCCGACTTGAACCCGTGTGGGAATACGCTGCGGCTCACGGTCACCATGGGGCCGTCGGTGGCGTCCTGCCTCTTGGTTCCGCGCTTGCCGCAATTCCTCGCGCACAACCCGGACATCGAGTTGCAGCTTATCTCCGATCCGCAGCTGATCGATCTGCGCGCGGCCGGCGTCGACCTCGCGATCCGGTTCGGGCGCGGGGCATACCCCGGCTACGCGGTGACGAAACTGTTGCAGGACTTCGTGCTTCCTGTGTGCAGCCCGGGCCTCACGGCGCGGCACGGAAAGGTCGCCACCGTGGACGCGTTGCTCAAGCTGCCGCTGCTTCATGATTCGTCGACCGAGTCCGACGGCAGCGGTTCGGATTGGCGTACCTGGCTCGATCAGGTCGGCGGGCCCGAAGCGGCCTGCCTGGAAGGCCAGCGCTTCAGCGACGCCCGCCTGGTGATCGAGGCCGCGGTTCACGGCCTTGGCGTCGCGCTGGCGCGCGCGAGCCTGGTCGCCGATCACCTGGCGAAAGGGACGTTGATTTGTCCGCTGCGCCGCGTCGTGCCCACCGCATTCGCTTATTATCTCGTCGGGCTCCCCGAAGCGGCTTCACAGGATAAAATCGTCCGCTTCACCGAATGGCTGCGGGGCGAAGCCGCGGCGATGGCGGCGGAAATCGAATCATCTGACGGTGCAGCGCTTTCGGTCGCGGCTTGATGGTGGGCACGCGCGCTGCGCGCGCTTAGGCCACCCTGCGGCCTGATCCTCCCGATCATGATCGTTCCTCATTCGGTCGATGACAGAAATTCATGCGTCGAGCGCTCCGCGCGCCGACAAAAACTTGCGTCGGCCCGCGCGATAAGGCAAATTTATCGATGCGGACATTTGGCGACGGCCCGACGCCGATTTCCGCGAAATGTATCGTAAAAATCGATCACCGGCGCTCGCCTCGGTGAAATTGGATGGGCGCTGCGGGCGTTTCGATGAGGACGTCTTTGCGATGCGCAACCTCAACCTCGACCAGCTGCGCACCCTCGTCGAAGTCGTCGAGTGCGGGAGCTTCTCGGCGGCGGCGCGACGCCTCAACCTGACGCAGCCGGCAGTGAGCATGCAGATTCGCGAGCTGGAGCGACGCCTCGGCGTGCGGCTGATCGAGCGCATGGGCAAGCGCGCGCACGCGACGGCGCCGTGCCGCGAGCTCATGGTGGCGGCGCAGGGAATTTTCCGCGAATGCGACCTCGCCTACGCGGCGATGCGGCGTTTCCGCGACGGCCAGGTCGGGCGGGTTCACGTCGGCACGTCGCTCACCGCTATGGTCTACCGGCTGCCGCCGATCGTGCGCAAACTGCGCGTCGAGTACCCCGGGATCGAGGTGATACTCGCGAACATGCCGACCCAGATCAGCGTCGAGCGGATCCTCGCCAACACGCTCGATCTCGCGCTGGTGACGACAACGGTCGACAACCCCGCGCTACGCGTGACGCCGCTGCTGGAGGAGCCCATGGTGGCGATTTTTCCGGCGGACACCCGCGGCGTTCCCGAGCAGATCTCGCCCGACTACGTCGCGCGCCAACCGCTCATACTGCTGATGGAGCAGGCGACGAGCGCGGGCCACGCGCAGGTCATGGGCTGGCTCTCGCAAGCCGCGCCGCTGCCGCGCCCGCCGATGCCGCTCGGCACGGTCGAGGCGCTCAAGGCCGCGGTCTCCGCAAATGTCGGGATGGCGGTGGTCCCGCAGATGGCGGTCGAAAACCACGCGCCCGATCTGATCGTGCGGCCGTTGCGGCCGGCGCTTTCCCGCACCCTCACCCTGATCGAGCGCCACAACAAGCCAAACGAGCCGGCGCTCGACATCGTGCGCAACGCCCTTCTCACGTTGCGCAGCACCGACGCCGACGCGCCCGCGCCCAAGGGAAGGCGCCGCCCTGCGCGCGCGCTGGCGCTGTCATAACTCTCAGCTCAACGAACGAAATTTACTGACCGCGGTCGGGCCGCGCGCTCCACCTCTCCCGCTTGCGGGGAGAGCGCCGTAGGGTGCGCTAAGGGCCGAAGGGCCGTGCCCACCGGAATGTTAGTTCATCGCATGAATGGTGGGCGCGTCCGCTCGCTTCGCTCGCGGCCTTATACCAACCATCCTTCGCACTGACTCTCATGGTCGTCATGGCCGGGCTTGTCCCGGCCATCCACGTCTTTGAATTTGTTCGCGTTTCAAGACGTGGATGCCCGGCACAAGGCCGGGCATGACGGGTGAGAGTCAGTGGCCGTTGGTATTAGTCCACTCGCGCCGCGCCATAATATGTTAGCAAATCGGTAACCATATCTCTTAGCACATCGCTAACCATGACCCTTTACCATGTAAGTCGCTGATCGGTATCGCGTTCGCAAGCGCCACGCCGGTCGGAGGCTGGGGTCACTTTTACCGTTAGTAGCGTGAGGGCGTAGCCATGCGGCTTCTCGACGAGCTCATCATTGTCTGGCCGATAACCATCGCGTTGATCGCCGAAATATTCGTCATCGCGATTTACTGATCGCAGGCTTTGCGCCGGCGTCGGGGCGGCCGTCGGCGATAACCGCGCAGTAGCGCGGTCGCCCGTTGGTATGTCTGGTTCTCGACCTCCGGCGCGGCTTTTGCGGTCGACCGCCCTCGTTCGCGCGCGTAGACTTGAGCATCACCGGCTGCGGCCCGACCCAGGCGCCGGTTGGCTGAGCGACCAGTCGTGCTCCCGCCTGTACGGCAAAAAGAGAGCAGGCCATGTCTCTCCACCAGGTCCATGGGAAAGACGTAGCCTTCGAACGCACGCGCTTGCGGCGCGCGTGGCTGCCTTCGAGGAAGCGCCGCGCCCACCGGGGCTGAACGACGATGCCGCGCTACACCTTTGAACTTCACAGCGACCAATCGCCGGTCCGCGACGACGCCTGGTTCACCGATCGCGAACGCGCGTGCGCGCATGCCCAGCATGTTGCCCGCGAGCTGATGTACGGATGCGAGCTGCGAACGCGCAGTTGGCGCCTCGACGTCTACGAGAACGGCGAGTGCGTGAGCCAACTTCCGTTCGCAAGCGTCGACGAGACGCTCGATCATCTGCAACCGGCGTTGCGCGAGACTGTCGAGAGATCAAACGACAGCCTCCTCGGCCTGCATGAGACCCTGTCCTCGGCACGGGCGACGCTGCGGGAATCGCGCGCCCTCGTGGCACGCTCGCGCGGCAAGCCGTATCTCGTCACCGAGGGGGGCGAACCGACGATCAGAACAAGCCCACCCGATCGCGGCAAACGCCGGCGGGGAACCGGCAAGACGTAGGGTGGGCTAATTTAACCTAACTCGCGGGATGATGTGCTTGCGGGGTGCCCACCACGCCCCCTCCCCGCCCCTCCCCCGCAAGCGGAGGAGGGAGGTGAGAGAGCACAGGGTGTTTGCTTCAACTCTCGGCTAGCGGCCGATCGCGGCTCTTGCATTACAGAACCTGCCCTCGCGAAAGCGGGGGCCAAGCGGCAAGGCCGCGATCGGCCAGTCAAAAAGTTACTGCAGCTCGAGGGCCTGGTAGCGCCCGGCGGCGTCGAGCTGAGTGCCCCACACCTTGTGGGATCCTTGATGCTCGGCGCGCCCGTAGCTGATCAACGTACCGAGCCCCATGTCGAAGTTACGCATGTTCTCGAACGTATCCACCAGCTTCTCGGTGTCGAGCTGCGGGCCGGTGCGCTTGAGTGCCTCTATCAGCACGTTGGCGGCGACGTAGCCTTCCATCGACACGTAATCCGGCGCCACGCCGGGGAAGAAGTTGGCGAGCCCGGTCTTGTAGGCGAGCGCCAGCGAAGAATAGCCGTCGATCGCCGGCACCACCTGGGTGACGATGACGCCGTTGGTATAGCGCGACCCGAGCAGCCTGAGTTCGTCGGCGAGCGCGGTGCTGCCCACGAACGAGACGTTGGTGTAGATCATCGCGGGATAGAGGTCGCGCGTTTTCTCGATGAACTTCGCGGCAGCCCGATAGGCCGCCACCATGACGATCGCCTTGATCGCGGTCTTGTGCGCGCGCAGCCGCGCGATCGCATCGTCCACGTCCACGGTGTTGCGCTTGTAGTCGAGGCGCAGGATCGCGGCATCGGATCCGCCGAGCGCGCGGATCGCCCTGGTCACGCCGGCAAAGCCCGCGTCCCCATAGGCGTCCTGCTGGGCGAACACGGCGATCTGGTCGGTGCGCAGATGCCGCAACTTCACCAGGTAACGCACGACGGCGTCGGTCTCTTCCGCATAGCTCGCGCGATAATTGATGACGTAGCGATCCGGCGGATCGCGCCTGAGCAGACCTGCTCCGGTGAACGCGCCGAAGAACAACATCCGCTTCTCGAGCGCATAGGGCAGCGCAACCGTCGCCGTCGGCGTACCTACGTTGCCGACGATGCCGAACACCTGATACTTGTCGTAAAGCTGTTTCATGGTTTCCGCGGTCCGGTCCGGCTCGTAGCCGTCGTCCGCGGCGATCAGGCTGAGCTGGCGGCCGTTCACCCCGCCGGCATCGTTCACCCGCCTAAACGCGGTCTCGATGCCGAGCTTCATCTGCTGGCCAAGCTCCCGGGCGGGGCCGGTGAATGGCGCCGAGATGCCGAACTTGATTTCGTTCTCGCTCACGCCACGAATGAGCGGCGCGGCTTCCATCGCCTTGCGAACGGGCGTGCTTGCCGGAAGCTCCTGCTCGCTCGGTCGCGCGTCCGGCGCCGCACTTGCGAGCTGGACGGGAGCGGGGGGCGCGGCCTGGACGGCCGCAGGGGCAGGCTGCTCCGGCTCCGGCTCTTTGGCGAGGATCTTCGGTGCGGAGTTCGCGTCGGAAGCGGAACTGCCGGCCTTGCTCCACTCAAACGAGACCCGGCCGCCGACGAACAGGATGACGACCGCCACCACGGCCGCGGCGACGGCGCTTGCACCCAAAAAGGCGAACAGCCCGCGGGTCGGCGCACGCGGAGGCGGCTCGCGCATGAAGGTGGGATCGAGCGAACGGGATATCCGGGGCAGATCGGTCACGCCATCCTCCTCGGGTTCGAAGGTTTCGTCGCTCGCCGCGCCGCGCGCCACCCGCAGGCCGCCCATGTCGCGGCGCGCCGCGGACGGAGCGAGCGGGGGTGCTTCGTCGATCGGTTCGCTGCGCTCGGCGGCTTCGCCGAAGCCGGCCCGCGCTGTATCCGGGCGTCTCTCCCGGAGTGCGGGATCGCGCGCCCATTTCGGGGCAAAGTCCTCGACCCTCTGATTTCGATCCGACGCGTTACTCATGGATCGCCCTCCTGCTGAATTGGCGGTTGTTCCCCCCGGTCATTGCGCTCCCGCAAGCGCCGCACTCATTCGGCTGCCGTGGCATCGCTGGAGGCAATCGCTTGCCTTCACCCTCGCGGCCGCAGCCTTGAGATTCATGTCATTGGCTCGATCCGGAAGCCCATGATTTCTTCGCTGGCGCAGCGCCATGCGAGCGCGCGCTCTCACGCGAAGCGAAGAGCTGTGCGAACGGCGATCGAGATGAAACGGTACGCGCCCAGGCCAGGGCCGCCTCACGCCACCCATGCTTCCCCTTTAAGCCCAGCGGTTACGCCGCACGATACGCAAGCCGCGCAACCGGTCGTCTGCGTCGTCCTCTTCGGACTTGTTTCATTATTATGGAAATGCCGAGTTCTTTTATGCCCAAAAATATGTCTACAGTTTGGCCGGCCGTAGTGCCTCCTCACAATTCCCGGGAGGTACGGCGCGACCGTTGTCTCTTGATGGGACAACCCAATTGTGGCGAGCGAGATCACGTGGCAATTGCGCAGACCGTAGGGCTAAGGCGCGAAGCGCCGTGCCCACCGGAATGTTTGTGAGGTTCATCGTTTGGTGGGCATGCGCGCTGCGCGCGCTGAGCCCACTCTAACTACCGCTCACCGGCGCCCCCACCCGTCGCCGCGCTTGCGCGCGGCGCCACCCTCCCCCTGCGGGGGAGGGATAAACAGCTCACACCCCCGCGGCGAGAGCGTACTGCTCGGCCTTTCTGGTCGGATCGTCGAACACGCTCTTCGGCCACGGCAGCCCGTAATGCTCGCGCAAGGTCGTTCCGGTGTATTCGGTACGGAACAAACCACGGCGCTGCAGCAGCGGGACCACCCCGGCCGCGAACGCGTCGAACTGCGCGGGCAGCACCGGCGGCATCATGTTGAACCCGTCCGCGGCGCCGTCGTTGAACCAGTCTTCGATGAAGTCGGCGACCTGCTCGGGCGTGCCGGCCATGACATAATGTCCGCGCGCGCCGGCGAGATAGCCGAGCAACTGGCGCAAGGTCGGCTTGTCGCGCCGTACCAGATTGATGATCACCTCGGTGCGGCTGCGCGCCGCCTCGACCGTGCTCGGGTCGGGAAAATCCTCCGGCACGAGCGGCCGGTCGAGCGGCAGGTGCGAGAAATCGTGGCCGCCGAACCGGCCCGACAGGCGCTTGCGGCCGACCACCGGATCGGTCAGCTCGTTGACTTCGCGCGCCAAGCGCTGCGCCTCGGCCTCGGTCGAGCCGATCATCGGGCTCAGGCCCGGCAGGATGAGGACCTGCGCGGGATCGCGCCCCTCCTCTGCCGCGAGCTTCTTCAGGTCGGCGTAAAATTCCTGCGCGGTCGACTTCGCCATATGGGCGGTGAACACGGCGTCGGCATGCCGCGCCGCAAACCGGCGGCCGGTGTCGGAGGAACCCGCCTGCACCAGCACCGGCCGGCCCTGCGGCGGGCGCGGCATGTTGAGCGGTCCGAGCACGGCGTAGTGTTCGCCGCGGTGATTGATCGGCCGGATGCGCTCGCCGCGTGCGTAGCGGCCGCTCGCGCGGTCGTCGATCACCGCATCGGCGGCCCAGCTGTCCCACAGCTCCTTGACCACCGTCATGAATTCCTCGCCGCGCGCGTAGCGGTCGGCATGGCTGACCTGCCCGTCGCCGCCGTAATTTTCCGCGGCGGTGGCGAGCCAGGAGGTGACGATGTTCCAGGCCGCGCGCCCGTTGCTGATGTGATCGATCGAGGCGAACTGGCGCGCGAGGTTGAACGGCTCGGTGTAGGTGGTCGAGGCGGTCGCGATCAGTCCCACCCGGTTGGTGGCGACGGCGAGCGCGGCGAGCACGGTGATCGGCTCGAGCCAGGTGCGCGGCGCCTGCGTCACGTCGCCGCCCAGCGCCAGCTGATCGGCAAAGAAGATCGAGTCGAACAGCGCGGCCTCGGCGCGCTGCGCGAGATCGACATAATAACGGATGTCGGTGAGCGCGAGCGGCGAAGCGTCCGGATGGCGCCACGATGCCTCGTGATGGCCACGGCTGTGGATGAACAGGTTGAGATGCAGCTGTCGCTTCATGGCACTCTCCCGGTGCCAGAATACGACCCGGTGAAGCCGCGCGCTACAGCGTATCGATATAGACCGGCTTGTTGTCGCAATGGCGGCAGGAGAAGACATAGGCGGTCGGACCATGGTCGCGGTCGAGCGCTTGCAGGAAGCGCACGGCGGCGCCGCCGGAAATTCCAAGCTCATGCACGATGTGCATCATCAAGACGCCTTCGAGCTCGGGATAGCGCGCCTTGATCTCCGCATAGCCGACCGGCGCATGGAACGCGGCCGCATCACCGCAGCAGCCGAGCCATCT
>Ga0070717_10003741_pt1 | contig 10926 bp, 9 predicted proteins | sample LARL113metaG_FD_71366 | JGI IMG/M metagenome (GOLD analysis project Ga0070717, IMG submission 71366) | Corn, switchgrass and miscanthus rhizosphere microbial communities from Kellogg Biological Station, Michigan, USA - LAR L11-3 metaG | ecosystem: Host-associated > Plants > Roots > Rhizosphere ...
AGCCAGTGCAACTGATGAACTTCCCGCGGTCATAGAGGGCGGCATGTGGAGAAGGAAGGTACAGCGAAAGCACGGAACCACTCACGGGTCGCCTAGGCGGAAACGCACAGCGAGGGCATCAGGTATAAGCCGCAAGGCGGCGAAATCAGGATGTGCCCATGAGTGGGGCGGATGGGGCCGATTAAGTGAAGATGGACCGAGACAGCATAACTCGGACCGGAGCGAGGGCCCCTGGGGTAGAGCGGAAGACCGCTTGCACGGAGGTGCTCCTAAGCACATTGCCCCTGACACCGAGCAGGGAATCGCGATGGTAGCCGAAGAGCACGAAGGGCGAAGGCAAACTGATGTCATTGGGAAGGCCTCGTCTGACAGTCCGGCCTTGAAGCCGTATCGGGGAAAACCCGCCGTACGGAAGCGTGTCCAGGAGAAAAAAAAGCTAGTGTGCTCAGTGGGAGATAAACCCACCAAGGTAATAGTCAGAGGCCTTGTAGCTTGGATAGCAGAGAGGAGAGAAATCGAATGTCTGATGCCTATCGACAAAGCCATCTTTAGGATGGTGAGCAAGTCATCGGGCCGTAACGAAAGTGAACGCAGATTTGGCCTCGAAAAGCGATAGCCCCAGAGAAAGCCGAGCTCGCTTCCGTAGGGTGAAGGCTGCATGGGACGACGCAAACTGACTGACTGGCCGCTGTTACCACGCAAGTCCAATCCAGCAGGATTATATTCGTCCGGCTGGACGAAAGCTCGGGCTGGGCGACATCGGGTGGCATACATTCCGCCACACCTATCGCTCCTGGCTCGACTCGGTTGGCACTTCGATGGGGGTGCAGCAGAAACTCATGCGGCACGCTCAGATTGCAACCACCATGGACGTCTATGGAGACGCCATGATGGAATCGAAGCGGGCAGCCAACAGCAAGGTCGTGCAGATGGTACTTCGACCAGCGCTTCGAGAGGCAAAATGAAAAAGGCCGCCGAAGCAGCCTATTATGCCCCTTTTTGCCCCTGCGGGAAAAAGTAGCTTTGCTTGTAACCCTATGATTGCGTTGGTTGCGGGGGGTGGATTTGAACCACCGACCTTTGGGTTATGAGCCCAACGAGCTACCAGACTGCTCCACCCCGCATTTTGATCATAGCAACCGTGTGAAGGGTCGTCAAACCCTGCAGGGTATCGTCAAACCCTGCGGAAGAGCAATCGTTGCGTGCCTGAGGCTGTGGCGTTGCATGCCGCATTCGCGGTAATGGTTCAAGTGACTCACGCGTGTTGCAACTGCGAGTGGCCGCTATCTCCACAATACGCAGAAAACGTGACACCCAATCGACGACTGCAGCATCCAAGCGGTATGCTCTGCTATTGCCGAACACACGTCGTCCTGAGTTCGTGCGACATCAGCTAAGCTTATTCGCAGAAAACCGGAGGCCACCGTATGACGAAGAAGGAAGTCCGCGCCGCCCGTCAAACCACAATCAACGCCCAGCCTCGCATTCACCAGCGCGTTGGTGAGATTCAAGCGTACGGCACTGTCTCGTACCTCCTGCCGCTCGAGTTGGAAGAGCCGGTGCGGCTGGAAATGACCGAGCAACTGAACCTCTTGCTCGCTGACAGCATGACGTTACGCGACCTCTACAAGAAGTCACATTGGCAAGTCGCCGGGCCTACGTTCTATCAGCTTCATTTATTGTTCGACAAGCATTATGACGAGCAAGTGGAGATCGTCGATGAGATTGCCGAGCGCATTCAGTTGCTCGGCGGAATTTCGCTCGCTATGGCGGCTGACGTCGCTGAGACCACGCGCATCGAACGCCCACCGCGCGGCAGGGAAGAAGTTCCCGTCCAGATTTCGCGTCTGCTGGATGCGCATCAGATTATCATTGGCCACTGCCGGAAACTGGCGCGGCGGGCTTCCGAACTGGGCGACGATGGCACGAATGACTTGGTGATCAGCGATGTTTTGCGTGCCAACGAGCTGCAGGTGTGGTTCCTGAGCGAGCACTTGGTCGATGTTCCCCTGGTGCATGCGGTAGAACCGCGCGCGCGAAAGGTCGGATAGTTCACAAACTCAAAGATGCAAGCTCCCATCGAGCAGATTCTCTCCAGCTATAACGACCGAGCCCCGCTTTCGCAGGCTTCGACCATCCCTTCGCCGTGGTATGTAGACCCACGCATTGCGGAACTGGAGCGGCTCAACGTATTCGGCAGGACCTGGCAACTGGTCGGTCGCACCGATCAGTTGCAGAACCCCGGAGAATTCGTTTCCGCGCGGCTGGCGGGAGAACCTGTGGTTGTCGCGCGCGGAAGCGATGGCACGCTGCGCGCCTTCTACAACGTCTGCCGGCACCATGCCGCGGCGGTGGTGACGCAGCCTTGCGGACAGGCAGCGATGTTGCAGTGTCCATACCACGGCTGGAGATACGGTCTCGATGGATCGCTCAAAGGCATGCCGGAGTTCGACGGAGTGGAAAACTTTGATCGTAGTCAGAATGGTTTGATTCCGATTCGGGTTGAAACCTGGGAGTCATTCGTGTTCCTGAACCTCGACCCGCAGGCGGCGCCGTTGCAGGAATTTCTCGGTGGCCTGGTGAAGCGTGTCGCTCCGCTTGGCATCAGCAAGCTCCACTATTTCGATCGCAGAACCTATGACATTCATTGCAACTGGAAGGTGTACGTCGATAATTATCTTGACGGCGGATACCATGTGCCCCACCTGCACAAGGCGCTTAGCTCCGTGCTCGATTACAAGCAGTACACGATCGAAAACGAAGATCGTTACTGCCTGCAGTCTAGCCCCATGGTTGCTTCCCACGAGGACGCCGCCACCGGTGCGACGCGGAAAGGCGATCGCGCCTGGTATTTCTGGCAATATCCGAACTTGATGATCAACTGCTACGAGGGATACATGGACACGAACTACGTGATCCCCGTGGACGCCGATCACTGTACCGTGATTTTCGATTTCTACTTCAGCGACGTGAGCGAAGCGCGGCGTCAGCACAACAATGAATCGGTAAACGTCGGCAACCGCGTGCAGGACGAGGATCTGGGAATTTGCGAAGACGTGCAACGCGGCCTGAAGTCACGCGCCTACGGCGCTGGCCGCCTCTCAGTGCGACGCGAAGCGGGCGAGCAATTGTTCCACCGGTTGCTGGCCGCCGATCTGAAAAAGTATTCCGCATCCGGCGCGTCGGCGGATTGATTAATCCTGCTGATCCTGTTCCCGTCGCATGGCGCGCAGATCGATTCCTAGTTGCTCCGCCTTCTTATATAAATAACTGCGCTCCAGGCCCAATGTCCTCGCGGCCAGGCTCATGTTCTGATGGCTGCGTTTCAGTTCCGCAAGAATCACTTCGCGCTCGAATGACTGCACCCGGTCGGCAAGTGCGCCGGATCCAAGTGCGCCAGGCGCAATGCTTGTTCCGGAAGAAGTCTTCGGTAAAGCTAATTGCACGGTCGCCAGATCCACCTGACCATCAGTGGCAAGTAGCATGAGACGCTCGACCATGTTACGCAATTCGCGAACATTGCCCGGCCACGGATGAGACTGCAATGCTTCCATCGCGTCCCTGGTGAATGGCACGGCCTTCCAGCCATTCTGCGTGCAAACTTGCGCGACGAAGTGTTCGACCAGTGCGGGAATGTCGTCGCGCCGCTCGCGCAACGGAGGAAGCAGCAACGGAAACACGTGAATGCGGTGGAAAAGATCCTGTCGGAATTTTTCCTCCCGTACGCGCGCTTCCAGGTCGCGATGTGTGGCAACCAGTACGCGTACGTTTACGCTTACCGGTTTGTCGCCTCCAATGCGTTCGACTTCGCCTTCTTCAAGCACGCGCAGCAGCTTGGCCTGCATGTTCAAGGGCATGTCGCCGATTTCGTCGAGAAAAATTGTACCCTGGTCGGCCTGCTCAAACTTGCCGATGTGGCGTCCGGACGCGCCCGTGAACGAACCTTTCTCATGTCCGAAGAGTTCCGACTCGATTAACTCTGCCGGCACGGCCGCGCAATTTAAGATCACGAAAGGTCCAGCCGCCCGCGGGCTCTGCTCGTGAATGGTTCGCGCGACGAGTTCCTTGCCCGTGCCGGTCTCGCCAAGAATGCACACGCGGGACTCGCTGGCGGCGACACGCTCTAGCTGCGCCATCACCCGCCGCATGGCGTCTCCTTTCCACACAATTTCGTGTTTGCCGAGGCGCTGGCGCAGCTGCCGATTCTCGCTCTCCAGGCGTTGCAGTTTGAGCGCGTTCTCCACGGTGAGCATGAGCTTGTCGCTGGAGATCGGTTTCTCCAGGAAGTCGAGCGCACCCAGCCGCGTCGCACGCACTGCCATCTCGATGTGCGCCTGACCCGACATCATCACGACTGGTGCGGCCACTCCCTGCCGTTTCAAATCTTCGAGCAGCGAGAGGCCGTCTCTGCCGGGCATGACTACGTCAGAGAGGACGAGATCAAAGTGCTGGGACTTGGCCAGTTCCAGAGCCTTCGCCGCGTTGTCGCACACCGTGGCCTCATGTCCCGCTAAGCGGAAGGCGCGTGACAGGGAAGCCAGCGTGTTGGTTTCATCATCGACGATTAGAAGATGCGCTTTGACTGGCAACCGTCCTCCTAAACCAATTCCACGTCGATCAAGCGTTGTCGCCTACATTTTGCGCAACACGGACTTTCTGCAGTGCCTCTAGATTGTCCGTCAGTTCGATCACGAAAGTTGTTCCTCGCCCCGGTTCACTCTGCACGCTGATTCTGCCGCCGTGGTCGCTCACCACCGACTGCACGATCGCCAGTCCCAGCCCGGTTCCGTGTTGCTTGCTGGTGTAATAAGGGGTGAAGATGCGCTCGCACTCTTCGCGCGTCAACCCCGTGCCGGTGTCGGCCACCTCGATGATTGCCTTTCCGTCGTCGCGTCGGCTGCGGAGAGTGAGCGTCCCGCCATTCGGCATCGCGTCCATCGCATTGAGTACCAGGTTCGACAGCGCGCGATGAAGTAAGTCCGGATCGGCGGCGATTGTCCTCAGGCTCTCATCCAACTCCAGCTTGCACGCGATTGGCGCGCGCCCCGGCCCCTGCAGTTGCGCCTGGAAAAGCTTTACGACCCCGTGCACAATCTCATGCACCTGCACCGGTTGCAACTGCGGAGGGGGCATCTTGGAAAACTCGCTGAAGCGGCCAATGATTGTTTTGAGGTTCGAAATTTCCGCCAGTAGAGTCGTGGAACTTTCGCGGAATACCTCGTCAAACTGTTCGGGACTCTGCGCGCGGGCTCGCATCAGGTTCTCAACCGTGATTTGAAGAGGGAAGAGCGGATTCTTCAACTCATGCGCCAATCGGCGTGCCAGTTCGCGCCAGGCGGCGACTCGCTCCGTCTGCACCAGCCGTTCTCTTTGCGCCGCCAACTCGGCCGTCATCCGGTTGAAGGACTCAGCGAGCTGCGCAACTTCATCACTGCCGTGCACCTCGACTCGCGTATCCCACTGCCCGGCGGTAACGTCCTGCGCCGCCCGCGCCAGTTGCTCCACGGGACGCGTTACCTTGGCAGCTGCCCAGCTGCTCAGCAAGATCGCAAGAAAGATCCCGCCACCTCCAACCAGCAACGATGAGGCGCGGATGCGGCGTTTCAGCTCAATATAGGATCGCCGCGAGTTTCCGACTAGCAGTATCGCCAGCAATGGGCCGTCTTTGCTTGACCGATCCTTGCCCGCCCCGCGCAACGGAATCGCGTGAAACACCTCTTCATCTGCCGGATCGGACGACCATGCCACGGTTCCGATGATTTCCTGATTCGCTTGCCGCACGGCCTCAACCAGTGGCGCAAACTTTTCGGCTGGCCGGGCGGCGCCGGAACCCGCGCCAGCGGCAGACGGATCCAAAAGCGAGTCAACGGAAAAATGATCGCTTCGATTTTGATAGAGCACGACGCGCATGTGCGCGGGCAAATCCAGCGCGGAAAGAAAATTCTTGTCGAGCTTGCGGCCTCCGATCACGTAAACAGGTTGTTCTCCCACTCCGGTGGCCTGCGCGGCAAAAAGTCCTAATGCGGCCGAGTCCTGCAATTCCTCGCGTTTCAGAAATGCACTCTGCCCCTTCCCCGTCGACAAACTTTCAAACGCAGGCTCAGGATAGCCAAACTTTGCCGGCCACTGCGCCGAAGAAATAATCGTTCCGTGCTCGTCAAGGAATTCGAGAAAGTCGAGTTGATGACTCTCAGCCATCGATTTTGCGAGTTCAAAATACTCGGCGGAGTTTGCAGATGTTCCGTTCAGTGCAGTCGCCATTCGGCTGACAGGATCAGAGGCAGCGATGGCTTCGACCTGCCGGGCCACATCGTCACCGCGTCGATTGAACTCGCGGTGGAACTGCTGGACCAGCGCCGCAGTGCGCTGATCTTCGCTATTCTCGAACGCATTTCGCGTCAACGCAACAACCAGCCAGGCAACGGCCCCCACCGACAGGAAGACTGTCAGCGCGAAAACCGCCAGTAGTTTGCGCCGGAAGGTCATCGTTTGCGGGTCATTTTCTGCTTGTCACTTTTTGTCGATCATTGTCTCGCATTCCCCAGCCATGCGCCGGCTAGAGTCCAGCTTCCGTCGGGCCGCAGCGACCAATCCTCCACACTCGATGTGGAGGCGTATGAGACTGGAAGATGAAAAAGAGGAATCAGGCGCTGCGTCGCCAGCAGAGCTACCTCCGATGCATAGAGATCCTCCACTCCACCTTGTTTCTTCCCCAGTGGCAATCCGGCGGAGTTCGCTACATCCGCCAGCGCGACCCACGGATCAGTCGACTGCAACGGAATTCGCAACAACCGCACGTCCGCGCTGGCTGCTGGTGTAGGTTGTAGCAGCAATCCCGCATCTCTGGCATTCAGCGCTATACGCTCGGCAAAAAAACGGGCTAGTGGATCGGTCCCATCGTATCCAAGAGTCCAGGTCGGGATAGTTCGGACTTGCGCGCGCGTCTGCCGCGCCCGCGGTAAGTCGGCATCGGTGGGAAACACGAATGCGTATCCGCTCATCCAGTTCGGCAGAACACTTGCGGCGGGCTGCCCCGCGCCTTGCAGCAGAACGCTCCGAATCGATCCGCGTTCCACACTCCAGGCTAACGCCTCGCGCAGAAGTTTCTCGTCCGGGGATGCGGCATCCCGAGTGAAGACCAAGGCTAACAATTCAACCGGAGATGAAGTCGCTAGTCGGCGTCCTGCCTGCGACACGCGGTGAGTCTGCTCCGGCGCCACTTCTACCAAGTCCACTTTTCCTAGTTCCGATGCAGTCATCTGGTCGCGAAAACTTCTTCCCATCTCAATCTCAATGGCGTCGAGGAAGGGACGCCCGCGCCAACAGTTCTCCTCGGCCGCCAGCGCCAACTTCTTTCCTGGCTGCCAATCCACAACATGGAAAGGACCGGTGCCGCTGGGCTTGTTGTCGGCAGTCCTCTTCGCGATTGCGTTCCGCGGCAATGCAAGATCCGCCAACAAATCGGGATTGGAGCTGTCCCAATCAATGATGACCGAGTCTGCGTCCGCCATCACATTCCACGATGGATTTGCGGTGCGCAAGGAAGCGGCAACACTCTCAGCCGTGAGCGGTGTTCCGTCGTGAAACTTCACTTGACGGCGGACGCGAAACTGCCAGCGCTGCCTGCTCGCCAACGCTTGCCACGCCGTCGCCAGCGAAGGCTGAATCCGTCCGCTCTCGTCCGTAGTCACCAACGTGTCAAACATCAGCATGGTCAGATTGCGTCGCGCGAACGAATCCGGCTGCGCGCCATCTGCCGGATCGAGCGAGGTCGGCGCCGCCCGCATGGCCACGTGCAGCACGCCTCCGTATTGCGGCCGCGTCTCGGCTCGCGCCGCCAGCGCCGCAACCACCATGCTACTGACTACAAACCACCGCCAGACGAAAAGCCTCATAGTTTGCTGTGTCTTGATTCTTCACCACTGTAATCGCAATGTCGCCCTTCGCTTCCGTCCACAATGCAGTAATCGAGCCGGGAAAATCGACGGCCGCGCTCACCGCCACCGGATCGCGATCTGGAAACTCATACGCGCGTACTGAATCTGCGTTTCCTCCCTCGGGGCTTGTCGCCAACACCTGCCAGCCGGCGCCGCATGAAGTCTTCACACTGGTTAAATCGCTGCCCCAGTCGAATCTAGTGGACTGGTCGTTAATGCCGTCGATCAGGTGCACATGACCATCCGTCGCAGCGAGGAGCCACAGAAGATATTTATCGCGCGGCACAAATGCAGCCGAATAAAACTTGGACACAGTCGTGAACTTGCCGATGCCGGAAGTTAAAGCGCCGGTGAAGAAGTTGCGCGTCGGAGCATAGAAAGCGCCAAGCGGCGGAAGGGCAAATCCGGACCCGGCGCCTGGAAACGCGGAAAAAGTTCCACCGCTCAATGCTCCGGGCACGAGCGGCCAAGGATCGTCGCTGTCGCGACAATTCAGTGTCAGCGGCGCCGCCGCACCACTGCGGCAGATCACGCCCGGCAAATAAACATCAAGCAAATGATCTTTGGCGGGGATCAGTCTCCCCCGCAGATCCCGCGGCCAGGGTCGGGCATGGACCGTGCTCAGCGCCTGCTCCTGCTGCCATTTTCCGGCCTGCCACCGGTAGAGCGCCACCTTTTCCGCGTCTAACACGGCGATGTGCGTGGGCGTCGCATTTTCCTCCAGTACGGCAACGTCGAGGATCGGGTCAGCCTGGGTCCACAAGGAAATCTTGCGCAGGCTGAGTGGAACCGATTCATGCACCGCTGTCAGGCCCGCGGGGCGCGGCGCAGACACCATCACCACCGAAGTCTCGCTCGCGGCCTGACGAATCTGAGCTACCCAGACATAGGCCGCTGAATTTTCCGACAAGAAAATCGCGACCGTGGCTGCGGCCTGTTCCGCACTTACGAAACGTAGGCCGGTCTGTTCGAGCGCGCTGCGCAGGCCGTTTTGAACAATCTCGTAATCGCGCTTGCTAAGAGAGGAATGGTTTTCCAACGTGAGCGCGACGGCGCCCGGCCCGGTGACCGAAACGATCTTTCGCGCGAGTTGCTGCTCAGGTTCGTTCCAATCCACCGCCTCGGCGGCGATGGTCAATCCGAGCAATACAAAAGACAGTCGAGCCACAACACGGAGGATCTGCGCAAGAGGTAGGGAGTGGCACACCGAGTTCGCACGAACGTTTGGGATGCCCGAATTATAAACCGCTCCGGCCATGACTCAGGGCCTCTCCCCTGTACTGTTTGGACACCACTGACCGTGAGGGTGCCCCACCCTTGTCGCGATTTTTGCGACAGGGTGGGGGGTTGACTTCCTGATGTTTTGCCATCTATCTCGGCTGCTCCTCCGGCCGTTCCGCCTGACCTGCCTGGTTCGCCACGCTCATACTCCGCAACACGTCGTTCGCAAAGAAAAATTTCCCGTCCGCCGGAACCATCATGATCTGCAATTTGTCCGACAGCCGCTCGGCCACGATCTTGTTGATCAGGAGCGGATTCTGTTTCAGAATCGCCGCCTCGCTAGAGAGTCGCTCCGCATCGGCCGCGGCGGTCACTCGAATGCGATCCGCTTCCGCTGCCGCCAGCAACTTCCGCCGTTCGTTTTCGGCTTTGCTGTCGATCACCTTGGCCTGGGCCGCTGCTTCCGCGTTTTGTATGGTCGCTTCCTTGCGTGCTTCGGCTTCCAGCTTGCTCTGCTGAATCTGTTTCTCCTTCAACGGCAGGGTGTACTGCATCGCATCGGCTTCGCCCTTTGCCTGCAGGACGTGGACTTGCGCCTCGCCCTCGGCCTGCTTGATCTGCTGCACCTTCGACGCCTCGGCTTCGAGTTCCGAGATGCGCACCTGCTTTTGCTTCAGCTCGGTCTCGACTCCCATGCGGTCGTTTTCCTGCTCTTTCAGCAGCAGAGTCTCCAGCCCCTTGGCATATTCTTCCGGCAAATGGATGTCACGCAGCATCACTTCTTTCACCACGATTCCATCCGCCGCTAACTTCTGCGTGATCATGCCTGCTGCCTTCTGACGTATCTCTTCGCGCTTGGCCGAAAAAACATCGCGCACCGTGTAGTTCGGAACCAGTTCCCGCCACACGCTGGCTACGATCGGCGGAACAATCTCTCTCTCCACTGGACGCGGCAAGTTGCTTTGAATGTAGTCGAGCCGTTTAGGGTCGAGACGATAACGCACCGTGATCGCCAGGCCGAGCGTGAGTCCCTCTTTCGCCTGCACGTCGAGCAGTTGCGACTTGTTTGAAACGTTAGCCGCCGCTGCTTTTCCATCTTCCGATTCTCCGGTGGTGAAGACTTGATCGCGCGTATCGAACACTGCCACGTCCTCGACCAGCGGAACCACAAAATGCGCGCCGGGATACAACGTGCCCGGCACGGTCCCACTCATCTGGCTGACACGAATTCCCGCCATGCCGCTCGGCACTACGACAATGCTGAACGCCAGAAGAATCGGACCCCAAGCCAGCAGCGCCAGTGCCAGCGAAGTCTGCCAGCGCCATTGCGGGAGGGGTGGCACGGTGCTCGCGCCCGGTGTAGCCAGCGCGCGCCGGTACAGCAATTCGCGATACAGGTCATAGCCCAGAATGCTTACAGCCACGAGAATCATCCCGAGGCCACCGGCAATCAGCAAATACTTCAACGCCAGCATTGTCGTTCTCCTTTGCGTCTTAGCGCGTCTGCTCTGTTTTCACCGCGACCGTCTGCCGAGCCAGTTTGCCTGGAGCAAAGAACAGACGGAACACTTGTCCAAAAATCAGCTCTTCCGCCAGCAACCCCACTGCGAGCGAGAAAACCATTCCACCCACGACTGCCAAGAATGTGATCGCCATTTGCATGATGTCCTCCTGAGATTTCTACTTTCACTCGACCCAGCTCAAAACTTCGGACGACTCTTCCTGTTGCCCGCCGTCCTGCGCAGGAACCTCCGCTTCGGCCACGGTC
>Ga0070717_10003743_pt1 | contig 10923 bp, 6 predicted proteins | sample LARL113metaG_FD_71366 | JGI IMG/M metagenome (GOLD analysis project Ga0070717, IMG submission 71366) | Corn, switchgrass and miscanthus rhizosphere microbial communities from Kellogg Biological Station, Michigan, USA - LAR L11-3 metaG | ecosystem: Host-associated > Plants > Roots > Rhizosphere ...
GCGAGAAGAAATCGAGTCTTGGATCGGGGATTCATCGGCCGCAAATACGCTGTCAAAACAGCATCGAGCGATCTGACGAATTCCAATCCGACTGATCTCGCAGTGAGAAAGCGAAGAATTGGCGACATCAATTTGCTATGATCACGCCACGGCCCGTCAACGATCCGATTAAGAAAGTAGAAAATTGGCTGAATGGCTTCGACTTTGAAATCATGTTTGTCGAGAACATCCAGATACTTCTGCATCTTGCGGTGCTTAATATGGATCTTTGAAGGCTGATCGACAGGCTGTTCATAGAAATAATCAGCGATCAGAAGCAGGCCAGGTACAGCCGTATTCGTGCAGAGTTGATTAAGACTATATTCCCAAATTTTGTCGTCCGTGACGTGGTACAACACGTCAATGGCAAGAGTTAAATCGTACGGACCTCGACTCTGTATGCGCGACCACGCCTCTTCAGGTGGTGTCATTGTGACGAATTCATAATCGGAGTACAGCTCCGAAAGGCGCTGCACGGCGGTCTTAGAAAGATCGGAGCCAACGAAGAGCTTCGGTTCAAGACGCCGAAAGAACTCGACCCAGTAACCACCGCCACTGCCAAGTTCAAAAATTTTTGGATTTGGCGGCAGCTTGCATTTTCGGAGTACTCGACCGGCATTGAGCCGGCGCAAACGATAAAGGGCCGCTGCTTCCAAATTGGATTGTCCGCCGCCAACGTGACGCACTCCGACTCCTCGATCGATCTCAGATGAGGCGACGGTCGAATGAGACGTCTCCCAAAAATCATTCGGCTTGTAGCTTTCCATAGAAATAGCTCCCGATCAGCAAAGGTCGTGTAAGATTCGATCGATCCGAAACGAAAGCAGGTGTTCGGAGAATACCATTTTCTGGGCGCGTCGCGCCATGGACGCGTTCATGTCCGTGTCGCTGAGTAGGCGCTGCACGGCTGTCTGCATTTCCTTTACATCCTCAAAGCAAAGGAGGTGTTTTCCTTCCACGAAAAGCTCGCGACTCTGCTCGACTGTGCGGCGAACCAGCATTGTACCGCCGCCAATTCCGGTAATTTCCATCGTTCGGTTGTTATGCGCCGAACCGTTGTGAAGTCGTAAATGGTTAAAGACGACTTTTGCTGATTTGAACGCTTTCACCAGTTCATGCTGATAGAGGCCCTTGCCGCGAATATGTTTTCGCAAACAGGAATCTTTTGGAACTTTGTCTATCCAATATGGGCCCCAAATAGCGAGATCGAAGTCGGCAAGAGGCTCCAGAGCGCGCTCGCGCTCTTCATCCCATGTGCCAACAAAACAAACATCGCAGTTGTACCGCAGACGCTCAGAAGCCGATACCTCGATAGCTGGATGAAGAACCGGATCAAATCCAAAAGGCAAATACTCAACCCTTCCGCATCCGGCTGCTCTAAGCGCATCCATAAGAAATTTGCCCCAAATGTAAAAGAGATCGCAATGTTTCAGGTCTCGAAGGATATTCATCGAAGTCTGATCGGCCTTGAAAGGATTATCGGGGTACCAAACGACCAGCCTCGCGCGGGTTTCTTCGAGAGAGCGCTTTACAGCGTAAAAATGGATGTTTTCAGCCTTGGGCATGAATAGGACGTCCGGCGCGTAGGCACGGCACGCGTTATAGAATCGCAGGCTGGCAATAGAATCGTAAATGAGTCTTTCGGCACGACTCAGCTGCCACCAGTCTCTCTTTCCAAATAATGGGAAAGGAGATTTGTCATCCCAGAGGGCGACCTCGCAACCCTTTTCTCGGAGCAGCCGTGCATAACTGCTTTCGCTCGAATGCGGCTGTGATGACCCGACAATAAAGAATTTCATCAACCGTGCGGGAAAGATCTGAGAGAAACCTTCGCCGTTTTCCGGCGATCATGCATCGGACGGGGCGGCGACACGCCGACGGAAAAAAGAACGAGTAAAAAAGAGGAGAACTACACCTTGGAGAACAAGCATGCCTTGAAGAAGCCACGCAACGGAAATTACCGAGAAATCTTCGCGCACTGTAAGGAGAACAATTATGAAGGCAAACAGGACAATACCGCGAATAATGGCGAGCTCACGATAGCGCATCTGCGCTAACATGGCTGTGACGGGAAGGTACGCAATTCCGTAGGCGAGACTGAGACCCGCAAAAGAACGAAATATCGGAACCGTCCCTTCCCACTGCGGACCGAAGACCGATAAAACAATGTAGCGAGAAAAAGGAAAGAACATCAACCAATTCAAGATACCGCCGATAATAAGTATGGCTGCCGTCCGGCGAAAAAGACGCAAACGAGCTTCCGGCGTTTCACATCGCGCGAGTCCAGAAACGGTTGGATTAGTGGCAAAAGAGCTCAGACCCAAAAAAGCTAGCGGAGCGTACCCAAAAGCGCGGTTGTAATGACCCAGCGCGACATCTCCGCGGAATGTCCCGACGAACCATTTGTCGAAACGAGCGAGTCCCACTTCGGACATTGCATTCAACCAAAGCCAGAAGCCGCGATGAAAGAATTCCCTGGGAATGGCCCAGCGCGGTCGGACGAGAACGCTACGGCGGGCGCAGTATCGGTAGATTATAAAGTCTGTGATGACTACACCGACGCCGGGCATGGTCAAAAGATAAGGTCCCCAGTGTAGAAATGAGAGGGGGATAACGACCGCGATGCAAAATATTGCGTTCGCCACAACCGAAAAGACATTTGGCTCGAATTTCCCAGCGCCCTCCAGGAGCGCCTTTTGCACATTGTTCAGTTCGCGGAAAGACTCAGTGAACCCGATCAAAAGGCAAAGCCATGCGGTTGTCCGCCGTCCTGTTCCGAAGAACCAAATCATGACTAACCCGATGATCGCAAACCGAACTCCGACAATGCACCAACCAAAGCCAGCGGCGAGACGATGTAGACCTGGAGTTCTACCTGAATCGGCCACGAGTGTAGGGGCGAGGCTCCACATTGCCGGTAGGAGTGCGAGAAAGACAGTGGCGAGTGCAAATCCGTAAGCGCCAAAATCAGCGGGCGTCAATATCCTCGCTAACACAATACCGAAAATGAGACCAAAGCCTTGTTGCGTGTAGTTAGCCAGAGATTGCCAGACATGGCTTCGCAAGGTGTGGCGGGACTGAAGCGTCGTAAGCAATCTTTCAAGAAACCCAAATCCGCGCGACCGTACTTCATTAAACATCGCTCTGAGCTGCGGATTGCACTCAATGATCCGCACTTATTTCTTAAGTAAGCTCGTTTCCGCGGGCATTCTGGGAACATCTCCGCTTTTCAGTGGCGATGCAGCACCAGACACCGACGCTGCTTCCGGAGTCTGCGACTGATGCTTCAAACCGGCCGCTATACTTAAGATAACACCGTACATCCACCAACGTGTGAATGGATCGGTAGCACTATGACCGCTTGTCCATGAGCGTAAGATATCTTCGATAAAGTATAATAGAATCATCATTGCAAGCGTTCGATAGACGCTTCCGTGCAGCGTCTTTCGATAAACCTGATGCCCGATCGTGACACTCTGAATCCAAAACATCGCCCAGAAGAGAACTGCTGGAAGGCCGAGGTCTGACCAAATCCCAAGCCAAGTGTTGTGCCAGGATGAGCCCAGGGCAAGCGAAAGCACCGTAAACATATTCAAATCCCGTCGACTTGCTATGCCCCAAATTTCGTGGACATTGAGCGCGTAACCCTGACCGACCAATGGATGTTGCTTGATGTTTTTCCACGCCAGGTCTCGCAATTCTTTCCGAAACGGATCGATGCCGCTTTGGAATTGCGATTGCACTTGCCAGGCCCATTTTCCGGGCAAATAAGAGAGCGACCGCTGCGCTTGGAGCGGTAATCTGAACAAGGTCCCTTGCCCAAATGTAAGGACCGCGATGAGGATCGCGGCCAAAATGCCGCCGCAGAAAACGTAAGAGTACTCTTTCCGGAGTATTGCTGCGATCAAAGGAGTCATAAGCACTGTAGCAAAACCGGCCCTTTTGCCGCTAATTGCGCCGAGGACAATGCAGAGAATAAACAAGAACGGCGCCCATGGCTTGGCAAAGCTAAAAATTTCTTTTGTTTTATATCGTGAAACCAGCCAGAGCATGAAAAGCACAGCCGGCCCCGACATCGTTTGGTGCCAGGTATAATACTCTTCCACATTAGCGTTTGGGTCCGGGTTAACCGGCGGCGGAGAAAATCTGTATTGAATAATGTTAATGATCATACTGGTGATTGACCCGATCAGTAAAAGACGAATGATCCATTTCGCGTCGCGGTCAGTAACCTTCTGATTGGCAACAATCAGGAACGAAGCGAAGGCGAGCGCGATCTTAAAGTAGAACCTGGCTCCGCCGGAGGAAGAACCCATTACCAAGAGACCAACCGGGTGCAGCTTAAATATAATTCCAGCCCAAACGGTGTAGAGAATAACGCCGGCATGTGCCGGTCGAAACAGAAACAGATTCCCCTTATGGAGCGCATACCGGCACGCGAAAACACTTGTGCACAGTAGAATCGCAATTTCCGGCAATTCGAACGCCCGACCGCCGAAAGGAATTGCGGGAAGATTAAAGGAAAAGGCGATCGGGATTAACAGCCAATATTTTGATCCCAGTGCCAGAACTCCCGCGAGTGCGGTAAGAGCAAAAAGCAGGAGATAAACCTGGACGAACTCACCCTGCCCAATTGCTGCGCCGACAAGCAACGTTCCGGCGAGCGCACCGAGCGTCGTGAAAATCAGTGACAGGCGTGGAATGATCGATTGGAGCCCTGAATTCGAAGGGTGCATCGTGCGGTAGTTGATGGGATCAGCTGATTTTGTTCCGTTGAAGCAATAATCAGAGAAAAGGCGAAATCGTCCTGTCAGCGTTTATTGCCCACGACAAAAAGAAAAAACTGCCTTTGATATGCGGCCAAGTGGTTAACGCGACGCCGCTTTCGTCGGTTTTTGTCGAATTTTCTGAGAACTTCGGAAAAAGGCGGCATTACCCTTCTTTTGTCGGGGCACGCATAGATCGTGCTTTATGGTAATTATGGTGTTTCCCCCGTTTTCACGCAAACGCACTTTTGCCCTCTGGTTAGCCCCGGGCTTCTTCGGTCTAATTTCGGCCTGCTTATGCCAAACCGTGCCCGCTGCCACCCTCGTTACGGCAGCTGCCGCTCCGACCCAAGTCACTCCGGGCGGGGTGGCAATCTACACGGTGACGACTTCGCGCGTGAACCCGAATCGCCCGACACAAGTGAATTATACAATGGGAGGAACTGCGAGGTGGGGGACGGACTATACGTTAAGCGGTACCTCTGGTCAGGTCGTGATCGCCGCTGGGGCGAGGTCTGGGGTCGTGACCCTTAGCGCACTGTCGAATAACTCTTCAACCGGAAATCACGTTGCTACGATGACGGTGCAATCAGGAACCCGTTACACCGTCTCGTCGTCGAACCAGGCATCGGTCACTATCGTAAATCCCACACCGTCCTCAACGCCCACACCCACGCCGGTCCCTACACCGACCGCGACGCCGAGCCCGACACCGCAGGCAACTGCTACCCCAACGCCTACGCCGACACCGACCGCAACGCGAGTGCCAACCGCGACTTCGACGCCCGCTACAACTGCAACGCCGACACCGAGTCCGACATCAACACCTAGTGCTTCTCCGACCCCAACACCGACGCGAACTCCTTCTGCGACGCCGACGCCGACCCCGACTCCCAGCGCTTCGCCATCGCCTAGTCCGAGGCCAACACCGGCACTAAACGTTTGGATTTCGGTGCGAACAGACGGTTTACCCGGGTCGGGCACGCAGCTCGATCCCTACGATGGGAGCACGATGGCGAAGTTTGATGCTTTGATGAAGAGTTTCCAATACACGCCCAACTTGGGAATTCATCTTGGAGCCGGGTTATTCCGTGCCGCCGCCACACACTCTTGGTATGTCAAGTCGGGATGGGTGGTTGAAGGCGCTGGAATGTATGCGACCACGGTGCAGTTAGGAGGAAATGTCTCGACAATATCTGGCGCAAGTTGCATTCATTCCGACTCGACTGCTGCCACGGACAATGTCACGGTCAGCGACTTGACGCTGGATTGTAACTGGCCCGAACTTTCAGCGACTGCCCCGATGGGCGCTGGTGGCGAGAAAAATTTTGTTGCCAATGCTATCAACATTGGGGGGAGCAACAATCTGATCCAACGAGTGCGCTCCATTAACAGTTACGGATCGTCGGCGAACAGTAGGGAGCAGTTTGCCATAGCAGTAGTCAGTCCCGGATCAGCAAATGGAACCAACAACGTTATCGATTCGTGCCGTGCTGAACAGCCGCAGGGAAATTATGGCAGTCCATTCGCATTGGTGGGCAGGATTCCTTACCTGATCGTTAATTCCAAAGTTGTCTCATCTACGGTCGTTGGAGTGAACACTGGAGTTTTCGCCGGATTCACAAGTGGCGGAGTGAATTTGGCCTACGTCAAGGATTGCCAGATCGACGGCAATACCTTTATTGATTGTCAGGGCGCGTCGTATCAGGACACCGGCTCATGCGATGGGCTCCAGATCACAAACAACACGGTTATCCGAGGCTGGCAAGGGGTCGGTTTGGCTAACCAGATTTTGCCGAAGCAAAACATCACAATAAGCGGGAATAACTTCTCGATCCAAAACCGCGTCCCGGGCGGAGGAAGCTTTGGAATCGTAACGCGCTATGCAGCAATCACGAATCTCACGATCAATAACAACACCATCACGTTCGATACGTCCGGCCATGGTATGTTGCAATTCTATGGCGTGTTAGCGTCATTGTTCAACAGTGCGACGATCTCTAACAATACAATCGGACTGGCGCCTCTTGGCGTCTATAACGCGGCTTCGGGATCTCCTCTGACGATGTTTAATAATCGGTGGTCGAATGGGACACTGATCCCAGCGTTAAACAATCAGTGACCGTAGTTACAAACGGTAGAAGTTGAATTATTGAGATTAGTGAAAAGCTGAAAAGCAGACACGCTGAAACTCTGAGGGGCCTTCGCCGAGCTTGCGGCGTTGCCGGGAAAGCACAAGGTTGAGGACCGGAAAGTTGAGGCGTTGGGAAAGAGCCCGATATCTCCTCTTTCGCAAAATCTGACGACTTATAATCTCGCGGTGAAATTTGATGTGATCTTCAACTCGGTCCAAAAATGTGTGCTGCTGAGTTGGTGATCGCTCGGGTTTTTGCGCGTTGGCTGCGCAACTCCTCTTGTCCCACTCGCGACAATTTTCAAAGTGACCTGAACCTGGTCGAGCAATTTCTACAGTTGCGCCGAGACGAACTGTTGCCAACGGGGTAAAATCAAAACCAACGCCTCAGCCCATACAATCGCTAGCGAACTAGGTTCGCCGTGGTAAAACCCCTACACGGTGAGAAACCAAAAGCTTGTAATGGTCACATCAGCTGCAGCGCTCGCTGTGACTGGGTTGTTTATGCCAATCTTCACTCCCGGACGGCAAATGCCGGCGCCACACGAAGTATGGATAGCTATTCGAACCGACGGCCGGGCCGGAAGGGGCACCATCGCCGATCCGTACGACGGCAGCACGCCGGCCAAGTTCGATCGTCTGATGGTTTCCTTTGGACCAAACATCCAAATCCATCTTGGGGCGGGAGTATTTCAAACTGCCTGGAATCATTCATGGGTAGTAAAGGATGGATGGACGGTCCGTGGAATCGGAATGTATTCTACGACTATTCAGATTGTCGGCAGTTTAACCGGCCATCCTGGAACTGGAGCATCGGCTTTTGTCACTGGGTATAACAGCGGTGCTGATGGCGCTGTTCTTCAAGATTTCACCATTGACTGCAACTGGTCTGGTTTAGCTAATTCAGCAGATACGGGGGCGACCGTTAGGACGTTTACGAACACCTCCACGGTTACACATAGCCCCACGATTCTATCTACCAACGGTGCATTTACGCAGCTGGATGTGGGGCGAGTAATTAGTGGCAGAGGCATTCCGGCAAACTCGTGGATTGGCTTGGTGACTTCTTCGGACTCAATGGGGATTTCTTCATCTGCTGTCTCCAACGTTCCAATTGATGCCAATATTCTGAAGGATACAACGATGACTATTGCCGAGAAAAACTGCAAAGTTATGGGCGCGTATATTTACGGAGCGAGCAACTGCAAGTATAACCACATCCGCCTTATTCACGGATACGGGACGGGGGCAAACAGCCGAGAGGCTTTCATGTTGGGATTCGCCGCTTCGTACGCGACTGGCGGTCCGTACAATCATGACGCCGTTAACAATGTTATGTCGTATTGTCTCGCTGAGAAATGCTACGGTAATTACGGGAATCCGTTCGCACTCCACGGCTCGGCCAGCGATTACATTCATAATCCCAACTCACACAATATTATCAGAAATTCCAAAGTTGAATTTTGCACTGCTTACGGAGAACAAGGGCCGTTTGGATTTCAATCGTGGAATGGTTCTGGTCGGGTACCGCTCCCCGGTTCGGTTAGTCCGTTTACGCCTGGTGGCGTGAATTTGGCCGATACTAAAGACATCACCATTCGAGGAAACTGCTTCGTTGACTGTCAGACAATTGCTTACCAAGACACCGGAGGTTTTAATGGAGTAGAAGTTTCGGACAACACCTTGGTCAGAGGTTGGACCGGAGTTAATTTCGTGGTCAATCCAACTGGATTCCCGGACAAGGAATTCCATCATGTAAAGATTGCCCGCAATCGGATCGGTATTCAGCGTCGTACACTAGGTGGAGCAAATTATGCAATCATAATTCGGAACGATTGCGAACCCGTTATTGATGGTAACACCATCACCTATGACATCACTGGCCCGGGCAACGATGTTTTTTGGCCCTTTCAGGTTTTGGGAACCAAGGGAACAATCGTGAACAACATCATTGGTTACACAGAATATGTCCAAATTGGTGATGCAGGCGTTAAGAACGGCACGCCTGATTCGCGATACCACTTGTCCAATAACCGAACCCCGACCGGTCGCACGATTGTTGGCATGGCCGATACCGGCGGTAATTGAGGGGTAGTAATACCTTGGGGGTGAGAACAATAAGTCGAGTAGCTTACCGCCCCCTCGCAAGCCCAAATGAGTCATTTGCCATAGGTTTGTCTGCAGATTATCGCGTTCACTGAGCGCTGATTCACTAATCACTAATCACTCTCTCCCCTCTCGGACTCTTACTAGCCGGGAGCGCGAAATCGGGTGATGCTTTGTTTCATGGCCAAAAAGCCAGTTTGGTTAGGGTTGCACTGGTTGATGCTGGGACTGACGGCCGTGTTGCTCGTGCTGGTGGCGACCTTTGTCGACCTTAAGCCGGTCGTAGATGAGAATTTTTTCTTTTCCACGAATGATCCCGGGTTTCGCCAGTCGAAAAAGATCGAGCAACATTTCCCGTCACAGCCGGAAATCATCCTGGCGGTGTCGTCCAAGGATATTTCTTCGCCGCGATACCTGGGCCGAATCCAAACACTCACGCAACAGATTCGGCAGATCGGCGCAGTGAGTGCGGTTAAGAGTTTGACCGAGGGGCCGAAGAGTTTTCAAGACGCGCTGGCCAGCCCGTTTTGGAGCCGGCTGCTGATCGCCAAGGATCGCAAGTCCAGCAACGTGATCGTGTTCATGGAAGGCAAGAACACCGAAAAACCGATCAAGCGTCTCGAGCGAATTGTGCATGAGCTCGATGAGAAAGACTTTCGAATCCACATCGCCGGTCCGCCCTACGTGGTGGAGATGCTTCGGCGTAGCCTGGCGCACGATTTTCGTTATTTCAGCCTCACTGCGATCATTTTGTTTGGGCTCACAATGGCGGCGATGTTCCGATCTGTTCGAGTGTTTCTGGGAATGCTCGCCACCTGCACGAGCGCCGTTTTGTTGACGCTGCTCCTACAATCCATGTTTGGACACAAGATCGGGATTCTGACGGTTAATCTCGGCACGATCGTGTTTGTTATTGCGTTGTCGCACCTCGTTTACATGACCTTCAACTGGCAGACGCTGGCCGACCGGAGACACCGTATCGATAAGGAGTCGCCGGACCTCGCGGCAGACGCGCGTCGCACGACGTTTCCCCCTTCGTTTTGGTCAATGGTCTGCGCGTCGTTAGGCTTCGCCAGTTTGTTGATTGTCCAGGCCAAGCCGTTGCGCGAATTGGGGTTCGGCGGCGTGCTCGGAACAGTCGTGGCATTCATTTGCGCATATGTGATGTATCCGTCGTTTCTGCGCTGGGCTGTGCCGCGCCAAAGCAAACTCGTGGAGAAAGAACCTCCTCATGCATTTTGGTCGCGCCGGTTCGTGCCACTGTCGTTGGGCGTCATTCTGATTGGCATCATTTTGGGCTTCGGTCTCTCACGAGTAAACACCGACCCAAGTCTTCTTGATTACTTCAAGCCGCACCAGGAACTGCGCGACGGGCTGGAATACGTGGACCACAACGGCGGTTGCAACCCGCTCACGCTCGTCGTGTCATCGGCGGACGGCAGCAAATTGAACACCGACGATGCGTACAAGAAGATGTGGACGCTACAGGGAGCATTGGAAAATTACCGAGACGTTGGAACAGTGATTTCGCTTCCGACCCTTCTGGCCGAAGGCGACCGCACACCGTTCTCGTTTCTGCTGAGCTACGAGAAGATGATGGAAATCATGGAGCAACCCAAGTACGCACGCGTGGCCAAAAGCTTTGTTACTGAGGATCGCACGCAAGCGGTGTTCCTGCTTCGGATGGTCGAAAGCCGCCGCCACAAACTTCGGCTCGACGTTGTCGATGATCTTCGCGCGATCGTGCTAAAGCACGAATTCAAGCTGGCCCTTGTTGGTGGGATTTATTACTTGCAAGGGCGATTGGCCAAGCTCGTCGCTTCGAGTTTGGTGACCGGTTTGTTCTGGCTGAATTTTTTGTTCATCGTGATCGCGTGG
>Ga0070717_10003747_pt1 | contig 10913 bp, 13 predicted proteins | sample LARL113metaG_FD_71366 | JGI IMG/M metagenome (GOLD analysis project Ga0070717, IMG submission 71366) | Corn, switchgrass and miscanthus rhizosphere microbial communities from Kellogg Biological Station, Michigan, USA - LAR L11-3 metaG | ecosystem: Host-associated > Plants > Roots > Rhizosphere ...
TCGACTACATCCCGGCCTATCGCTCGATCGCCGGCACGGGATGTGGCTTCGCCTTCGGCGCCTGGACAACGGCCGGCGACGTGTCGCGGTGAGTACCGGCCGTTGAGGCCGGCTCACGGGAGGATGGAGGCTGCGGCGTCTCCCGCCTCGACGTGCAGCCCGGACCCTCCCGATCAGCTGGCGTGATGTCGAGAGCATGCAGCGCCCGGTGTTTGAGGTGTTGTCCAGAAGGTCGTCAACTGGCCGGTCGCAACTGGCCGGTCGCACCTGCCGAACCGGCGACGATAACGGGCAACTTGCTGCGGGCGGCCGCGAGGTGCCTGTCCAGTCCCTGAGTGCATGACCGATGCTGACCGTCCGTTACCAAAGGACAGCCAGAGCTGTCGCCGCCGAGCTCAGCTACGCCTGCAGTCTGGGCTTGCGGAAGCCGATCGGGCCGAACGGGCGAGCCGTGCTTCCAGGCTTCGGCCCGGTCCGGCTGATTAGCATGACGAGGATCAGATGTTGATCGTCTTGTGCTCGATGAACTCAGCCAGGCCGACAGCACCCATCTCCCGGCCGACGCCGCTCGCTTTGTAGCCCCCGAAGGGGCCGTCGAATCCAACAGGCGCCGCGTTGATCATGAAGAAGCCCATGCGGATCCGGCGAGCGATGCGCATGCCTCGCTCCGGGTCGCTCGTCCACACCCCGCCCCCCAGCCCGTAGGCCGAGTCGTTGGCCAGCCGCACCGCGTCGTCCTCGTCGTCGTAAGGAATTACGACCAGTACGGGACCGAAAATCTCCTCCTGAGCGATGCGCATCTTGTTATCCACGTTGGCGAAGAAGGTGGGACGCACGTAATAGCCGGACTCCAGGCCTGCTGGCGTCTCCGGGCCGCCGGTCACCAGGCGCGCGCCCTCATCGATCCCGAGCTGGATGTAGGACTGGACTCGTGCGTGCTGGACATCGCTGATCATCGGTCCTATGAACGTGTCCGGATGTGATGGATCTCCGACCACGAGTGACTCGACGAGTTCCTTGAGTGCCGAGACCACCTCGTCGTATCGGCTACGGGGAGCCAGGATGCGCGTGTGCGCCTGGCAGTTCTCGGCATGTTGGCGAACGACGCGAAGCGCAGGCCTTCGCAGGCGGCGGCCAGATCCGCGTCCTCGCAGATGATGGAGGCGGATTTGCCGCCCAACTCGAGCGACACCCGTTTGAGCTGTTCACCCGCTATCGAGGCGATCCGCCGCCCGGCGAGGGTCGAACCGGTGAACGAGATCTTGTCGACGTCAGGATGCGAGATGAGATGCTCACTGGTGGCGCGATCAGCGGGCAAGATGCTCACGACACCAGCGGGCAGGTCGAGCGAATCGAAGATCTCGGCGAGCAGCATCATGCTCAGGGAATTCTCCGGCGACGTCTTGAGGATCACCGTGTTGCCTGCCAGCAACGCCGGAATCATCTTGACCAGAGACGCCGAGTACGGCGAGTTCCACGGAATCACCGCGGCCACGACGCCAACTGGCTCGCGGCGCACCACAGTCTTGACCGCACCCGTCGGGTCCAGTGGCTCTTCCCACTCGAGTGAGCGCGCGGCGCGAAGAAACGCGTCCGCTTGCCGGGTGAGAGCCTGCTGCCCCCAGGAGGCGAACCAGCGCGGTGTTCCGTTCTCCGCGCTCGTCAACGCGGCGATCTCGTCCGCGCGGGCGGAGCGTGCTGCGTCGAGGCGCTCGATGAAATGCTGCCGCTCCTCGGGCTCCGTATTCGGCCAAGGGCCTGCATCGAAAGCGGTTCGCGCCTCGGCTACCGCCCGGTCGACGTCTGCCGGCGTGGCCTGGACAGCGCGGCCTAGCAAGCCGCGATCGTGCGGCGAGCGGATATCCAGGGGTTCAGGTACTGCGGGCGCAACCCAGCGTCCGCCGATGTAGAGCTTGTCGTACACGATCACAAGATTCTCCTCCGCATGAGAGAACCTGCCCTTGAACGGAAGGGGATGTGTAATTCATAGCCTATAGACAGATGGCTTGCGAAGGCAACGAGTCGGTCCGGCTCCCGGCGCGGCCTGATTGCCTGTTCGTCGTTCTCTACCAGCCGCGCTAATTCATGTACAGGCCGCCATCGACGATCAGCGATTGCCCGGTCACGTAGCTGGCCGCACGATCGGCCAGGTAGAGCACGGTCCGAGCGATGTCGGCAGGCTCGCCGATCCGGCCAACCGGCGCGCTGCTCGCCGCGGCGGCACCTGGGTCTACCATGACCGTAGCGTTACGGCGAGTGGCCGCGTTCCGGTCTGTCGCGATTGCACCGGGACACACCGCGTTGACTGTCACACCGTGAGGCGCCAGCTCCTGTGCCATGGACTGCGTGAGGCCGACCACGGCGAACTTTGACGCGCAGTATGCGGATCGCAGGGGGTAGCCAACCTTGCCGGCTACAGATGCGATGTTGATGATCCGCCCCGGCGCACCACGCGACAGAAGATGCCGAATAACGACGCTGCTCATTATGAAAACTCCCCGTGCATTAGTACGCATGACAGCGTCGTATGCGTCTTCGGGCACTAGCCAGCTCATCGCCCGATCCGGCCCCTGGGGGGCCGCCGCGTTGTTGACGAGAATGTCGACTTGACCTAGCGTGGCGACTGCTTCGGCAACCATCCGTTCGGCATCCGCAGCATCAGCGACGTCGCCCCGGAGGGCGATTGCACGTCCGCCGAGACAGACCGCCTCATTCACCAGGGAATCAAGTGCATCCTGATCCGAGCTGTAGGGCCCGCGCCCGTTCCTCGTGAGGCGCCCGGTGACCGCCACATCCGCGCCAGCACCAGCCAGCGAGAGAGCGATCGCACGGCCAATCCCGCGCGGCCGCCCGCAACCGGTGACGACTGCGACCGCTCCGAGCAATGGCGCTGACCTAGGCTCAGCCCGGTCACCTTCCAGATCGGCCATCGCATTCCGTCCTTTCGGTTCTCGAGGCCGCGCCGGAGCCCTCCATGTTGAAAATGGCCGCGTGTCATCAGTCGGGACACCGCGCGTCACCCGACCATTCGCAATATTTACACCGGATAGGGATGCGGTTCGGCATCCGGTCGCGGAACGTTAGCTATGTTGAGGTTTTGCCGACCTTGCGGAGCAAGCGCGTCAGCGTGCTGATGTCCTCGAGTTCAGGCAGGTGCCAGAGGAGGTCACAGAGATTCTGCGCGGAGGAACGATCGACGAGGCGTCGGGCGTTTTGAATGAATTTGGCCTCGACCTCCTGGTCGGTCAGCGGATCTGATGCATGGCCGTGCGGCCGGTCAATACGAAACTTTCGCCGCCCGCCGTCGTTCATGCCGACGGTTATGTCGTACGCGGGAGCACTCACCCAGTTGCGGGTGAGCTCTTCGTCAGGCCTCACGCTAATTTTGGACATGAACGGCCGGAGCGCGAGATCATGGATTCGTTCGGGTGCGAAAGAATCGGGCGTCACTGTACCATCGGTCAACGCGACCGCAATGACATATGGGATACTGTGATCCGCGGTTTCACGCACCTGGGGATTCCACTTTTGCTCGTGGTCGCCATCGCCGCCGCCGTTGATATGCCAGGCCAGATGATAAGTGACAATGTCGACGCTAGTGATATCTCCGGGGCGCAGGCCTTCTGCATGCAGTTTGGTGAATACGGCAGCGGGGATTTGTATCTCAAAGTCACACGGGAATTGCTTGAAACTGACACGCTGTGTGGCGTAGGCGCCGTTCTTTGGCTCGCCTACCGCATTCGGACGGAATGGCCCACAGCCCACCTGTTCGAAGAATCCTTTGTTTCCTGCGAACGGACGCCCCGGCCCAGTCATTCCCTCGGCCGCCAGCCTGGCGGCAAATACGGCCCCCATCACCGCGTAAGGGGTCGCGCAGCCTTTCCAATTAGACAGCTCACCGGAACGGGCGACCGACATTGGCATGTTCGGCGTGATGACCATAGAAAGGGCGTTCGCGATACGATAGGCGTCGAATCCCAGCAGGTTGCAGATTCCCGCCGTGGCCCCCAGCTGGAGAAACGTGCCCGGATCCCAACCGTAGTCACGCAACGGGACAACGTCTGCCAGCGAGCCGAAGACCTCGTACGCGACGTGCATTGCGCGAAGGACGTCGAGCCCCGACGCATGGCGAGACTCGGCCAGCGCCAGGAGCGCCGGCATCATGTCACTTGCATGACCGCCACCTTCGCCGGGATAGGTATCGTTCATGTCCAGATAGCGGACCATCACGGAGTTGGCGAATGCGGCATATTCCGGTGTCGTCAGCTCCGGGAGGCCGATTACTGACGCCCCGATCTCGCTCGATCCTGTTGCCGCGATCCGACGAGCGCGGACGCTGGGTTCGCCCGCGAAACCGGCAAGCGCGCAACCGATCGCGTCGAGCATGCAACGTACGGCCGCATGAGTAGCAGCCGACGACAGCGATGCAGAGCTGAATGACGCGGCATACATGGCGAGCTCTGTAGTCACGTCGTCGAATATGGAGACTGGCGACTCGTTCATGTAACTCCCCGGGGCTCGGTACCTTGCCGGCACGCCGTCAATTAGCCGAAGCCCGCATGCCGCCTATGCCCGCGCAGGCTCATGCGGTCTGATACAAGTCGGCATACAACTCGAAGATCCGGCTGAGATCGTCTTGCTGGACTCCTCCGCTTGCTTCTTCGAACTCCGTGTCGTCACTGCAGATTTCTCGGTTACCTCACTAGTCGGCTGGCTTCGAGAACTGACGTACGGGCCGCGCTTTCCTCGCAGGTTCACGTTCGTAACCGGTCTCTAGTTCATAGCTAAACCGGTGTCGGTGTCAGATAGCCGGCCGGGCGTTCGCGGAGCCGCGCCAACGCAAACGAGCAACAATGCCACTCTTTGTACTCTACAGCTTATAGACGATAGCCGCAAGAGCTGGCGTCATGAGGTCGGCACCAGTTACGCCGGATGCCCAGTCCAAGCGCGCACTGCTCACGAAACCTTGGCCTTGGACTTCCGCGGTGACGGAGTGCGCGGAGCTTCCGCCTCCGACCCGGCGTCCTTCCTCGGGATGTCGCGCCGACTGTGCTCAAGAGATGCAAGGACGTGAGCCCGCATGAGCTCGGCCAGTCCGTCGGCGTCTCGCTCGATCAGCAGGTCACACATCTGAGCGTGCTCTCGGCGCGACTTGCGGACCATCTCGGGGTCGTCGCCAAGCTGTGGCCGGTACCGCCCGAATTGGTCGTAGAGACTTTCCATGACGCGTATAAGCGCAGTGTTGCCCGACGCGGCATAGATAGCCCGGTGGAACTCGCGGCTTTCGTTGGGGAAGTCGCCGGTCGAGCGGTCAGTCTCAGGAGGCAGCTGGTTCACCAGAGCCCGTACATCCTCGGTCGTCATGTTCTTGCACGCCAATCGCGCCGCCATCGGGTCGAGCTCGAGGCGCACTTCGTAAATGCCCTCGACGTCCTCCAACGTCAACGGAGCGACAAGCATCTCTCGGTGATCCTGGCTGATCACGTAGTACTCGGCCTCGAGGCGGCGCAACCCTTCCCGAAGCGGGGTCGTAGAGACGCCCAGTTGAGCGGCCAGCGCCTGCTGATCGATACTCGTCCCGGGTTCCAGCTCCCCAGACAAGATCATGGCGCGCACGGTGCGGTACGCCCATTCAGACTTCGACAGGAAGGGCTCCGGGTTACTCTGCGCCATTATCGGTATCCTTCACTTGACCGGATCGCGCGTAGCATGCTCCGGCGAGACGGTGTGGTCCACCCACGTGCCTATAACTTACCAACGATACTCTAGCAGGTGGTCATGCGCGCAGCGGCCCGCTATGGTGACGGAAAGGTCATCATCGCCGGACAACCAGATATGCCCGCACTCGCCGTGGACAGCCGACCATAGTCGCGGTTCCGGCGTGGCTCAATTCGCAAGATGCATGAGCACTCGACACTCTCCCCGCTCCAAACAGGTCGAGGCCTACCTCCAACAGAATCAGGGCAGATACCTGGCACGTGGCCCAGCTAGGCCTGCCGCTACTGCCTGAGGTAGTGCATCTGCTGGAAGCACCGGGCCGCCAGCAGGGCCAGGCCGCCCGATGTGTGGACCGGGGTTCGGAACTCTCGATTGAGGCGTCTCGATCCGCGATCTTGAGGAGGCTCAGGTCGATCTCCGAGACGTAATAGACCGAGCTCCGCCGCGGACTCGAGTCCGCCGATCACGGAACAGCGTCCGCCCCAGCCGGCGGGCGCAGGTAGGCGACCAGATACCCCACCCCGAAGGGCGCGTCGCAGTACAGGACCTCCGTGACGGGCTGCCGGGCGCCGAGCGCGCCGGCCAGCACCTGCCAGGCAGGTCGCCCGGTGACCATCAGCTCGCGGGCCAGTTTCTCATCCAGCCGCCGCAACCTGATGAGCTCGCCGTCGCGGACCGCGCTCTCGATTGTCGCGTCGAAGGCCGCCGCCCGCGGGTCCAGGTAACCGGGAGCCTTCAGAGTCCGGCGGGCGCTGCCGTCGCCCATCACGAGCAGGGCCGTTCTCCTTCCTGATCCGGCCAGCTCAGCTCCCAGGCGCACGCATGCCTCGGCTGGCTCGTCAGAACTGACAGCCTGCAGGACGCCCGGCCTGCGGTAACCCGCCTGGTCCAGGAGCATAGCGCCGAGGCCGAGCGACAACGGCAGCGAGCGCCTGCCGGTGCGTGCGATTCCGGGTGCGTACCGGGAGGGATCGAGTCGGCTGCCGGTATCCCACGCGCCCGTGGCGTCGGCGGGCCCGATCACGATGATCAGCTCGGGCTCATCGCGGGCCAGACGCCCGGCCACCTCCGCGCATGCGGCGCGAAGCTCGGGAAGGACCGGGTCGCGGCCGGTGACTGCTGGATGCAACAGCGGGGGTGACGGACATAGCGCCGCCGCCGTTATCACCGGCGCAGGTCCGTATCTGAGATTCCGGTCACGGGCTAGGCCAGTCCTCTGACCGCGCGCGCGGGCGGGATATCGCCCCGGACGGCCGAGACCATGCTCAATACATGACGGGTCTCGCGCACGTGGTGGGCCCGGAAAACGCGAGCTCCCAGCCAGGCGCAGACCGCCGTGCTGGCCAAGGTTCCGGCCAGCCGGTCGTCGACCGGGACATCCAGGGTCTCGCCCACGAAATCCTTGTTCGAGACCGAAACCAGGACGGGCCAGCCGGTGGCGGCCAGCTCGGCTAGCCGCCGGGTGATCTCAAGCGAGTGCCACGGCGCGAGGGCCTCCAGGGTGCCGAAGCGCGTCCGCGGCGCCATCCAGCCCTACCCCGGTGATCTCAAGGATGGCTATCGGTCCCTATCCGGTTTCGGCGTGTGCCGGCGCAGCAAGTTCATCTGTTCTCAGGTCCCACCAGCCCGGCGGCACGACGCGGAGAGCAATCCCCCAGGTCTCACGTTCAAGGCGAATGGCGATGCGGGTCATTGACAGAAAGTTGTCGACGAACCAATCGTCGCGGTGGCTCCCTCCGGGCTCCCGGAACTGGCTTCCCCGGCGCATGCCGTAGGCCAGGAAGTACCACAGCCCGTGGATGCGTCCGATCATCTCTATGTGACGGTCGAACAGCTCGGAGTAGCTGGACGAGCTCGTCAAGACGGCTCCCCAGCGGCTGATCAGGCCGCGAGACGTGTCGAGGGTCTGTTCGAGTGAGCGCCGCAGTTCATCTCGCTTATGCGGGTCTTTCAGGACCTCTTCAAGGTTGCGCATCAGTAGCGGCGCCCGCTCTGGCGAGTCAAGAATCTGCGCGATATGAGAGGGATCGGCCATCTCGCTGTTCCCGCGCCCCGCGTCATCAACGACGCTTAGAAGCATGCCCCAGGCTCTGCGAGCAGTTTCGGCCAGTTCCAAAAGCGCATACTGGGCGAGCAGCCGCCATCGGCGTTCGGAGCGCCGATTGAGGACGACCTCGATGACGGTGACCGATACCAGGACGGTGGCGAGAGAGGCGAGGATCCCCGTCGTCGCGGGATGGTCAAGCCAGAACCGCCCTGCATAGAAGTCGGAGGAAATGAATACGAGCAGGACCGCCATCGCGAGAAGCGCAGCTGTGTTTGAGCGTCTTGGGCCCCTCGCCGACTGGGTAGCCCAGCTGTCCTTGCGTCTATTGGTCAAGAATTTGCCGAATCACACGGACAACGATGTCGCGCCGGTCGCGTCGGTCCGACGGGAACAACGAAGCCAGTTCTGGTATTTGAGTGTGCCAGGTCATGGCGGTAGAGCGCGCCAGGCTCAGCAGCGCAACCGGGGGATAGGCGTTACTCACCCTACCCTCCTGCTGGGCGGCTGCGATTCGTCCGACCTTATCCGCGTTCGAGTCGAGGATGACTTCAAGTGGCGGCCCGGCGGACTTTTCGACTTGGTACCACAGGGTCAGTCGTAGTGTCTCGGGGGCGTCTTCGAACTTGTCGAACATCCTCCCGCCGTACTCGGCCAGGTCGTATTCGTCAAAGCACACACAGGCGTGGAAGTCGCGGATGCGGTCCTCGTAGGCCGCGTCGAACAGTGCTTCTTTGCTGCCGAAGTAGGCGTAGATGGCTTGCTTGTTGGCCTTCGCCGCGGAGGCGATTCGGTCGACCCGGGCGCCGGCGATGCCGTAGCAGCTGAACTCGTCGATAGCTGCCTCGAGCAGCCGCCGCTTCGTCTCCTGCGAGTCCCCGGCCACGTCAACGACTATAGGACCAACCAGTTGGATTGACAACCAGGTGTTCCCCTGGCCGGATGATCCTGACCAATCCAACTAGATGGTCAAGGGGTCGTCAACGTAACTCGGGCCGCCCTGCGCGAAAAAATCAACAGGACCAGCCTGGCGGTCCGGCCCGCGGCACCCGCATCATCGTCGACGTCATCCGCGCACGTCAACTGCCTCGCCGACTCGTCCTAGGTGCCCAAGCCGTCGTCATGGCGAGCGTGTGAGGCTGGCGATCGGATGGCCGCGGCCATGTCGTTGATGATCCATCCGCCTGGGTCCTGATCTTCTCGTCCTCGTTGAGCTACCACTAGCCGAGAAATCGTTTCGCACCCGCTTCGTCAGTCGTGACCTTGCCAGCGACACGGGTGTGCTCATCGAAGGCGGTGTAGCTCGGCACATGCTGCAGCCTGCCAGTTTGGCACTCTCACACGATCTGACGTGCTCCCGGCGGCATGACGCCCAAACGCCGCCGGAGCCGTAACACTCCGCCGAGTTCCTCGGCTCGGTAACTCATGCTGGCACTGTTCCAGCGGCTGAGAATGTCGACCCCCGCCCTTGAGCGGCGAGAAAATAAATTATAAGCTATGAGATAAGGAAGCGTCGCTAGCTAGGACAGTCTTGTCTTGCATGCGTCAGGCACTGTTGGCCCGGCCGGGCTTGCCCTGCCCACCGGAGCTCAGGTGACCAGGTCCCGCCGGGGGCACCCCGCACTCGGCCACAAGAAGTAGATCAGTGATTCCCAGCCCGGGCCGGTACGACGTACCGGGTTGATCATGAGAATGGAGGAGGGCATCAATGGTCGCTCGTGATTGCGCACCTCGACGCGAGATGCCTGCCGACGAGATGAGCGATGCCAGTCCTGACGCGCTCGCCATACATGCATTCCTGACTTTGGGCGTTCCATCCGGAGTTTCTGTACTCGTGATGCGCGCACCTGACGAGGATGGCATATTGCGGTGTGACGGCGAGCTCCTGACGCCGCAGCGGCCGCCGGCCTGCGGTGCGATACCTGACAAGTCGGGGACGATTCGGCCAGGTGACAGGTTCAGCGATCCGGTGAGCGGACTCGAGGTCGTCTGTACACGAGCTGGCGACGGAGTGCTCAGCTTTGCGGGCAGACCGTTGCAGCGCCGACCGGAGCCAGACCCCCGCCAGGCGCCCTGGGCTCGCCACGCAGGGGACGATGCGTGGCCTTACGTTTCGCTGCGGCGATAACCTATGCGGATGGCCTGAACCGGCTGCCAGATCGAACTCTGGCCCGCCTCGAGCCGAGCATCACTGGTGCGCAGCGTGAAACGGCTACGCCGTACGTCGTGGCTGATCCCGGTGCCAGGTGGCCGTATCTCGCGCTCCTCGAGGCGGATGGATCCCATTCTGGAAGCGGCATCGGCGTCGGGCTGCTGCGTCGACACGCGGAAGTTGGCTGACGGCGGCCAAATCCGAATGTCCCTTGACAGTTGGCACGTATCGCGAAGCCGTGATGCCCGCGTTGTCCCCGAGGCGCCCGCGCATGACACCTGCAGGTTCGCGTGCCGGCGGCGGTGGATCAGCCGTGTTGCGCGCGTCACAAGCGCGCTGATCCAACTCGCCGCCGAGGGGAAGCAATCAGGTCAGGGTCAGCGACACAAAACGAACCTGGTTGAGTACGGTTGACGGGCCTGTCCCGGATCACCCGAGCGGAGCCCTATGCCCAATGCTGCGGGGCAGCGCTCCACATCACCCTTTACACCGCGCCGGGACCGGACCGGCTTGACTTTGCCGCAGGCCGTGCAGGCTGCTGCGGGCTCTGCACCGCCGGCACAGGGACTGGGATTGACGATCGCGAGGGTGAGCTCATGGATCCCGGGGGAGAAGGGCGTGCACCCTTGGAGGCGTTGTCGAACTGCCCCGTCGGCTACGCCGTCCCCGTGGGTCTGGGCATCCACCGGGTTGCTCGCCGTTCGATAAGTACGAGACCGACATCCACAACGACGGCCACGGCCGTGACGACGAAGAGGGCGGCGTAGACCTGGTTCACGTCGAATAGAGACTGTCCCTGGGCCGCGAGATAACCGAGTCCGCTATTCGACGTGATCAGCTCGGCAGAAATGGCCGCTTGAAAGGCGAGGCCGAACGTAACTCGGCATGTCGACAGCACCCAGAGGCTCAGCGACGGGATGTACACGTGGAGTGCCAGCTGACTGCGGCCGGCACCCTGAGCCTGCATGTTCGACAGGTAATGCCCCTCGACAGCCAGAT
>Ga0070717_10003749_pt1 | contig 10910 bp, 13 predicted proteins | sample LARL113metaG_FD_71366 | JGI IMG/M metagenome (GOLD analysis project Ga0070717, IMG submission 71366) | Corn, switchgrass and miscanthus rhizosphere microbial communities from Kellogg Biological Station, Michigan, USA - LAR L11-3 metaG | ecosystem: Host-associated > Plants > Roots > Rhizosphere ...
GAAACGAGCGACTCCGTCGTGCTGAACGTGTTCGACCCGGTGGTCAGGATCTGTTCACTCGTCGGAGTTCCGGCGACGGTGAAGTCGTAGACGTGCACCGTCGTCTGCGCCGTGTTCGACACCGCGCCCTGCGAGTCGGTCACGGTCACCGCGTAGGTCGAGTCTCCGAGACCCGGCGTGTCGGTGATGCTCTGAGTCGTCGCGAACGGCGCTCCGTTCTTCGTCCACGCGTACGTGAACGGACCGGTTCCTCCATCCGGGACCGCGCTGAGGTTGACCGAGTCGCCCTGCAGCACGTCTCCGCCCGGTGCGCCCGAGATCGACGCGGACGGCACGTCGAAGCCGAGGGTGCCGACGGATAGCGGAGGTATCGACGACTCCGGAGGATCCGTCAGCGGAACAGGCACGAATCCGGCGGCGACCCGCGCCGCGACCAGCGGACCGGCCACGCCGCCGACGTCGTTCCCGATCTCCGTATCGAGACCCGCGGAGCTGAAGACCGGCCCCAGGCCTCCGGAGAACACGTTGACCGGAGACGGATCGGGGATCGAGCAGTCGACGATGAGACAGACACCTGCGGTGACGATGTCGGCGATCACCCCGACCGTGTTCTGGAAGTCGTCCGTCCAGTGCAGATTTATCTGCGCGTTCCCGGACGTGCTCACCCAGTGGAGCAGGGGCGAGAGCTTGACCCCGAGCGGCGTCGGATTGCTCGGCGTGGTCAGCGTGAACGACTGATCCGAGCCGGCGTTGTCCCACTCGATCGGGAGGACCGGCGAGCCGCTCGCACCATCCACCTGCACCTCGGCGGCAGCCCCGCCGAGGCCCGGCAACGAGCCCTGCGGTGCGGGAGCAAGCGTGAGCGCGCTCCCGAGCGACGCCGTGATCACGTCGAGGCTGCCGACGTTGAGCGTGATCCCCGAGCTCGAGCCCGGGATCGTGACGGGAGTATCAGAGCCCATGGGAGCGGTGAACGAGTTCGGAGCCGATGATGCGCTGAACGGCACCGCGTCGGGGCAGCTCGGGCATCCGTCGAAGTTGAAGGTCATGGTGCCGTTGAGCGAATAGGTGACCGTCGAGCCGTTCGGTGTCGGCGTGTACTTCAGATCGACAGGGAGCGGCCCGTTCGGCGTGTTCAGGTCGGACGGGTCGTACGTCATCGCGACATCGGTCGCGAGCTTCACGTGCGCCGTGAGCGTGCCGGTGAAGGCGATCGCTCCGTGGAAGAGACAGACTCCGGCGCTCAGCAGGCACGGCGGACTCCCGATTCCCGTGTCCTCACTGACCGGGATGCTCGTCGTGAAGCCGAGGTTCGCGTGCTTCGTGATCGTTACCGGGCCGCCGGCCTGCGCGGGCCCAACCGTGAAGATCGACGCGACCACGACCAGCGCGACGATCGAGAACGCCCTGCGTAGGGCCTTTCCTAGCATCTCGCCTCCATTCCGCCGCGCCTCAGAGAAGGCGGCATCGGGTAACTGCCCTTCTGCCGCAGGTCGGGGATGAGGAGGCCCCGACGCTACTCCTACCGACCGGGCAGCTTCAATCCCTCGTTCGAGGGAAGGCACCGGGGGCGCGGTTCGAAATTCGCGGCGCCGGGGAGAGACGGCGCATGGGATTCCTTGCCAGCATCATCATCGTCGCCGTCGGCTTCATCCTCGCGCTCGCCGTGCACCCGACGCATCCGGGCTCGGTGAACGTCAACACCGTCGGCTGGATCCTCGTCGTCGTCGGCCTGGTCGGCTTCCTCGCAGACCTGATCTTCTGGTCCTCGTGGGGCCCCGGCTACCTACGCCGCACGACGTACGTCGACCAGGGCCCGGGTTACGCCGCGCCTCAGTCTCGCTGGGGCTACGGGCGCCGGCGGCAGGTGATCGAGGAAGAAGAAGGCCCGCAGGGGCCTGGGCCGGGTCCCGGCTACTAGCCGGCGTCGTCCGACTTCATCTCGTCGAGCGCGGCACGGCCTTCCTCGTGCACCCGTTGGCGCCGTTCCTCGGGCGACTCCGGGTCGGGCACGGACGGTTCCTCGACGACGGGCTCGGCGGCCGGCTCGGCCGTTGTCGACTCTGCCGCTTTCGACTGGGCTATCTTCTCGCGTAGCTCGTCGGCGCGCGCGTCGGGCTCGACCGGCTCGGCCGTCTCCGGCACAGCCTGAGGACGCCGGCGCCAGAGGCGGTAGACGGCGATCCCGGCCGCCGTTCCGCCGATCCAGGCAGTGAGGCGCCTCACCGCGCCGATGCTACAGTGACCGCCGCTTCCTGCCCCGTCATCGCACCGTTCTGTCCCGAGCGGTGCCGGCAGTCGGGGCCGACATCGAGACCGTGGGAAGGAAGGAGATCGGGACTTTGACGACTTACGAGATTCTGCTGCTGCTGGACCCCGAGCAGGCCGAGGCCCGCCAGGACGACATCCTCGCCCGCACGCGCGAGCTCGTCGAGCAGGGGAGCGGTGCCTGGCACAGCCACGACGCCTGGGGACGGCGGCGGCTCGCCTATCCGATCGCGCACAAGGAGGAGGGCGTCTACCACCTCGTCGTCTTCGACGCCGAGGCGGAGACGCTCGACGAGGTCTCCCGCGTCCTCAAGATCGACGACGCCGTGCTGCGCCACATGGCGACACGGCACATCGCCGGCTCGCGCACGAGCGCGCCGCGTGACGACGCCGCGGCCGTTCCGGTCGCAGCCCCGGAGGCGGCCCTGGCCGCACCCGCTGCGCCGGCCGAGACCGCCGCGACCGAGCCCGAGGCCGAGTCGACCGAGCCCGAGGCGGCCGAGGCCGAAACGACCGTTTCCGAGGAAGCCGAGCCGGAGTACGCTGGCGCGGAGGAAGAGCGCGCAGAGAAAGAGCCAAGCGAGGAACCCGGCGAGAGAGAGGAGTAGAGACATGGCAGCCAACATCAACCGCGTCGTCCTGGTCGGGAACCTGACCAGAGACCCGGAGTTGCGGCACACGCCCGGCGGCACCCCCGTCTGCAGCCTGCGCGTCGCAGTCAACGACCGCAAGCGCGACGAGTCGGGCAACTGGGTCGACGCGCCCAACTACTTCAGCATCTCCGTCTTCGGCAACCAGGCCGAGAGCTGCGCGCAATACCTGTCCAAGGGCCGGCCGGTCGGCGTCGACGGCAAGCTCCGCTGGCGCGAGTGGGAGGCGAAGGACGGCGGCGGCAAGCGCGAGGCGGTCGAGATCGTCGCCGACAGCGTCCAGTTCCTCGGCAGCCGCGGCGACGGCGACGGCGCGGGCGGCGGCAACCAGTTCGTGCCGGCAGGCGCGGCGCAGCAGGAGAGCGCCGACTTCCCGGCGGCAGCCGACGACGACATCCCCTTCTAGGAGAAGCATGGCCAGAGAGAAGAGTCAGCAACAGCAGCGGAGACGTCCCGGCGGCCCGCAGGGGCAGATCAAGCGCCGCAACTGCTTCTTCTGCAAGGAGCACATCGCGGAGATCGACTACAAGAACGTCACCCAGCTGCGCCGCTACATCTCCGAGAAGGGCAAGATCCGCAGCCGCCGCATCACCGGCGCGTGCCGCCGTCACCAGGTGCAGGTGGCCACCGCGGTCAAGCGGGCCCGCGAGATGGCGCTTCTTCCATACGTCGCCGAAGGCTCGGACGAGCGCAGCGGCGGCGGGCGGCGCGACCGTGGAGATCGCGGGGACCGCGGCGATCGCGGGGAGCGCTGACGTGGAGGTCATCCTCCTCTCGGACGTCGAGCACGTCGGCCTCCGCGGCGACGTCGTCTCGGTTGCACGCGGCTACGCACGCAACTACCTCCTTCCTCGGCAGCTCGCCGAGGAGGCGACGGCGGCACGAGTCGCCGAGCTGCAGAAGCGCGACAATCTGCGGGCGCGGCACGAGGCGAAGACCGCCGACGAGGCCCGCCAGATCTCGGACGCGCTGACCGGCGCGGTCCTGCGGTTCGAGGTCAAGGCCGGCCCGACCGGCTCGCTGTTCGGTTCCGTGACGCCGACCGACATCGCCGACGAGATCTGGAACACGCAGAAGATCCGCGTCGACCGGCGCAAGATCGAGACCGACCCGATCAAGCGCATCGGCCGCTACCAGGTTCCGATCGGCCTGTTCGAGGACGTGCGCGTCGAGGTGAAGACCGAAGTCATCCCCGAGGGCGGAGAGCTTCCGTCCGAGGAGGAGCTCGCGGAGCTCGAGGCCGCCGAGCGCGCCGAGCAGGAGGCGGAGGCGCCCGAGCCCGAGGTCGAGCTCGAGGAGATCCTCGCCGAGGTGGACGCCGCCGAGGCAGCCGAGGCTGAAGCCGCGGCGGCCGAGCCCGGCGAAGCCGAGACCGAGGAAGCCGAGACCGAGGAAGCCGAGGCGGAGCCCGACTGGCGGGCCGACGCCGACGCGGCCCTCGCCGACGAATAGCCGCGGCACCTTCAAGCCTCCGACACCTTCCACAGCAGCCTCTTGACGGCTGTGGAAGTGCGCAGGAAGTTCCCGCTCAGAGCGCATCTTCCATCCCCAGGATGCCATCCGACGCGCATGCAATGCTGAGCGATTCTCCTGCAAATGGCCGAAAAAGACCTGTTCATAGGGGACTTACCCCCAACTAGAAACCAAGCCGGTGGCGTGCTGGAATCGCCACGCATGTCGCTTGCCCCTGTTCCGACGCCCGCCTCCGTCCCGGGCGCTGTCCCCCCGCAAAATCTCGAAGCCGAGGAGTCGGTCCTCGGTGCAATGATGATCGCGCCGGGCGCCATCGCGGCCGTCAGCGAGATCCTCGACGCGAGCGACTTCTACCGCGAGTCGCACGCGAAGATCTACCGCGCCGCGCTCCAGCTCTACGGCAAGAACGAGCCGGTCGATGCCATCACGCTCACGAACGAGCTCGAGCAGCGCGGTGAGCTCGAGGCGATCGGAGGCCGTGTCCGGCTCCACGAGCTCGCCCGCCTCGTGCCTGCGACCGCCAACGCCCGCCACTACGCCGAGATCGTCCGCGAGAACGCGACGCTGCGCGGCCTGATCGTCGCCGGCGGCGAGATCGCGCAGCTCGGCTGGGACCGCGAAGGCGAGCCCACCGAGCTCGTCGCACGTGCCGAGCAGCTCGTCTTCGAGCTCGGCGAACGCCGGGCCGACGGCGAGCTGGTGCTCTTCAAGGACACGCTCGTCGAGACGTTCCAGCGGATCAGCCACCTCTACGAGTCGGGCGCGGAGGTGACGGGGCTCGCCAGCGGCTTCAGGGATCTCGACGGCATCACCGCCGGGTTCCAGCCCGCCAACCTCGTGATCCTCGCCGCACGTCCGTCGATGGGAAAGAGCGCGTTCGCCCTCGAGATTGCGAACCATGTCGCCGTCGACCTGCAGACGCCATGCGCGTTCTTCAGCCTCGAGATGTCGCGGCAGGAGGTCGCGCAGCGCCTGATCTGCTCGCGCGGCAAGGTCGACGCCCACCGCATCCGCACCGGAAAGCTCTCGAAGGACGACTGGCCGCGCCTCGCCCAGGCGTGTGGCCAGCTCGAGTCGGCGCCGCTCTACGTCGACGACACGCCGGCGCTCAGCCTGCTCGAGCTCCGCGCGCGCGCGCAGACGCTGAAGCGCCGCGAGCCGAATCTCGGTCTCATCGTCGTCGACTACCTCCAGCTGATGACGACCGGCCTGCGCGAGGAGAGCCGCCTGCAGGAGGTCTCGTCCATCTCCCGCGGACTGAAGGAGATCGCAAAGGACCTCGACCTGCCGGTCGTCGCCCTCTCCCAGCTCAACCGCTCACCCGAGCAGCGGCACGACAAGCGGCCGATGCTCTCCGACCTCCGCGAGTCGGGCTCGATCGAGCAGGACGCCGACCTCGTGATGTTCCTCTACCGCGAGGAGTACTACGACCGCGACGACGCCGACGACTCGAAGAAGGGCATCGCCGAGGTGATCATCGCCAAGCACCGCAACGGCCCCGTCGGCGCCTTCAACGTGGCGTTCATCAGCAAGTACGCGAAGTTCGCCACTCTCGCCGCGTGAACGTCAGCTGCCTCAACTGTCGCCGGGAGTTCGAGACCGAGCAGGTCGTGCTCCTCGGCCAGACGTTTCCGGCCGAGCGGTACTGCGAGCTCTGCCGCGCGACCGAGGAGGTCGTCGACGAGCAGCGGCGCGCGGACCAGCGGTGGGCACGCGTCCAGGTCCCGAGCGCCTACGACGACGCCACGTTCGAGAACTTCGAGCCGGTGCCCGACACGCGCAACGCCCTCGCCGTCTGCCGGCAGTGGACGAAGGAGTTCCGGGCCGGCACCGACCTGCGCCAGGGCCTCCTCCTGCGCGGCAATCCCGGCGCGGGCAAGACGCATCTCGCGGTGGCGATCCTGCGCGAGGTCATCTGGAGCGACCGGGAGCCGCGGCCGACAGCGCTCTTCCTCAACGTCCCGGCCTGGCTGAACGCGCTGCGCGAGAGCTACGGCGACGGCGAGCCGCCGCCGAACCCGAGCGGCTACGAGCTCGTCGTGCTCGACGACCTCGGCGCGGAGGACTGGTCGAGCTGGGCGCGCGACCGCATCTACAACCTCGTCAACCAGCGCGAGCAGCAGCGCCGGCTGGTGATCGTGACGACAAACCACGAGTGGCGGGAGCTGGCCGGCCGGGTCGGCGGCCCCACGGCCAGCCGGCTCCGGCGGCTGGCGCGGGAAGTCCACGTCGACGCTCGCGACGACTACCGCGAGCGCGCCGCGGCAGCCTGAGTCGGCGGCATACTGGCGACCGTGTCGGCAACCGTCATCGTCGGCGCGCAGTGGGGGGACGAAGGCAAGGGCAAGATCGTCGACCTGCTCGCCCAGCACTCCGACGTCGTCTGCCGCTACCAGGGCGGCCCCAACGCCGGCCACACGATCGTGGTCGGGGAAGAGACGTACAAGATTCGCGCGCTTCCGAGCGGGATCGTGCGCGGCAAGCCGTGCGTGATCGGTAACGGCTGCGTCGTCGACCCGGAGGTCCTGATCGCCGAGCTCGACGAGTTCGAGCGGCGTGGCCACTCCACCGAGGAGGTCTACGTCTCGGGTAACGCACACCTGATCATGCCGTGGCATCTGGCCATCGACCAGGCGAGCGAGCGCCGGCTCGGCAAGCTCGCGATCGGCACGACGAAGCGCGGCATCGGCCCCTGCTACGCCGACAAGGCGATGCGGTTGGGCATCCGGGTGCAGGACATCCTCGACCCGAAGATCCTGCGCGAGAAGATCGAGGTCGCGCTCGCCGAGAAGAACCTCTGGCTCGAGCGCGTCTACGAGGCGGAGCCATTCGACCTCGAGCAGGTGGCGGCGCAATACGAGGGTTACGCGCAGCGGCTGCGTCCGCTCGTCGCGGACACGTCCCTCTACGTCGACACCGCGCTGCGCGAGGGGAAGGAAGTGCTGTTCGAGGGAGCTCAGGCGACGCTGCTCGACCTCGACCACGGCACGTATCCCTTCGTCACGTCCTCGAACCCCGTCGCAGCGAGCGCTGCCACCGGGACGGGGATCGGGCCGCAGAGGATCGACCGCGTGCTCGGCGTCTCGAAGGCATACGTGACCCGGGTCGGCGAAGGCCCGTTCCCGTCGGAGATCCAGGGCGACGAGCAGGTGCGGATGCGTGAGCTCGGCGGCGAGTACGGGACGGTCACCGGCCGCGAGCGCCGCTGCGGGTGGCTCGACCTGGTCGCCCTGCGCTACGCCGTGCGCGTGAACGGGATCGACCAGCTCGCTCTGACGAAGCTCGACGTCCTCTCCCACTTCGCGGAGCTTCCGGTGTGCGTTCGGTACCGGACGCGCGACGGCCGGGAGACCCGGGATTTCCCGGCGCACCAGAGCGACTTCCATGCGGCCGCGCCGGTGTACGAGGTTCTCGAGGGCTGGAACGACTCGCTCGACGACTGCTCGTCGGTCGACGAGCTGCCGGCCGCCGCGCGTCGCTACGTCGAGTTCGTGGAGCGCGAGCTCGACGTCGAGGTGACGCTCGTCGGCACGGGAGCCGAGCGGACTTCCGTGCTCACGCGGGCGTAACCGCCGCGGCGAACGCCCGCGCCTTCAGCTCGAACGGCCCCTCCGGGCTCCCGAGCTGACGCTGGAGCTCCGCGTGCGCGTGTTCCCGCCCCTCGGCGTCGAGGGACGCGAGCCACTGGCCGACGGGGCCGACTCCGTGGCTCATCGCCCGCCAGAAATCGTCGAAGCCCCGGTAGGCGGCGGTTACGTCGAGCTCCGCCGCAGAGACCTCGCCGTGGGGAGCGAGCAAGTCGTGAAGCTCCTGCGACGTGCGGTATCTCCGCGGCTCCACGGAGCGCGAACCGTCGATCGCGTCCGCCGTCCGGTCGATGGCCGCGAACATCTCGACCTCGGCCACGCCCCACATGCAGACGGCGACGCGCCGGGCGACGCGGGCCATCTCCGCGATCGCCGCCGGTGCGTCGGTCATGAAGGCGACAACGAGCTGCGCGAGCGCGACGTCGAACACATCGTCGGCCCACGGGAGCGACTCGGCCGGGGCCTCCTCGACTTCGAGGCCCGGGAACCGCTCGCGCAGGACGGTGGCGAACTCCGGCGACGGCTCGGCCGCCGCGGCCGTCGCTCCGCGCCTCAGGAGCTCGGCCGTGAGCGCGCCCGTGCCTGCGCCGACATCGAGCACCCGCAGGCCTGCGCTCACTCCGGCGAAATCGGCGAACGGCGGCGCGAGCCGCTGCGAATAGCGGCCCATGAAGGCGTCGTACTCGTCGCCGCCGACCCGGAAGCCTCCGCTCACCGCGCGAGCGTATCGAGGTCGGCCGGGGTGTTGACGTTCGCGAGCAGATCGGGATCGAGCTCGACGTGGGCCGTATCGAGGCCGTCCAGGACGGTGCGGAGGCGGCGCTCGCCGGTCTCGAAGGCCGGGAGCGTGCGCCGCGCCACCGCGCAGGGCAGCGGGCCGGCCTGCGCCACCGCCGCGTCCCGGCAGGCGCCGGCCAGCAGCCTGAGCGCCGAGGCCGTGAGGAGCGGCATGTCGACCGGAATCACGACCGCGACCTCGTGTGCGGCCTCCTGCAGCCCCGCCGCGATCGCTGCCACGGGTCCCGTGCCGGGGTCGGCCAGACCGTCGCCGCCGACCGCCAGCCGCTCGTCACAGACCTCGCCGAGCAACCGCCACGCGCGGTCGCCGAGCGTCTCCCCTTCGAGCTCCGCGAGCGCTTTCGGCAAGCCGAACCGCCTGCTCGAGCCGCCTGCGAGCAGGATCCCGGTCAGCCGTCGATCCGCCACGGCTCCGAGTACACGTTGACCGACCCGCCGCGGACGAAGCCGCAAAGCGTGACGCCCCGATCGGCGGCCAGGTCGACCGCGAGGCTCGAGGGGGCACCGACCGCGACGAGCACCGGACAACCGGCGACAGCGGCCTTCTGTACGAGCTCGAACGACAGCCGGCCGCTGACGCAGAGCACGTGCCCGGCGAGCGGAAGCAGACGCCGGCGGAACGCCCAGCCGACCACCTTGTCCATCGCGTTGTGCCGTCCGACGTCTTCGCGGACGCACAACAGGTCGCCGGCGCCGGAGAAGAGCCCGGTCGCGTGCAGCCCGCCGGTGGCCTCGAAGGCCGCCTGGGCCTCGCGCAGCCGATCGGGGAGCGAGGCGGCGACCAACGACGGGAGCCGGAGCTCGGACTCGACGCGTGGCGCCTCGACCGAGACCGCTTCGAGCGCTCCTTTCCCGCAGACGCCGCAGGACGACGAGGTGTAGAAGCTGCGCTGCACGCGCGCCGGGTCGCAGCCGGGCGCGTCGACCTCGACCGCGTTCGCGGCGAGATCGTCGGGCAACCGCGCCGCGCGCGGCACGAGCCCTTCGGAGAGACAGAAGCCGAGTGCGAGCTCCTCGTCGTGTCCCGGAGTCCGCATCGTGACGGCGACCGGACGCCCGCCGATCCGGATCTCGAGCGGCTCCTCGACGGCAACCAGGTCGCGCTCGGTCGCGCCGGCCGGTAGCCGGAGGACGTCGACCGCTGCGGCCGAGTAGGGCGGCGCGTCCATCGGCGCCAGCGTAACCGGAGCCGTCAGCGCTCTTCGGCGAGGCGGAGCCGCGACCCGATGGCGCCACGGGTCGCGACAAGGTGGTCGAAGACGGCGCGATAGCCGTTGACCGCGGCCGCTACGTCTCCCGGCGAGAGCTCGACCGAGTCGCGCTCCATCGCCTCGAGGATCTCGTGGGCCGCGAGGTACTCGGCGACGACCTCCCGCTCCCCGCCGTCGCGGGAGACCGGGTCGGTCAGGTCGTATCCGGTCTCGGCCAGCATCCTCGCCACGAGCAGATCGAGCTCGGCCAGGGCGTTGGCCGGATCCGCGTGGACGTCCTCCTCGAGATCTTCCCACTGGCTCTCCCAGTCGTGACGATCGACGCCGGGCTCGTACATGACCCGGTCCTGCGCGACTTCCCGGATCTGAAACGCCGGGTCACATACGATCTGCGGGTGCGAGTGCTCGTCGTCGGGTCGGGAGGTCGCGAGCACGCGCTGGCGTGGTCGCTGTCTCGCAGCGACGCCCTCAACGAGCTCCATGCAGCCCCGGGCAACCCCGGCATCGCGGCGCTGGCGCACTGTCATCCCGCTCGCGCCGACGACCACGCCGCGCTCGCCTCGCTCTGCCGCGAGCTGCGGATCGACCTCGTCGTCGTCGGTCCCGAGGCGCCGCTCGTCGCGGGGCTCGCCGACGAGCTGCGGCATCGCGGGATAGCCGTCTTCGGTCCCGGCGCCGCAGCCGCGCAGATCGAAGGCTCGAAGTCCTTCGCCAAGGAGGTGCTCGACGCCGCCGGAGTGCCAACGGCCCGGACGCTCCCGGTCGCGCAACCGCCGTGCGTCGTCAAGCTCGACGGGCTCGCGGCGGGCAAGGGCGTCTGGGTCGCCACCAGCGAGGACGAGCTCGACTCCGCGCTGCAGGCGGTCGCGACCTACGGCCGGCCCTTCCACGTCGAGGAGCTGCTCGAGGGGCCGGAGCTGTCG
>Ga0070717_10003750_pt1 | contig 10910 bp, 8 predicted proteins | sample LARL113metaG_FD_71366 | JGI IMG/M metagenome (GOLD analysis project Ga0070717, IMG submission 71366) | Corn, switchgrass and miscanthus rhizosphere microbial communities from Kellogg Biological Station, Michigan, USA - LAR L11-3 metaG | ecosystem: Host-associated > Plants > Roots > Rhizosphere ...
ACCCGGTGCTGCCGGGAACCAGCGCGAAGCTGGCCGGCCCCGTCGGGGTGACCGGCGCCGTCGTGTCGCGCGTGCCGGTCGTGGTCACGTCGGCGCTGGGGCCGGCCGTCGCGTTGCCGGTCGCGTCCAGCGCCACCACCGTGAAGTGGAACGGCAGAGCCGGCGCCAGCCCGCTGACGGTCGCGGTCAGCGCCGTGCCCGGAACGGTCGCCGCCACCTGGCCCGCCGACATGACCCGGTAGGTCGCCACGGCCGTGTCGTCGGCCGCTGCCGGCCAGGTCAGCGTGGCCGAGGTGTCCGTCACCCCGCTGGCGGACAGCGCGCTGCCGGCGGCCCAGCTCGGCCGGCCGGCCGCGTCGGTCGAGACGGCCGTCTGCGTGGTCGTGCCGCTGAACGAGAGACCGGTCGAGTTGGAGATCACCCACGGGTTGGGCGTGTTGTCGAACACCACGTCGTGGAACGTGCTGTCACGCAGGAACGAGATGCTGGTCGGCTTCGCGTTCAGGAAGCGGACGCCGTCGAAGTGCAGGCCCTGGTGGAGCTGGTCGGCGACCCCGAGGACGTTGATCGCCTCCTTGCCGGTCCCGTCCACCGTGACGTTCCGCACCAGGAAGTCCCGGAACTGCGCGAGGTGCGCGGACGGCTCGACGACGATCGCCGCGTTGGGGTCGCTGTACGCCGACGTGAAGATGAACGCCTGCATCGTCACCGCCTTGACCGCCGTGTCCCGGAACACGACGCGCCTGGCGCCCCCGCCGTTGTGCGGGTCCGTCTTCATGCGCAGGGCGATGTCGGTCCCGTCCACGACGTTGTCCTCGGCCAGGATGTCCTCGATCCACGCGCCCGTGTGGCTGCCCGCCACAACGGCGCCGTGGCCCTTGCGGAAGAAGTTGTTCGCGACGAAGAGGTCGCGGGTCGGCGGGTCCACGGCCGAGGCGGCGCCCAGGCCGGCGGCGGTGTTCACATCGTCGTCGCCCGTGTCGAACAGGTTGTTGACGATCGTCAGGTGGGCGCTGCTGTCCAGGTCCATGCCGTCAGCGTTGTTCACGCCCCCGGTCAGCAGCCGGGTGTCGTTGATGGTGACGTTCGTGCTGCGGATCGCGACCAGCGTGTGCTGCGAGGGGTTGACCGCCGTGAAGCCGCCCAGGTACGCGTTGGCGACGCCGCGCAGCGTGATCAGGTTGGAGCGCGTGCCGTACGGCGAGCCGCTGCCCAGCGTCCCGGCCAGCGCCGTCTGGGCCGCGGCCAGGATGCCGTTCTTCGCGACCGTGCTCGAGCTGCTGGGCAGCGAGACCGGGAAGCCCTGGGCGTCCGGCGGCCCCTGCTTCCAGCCGTTGCCGTCGATCGTGCCCGGGCCGACGATCCGGATGTCGCGGAGCGTCCCGTAGTCGTAGGTGTGCGCGTTGACCAGCGAGTAGAACCGCGGGTCGGTCGAGTAGTCGTACAGCAGGAAGTTGTAGGAGTAGTCGGCCGCGTTGTCGGAGCCGAGCAGCGTGCCGCCGGCGGCCACCTGCAGCGTCATGTCGCTGTGCAGGAAGATCGCGCCGCTCTTGAACACGCCGGCCGGGATCACGACCTTGCCGCCGGGCGTGGTCGCGTCGATCGCGGCCTGGATCGCCCTCGTGTTCACCGTCACGCCGTCGCCCACCGCGCCGAACCGGGTGACGTCGAACAGGCGGGGGGCCGCGGTCGTGAGCTGGCTGACCCGCTGGCTGTCACGCGACTCGTTGCCGGCGGCGTCCACCGACCGGACGGTGAACGTGTACCGGGTGTGGGGCAGCAGGTTCGTGGCGGTGAACGTCTCCATCCGGATCTGGACCTGCTGGCTGTTGGACGGGTCAGCGTAGAAGCCGTCGATGAACGGCTTCGCGGGCGACGTGGTGTTCTGGCTGGCGCTGCCGGCCAGCGTGCCGTTCACGTAGACGTGGTAGTCCACGATGCCGGCGTGGTCGGCCGGCTGCTCCCACGCGATCATGATGCTCTGCTCGTCGAACGCGAGCGACGGGACCCGCACGTTGGTGGGCGGTGCCGGCCGGTCGCTCGAGGCCGCGGCGCTGGAGCCGCCCGCCGCGGCGAGCACGAGCGAGCACAGCGCCGTCATGGCCAATCTTCTCCAGCGCATCTCTCTCTCCTTCCGAATCAGTGCCAGTCCTGGACCAGGTGCTCCCTCACGTACTCCCAGTCGATGTCCTCTCCCAGCCCGGGGCCGGTGGGGATGCGCACGTTCCCGTCGGCGTCGATGGCGTCCACCGGCGTGCGCAGCCACGGCTGCTCGGCGTCGTAGTCCAGGTCCGGGTGGAGCAGGCCGCGCTCGTAGAACTCACCGGGAATCGCCATCGCGCCGAGCGCCTGGAGCGTGCCGGCGCCGCCGCCGTGCAGCTCCAGCCGCATCCCGAACGCCTCGCACAGGTGGGCGGTCTTGACGATCGAGGTGATCCCGCCGTGTTCCAGCCCCGTCCGCAGGATGTCGGCCGCGCCCTGCCGGATCCACTCCGCCCGGGTGACCACGCCGCCCGCCATCGACTCGGGCCCGCAGATCGGCAGGTCGAGCCGTTCGCACAGCCATGCGTACGACGACGTGCTGTGCTCGTCCATGGGCTCCTCCATCCAGTGGAAGCCCAGCTCCTCCAGCGCCCTGCCCAGGTACAGGGCGTCCTCCCTCGTGTAGTCGTGGAACGGGTCCAGCATCAGCTTCACGTCCGGACCGACCGCGTCGCGCACCGCCTGGCAGGCCGCGATGTCGCGGCGCAGGTCGGGCCCGTACGGCGGCATCCACGTGTGGAGCTTGAACGCGCGGTAGCCCTGGGCGACGCAGGCCCTGGCGAACGCCGCGTACGCGGCCGGATCGCCCAGCCCGCCGTCGTCGCCGCACATCGTGCTCGCGTACGCCGGCACCCGGTCGCGGGCGGCGCCGAGCAGCTTGTGCGCGGGCAGATCGGCCGTGCGGCCGGCCACGTCCCACAGCGCCTGGTCGAGCACGCCCACCATCCGGCCGGCCAGCGCGCGCCACTCCAGGCGCGCCGAGCGGTGCAGCAGCTGGTGGATCGCCTCGCGGTCGAACGGGTCCAGCCCGACCAGCAGGCGCCGGGCGACCGCCGTGGTCTCCTCCGATCCCCCGACGCAGTGCCCGTCCACGCCCGCGTCGGTCCGGATGCGGGTCACCGTCTGCACGGCGCGCCGTTCCGGGCCGGGGTGCCTGTGGCCCTCGTGGTCGCGCTGGACGTGCGAGCGGAACTCGAACGTCAGGCACTCCACGGCCGCGATCCGGGCCACGCGCCTCAGTCCTTCCAGCGCGGGTGCAGCCGGGCCAGCTGACCGCCCTGGAACGCGCCGGCCCCCTCGCCCGCGCCGTCCAGGACGCCGTTCGCCGAGTCCTGGGGCGCGTAGCCGATGCGGCGCCAGACGTCGCGGTCGTCCCAGTAGCTGCGGTGGTTGTCCGACGTGCCGTAGACGACCAGCCAGCCGACGTCGGGCGCCTCCAGGCAGCGCATGACGAGCTGGGCCATGTCGCGCGGGCTGATCCACGTGTGCGCGTGGCGCGGGGACGTGGGCCGGGGCGCGAAGCTGCCGATGCGGATCGCCACCACCTCGAGGCCGTGCTTCTCGTGGTACAGGCGGCCCAGCACCTCGCCGTACGCCTTGCTGGCGCCGTACAGGCCGTCGGGCCGGGGCGGCGCCAGGGCGCTGATCCGCTCGTCGGAGGGATAGAACCCCGTCACGTGGTTGGAGGAGCCGATCAGCACGCGCCGGCACGCCTCGGAGTTGCGGGCCGCCTCCAGCACCTGGAACGTCCCGCGGATGTTGGTGTCGAGCAGCTCGTCGAAACCGACCTCGCTGGGGATGCCCGCGAGGTGCACGACCGCCGTGCAGCCGGCCATCGCCTCGCAGATCGCCGACGCGTCGCGGATGTCCGCCTGGACCAGCTCCTCGCCGTTCGCCGGCGCCGGCATCGCCCGGATGTCGAGGAGCCGCAGCGGCACCTGGCCCCGCAGCCGCTCGCGCAGCACGCTCCCGATCCGTCCCGCCGCCCCCGTGATCAGCACGCGTGTGATGGCCCTACCTCCTATCCCTTGACGGCGCCGACCGAGAGGCCGCCCACCAGGTATCGCTGGATCAGCGCGAAGATCAGCACGACCGGCAGCACGGCGATCACGCCGCCCGCCGCCAGCGCCGCGTAGTCCACGTTGTACTCGCCCAGGAAGTAGCTCAGGCCGACCGGCACCGTGTACAGGTCCTGGTTGTTGACCAGGAAGAGCGCGAACAGGAAGTTGTTCCACGCGCCCACGAACGCGAAGGAGGCGACGGCCACGATCCCGGGCCGGAGCAGCGGCAGCACGATGCGGACGACGCTCTGGAAGCGGGTGCAGCCGTCGACCATCGCGGCCTCCTCCAGCTCGAACGGGATGCCGGAGATGAAGCCGCGCATCAGGATGGCGGTGAGCGGCAGCTCGAACGTGGCGTTGACGAGGACCAGCCCGATCAGGGTGTCGAGCAGGCCGAGCTGCTTGAAGATGATGAACAGCGGGATGATCAGCATGGCCGCCGGCACGAACTGCGTCGTCAGCAGGACCAGCATGAAGACGTGGCGGCCGCGCAGCCGGAAGCGGCAGAGGCCGTAGCCCGTGAGGATCGCGACCGGCACGGCGCAGGCGACGGTCCCCAGCGCGACGACGAAGCTGTTGCGGATGTAGTTCCCGAACCCGGCGCCGTTGATCAGGGCGTCGAAGTGCTGCCACGACAGCGGGAAGGGCAGGAACGTGAACGCGCCCGTCGCGGAGCCGCCGGCGTGCAGCGAGAGCACGACCATCGAATAGAACGGCACCAGCGTGAACAGCCCGTACAGCGCCAGCGGCAGGTACAGCGTGCCCGTCCGGTCGAAGAGCCTCGTCATGCTCACCGGTCAGTCATCCCGTCCGAACCGGCCCAGGCGGAGGTAGAGGATCGCGAAGATCAGCAGGACCAGGAAGCCGACCACCGACAGCGCCGAGCCGTAGCCGAAGTTGTGGTACCGGATCGCCTGGTCGACCACGTACAGGGGGAGCGTGGTGGTCAGGTCGCCGGGGCCGCCCGCGGTCATCGTGTAGATCAGGTCGACGTTGTTGAACTCCCACACCGCGCGCAGCAGCGTGGCCAGGACGATCGCGTCCTTCAACAGCGGGAGCGTCACGCGCGTGAAGGCCTGCCAGCGCGACGCGCCGTCCACCGCCGCGGCTTCGTAGAGGTCGGTCGGGATCGCCTGCAGCGCGGCCAGCAGCACGATCGCGAAGAACGGGACCCCGCGCCACAGCTCGGCCGCGACCACCGCCGCGAACACGGTGTTCACGTCGGCCAGCCACTGGATCGGGCTGTGGATCAGCCCGGCCCGGATCAGCACGGTGTCCAGCAGCCCGGTGAACGGGTTGTACATCAGCTTCCACATGGTCGTGACGACCACGCCGGACACCGCCCAGGGCGAGAACAGCAGCGAGCGCGCGAAGCCGCGGCCCCGGAACGCGCTGTTGAGGACCAGCGCGAGGATCATGCCCAGCACGAGCTGCAGCACGACCTCGCTGCCGACCCACTTGACCGAGACTGCGATGCTGGTGCGGAACACGTCGTCCGCCGTCAGCACCTGGCGGAAGTTGTCGAGGCCGATGAAGCCGTTCACGTACGGCCGGGTGACGTCGTACTGCTGGAGGCTGTAGTAGAAGACGGTCGCGACCGGGTAGATGACGAACGTCGCGATCATGGCCGAGGCCGGCAGCAGCGTCAGGTACGGCAGCCAGGACCGCCGGCGGGCCGCGGCCCGCCGGCGAACGGCCCCGGCCGCGGCCGCCGCCCGCGGCCGGGGGGCCGAGGCCGCGGCGGGCTCGTTGCTCAATTGACCCTCCCCCCCTGCGGGGGAGGTGGGTCGGCCACGACCCGGCGGGGGGTCGCTTGGACGGACAGCCCGCTACCTTCGGAGCGACCCCCCCTCCGGCTCGCGACCGAGCCTCCTCCCCCGCGAGGGGGGAGGGGCTCCAACGTCGTCCTCACTTGTGCAGCGACTGGTCGTACTGGCGCTTCGACGTGGTCAGCTTGCCCGCCAGGTCGCTCGCGAACGTGCTCGTTGTCACCTGGCCGAGCAGGACCTTCTGGAACTCCGGCTCCATCTGCGCCTCGATCGAGGTGTAGTCGGGCAGCTGCCACGGCGGGTTGACCAGCGTCGTGCTGGACTGCTTCTCCGTCGCCAGCGCGTTCTGGATGCCCGTGTTGTCCAGCACCCACTGCTGGTTCGACACCTTCGTGTTCGGCGGGATCTGGCCGATCTTCTGGTTGAAGTAGCTGACGGAGTCGGCCGAGGCCAGGAACGCGGCGAACTTCCACGCCGCGTCGGCGTGCTTCGTGCCCTTGAACACCATCGCCGCGATGTACGCGCTGTTCAGCAGCACGTGCCTGCCGCCGCTCAGCGCCGGCAGCGTCACCGCCCCGACCGCGTCCTTGCCCAGCGCCTGGATGTGCTGGGGGTACGAGCCGAGGTTGTGCATGATCATCGCCACGTGGCCGGCGTCGAACTCGGCCGCCATCTCCTGGTAGCCGTGGTTGATGTCGTCCTTCGGCGACACCTTGCCATAGAAGCCGGCGGCCTTCTGGATCACGGAGACCGCGGCCGGGCTGTCGAACGTGGACCTGCCCCTGGAGTCGAAGTAGCTGGTGATGCCGGCCTCGGAGTACACCCAGGACTCGAGCTGGGCGACGCTGCCGGTCGAGCCCCGCAGGCCGAAGCCGTACACGCCGGCGGACGGGTCGTTGAGCGCCTGGACGTCGTTGTAGAAGTCCGTCCACGTGAGCGGCGGCTTCAGGTTGTGCTGCGCGATCCAGTCCTTGCGGTAGTAGAGGGTGGTCAGGTTGCCGCTGATCGGGATCGCGTACAGCTTCTTGTCCGGCACCAGGCCCTTGATCGACTGGATGACGGGGGCCGGGATGTCGCCCTTGTCCGACCAGCCGTTGAACTGGCTGTCCAGCGGGATGAGCCCGTTCTGGGCCACCATGCCCGCGAGCTGGCTGACCTGCGGGTCGGAGACGTCCGGCGGCGAGCCGGACAGGATCGCCGTCTGCAGCTTCTGGAGCTGCTGGGCGATCGGGATGCCCACATACTGGACGGTGATCGTGGGGTTGGCCGCCTCGAAGCGCCGGATCAGCTCCTGCCAGACCGGGGTCCGGTCGGGGCCGGCGTTGGTGTCCCAGAACGTGATGGTGACCGGACCGGTGCTGGTGTTCCCGGAGGTGCCGCTGCCGCCGCTCGAGCTGCTTCCGCAGGCGACCGCAACGATCGCCAGCAAGCTGGCCGCCACCACCCGCAACCTGGACTGCGGGACTCTCATCGCCTGCTCTCCTCCTCTCCGGGTGTACTCAGTGCACGAGGTTACGCGGACGATCATGGCAGCCGTCCCGGGGACTGTCAACAGCGCCGGTATACTGGGTGCACGTACCGCCGGACCCGACTGAACCTCGACATCGCCAGCGGCGGGCCGCTCTACCAGCAGCTGCGTCAGCAGCTCTATTCGCGGATCCGCCGTGGGGAGTTTGGCCCGGGGGACATGCTGCCCTCCGAGAACCAGCTCTGCGAGGAGTACGGCGTCAGCGTCACCACCGCCCGGCGAGCGCTGCTGGAGCTCGTGAAAGAGGGCGTGGTGCGGCGGCGGATGGGCGTTGGCACCATGGTCGCCGAGCGGGTCCGCCAGCTCAGCCTCGGCTTCGTGAGCATCGACAACCTGGGCGGCGCCTGGCGCGGGATCTCGGCCGGGATGGTCGAGCTCATCGGCGGCATCGGCGAGCTGGCGTGGCGGCGCAATGCGTCCTTCTCCATGTCCGGCGTGGACGAGGAGGGCGTCGAGGAGTGCCTGCGCTCGGTCGCCGAGGCCCGCGCGGTGGACGGGGTCCTGCTTCGCACGGCCAACGACATCCGGCCCGAGTACCTGGACATCCTCGACGCGGCGGGCCTGCCCTGCGTCGTGATCAAGCGCGACCTGCCGGGCCGGCCGCTCAACTGCGTGGTCAGCGACGACCTGCTCGGCAGCCGCATGGCCACCGCCCACCTGCTGGACCGCGGCCACCGCCGGATCGGCCTCGTCGGCGCCAACCCCCGGCTGTCGATCACGCGGGACCGCCTCCGCGGCTACCGCGAGGCGCTGGCCGAGGCCGGGGCGGCGTACGACGCCGACCTGGTCCGCCTGGAGCCGTCGTTCGACGAGCAGGCCGGCCGCCGGGCGGTGCGCGAGCTGCTCGAGCGGGACGACCGCCCGACCGCCATCTTCGTGGCCAGCGACCGCATGGCCATGGGCGGCTACGGCGCGGTCAGCGAGCTCGGCCTGCGCATCCCGGACGACGTCGCGCTCGTCGGCTACGACGACATCGGGCCGTCGGCCATGCTGCAGCCGCCGCTGACCACGGTCCGCACCTCGTACCACGACTTCGGCCGGCTCGCCACCCAGCTGCTGCTCGACCTGATCGAGGGCCGGCTGGAGGCGCCGCAGCGCGTCGTGATGGAGCCCGAGCTGATCGTCCGGTCCTCGACCGGCGCCGCGCCGGCCGACGTGCGCCCGCTGGTTCGCTCCGCGACCGCGCCGGTGCCGACCGGCGACCTGGCGGCCAAGCGCGTGAGCGTGGGCGGCCCGGCGGCGCTGACCGAGCCGCTCGCCGCCGCGGTCGCCGCCGCGGGCGCCGACCTGGTCACGCCCGGCGACGAGAGCGTCGAGCTGGACGCGGCCGTCCACGTGGCGGACCTGCGGCCCGAGCTGGGCGCCAGCCTGGCCGCGGCGCAGGCCGCCGGCGAGCGGTCGGCGCGGGCGCTCCGCCGGCGGGGCTCGCTGGTCCTCGTCGGGGTCGTGGCCAGGGCGGAGCCCTCGATGGGCGCGGCCGCGGCCGCCGGCCTGGAGCAGGTGGTGCGCGCGCTGGCGACCGGCTGGTCGTCGCGCGGGCTGCGCGTCAACGGCGTCATGGCCGGACCCGACCTGGCCGGGGCCGCCGGCCCCTGCCGGTTCCTCGTCTCGGACGCGTCCGGGGCCGTGGCCGGCCAGCTCCTGCGCACCGCTGACGGCGACCATATCTGACGCCGCCGTGCTGCTACGGTGACCGGCATGGGCCCGGACTTCTCGACGATCGGGCCGGTGCCGCTGGTGACGGACGTCGAGGCCCGCCCGGTGGTGGTGCCGATGGGCCGCCCGCTGCGCACCAGCACCGGCGCCGTGACCGAGGCGCCCCTGCTGCTGATCGACCTGCGGACCGATGGCGGACCGGTCGGCCGCTCGTACCTGTTCGGCGTCCAGCCGTTCGGCCTGGCGCCGCTGCGGTCGCTGGTCGAGTCGCTGGGCCAGGCGGTCGCCGGCGAGCCGCTGGTCCCGCTCGAGATCGAGCGCGCGCTCCGCGCCCGGCTGACGCTGCTCGGGCCGACCGGCCTGGCCGGCATGGCGCTCGCGGGCATCGACATGGCCGCGTGGGACGCGCTGGCGCGGGAGCGTGACGTCCCGCTGGCCGCGCTGCTGGGCGGCCGGCCGGGGCCGGTGCCGGCGTACAACAGCAACGGGCTGGGCATCATGCCGCCGGCCGAGGCCGCCGCGGAGGCGGTGGAGCTGCTGGACGCCGGCTTCTCCGCGGTCAAGGTGCGGCTGGGGCGGCCGGCGGCGGTCGACGACCTCGCGGCGGCGCGGGCCGTGCGCGAGGCGATCGGGCCGGACGCGGTGCTGATGGCGGACTTCAACCAGTACCTGTCGGTCGCCGAGGCGGTCGAGCGGGGCGCCATGCTCGACGGCGAGGGCCTGGCCTGGATCGAGGAGCCGGTGCGGGCGGACGACCTGGCCGGCTGCGCCCGGGTCGCCGCCGGCCTCCGGACGCCGGTCCAGATCGGGGAGAACTTCTCGGGCCCGTTCCAGATGCGCGAGGCGCTGAGCCTGGGCGCGTCGGACCTGGTGATGCCGGACCTCCAGCGCATCGGCGGCGTGACCGGCTGGCTCCGCGCGGCGGCGCTGGCCCACGTGTACGGGGTCGAGATGTCGAGCCATCTCTTCCCGGAGTTCAGCGCGCAGCTGCTCCGCGTGACACCGACCCGGCACTGGCTGGAGTACGTGGACTGGGCGGCGCCGGTGCTGCGCGAGCCGCTGCTCGTGCGCGACGGCCAGGCGCTGGCGCCGGACCGGCCGGGCGCCGGCCTGGAGTGGGACGAGGCCGCGGTGGCGCGGTACCTGGTCTCGTAACGCCGCCCGAGCAGCCTCCACACGCTCCTCGCGGGTCGTTCACAGGTCGCTCACAAGTGGTGCCGAGCATGGGAGTCGTCAAACGCATCCACTTGAACAAAGGAGCGACAACGTGAGACGCGGTCTGCTAGCGATCTGGCTCGGGGCGACGGCGGTCGTCGCGGCCGTCACCGGCTTCATCTCGTACGCGGCGGGCTGGGCGTCCGGCGCGGCCTCCCACGTGCCCGCGGTGGCCACCGGCGGTCCGTACCCCTACTACTACGGTCCGCACTTCTTCCCCTTCTTCGGGATCTTCCCGTTCCTGTTCGTCCTGCTGATCCTGTTCCTGGTCTTCCGCGCCGGCCGGCGTGGGGGTCCGTGGGGCTGGGGCGGCTGGGGCTACCGCGGCTACGGCCCGCAGCCGCAGCAGCAGGCGGGCGCGCAGACGCCGCCCGCGGGCGATCCGTGGCAGGGCTGGCCGCAGCAGCCGCAGCAGCAGCCGACCCCGCCGCCCGCAGCGCCGCCGGAGCCGGAGAAGCCGCGGCAATAGCATGGAGGCCGTGGCCACCATCCTGGTCGTGGACGACGAGCCGCACATCGTGCGGCTCGTCCGCGACTATCTGGAGCACAGCGGGTTCGCGGTGCTCACCGCGGCCGACGGTCCGACCGCGCTCCGGACGGCTCGCACGATCCAGCCCGACCTCGTCGTGCTCGACCTCG
>Ga0070717_10003751_pt1 | contig 10908 bp, 11 predicted proteins | sample LARL113metaG_FD_71366 | JGI IMG/M metagenome (GOLD analysis project Ga0070717, IMG submission 71366) | Corn, switchgrass and miscanthus rhizosphere microbial communities from Kellogg Biological Station, Michigan, USA - LAR L11-3 metaG | ecosystem: Host-associated > Plants > Roots > Rhizosphere ...
ACACCGACCTTATCGAGTTTGTCGGGGAGCGCCCCCACAATTTCGCGCGCAATTTGCGGATCTACATAGCGCGGACTCTTCTCGTAAAACACGAAGCCCAGCGCGTCTGCCCCGGCTTCAACCGCGGCCTGCGCGTCAGAGAGGTTCGTGATCCCGCAAATTTTTACCCAGGTCATAGGACAGTCGTTGGCTCTTGGTTGTTGGTCGTTGGCAAGAAACTCGTGGCTTCTGCCAAAAGCGACTTCAGCGCCTCTCCCGGCGATTTTGCTTTCATCAATCTTTCACCGACCAGAAATGCGTCATATCCGGAGCTGCGCAAGCGGCCAATATCGGCGCCGCTTTCGATACCGCTCTCGGCAACGGTCAGCACGTCACTGGGAATCCTGTCTGCGAGCCGTAATGCTGTTTCTAAGTCCACTTTGAATGTCCGCAGATCGCGGTTGTTGACTCCGATCAGGTTACAACCAGCATCCAAGGCGCGACCCAACTCTTGCTCATCATGCACTTCGCATAAAACGTCGAGATGAATTTCGGCGGCCCGCTTACTCAGCGCGATTAATTCTTGCTGGGAGAGCGCGGCGGCAATCAGCAAGATTGCGTCCGCGCAATTCGCGCGCGCTTCGAGAACCTGGAATTCATCAACGATGAAATCTTTGCGCAGGCAGGGAAGCGCGGAGTTTGCGGAAGCCGTCCGCAAGTTAGCCAGCGATCCCTGAAAAAATTCTTCATCGGTTAAGACCGAAAGCGCGGCCGCGCCCGCTGCCTCCAATTCACTGGCGAGGCCGGCAGCATCGAAATCTTTCCTTATCAAGCCCCGGGACGGAGATGCTTTCTTGAGTTCCGTAATGACGGCAAAACCTCTTTTGCTAGCACTTTCAAGGGCTCTCCGAAATCCGCGTGGGTTATGTGAAGCCGCTCGGCTTTCCATACCCGGTGACCCAGCCGTAGAACGGCGCTCGCGTACTTTTTGTCGGGTGGCGGCGACAATGTCTTCCAGCACGGTCATGGAGATTATTGATTATACGGGAGGATTGTAGGCTGCTCGATTGGCGCACCGAAAACTGTTTTTCCGGGTGAGCTTATTGCAGATTTCAACTCGGGTCGGAGCTTAGCTGCCCTTTTTCAACTCGACAAGCACTTGCCTTGCAATCTCTTTCAGGGTCTCAAAAACCCCCTGGCCCTGGAATGCGATGGCTTCGATCACCGGCTCGTTCTTGCGCTGAAGTTCTTTCGTAAGAGACTCAACGGGAAGGACGTTAGGAAGGTCGCGTTTGTTGAGTTGCAGAACATAGGGAATCTTATTGAAGTCGTAGCTGTGCTCTTTCAAGTTCGACATCAGGTTGTCGAGCGCTTCGGCGTTGGCGTCCATGCGCTCCTGTTGCGAGTCGGCAACGAAGACAATTCCGTCAACGCCGCGGAGAATCAATTTTCGGCTGGCGTCGTAAAACACTTGTCCAGGGACGGTGTACAGATGGATTCGCGTCTTAAATCCGCGCACGGAACCAAGATCCAAGGGAAGGAAGTCAAAGAACAGGGTTCGCTCGGTCTCAGTCGCGAGCGAAATCATTTTGCCCTTCTGCTGTTCGGCGGTTTTTTGATAAATGTGCTGCAGGTTCGTGGTCTTGCCGCCAAGGCCCGCGCCGTAGTACACGATTTTGCAATTGATCTCGCGGGCTGCGAAGTTGATAAAGCTCAAGACTTTCCCCAGAGGGCGGACGGTCGCACCTCGAATCATCCGCTGAATTTGTGGCTTTTACCCTGAATTTTTATATCACAGGCGTGGGTAGGGGGTGGGTGTTACTCCCGTTACTGCAAAGCTTTCAGCTGTTAGCTCTTGGCTTTTAGCCAATGCGCATCCCTAACAGCTTGCTTCACCGTGCCGGTGGTGCAGGGTAGTACCCGTCCTTAGCGGTCAGATCTACACAGGGGCGGATGGAAGAGCGCCGGCAGCTAGGCCGATCCACGAGGACCTCTATGCTTCGGTAAGCGCCAATCGGTGGCTCATGAGTTTGGTATCCCAGGGTGTATTGATTGCGTGCATCTCCGATCAGTTTGGCATAGGCGTCTTCAATCCCGGTACGCGTAAGCTCGTTCGAAACCTCGCCTCCGGTCGCATTCGCATACTTGGGCAGAATGTCGCTGTAACCGAATCGCGGCAAATGCAGCTTCTGAACCTTGTTGTAGACCGGGATAGCGGATCCGCCCACACCGACCGCATAGACCATGATGTTGTTTGTGAGCAGCACCTTCAGCACGTCCTTGTAGCTGGCATCGCTGCGATATTCGCGGCCATCGCTTATCACGAAAATCACCTTGCGACGTGTCCGGTCCCGCTTGGCAAGATCGAGGGCAGCCTTCAGGATTGCATCGTTCATCACATGCGATTCCTGGCCAGGCGTGTAAACGACTGGCGCACCGGGATCAGCCGGCATGTTGTTGATGGTCGGCCCTTGCGGTCCCAGGGGGCCACTCGTCACGGCCGGGCCGTTATTTCTGCCGCGGGCTTCTGCCAGATTGGTGAACGTGTCTGAAAGCTTCTGATTCAAAGCCTGCCAGGCGGCCTGCTGACTCACCACATTGCTGTAACTGTAGATGGCGACTTCATCGAATTGACTGAACACGCCTTCGAGGGCGGGAAATGTGTGATTCACCCTTTGGACGTCCACGTCCTTCATTCCGAGATCAATGATCACCGCCGCTGAAACCGCAAACGGGTCGCTGGTGAAAAAATTTAGCTTCTGCTTCTTTCCGTTTTCAAGAACGCTGAAGTCTTTCGCCAGCAGCCCTTTTACGAGCTGGCCTGACTCATCTTTAACCGTGACAGGAACCATCACTTGATTGACCTGCACCGGCGGGAGGTTATAGATGCCTTCCGAATCTTTGGTTGCACCACCTTCTGGCACGGTTCGAAGATTGAGAGGTGGCTTCTCCGCCGGCTTCTGGTCTGTTTCAGAGGGCGCGCTTTGCGGCGGAGGTTCATTCGCCTCTGGCGTCGGTGGAGATTGACTTTGATCTTGAGCAGGAGGTTCTTGAGAAGGGGGTTCTTGGGCAGGCGGCGGAGCCTCTGGCACGGGCTTTGGAGGCTGCACTGCCGATGGCGCATCTGGAATGTTCTGGTCTTGGTTCTGGTCGTGTTGGTTCTGGTCGTGTTGGTTCTGGTCAGAGGCGGGTGGAGTGGTCTTCGGCTGGGTGCCGCTGTTTTGCGCAAACAATACGGAACTGAGCCACAGTACCGAAGACACTGTGCTCGCAGCGACGATTCGTCTAAAAAAGTTCTTTGACATACTCAACCAGCGGCATACCGAAGAAGTCCATAACTTGTCCCGATTTTCTGTATCCATGATTTTCATAGAACTTCATTGCCGCACTTAGAGGCAGGGTGGTGTCGAGCGTTACCCGCCTGCATCCGTGATCCTTCAACCAAAATTCGATTGCCTTAAGCAGCGCGCCTGCCAACCCTGTTCCGCATAATTTCGGCAGAACAGCCATTCCCCGCAGATGCCCCTCACCGTCGGCCAACGAGCCGGCGACCGTGCCTACAATCTCTCCGGCGCAAGACGCTACCATCACGTGCATGCTCTGCATTCGCGCGGCAAGAGCCGGAGGGTCGAGTACCGTGTCCGCGAAAGCCTGCGACGTGTATTCAGTCCGATAAGGCCCAAACGCCTCTGCCAGGCACCACAAAATCCCATCCTCATCACCAATTTCTGCTGGGCGAATGAGAATTTCTCCCAAGTTCTTCATATTGGGATGCCTGGGTAGGCAAACTTGGTGCATCTAATCCAACAGGATTTAGACTAGCAGAACACCAATTACAGGATCTCATGCTCCTACTTTTTCGCTCCCGCTTGTTTTGTGCGTTCGCTATTTTACTGGCTTCGCTGGCGAGCAGCTCACAACTGCTTTCTGCCCAAGACGTCCAAATGGTCCCGGATAAGCAGGACCGCGAATCCGCCGAGAAGGCGCAATCGCATAAAGACAATAACGACGAGCCGGTCACTACATTCAAAGCCCGCTCAGATGTGGTGCAGCTGTTTTTTAACGTTAAAGACAAAAAGGGTGGACTCATTCCCAATCTGCCGAAGGAGAACTTCGACGTACTGGAAAATGGCAAGCCCCAGGTAGTCAAGTATTTTTCTGCAACCTCGAACCTGCCCTTGACGCTTGGAATCCTGATTGACTCGAGCGGTAGTCAGCAAAATGTTCTCGAGATGGAGAAGCAAGTCGGCGGGGCGTTTCTCCAGGACGTCATTACCGAAAAGGATGTCGCTTTCGTGATCAGCTTTGATGTTCGGGTTGAGTTGCTGCACGACTTTACCAGCAATGTACGCGCTCTGAAAACTGCCCTTAATACCGCCAGGATCAACACTGGAGGCGCCGATTGCGGAGGTATTCCTGGGATGGGCGGCGGGCCGGTACCTTGCATTGGCAAGCAGAAGGGAACTCTGCTCTATGACGCCGTACAGCTTGCTTCTCATGACGAGATGGCTCAGCAGGTGGACCGCAAGGCGATGATCCTGCTGACTGACGGACAGGACTATGGGAGCACGAACACAATTAAAGATGCGATCGAGGCTGCACAAAAAGCCGACACCATAATTTATGTGTTGCTGGTTGCGGACCGTTCGGCATACGGATTTGGGATGTACTCAGGCGACAGTGAAATGAAAAAATTGACTGGCGAGACTGGCGGTCGCGTGATCGAAGTGGGCAGCAAGATGGAAAAGCTGAAAGCCGCTTTCGACCAGATCGCGGCGGAACTGCGCAGCCAGTACAACATCGGCTACGTCCCCACCAACTTGGCTAAGGACGGCGGTTTCCGGAGGATCGAGATTCACTCCAAAGATGGAAGTAAAGTGCAGTCGCGGGCCGGGTACTACGCGTCAGCAACTGCAGATTAAGCCTTACCCCGACCTTGGCTGGTCGAACGAGGCGATTAATGGTTTTGTGCTATTCCCAACTGTCTCAACCCTGAGATAAAGTCCTTCGATCTCGCTGGCCCAATGTGGGCCTCACATTGAAGGAGATCGCATGGCGGCACAAGCTTCTGTCCTAAATCTTGACCTGGGCATCGCGGGCACAAACACTCGGCGCAGCCGTGTGCTCGCGATCATTCTGATGATTGCGATCGCCAGTGTCTTCTGGGTTGACTCTCGCTACCCGGCTCTTATGAAACGCTACAACGCGGGTACGCACTTGAAAGCGTCTGGAGCGCTAACCTTTGGCGCTGTCTATTCGGTGGATCGCAGCATGCCGGTTCGGGTCCGAGTTTGGCGCACCACGATTAACTGGCTAGACGCGAACCGGGTCGGAATGACTTTTTCATTTCTGTTTGGGCCGGCCGCGTTAACCTTTCTGGCGACACTTCGGCGTCGCCGCACCAGTTCGCGATGGCTCAATACTTTATTCGGCGCAGCGGCCGGCGTTCCGTTAGCAGTTTGTACCAATTGTGTTGCGCCGATTGCGCGTGGGCTATTTGCTTCGGGAATGGGCACCGAGTCGGTGCTGGCAACAATGTTCGCGTCGCCGGCGCTCAACATCGTGGTGCTAGCGATGACGTTTGCGCTCTTTCCCGTTTCCGTAGCCTTGTTGAAGCTCGCGACTGTGCTCTTTCTGATTATGGTATTCGCGCCAATGGTCGCGTCTCGGCAAGCACCGGCGCCAGCTACGCCGTGTCTTATTGAGAGCCCAGTTTCCGAGACATGGCGCGAGGCATTTCTGAATACCTCGCGGTCGTACCTCAAAAGTTTTTGGTATGTTTTTCGGCTGGCATTCCCTCTGATGTTGCTGGCGGCGGTCCTCGGCGCCCTGGTGATCGAACTGTTGCCGGCACAGGCCTTGATGGCTCAGGTCACAGTTGGCGGAATCATTCTGGTGGCACTGGTGAGCGCATTTTTGCCTGTCCCAATGGCCTTTGATGTGGCGATTGCTTACATCGCCATGACGCGCGGTGTTCCATTACCGTATGTCGTCACTATTCTTTGTACTCTAGGAATTGTCAGCGTATTTTCCCTTTCTATCATTGGGAAATCCATTTCCTGGAGAGTCGCAGCCGCTACCTACGCTACGGTCATAGCTTTGGGCGTCCTGAGCGGAATCGTTGCTCGCGCAATTGCCTGAGAGCGTGCGCGAGGTTTCGGTTAAGAGTACGGCGCGGGTGCGATTCGCTGCAGCAAATAGAATAGAAGCGGAGTTCTGGGGGAGCAGAACCGGAATGCCGCTCTGGTTAGACAATCTCAACCGCGAAGTTATTGCATGCACTCGGTGCCCCCGCCTCGTTACTTACCGTGAGCAAGTCGCTCATGAAAAACGGCGTGCCTATCGCGATTGGGAATATTGGGGCAAGCCGGTGCCCGGGTTCGGCGACCCCAATGCCCGCGTCCTCGTGCTGGGCTTAGCTCCGGGAGCGCACGGTTCTAATCGCACAGGCCGTCCATTTACCGGTGACGCCTCCGGCAATTTCATGTATCCCGTTCTGCACGAGATCGGGTTTGCCAGCCAACCGCTCGCGAGCGACCGCAATGACGGAATGGTTCTGCGAGATCTCTACATCACGGCAGCGGTTCGCTGCGCGCCACCGGACAATAAACCCTTGCCACTGGAGCTTGCGAACTGCGCGTCGTATTTGGACCGCGAACTCCACGGACTAAAGAAGGCAAAAGTCATTGTTGCCCTGGGCAAGATTGCGTTTGATGCCTATCTAACCCATCTGAAGCAACTCGGGCTGATTGAGCGAAGGCGCGGGTTCCTCTTTCAACACGGCGCGAAGTACAAAATCCCCGACGGGCGGACGCTTTTGGCCTCGTATCATCCCTCCAACCAAAACACCCAGACTGGCAAGCTTACTCGCGCAATGTTCATGCAAATCTTTAAAGAAGCCGCGCGCCTTGCCGATGAATAAAGCGGCGGCTTCGCCAGTGCCGGATCGCCTCACCTCGAGGGGAATGATCATCGCGTCCGGGACGAGGCCGCCCGCGTTTTCATTTCAACTTTGTGGCTGTGGCCTGAAGCTGGCGAGCAGCATGTGCCACGCGTGCATGCTGGGCCGGCGGGTGAGTACACCAGCCCTACGTGAGATTTGGGCATTCCAGGGACCCTTGGCTCAAAATCCGACGAAGACTGGCTCTGGTTCGAGATGAATTCCCCACGCCAGCGCTACTCTTTCCTGAATTTCTTCTTTGAGTGCGACGATCTCGGCGGCAGTCGCACCGTCTCGATTTACCAGCGCGAGCGCGTGCTTGGTTGAGATTCCGACGTGTCCACGGGAATAACCCTTGTTGAATCCGGAATTCTCAACTAACCACGCTGCGGAAACCTTGTGCTGCTGGGCAAGCGCTGGATAAGTTGGCACTTTCAGATGTTGTTGTGCCGCCCGGCCGAGCAGTTCGGCGTGGGCTGCAGCGGTGAGAACCGGGTTCTTGAAAAACGATCCCGCACTTCGGCTATCGGGATCGCCGGGGGTAATCAGCATGCCTTTGCCGGCGCGAATCCGTAGCACTGCGGTTCGCGTGTCAGCGAGTGAGGGTAAGGCGTCACGCCCTGCGAAATATTTTTGTAGATCGGCGTATTGCAGACGAGGTTTGCCGTGCGGTTCGAGCGCAAACGTCGCGCGCAGAATAATGTAGCGTCCGCGCCAGTTGGTGTTGAAGACGCTTGCGCGATAGCTGAAGCCACAATCGGTGTTTGTCAGCTCGCGTATGCGATTTTCGCTGAGGTCAAAAGCTACGACAGAAGTAATGGTCTCGGAGACTTCCTGTCCGTAAGCGCCAACGTTTTGCACCGGAGTTCCGCCGACGCTTCCAGGAATTCCGCTCAAGCATTCGATGCCGGCGCAATTTTGGGAGACTGCGTGCGCGACGAAGCTGTCCCAATCGACACCCGCGCCGACGTGGAATATGCCGAGACCAGCGCCCGCGATTCCGGGAATTCCGACTTGCAAGGCCAGTCCATTCCATCCCTGGTCCGCGACCACCACGTTGCTGCCACCGCCGAGCACAAAAAGCGGCAGGTTCTCTTCGCGCGAGAACGCGACAGCCTCTTCAACATCGATCGCGCTTGCAGCTCTCGCAAAAAACCGCGCGTCGCCTCCAACTCCGAGTGTGGTCAAAGGTGCCAGTGGCACGTTCTGCTGAATTTCCATGAGTCGCAATCAATATATACGGAATGCGCTCGGTAACTCTCACCGGCGTTTGTCCGTGACGCAGAAAACTTTTCACGTTAAAATTTATGAAGCCTAAATCAAAGAAGGAGAACAATGTATCCGGAACCGATGATTATTCCTATGCGCGAGGACCTTACGCGCATCGGCGTTCAGGAATTGAAAACAGCTGCTGAGGTTGACCACGAACTCGCCGCGCAGCAGGGAACAGCGATGGTCATTGTGAATTCTATATGCGGATGTGCCGCTGGCCGCATGCGTCCGGCAGTTCGTACCGCCCTGCAACATCGGTCCAAGCCCGACCGGGTATTTTCGGTTTTCGCAGGACAGGACGTCGAGGCCACGGAACGCGCCCGCAGCTACTTCACGGGGTATCGGCCCTCCTCGCCGTCGCTCGCGCTGTTTCGCGAAGGTAAGCTGGTCCACATGATGCAGCGTAGCGACATCGAGCATCGCGATTCGGCGGATATAGCGAATGAGCTTAAGGGCATATTCGATCAATATTGCGTCGCAGCCGTTCGAGAATGACTCCCTGATCCGGGCGATGGTGCTGAGTTGCTATCTGTGCGTCGTTTGCGGTTAGAGTCTTTTCCCATTTTCCCTTATGTTCACTGGAATTATTGAGGAAGTTGGACGCGTCGCCGCGATCGAAGATGGCGAGAAACGTCGTCTGACGGTTACGTGCACGAAAATCTTGCCTGAGCTCAAAGTGGGTGACAGCGTTTCGGTGAGCGGCGTCTGCCTGACCGCAGTTGAGATAAAACCCACGACTTTCAGCGCAGCTCTGGCGCAGGAGACCTGGATTCGAACTTCGCTCTCGCGGTTGAAAGCGGGCGCGCTGGTCAACCTTGAACTTCCAATGCGGGCCAATGGCCGTTTCGATGGCCATATTGTGCAGGGGCACGTGGATGGAACCGGCACAGTCATTTCATTCGAACCAACGCCCAAAAGAAGCGATTATTTCCTTGTGATCGATGTTCCATCGGAACTGATCCGCTACATCGTCGCAAAAGGATCGCTGGCGATTGAGGGAATCAGTTTGACGATTGCGGGAATTGATGGAACTCAGGTGCGGGTGGCGATTATTCCGCACACGGCTGAAGTCACTAATCTGCAATCGCTGAAGCCCGGAGATCCAGTGAACCTGGAAGTGGATGTAATGGCGAAGTATGTGGAGAAGATGATGGCGCCGAAGAGCGCGACGAACTCGATCACGCTGGAGAAGTTGGTCAAGGCGGGATTCTGAACTCCAACCTATAAACCCTTAGACGTTGCAAACAACGTTTCTACCCAACTTTTCCCTACGCTCCCAGATCCAGTTCATCCAGCTTCAGGAATTCCTGGACAATTGGTTCGTTGCACTTTTCCATTTCCGCATAAGGGCCGAAAAATAGGGCGCGGCTTTCGTGCAGAAACACCACACGATCGGCGAGTTTTTTTGCCAGACGCATGTCGTGAGTGACAACAACGCTGGTGAGGTGGAGCTGTAATTTCAGGCGCTTCATCAAATCGCCAAGCAGTTGCGCCATGAGCGGATCAACCATGGTGGTGGGCTCGTCGTAGAGCACGCACTCGGGTTGCGAAGCCAAAGCGCGCGCAATCGCCACGGAGCGCTTCATCCCGGTTGAGAGTTCGGACGGAAACTGCTCCGCCATCGCTTTTACCCCGACCATCTCGAGCAGGCCATTGACGATCTGAAAAATTTGTTCTTCGCTGAGATCTTTGCGTTCGCGCAGTGGGAAGGCTACGTTTTCTCCAACTGTGAGGGAATCAAACAGCGCACCGCTCTGAAAAACCATCGTCACCTTCTTGCGAATGCGTTCGAGTTCTTTTTCGGGATAGTCGGTGATGTCTTCGTGCGCGACAATAATTCGGCCGGAATCCGGTTTTAAGAAGCCGAGAATATTCTGGAGTGAAACAGATTTTCCTACGCCACTTCGCCCAAGAATACAGACGGTCTCGCCGGGATTGACTTCGAAGCTGACATCATCGAGAACACGATTGTCGCCGAATGCCTTGGAGACGTGCTCGAAGCGGATATACGGGCCCGAGCGGTCCTCGGAGGCAGGCTTGACGATTTCGGGTTCGGTGGTAAGAATGCCCATTGCTCAAATAATTCTTAATGTGCCTATGATAACCGTACCCGCGCTCAGCCCTCCACGGCTCAAGAGCCTTAGCCAACGGGATGGCAGAGGCTACGCGAAGTGCGCAGACGAAGACATTCAACCAAGCCACTGACGTTCGGCCTGCTGAAAGTCGTCCGGACTATTCAGGTTGCGCAGCATGGCGAAGCTGAACCCTGCGCTGATGATCTCTTTCTCGCTGACGATTCGTATGGGAGTGTCACCAAACAGGGCATCAACTTTATTCTTATGTTGTGACAAGGCTGTTTCGGCGATGGATGCGAACGGCTTGCGATACACCGCACAAAGAGGCTCAAAGTAAGCTCCTATTTGCGGTACCGTAACTAGCGCTTCAGTCGCGCCTGCAATGGTAATCAAATGCCGCAGGAATTCCGGCTCAACGAAGGGAAGATCAGTAGCAAGAATCAGATTGAGTTCTGTAATCGAATGGACGAGCGCTGCATGGATGCCCCCCAAGGGCCCGTGATCATGATAGAGATCAGGAACCACTGGTCCGAAGGCCGCATATTTGGCGGGATCTCCGACAATTTTCACGTTCTCAGTGACCGCGCGTGCCATATCCAGCGCATGCCTCAGGAGCGGCTGCCCCGCTAATTCGAGCAAAGC
>Ga0070717_10003753_pt1 | contig 10905 bp, 11 predicted proteins | sample LARL113metaG_FD_71366 | JGI IMG/M metagenome (GOLD analysis project Ga0070717, IMG submission 71366) | Corn, switchgrass and miscanthus rhizosphere microbial communities from Kellogg Biological Station, Michigan, USA - LAR L11-3 metaG | ecosystem: Host-associated > Plants > Roots > Rhizosphere ...
GCCCGCGCTCGTCCACGGGCGGGTGCTGGACCTCAACGGGGACCCGATCGGCGGCGCCGAGGTCGACGTGTGGCAGAACGGCGACGATCAGCTGTATGCCGTCCAGCGTCCCGAGGCGCCCGAGGACCACCTGCGCGGCCGGTTTGTCACCCGCGACGACGGCAGCTACGCGTTCCTCGCCGTCCGGCCCACACCGTACCCGATCCCGTACGACGGCCCCGTCGGCAAGATGCTCGAGCTGACGGGGCGCCACCCCTGGCGCCCCGCCCACGTGCACATCATCATCCGCGCCGACGGCTACCGGACCCTGACAACACATGTGTTCGACGTCGAGAGTTCGTATCTGGACTCGGACGCGGTGTTCGCGGTCAAGCCGTCGCTGACACGCCGCTTCGTCGCCCACCGCCCCGACGACCCCGACACGCCCGAGGGCGTCACGACCGAATGGGTGTCTGTGGAGAACGATCTCGTGCTCGCGCCAGCCTCCTAGCCGACGGCAGCGGCGCCGCCAGCTCACCGCACATCGCCGCGGGCTTGGTCTCGCGGGCGAGCGTCGCGCGCAGGCGCACGAAGGCCACGCTCCCCAACAGCGCGGGGAGCCACAGGGCCAGCGCCCGGTACGTCAGCACGGCGACCGTGGCCGGCGCCAGCGGCACGTTGTACAGCGCGAAGGTCCCGATCAATCCGCCCTCGGTGCCGCCGATGCCGCCGGGCAGTGGGATGAGCCCGCCGAGCTGGCCGATGATGTAGGCCAGGATCACGATCGGCAGCGCGGGCGAGTGCCCAAAGGCGTGAAAGCAGCAGACGAGGACCGCGATATCGAAGGCCATGTACCCGAACGAGCCGCCCAGCACGCCGACGGGGCGCCGACGCAACAGGACGATCGAGTCGCGCACGCCGTCGCCGACCGCGGCGCGCACGTGGTGCGATGCCACTCGGATCCGCCCGGCTCCGTCCGACGGCGTCGTGCGCGGCGCCAGCCGCGCGCCCAGCAGCGGCAGGCACAGGGTCATGACGATCGCCAGCAGCGACGCCACGCCGAATCCGTACGTGAGTGCCGGGTCGGGGTCACCACTCAGCACGCCGGACGCGAACAGCGCGGAGAAGACCGCCAGCGTACCGACGTTGGCCAGGCTCGTGAGCAGGAAGAACGCCACGGTGCGCCGGCCGATGTGGGCCGCGCTCATGCCGCCGCGGTTGAGCGCCCATGCCCCGAGTGCCAGCCCGCCGGCGCCGCCCGCGGGCAGGAGTGAGTTGGCCCCCTGCTCGGACATGCCGATCTGATAGCTCAGCCGCCAGCTCATCTTCGCGCAGAACACCGCACGGAACACCACGATGTATGACAGCGCCGAGAGCAACTCCAGCACCCCGGCGGCCACCAGCCACCCCGGCGAGGCGTCGCTGAGGCGATCGCGCAGGCTGCCCAGGCCCGGGCCGATCAGGACGAGCGCCACGACCACCGCCCCCACCCCGGCGAGCTGGAGCAGACCGCGGCGCAGGTGGCGCGTGCTCAGCTCGTCGGGCATCGCGTCGGTCAGGTTCGCCACTTACCAATCATAAGCAAACGCTCAGACCGCCCCCGGGGGAATGCGCTGACGGCGCGGGCCGCGAGGCCGCTCGACAGCATCGCCGTCAGGAATATGAACACCGGCGGGACGCGCGGCGCCTGCGGTCATGATGTGACCGCGATCGGCCGTAGGGTGCAACCGTGCCCGTTAACCTCACCGCGGCCGAGCAGTTCATGTTCGCCGACGCCCGCGTCCTGGAGCGCCGCCGGCTCGCCGTGCTGCTCCACGGGGCGCCAGCCGCGCCGGTCCGCGAGGCGCTGCTTCCGTACCGCAACACTGACGGGGGGTTCGGCCACGCGCTGGAGCCCGACGTGCGGGCGCCGCAGTCCGAGCCGGTGTCCACCCTGCAAGCGCTGGAAGTGCTGGCCGCGCTGGGCGCGGCCGGTGACCCGCTCATCGCCGGCGCCGCCGCGTGGATTGACACGATCGCTGACGCCGACGGGGGAGTTCCGTTCGTGTTGCCCGCTGCCGCGGACTACCCGCGGGCACCGTGGATGGTCCCGTCCGATGGCGGCTCGCACTTGACCTTCGCACTGGCCGCCGTCCTGTGGGAGCTCGGCGCGCCCGGGTCGTGGCGCGACCGTGCCACCGAGTGGTGCTGGGACAAGCTCGAGCGTCCCGAAGAGCTGAGCGCCTTCTGGATCAAGTTCGGGCTCGCCTTCCTGGACCATGTGGACGACGCGCCGCGCGCCGAGGCGGCGGTGCAGCGCCTACGGCCGCGGCTGGGCACCGACGGCTCGGTGCCCGTCCCCGGCGGCACCGAGGACGAGCGGTTGACGCCGCTGGCGCTCTCGGGACGGCCCGGCAGCCGCAGCCGCCGCCTGTTTACCGCCGCGCACATCGAGGCGGATCTTGACCGTCTCGAGGCCGGGCAGCTGCCGGACGGCGGCTGGATGTTCGACTGGCTGGCGTGGACCCCGGCGCAGGAGGTGGAGTGGCGGGGGCTGGTGACGCTGCAGGCGCTCACCCAGCTGCTTTGCCACCGCCGGATCCCGGCGCCGCGCAGTTGACCTGCGCATCTGGGGCCGCTTTCGCACCGGCCGCGCCCGACTGGGCCTGTGAGGCCAGGCTCTTCTTGATCGAGATCAGCCGGTCGTTGACCGCGGCCATCTGTGAGGCCGACACGACGCCGCGGGCGACCATCTGCTGAGGATCCATGGAGCCGCTCTCGATCTGCGCGTCCAGCGCACGGCCCTGGGCGGCGGTGATCGTGCCCGCCTGCACGAGCTGGGCGATGGCATCGGTGAACTGGTGGGGCACGCCACCTGGCGCCGGCGTCCCGCGCTGCTTGACCCCGTACGGTGCTCCGGTCGCCGGCGGTGCCCCAGCCGCCTTGGCCCTGGCCGCCGCGCCGCCGCCGCCATTGTCGGCGAGTGCCGCTGGTCCCACGATCGCCCCCGCCACTGCGAGTCCGGCCACCGCGCCGATCACCGGCGCCCGCCACCGCCGGCTCCGGGGCGAACCCTGCGCTTCAGATGACATACGTTCCTCCGATCTCTACGAGCGGCGCCACTCGCCGCCAGGTCCAGCCCAGCGTCGGAGCCGGTCCTGAAATCGCGCTGAACCGAGACGCTTTCTTCAGCCGATCTTCAGCCGGTGGGCGCGAGAATGCGTGCACCGTGAGCGAACCGACGGGACGAGTGGTCGTGGTCGAGGACGAGGCCGCCGTACGACAGGCCGTCCTGGCCGGGCTTCGCCACGAGGGCTTCGCCGCGCGCGGGTTCGGCGATGTAGTCGACACCGACGCGATCCTCGGCTTCGCGCCTGATCTCGCGATCCTCGACGTCCGCCTGCCGAGCGGCAGCGGCTTTGCCCTCGCGCGCCGGCTGCGCGATCGCAGCGCCGTCTCGATCATCTTCCTCACCGCCCGCGATGCCGTGGCCGACCGCGTGGAGGGGCTGGAACTCGGCGCCGATGACTACGTGGTCAAGCCGTTTGCGCTGGAGGAGCTGCTGGCGCGGATTCGGGCCGTGCTGCGACGGACCGGCCGGCTGGCGGCGGTCCTGGAGGCCGGCGATCTCCTCATCAGCGAGGACGGGGGCTGGGTGACGCGGACCGGCCGCCCCGTCCCGCTCACCGCCACGGAGCTCCGGCTCCTGGCCTTCCTCGTCCGTCACCGTGGCCAGGCCCTCTCCAAGGATCAGCTCCTCACCCAGGTGTGGGGCTATGACGCGTATGACCCCAACCTTGTGGAGGTGCACGTGAGCGCCCTGCGACGCAAACTCGAGCGCCTCGGGCCCCGGGTCATCCAGACGGTGCGCGGGATCGGCTACCGGTACGCGGCGTGAAGACCGGCTCCCTCTCGCGCCGCACCACCCTCGCCACGTTAGGGGTGCTGCTGCTGGCACTGGGCGGCTTCGCCACCCTGATCACGCTGCGCTACCGCGACGGGCTCCGGGCGCGGGCGCGCAGCCAGCTGCTTGCCGGCGCGAACGCCGTCGAGACCGCGCCGGGGGCGGCCGAGCTCAAGCCGCTGATCGCATCGCTGGCGCTCCAGGGCATCGACGTGAACATCAGCGCCGGGGCGAGCCCGGCGAAGCCCGGCGCGGCCGCCCGTGCCCCGATCAAGCCCGGCGTGCCCGCGAACGACCGCAACCTGCTGACGGTCAGCGTGCCCCTCCGCGGCGGCGACGGGGCGGGCGCCGCGCTCCTGTCCACCAGCGAGGCCTACGTGGACAGCTCGGTCAACCGGCTCGTCGTCACCGAGCTGATCGCCGCCGCCGCCGTGCTCGGTGCGGCCGCGGTGCTGACTTTGCTGGCGACGCGCTCGGCCCTGCGGCCCCTGCGCCACGTCGCCGCGGTGGCGCAGCGCATCGCCGCCGGGGACCGCCGCCTGCGGCTGCGCCCGAGGCGGCGCGACACGGAGCTCGGTCAGATGGCGGCGTCGTTTGACGCGATGGTCGACTCGCTGGAGGAGGCGGTGGCCGCGGCGACGCGGTCGGAGGCGGCCATGCGGCGCTTCCTGGCCGACGCCTCGCACGAGCTGCGTACCCCGATCGCGGCGCTGCAGGCGACGGCCGAGACGCTCCTGCGCGAGCAGCCGCCACGGCCTCGGCGCGACCACCTGGAGGCCGAGCTCGCCCGCGGCACCGAGCGGCTGGGGCGGCTCGTGGACGATCTGCTCAACCTCGCGCGTCTGGAGGCCAACGAGCCGCTGCGGGCCGAGCCGGTCGACCTCACGCAGGTGAGCGAGTCCCTGGTCGCCGAGACCCGCGCGCGCACGCCCGCCTCCGTCTCGCTCGCCCACGCGGGCCAGACGACGGTGATCGGCGATCCTGACGCCCTCGCCCGGGCGCTGCGCAACCTCCTGGACAACGCCGTGCGCGCTGCCGGGACCGCCGGCACCATCCGGCTCGAGGTCCAGCGATCGCCGACCGCCGTCCGGGCCACGGTCTCAGATGACGGTCCCGGCGTGCCGCCGGAGGCGCGCGACCGGATCTTTGACGGCTTTGTCCGCCTCAACGGCAGCTCCGGCGCCGGCACCGGGCTGGGGCTGGCCATCGCCCAGGCCATCGCCCGCCAGCATCACGGGAGCGTCACCTGTGACGCCTGCGACGCGGGCGCGTGCTTCACGCTGGAGCTGCCGGCGGCGGAGGTCAGCTCAGCGACGCGGTAACGTCCTCGAGCAGGTCCAGCGCGTCCTGCAGGCCGTCCTCCATGCCGGATTGCAGGTGGGCGTCGCGATGCTCCTGGCGTTCGTGGTCGACGAGGAGCGTGAGGGTGGTGCGCCCGTCTGACTCGATGAACGTCTCGGTGCTCAACGCGCCCGCGTTGGGGAACGGGTCGTAGATCTCGGTGCGCACGATCCGCTCACCGGGGACGATCTCGCGGAACTCGCCGTGAAAGGCGACCTCGAACTCGCCGTGGGCCAACATCGCGTAGCGCCACTGCCCCCCGACGCGGAGGTCGATCTCCGCCACGGTGACCTCGCCCCGGCATGCGCTCCACCACTGTCGGATGCACTCCGGCGTCGTCCACGCCTTGAACACGAGATGCCGCGGGGCGTCGAACTCCCGCGTGATGAGGATCTGCGTGTCGGTGGGAAGGGTCACCACCGCGGAATGCCTAGCGGTTGCCGCCATCGTCTGCCTCCTGTTCTTTGAGTTGCTCCAGCACGTCGTCCATCGCCTCGAAGCGCTCCTGCCACGTCCGCTCATAGGCCTTGACCCAGTCGTGGATCGGCTTGAGCGCGGCGCCGTTGAGGCGATACAGGCGTCGACGGCCCTCGCCGCGCACCTGCACCGCGCCCACCTCCCGCAACACCCGCAGGTGCTTTGACACCTGCGGCTGGGTCAATCCCAGGAGCGTCACGAGATCGTTCACCGGGCGTTCGCCATCGGCCAGGAGATCGAGGATCCTCCGGCGCTGGGGCTCGGCCACCGCGTTGAACGTGTCGGTGGTGGTTGCCGCTCGGGCCATGACGACATCATATTCCCATATCGGAATATGTCAAGTCGGCTCCTTGATGGCACCATATGGCGATGAGCGAGCCCCATCGCGTCGCCATCGTCACCGGGGCGGGATCGGGCATCGGGGCCGCGGTCGCCACCCGCCTGGTCCGCGACGGCTGGAGGGTCGCGCTCGCCGGTCGCCGCGCGGAACCGCTCCACAAGACGGCGTCGGCCGCGGGCGATGGCGCGGGCGAGGCGCGGGCGCTGCCCACCGACGTCACCGACCCCGCCGCGGTGCAGGCGCTGTTCGCCCAGGTACTTGATGCCTGGGGCCGCGTGGACCTGCTGTTCAACAACGCCGGGGTCTTCGGCACCCCGGCGCCGGTGGACGAGTTCGACACCGACCAGTGGCGCGCCGTGGTGGACACCAACCTCAGCGGCTGCTTCTACTGCGGCCGCGAGGCGTTTCGCGCGATGAAGGCCCAGGACCCCCAGGGCGGGCGGATCATCAACAACGGCTCGATCAGCGCCGCCGTGCCCCGGCCCCACGCGGTGGCCTACACGGCCACCAAGCACGCCGTCACCGGGCTGACGCGGTCCATCTCGCTGGAGGGCCGGCCCTTCCGGATCGCCTGCGGGCAGATCGACATCGGCAACGCCGTCACCGAGCTTGCCGCCCACATCGGGCAGGGGGCGCTCCAGGCCGACGGCTCGGTGCGCCAGGAGCCGATGATGGACGTGCGCCACGCCGCCGACGCGGTCATGCATATGGCGAGCCTGCCGCTGGACGCCAATGTCCAGTTCATGACCGTCATGGCCACCACCATGCCGTTCATCGGCCGCGGCTGACGGCGCCGCCTCCGGCGCCGGGTCAGCCGATGCCCACGGAGGTCCCGTCCGCCACCGAGAGCGGCACGGGAGCCGTCGGAAGGCGCGTCGGAACCGCGCGCAGCGGGAAGCGCGCGTCGACGTCCAGCCCTCCCTCGGGCCGGGCGCGGACGCTCAGGGCGGCGTCGTGCGCGTCGGCCACGGCGGCCACGATCGACAGTCCCAGGCCCAGGCCGTCACGGTGCCCCGTGCGGTCGCCGACCATACGCTGGAACGGCTGCAGCAGGCGCTCGATCGCCTCCGGCGGGACCACGGGGCCGCTGTTGGTCACCGTCAACGTCGCGCTATCGGTGGACCGGACCCTGACCCTGACGTGTCCGCCGGGCACGTTGTGCCCGATCGCGTTGTCGACCAGGTTGGAGACCAGCCGTGCCACCAGGCGCGCGTCCCCGGAGATCATCGCGGGCTCGAGCGAGTGGCTGACGGTCAGATCTGACGCGGCGGCGGCGCCCTCCCGCGAGCCCATCACCTCCCGCACCACGGCAGCGAGGTCGAAGGTCTCGGCGTGGTCGATGCCCCGTTGGCCCTGGGCCAGGGTGAGCAGCGCGTCGATCAGCTGCTCCTCCTGCTCTGACTCCTCCAGCACCTGCTCGCAGGTGGCCCGGAACGTCTCAACGGTGGCGCGTGGATCCGACAGCACCATCTCCAGCAGCGCCCGCACCGCGGTCAGCGGCGTGCGCAGCTCGTGAGAGGCGTTGGCCACGAACCGCCGCTGGGCGTCGAACGCTCCCTCGAGCCGTCCCAGCAGCCCGTCGATCGTGTCAGCCAGCTGACGCAGCTCGTCCGGCGGGCCGGACATGGCCAGGCGCCGATTGAGGTTCTCCTCGGAGATCTCCTGCGTCGTCGTGGTCATCGTGCGCAGCGGGCGCAGCACCCGCCCGGCCACCACCCAGCCCAGGGCGGTGGAGAGGATCGCCATCAGCGCCAATGCGATCGCGGACTCGATGATGAGCTGGTGCAGATCGGCCACCCGCTGGGTGATGACGACGTCGCCCAGCGCCTTCTGGCCCTCGGTGGTGCGCAGCAGGCGCTGGATCGGTGGCGGCAGCTTGCGCGGGAAGCCGTAGATCGTGGTCGGGACCTTGGCCGCGGCTACCTGACGTGCGCCAGGCGGCGTAGTGACGTTGTCTGGCAGGGTGGTCGGCTGCGCCGCGGTCTGCTGCGCCGCGGCCCGTTCCAGGTTGAGGACCGGCTGCCCCCGGATGAACGAGAACCGTGGACCCTGTGGGAACACCGCGGCGTTGTCCACGAGCGTGTAGGTGATCGCCAGCAGCGCCACCCCGGAGACGAGGAACAGCCCTCCGTAGAGCAGCGTCAGCCGCCAGCGCACGGTGGTTTGGGGGTGGCGCATCCGGTCCACCACGCGCGCGAGCGGCCCGGGCGCGGTCACGTCGGGTCCCCGATCCGATAGCCCACGGGGGTGACGGTGGCGATGACCGGGGGATCACCCAGCTTCGCACGCAGACGGCTGATCGTCATCCGTACGGCATTGGTGAAGGGGTCGGTGGCGTCGTCCCAGGCATGCTCGAGGATCCGCTCGGTCGAGACCACGTCGCCCCGCGCACCCAGCAGGAGCTCGAGGACGGCGAACTCCTTGGGGCTGAGCGACAGCTGGCGCCCGCCCCGCGTCACCGTGCGGCGCGCCGAGTCAAGCTCCACGTCGCTGTGCACGAGGGTGGGCGGGCGCACCGCCCGCGAGCGGCGGGCGAGCGCTCGGATCCGGGCCACCAGCTCAGCGAGGTGAAACGGCTTGGCGAGGTAGTCGTCGGCGCCGAGGGAGAGGCCTTGGACCCGGTCGGCCACCGTCCCCGCCGCCGTGAGCATCAGCACGCTGCTGGCGGCGCCGTTGGCCATCAGCGACCGGCACACCTCGTCGCCGTGCACGCCGGGCAGGTCTCTGTCGAGCACCACCACGTCATAGGCGGTCAGGGCCACGCGGTCAAGGGCTTCGCGTCCATCGAAGGCGACATCCACCGCCATCCCCTCGCGCCGCAGGACGGTGGCGATCGTCTCGGCGAGCCGCGCGTGGTCCTCCACGACCAGGACCCTCATCCGTTGCTCCTCGCGCTCCTCATCCGCCTTGTTGGTGCGCCGGCGCGGCACCTCCCGCGCCGGCGTCTGGCGGTGAGGATGCCCCATCGCACATAACAGCTGCATAACAGCGTTACAGCCGCGTTACCCGTTGGGTCGTACAACGTCGTCGGCTCATGAGCAAGCATGCGGCGTACAGCCCGGGGAGTCACAGGCACCACGCGATCGCCGTCCGGCCGGCGGTCGCGCTGGCCATCGCTGGCTGCGCGGTGGTCAGCGCTGCCTGTGGCTCCTCGGGCGGCGGCCGGGCCGCGGAGGGGGCGACCACGGCGAGCGGGAACGCGTCCTCGCTGAACTTGTCTCAGTGCATGCGCGCGCACGGAAGCTCCAGCTTCCCGGATCCCAGCAACGGTGGGCTCACCATCATGGCTACGCCGGGCAACGCCACCCTGACGGTACAGGGGATCGCCCTCAGCGGCCCGGCGTTTCAGAAGGCCGAGCAGGCCTGCCGGCGCTACCTCGTAGCCAAGGGTCCGCCCCCCGAGCCCTCGGCGGCGCAGAGGGCCAGGATGGTCGTCCTGGCCGAGTGCATGCGCGCCAACGGGGTTCCCAGCTTCGCCGATCCCGCCTCCGGGCCGGTCGGCGCCGTCATCGCCCCCAAGCGGCCGTCGACCGCCGGGGAGTCCCCCGCGTTCCGCCACGCGGTCAGCCTCTGCGGAGGGTTGCGCAAGCGATGACGGTCGGACGCCGCATCGTCGGTCACCGGCGGGGCCTCCTGGCGGCGGCGGCCCTGGTGGTCGTGGCCGGCGTGATCGCGGCCGCGGTGCTCGCCGCCGGGTCTCCCTCCCCGACCACGGCGGCGGGCACCCACAACGCGGCGGCGGGAGCGGCGACCGTGCAGCGCCGCAACCTGGTGCAGACCGACACCGAGGCCGGCACGCTCAGCTACGCCAACCCCCAGACTGTCTATGACCGCCTCAGCGGAACCGTCACATGGCTGCCCGGCGTGGGCCAGGTGATCAAGCCCGGCGGCGTGCTCTATCGCGTCAACGGCACGCCGGTCATCCTCATGAACGGCAACACCCCCGCCTATCGGACGCTGTCGCCGGCCGACAGCGACGGCACCGACGTGGAGGAGCTCAACCGCAACCTCGTGGCGCTCGGCTACAACGCCAGTGGGATCACGGTGGACGATGTCTGGCAGCCGGGCACGTCGATCGGCGTGGAGCTGTTGCAGGAAGCGATGGGCGAGTCCCCCACGGGGAGCCTCACGCTCGGACGCGTCGTGTTCCTGCCCGGGGCGCAGCTCGTCTCGACCGTCGAGGGCACGCTGGGGGCGACCGACAACGGCGGCTCGTCGGGCCAGCCCGCGAGCGGCTCCGCCGATCCGCCGGCGCCGGAGTTCGTGAGCCTCGAGAAGTCCTCGGCCACCTCGACGTCGACGACAACCACGTCCACGACCACGCCCACGACGCCTACGAGCTCCACCACCACCCCGACCACCCCGTCATCACCATCCGGCCACCCGGGCCACCCGGGCCACCCGGGCCACCCGGGTCACCCAGGCAACGGCTCGGGCTCGCAGACCCCGACGCTGGCGGAGCTCCTGGCACTGCTCAGGGCCGAGGAGGCCCAGCTCAAGGCCCAGGAGCAGCAGCTGAGGGCCGAGCAGCAGAACGCCCAGAACGGTCACTCGGGGTCGTCTGGCTCGGGCGGAGGCGGCGGTCACGGCACCGGCGGCAGCGGGGGCAGCGGGGGCAGCGGGGGCCACGGCAGCCACGGCAGCGGTAGCAGCGGCGGGAGCGGGAGCCACGGGAGCAACGGGAGTCACAACAGCAACGGCGGCGGCAGCGGCAATGGCGGCAGCGGCAGTGGCAGCGGCAGTGGGAATGGGAGCACCGGTCAGGCGATCCTGCAGACCACCTCCACCAAGCTCGTGGTCACAGTCGACCTCGACGCGTCGCTTCAGAGCGAGGCCAAGGTGGGCGAGCGCGTGACCGTGCAGCTGCCGGCCGGCAACACCGTCA
>Ga0070717_10003755_pt1 | contig 10902 bp, 10 predicted proteins | sample LARL113metaG_FD_71366 | JGI IMG/M metagenome (GOLD analysis project Ga0070717, IMG submission 71366) | Corn, switchgrass and miscanthus rhizosphere microbial communities from Kellogg Biological Station, Michigan, USA - LAR L11-3 metaG | ecosystem: Host-associated > Plants > Roots > Rhizosphere ...
CGGCGCCAATCCGCGCTTGAAGGGACACAAGCGGGGCAGTTAATGGTGAACTTGTTCGTGAGTTGCTGACCGCGCACAGGAGGCGAGCCGGATGAAGACCGCCGACCAGAACCAGGTGTTTGCGATCGTCCTGGCCGGAGGCGAGGGCAAGCGCCTGTCCCCGCTCACACTGGACCGGGCCAAACCGGCGGTCCCCTTCGGCGGCAACTACCGCTTGATCGACTTCGCGCTGTCGAACCTCGTCAACGCCGGCTACCGCCGCATCGTCGTCCTCACGCAGTACAAGAGCCACTCGCTGGACCGTCACATCTCCACCACGTGGCACCTGTCGCCGCTGCTGGGCAACTACGTGGCTCCGGTGCCGGCCCAGATGCGGCGCGGGCCCTACTGGTTCCAGGGCTCGGCCGACGCCATCTACCAGAACCTCAACCTGCTGCGCGACGAGCGGCCCGACGTGGTCATCGTGTTCGGGGCCGACCACATCTACCGCATGGACCCCGAGCAGATGGTCCGCCAGCACATCAAGTCCGGGGCGTCGGTGACGGTGGCGGCGATCCGGGTGCCGATCGAGCAGGCTGACCAGTTTGGGGTCATCGAGACGGCGGCGGACGGCCAGACCATTACCGCCTTCCGCGAGAAGCCGAAGGACGCCATCGGAGTCCCGGACGCGCCCGACCAGGTCTACGCCTCGATGGGCAACTACGTCTTCTCCACGAACACGCTCGTGGACGTGGTCACCCTGGACGCCCAGACGCGCGACTCCTCCCATGACATGGGCGGCAACATCATCCCGATGCTGGTCGAGTCCGGGAGCGCGCAGGTCTATGACTTCGCTTCCAACGAGGTGCCGGGCGCCACCGAGCGCGACCGCGGCTATTGGCGCGATGTGGGGACCCTGGACGCGTTCTATGACGCGCACATGGACCTGATCTCCGTGCACCCGGTGTTCAACCTTTACAACGCGGACTGGCCGATCCTCACGCTGCAGGAACCGCTGCCACCGGCGAAGTTCATCTTTGACGACGACGACCGCACGGGGCACGCGCTGGACTCGATGGTGTGCTCGGGGGTAATCGTCTCGGGCGCCACCGTGCGGACGTCCGTGCTCTCGCCCCGGGTGCATCTGCATTCCCATGCGCAGATCCAGGGCTCCGTGCTGTTCTCCGGAGTTGAGGTGGGACGCGGCGCGGTGGTGCGCAACGCAATCATCGACAAAGACGTCTACATCGAGCCGGGAGCCGAGATCGGCATCGACCTCGAGGCCGATCGCGAGGCAGGCTTCACCGTGTCCGACGGCGGGATCGTGGTCGTCCAAAAGGGCGCGCGGGTGCCGGCGCCTCTGAAGACCTGAATATGCGCGTCGCGCTGCTCACGCGCGAATACCCGCCCGAGGTATACGGCGGAGCCGGGGTGCACGTGGAGTACCTGGCGCGCGAGTTGACCTCGCGCGTGGACCTGTCGGTGCATTGCTGGGGCGCGGACCGCACCGACCCCGCCGTCCACGCCCACCGCCCCTGGGAGGCGCTGGCCGGCGCCTCGCCCCATCTGGCCGCGTTGCAGGCAATGTCGGTGGACCTGCTGATGGCCGCCGGCACCGACGAGGCCGAGGTCGTGCACAGTCACACGTGGTATGCCCAGTTCGGGGGCCACCTGGCCAAGCTCACCTACGGGATCCCACACGTGGCCACCGTCCACTCGCTCGAGCCACTGCGCCCATGGAAGGCCGAGCAGCTCGGGGGCGGGTACGCGCTGTCGAGCTTCTGCGAACGCGTGGCGCTCGAGGGCGCCGATGCGGTGATCGCCGTCTCCGAGGGGTCCAAGCGCGACATCCTGGCCTGCTATCCGGCCATCGACGAGCGGCGCGTCCACGTCGTCTACAACGGGATCGACACCGCCGAGTACGCCCGGGATCCCCGCACCGACGTGCTGGAGCGCATCGGCGTGGATCCGGATCGCCCGTCAGTGGTGTTCGTGGGGCGAATCACCCGCCAGAAGGGGGTCCCGTTGCTGGTTCGCGCCGCCGCCCACTTCGACCCTGCGACGCAGCTGGTGCTGTGCGCCGGCGCCCCGGACACCCCGGAGATCGGCGCCGAGGTGGCGGCGGGCGTCGAGCGCCTCCAGGCCCGTCGCGACGGCATCTTCTGGATCGATGAGATGCTGCCCAAGGCCGACGTCATCCAGCTCCTCAGCCACGCCACCGTGTTCGCTTGCCCGTCGATCTACGAGCCGCTGGGGATCGTCAACCTGGAGGCGATGGCGTGCGAAGCGGCCGTGGTGGCGTCGGCCACCGGCGGCATCGTGGAGGTCGTCAACGATGGGGAGACCGGATTCCTGGTGCCGTTGGAGCAGGCCCCAGGAGAGATCGAGCCGATCGACCCAGACGCCTTCGCCCGCGCCTTCGCGGACCGCGTCAACACACTTATCGCCGACCCGGAGAGGGCCCAAATGATGGGCCAGGCGGGCCGGCGACGTGTGATCGAACACTTCGCCTGGCCCGCCATCGCCGATCAGACGCTGGGCGTCTACCGCAGCCTGACGGACTAATCGGTCCCGCCCGAACTTCTAGGCGCCGCCGAAGCCCGCGTAGTACTGCGCGAAGGTGTCCATGCGCAGCGCAAACACGCCACCCCCCGGGAGGGTGAGTCCCTGGAAGCTGCCCGGCAGCGTGTTCAGTACGCCTTCGTGCCAGCTCCACGGGTTACGCAGGACGACGTAGTTGTTCCCTCCCGAGGTCATCGTGCCCAGAACGGAGTAGGCGTGGTTGGCCACAATCCCGCTGCCGTCATAGCTGATCGTGGCTGAACCGGTCCCGTACGTCCACGCGGTCATCGGCGTCGTGGCCCGGCCGCCCGCGCAGTGGGCCGTGATCGTCGCCCAGGCATCGCTGGCATTCGCGTTGTGGTACCACGGGGGCCGTCCCACGAGCGAGGCCACGGCCCATGCCGGATCGCCATAGTTGAGCTCGGCGTAGTTGGAGCTCGACGGCTCGAGGAACCCGGTGGCTCCGCGCATGCCGATGAACGCCTTCTCGATGTTGGCCGGCCAGGTCTCGCCGGGCACGGTCGAGCAGGCGTAGATGAAGTCGCCGGCGGCCGTCTCCGGAAGGTCGTCCTTGACCGACAGTGTCCGGCCAACGCTCCAGTCAGGCGCGGCATAGAACGTGAACTCGTAGTCGGCGCCGCCGGCCCCTACCACTCCGCTCCCGTCCTTGAGCGTCCGCTCGGAGATCGCATCCGAGTGACACCACGCCACCGACGCCATCGCCGAGATGAGCCAGCAGTCGGCCAGCGCTCCCTGCCACGGAGCGGTCGCGGAGGGCACGTCGACGATGAACTGACCGAGCATGCCGTACTTGAGATCGGTGATCGGGAACGGCGGCCACCACACCGGAACTGGCACCTTGATCGGCCGCAGCACCGGCAGCGGGCCGAGCACGGGCGCCCCCGCCTCCGCCCCGGCCTCGGCCGCGGCAGGCTTGACCACCGGCCTGACCGGCTTCACCGGCAGCTTGGGCGGCGGGGTGCGCTCCGCCACCGGTGGCGCGTGCACCGACGAGATCCCGATGAACACCGGCGACCCGAACTTCGGGTCGAACAACTGCTCGAACGGCAGGCCGAGGGCCTGCGCGATCGTCTCTTGAAATCCCGGCTGCGCCGGGTCCAGCTTCTTGCCGAGCCGCAGCTCGGCGATCCGCAGCGGATTGGCCGCCCCGATGTTGACGATCGGCGCCTGCGCCGTCGGCGCGGGCGTCTGAACCCCACTCGTTGCCATGATGATGGCCCCCTGTTATGTCCCGAAGGCTTAACGGTGATGAACCGTTAAGCAGATGAATTACCCCTGCCTATTGATTACCACACCGTCAAATCTGTGTCAAGCCCGCGGTTACATACTGTCACTGTCCACTCAGTAACACCGTCTCACCCGTCGCGCGCGGCCAAGTATGCGTCGGCGAGGCGCTTGGGCGCACGCGCCAGCCACGCCTCGACGGTGACCTCCTCGAGGTCCGTAGGCGAGATGCGATCCAGTTCGATGAGGATCGCCGGATACCCGTCGAAGTGCGGAGTGGTGAAGTAGACGCCGGACGGGTCGGCCACGAGCGCCTCCTTGGCCACGAGATGCTCCACTCGGGCGCCGAGGATCGGCCCGTCCGGGGCGGCGTCGCCCAGCGCGGCCAGATCCGACTGCCGCAGCGGACGCTCCCACACGAACAGCTTGTCCTTGACCCGCCACTGCGCGTGCCCGCGCGACTCGCGCTCGGACGTCTCGGGCAGCGCGAGAGCCAAGCGGCGAACGTCATCCCAGGTGGCCACGGGACGACTCTACGCCCTGCCTACATCAGTGTGTCCCGCGTTCGCCTTCGCCAACCAAACGTGGGCGCCTCCCGCCGTCAGCTGGGCGGGGGAAGAAACTCGACGTCGTGCTGGGCCGACAGCGCCACGACATCGTCCGGATTCTGATCCGCCATCGCGTCGATGCCGACGAAGAGGTCGTACAGCTTCGCCTTCGGCGTCACCCAGAACCAGCACAGCAGCACGTTGGCCGACCGGTTGAACAGCCCGTGCGGCTTGCCGCGCGGCAGGCGAACGAGATCGCCGGTGGTGGCGACGCGGTCGGCCTCGCCGTCGAACAGGGTCAGCTCGCCGTTGATCACGTACACGTATTCGTCCTGAGTGGAATGGATGTGGGGCGGCACGAACGTGCCCGGCGGCAGCTCGGCGTGCCAGGCAAACGACTCCTCGGTGACCTGCTTCGGCCGGTAAATCTGACCGAGGATGTGCCACGTGATGCCGTCCACTGAGGCGGCCGCAGCCATCACGTCGGGTGTGCTGGGGTCGGTCATGCCTATGCTCCTTGTCGTCGTTGTCTGTTGGGCGCCTGGGACGGCGAAGCCCGCCTTCTGGGCGTAGCCGCGGACGATCGCCTCACGCTCGGCATACGGCAGCACCGTCTCGACGTCGTCAAAGCCGTCAGGCGCGAGCCCCTCCACCGCATCAATGACTCCCTCGGGGCCACCCTTGCGATTGGAGTACACGATCTCGGCGGTCGGCCGCCGGCGCGCGTCCTCGTAGCGGCTCAGGGCCGCGCCGACGTCTGTCGCGTCCGCCAGTTCGTCAGCGAGCCGCATGGCGTCGAGGACGGCCTGGCTGGCGCCGTTGGAGCCGACCGGGTACATGGCGTGGGCGGCGTCGCCGAGCAGGGTCACGCGGCCGTGAGACCAGCGCTCGATGGGGTCGCGGTCACACACCGGGTACTCCCAGAACACCGGGGTGGATCGGATGAGCTCGGGGACGTCCACCTCGCTGATCGTGAACCGGTCCACATGGGGCATCACCTCGTCCAGCCGGCCGGGCCGCGACCAGTCCTCGCGACGAGGCGGCGGCGTTCCCTCCTCGCCGATCTTGACCATCACCGCCCAGTTGGTGAGCCGGTGGTCGGCGTCGCTGCCGTCGCCGATCGGGTACAGCACCACCTTCGCCGCCATGCCTCCGGCGATGATCATCGAGCGGCCGGTGAGGAACACTGGCCAGTTGGTGGCGCCGCGCCACAGCATCGTGCCGTTCCAGCGGGGCGGCGGCTCGCCGGCCACCAGCGCCTCCCGGACGGTTGAGTGGATGCCGTCGGCGCCGATGAGCGCGTCTCCGCGCACCGTCCGGCTCACGCCGCCGTCGTGGTGAATGAACGTCGCTGTCACTCCATCGTCATCCTGGTCAAACCCGGCGAGCCGGCAGTTGGTGCAGATGACGTCCTCGCCCAGGCGCTCCACCACCGCGTCGCGCAACACGCCCTGAAGGACGCCGCGATGGATCGAGAACTGGGGCACCGGGTGTCCTGCGTCGAGGCCGCGCAGCTCGCGCCACACCTCCTGGCCGAACCGGTTCATGTAGATGAGCTCATAGGTGCGGACGGCCACCGCGTCCAGCCGCTCAAGGAGTCCGAGTGTCTCGAGCTCGGCGATGGCGTGCGGCAGGGTGTTGATGCCCACGCCGAGCTCGCGAATCGAGGGTGACTGCTCGAACACGCGGCACGCCAGCCCGCGGCGATTTAGCGCCAGGGCGGTCGTCAGGCCTCCGATCCCGCCGCCGACGACGATGATGGGCGAACGCTCCGTGCCGGTCACGGCATCATTGTCCCCAGTCGAGCCGCGACCGCCGCCCACGCGTCGGTCCGCGGATCGATCAGCGCGAAGTGATCGACCCCGGCCAGCTCCATCAGCTCGCAGCGGCTGTGGCCCGCGGCCGCGGCCGCCAGCGCGTAGCGCCGGCTCTGCTCGACGGGCACCCGCTGGTCGGCGTCGCCATGGACCAAGAGCACCGGGACCCCGGCGGGGATCCGCTGCAGGGGATCGGCCAACCGGTAGGCGTCGGGTCGCTCGGCCGGCCCCGCCCCCAGGAACTCGAGCGTCGCGGACTCGCCGATGGCCTGTGCGTAGGCATCGGCGAGATCGCAGACGCCCGCCAGTGAGATCACCGCCGCCACCGCCGGCTCGTCGGCCACGCACAGCCCCAACTGGCCGCCGGCCGAGTGGCCGATGATGACGAGCCGCTCGGCGTGGAGCGCTTGCGAGAAGCCGGTGAGTGCCTGGATGGCGGCGCGAACGTCGTCAAGCGTCTCGGGCACTCCGCCGCCGTTACCCGCGCGGCGATACTCGACGTTCCAGGACGCCCAGCCGCGGTCGGCGAGGTCGACCGCCAGCGCCGCCATCGTGGACTTGGTGAAGCGTGCGCGCCAGAAGCCGCCGTGCAGCAGGATGGCCACGGGATGCGGACCCTCGGTGGCCGGCAGCAGCAGGTCGCCGAGCTGCTCCGGGTCGCTGCCGTAGGCGTGGGCCTGCGGCCGCACGCTGGACCGGTCGGCCAGGTCGGCCAGCTCGCCGAGAAGGGCCTGGAGGTCCGGCGCTGCCACGGGCGCAGCCTACCGTCGTGGGCAGGGCGCGGTGCACGCTTTTGCCGGGATGGCAGCGCACGATCGTGACCGCGTGCGTTTTGCCACTTGTGACACCCCAGCGCCGGTGGAATACTCGTTTGGGACCGGACGCAGCCTCGATGGAGGTGAACACATGTCTGACCCGGTCAGTGTCCTTGTCGTGGCGCACCAGACCGCGGCGAACAGCGCGCTTCTGGAGGCAGTGCACGAGCGCGCGCAGCAGGGGCCGGCTCGCTTTCACATGGTGGTGCCGCGCCGTCCGCACGGGATGCACAAGGTCGTGGATCCGATCGAAGCGGGCGAGCGCGAAGCCAACGCCGTGCTGGCGGACGCCCTCCCCAAGCTCTCGGAGGCGGCGGGCCAGGAGGTGACCGGCAGCGTGGGGGATCCCGAGCCGCTCATGGCGATCCATGACGCAGTTAACCTCGGCCATTACGACGAGATCATCGTCTCGACGCTACCGCTGGGGATCTCGCGCTGGCTCAAGCTGGATCTCATCAGCAAGGCCAAGGCGATCGGACTCCCCGTCACCCACGTCACCGCCAAGGAGCGTGAGCCGAGCGGCGTGAGCTGACCCGTCAGCGAACGACGCGCAGGGCCAGCGGGAGCGCCCCGTAGCGCAGCTGTGTCGCGAGATCGCCGGCGGACTGACGGGTGAACCCGCCAGCGATGTCAGCCTGAGTCGTCTGGATCCCGTCCGGGTATTGCTTGAAATCGATCGACGGGACGGTAAGAAGCCGGCTGTCCAGAACGATCGCGAAGTGCTGGTCGAGCGTCTCGCCGAGCGTGCTGGCCTCGTCGCCACGCCTGGCGACAGCTCTCGTCGCGGCCTGGAACAGTCGCTCGCCGGCGGCGGTGAGTCCGAAGCTCACAGCCGACTGTCCCGAGGCATCGGCAGTCCGCCGAGGGCTCACGATGTCGTGGCCGTTCAGCGCTACGTCGTCACGCAGCACGAAGAACTGCGCCGCCGGGCTGGCAGCGTCCACCTGCTCAGGCGCGAGGGCCTGAAGCACCCGCGTGCCCTGCGGCACCGCCAGCACTTGACCAGCGGCTGCGCTCACGCCGGCCGAAAGCTGGGTCGCGAACGCTTGGAGCGCCCGCTGACGGCTGATGTGGCCGGGCAGGTCAAGGGGCCCCGCGAGCAGGCAGTGCGTTCCGGGAACCGGGGCGGTGTGAGCGGCGGCCGCAGCGGCGGCGCAGGCGGGACTGCTGGGCGCTCCGAACATGTAGTACTCAGGGCCCATCCGGGCCATGGAAGGCGACAACGCACGCGGTGGCTGCTTGGCGGCGAGCTTGACGGCGTCATACAGCGGCAGGCTCCCCGCGCCCGACTGGCCGGCGCCCCTGTTCGCGCCCTGGCTGAGCGCGATGACCGCGGGGCTCTGCGTCCGCAGGTCCTGCGCGACGGTCCGTCCGTTGGGCGCCACGACGTTGGCCTCCCAGTCATACATCGTCAGCTGGGCTGTCTGCGTAACGAGCGCGAGGAGGCGAGCCCGCTGCGCGGCGGACGCTCCGGGCACGGTGATCACGAGGCTGTTCCCACGCCCCCGCGTCACGCTGAAGTGGCGGTTGACCGTCGCGAGCCGCTGGCGCACGAGGCTAAGCTCCCGGGTCAAGGCGCTCGACGTGATCCGAGGGGTCTGAGAGGTGGGCTCGGCGACGAGGGTGATCGTCGGGCTGCCACCGCTCGAGGGGCTGCCGTGCGAAGAGCCGCCGGTTCTCAGCAGCACGGCGGCAACCGCGAGCACAACCACGACCGATACGACCGGTGCCAGGAGCCCTGAGCGGCGCCACCGCTGCGGCGGCGGGCCCTGATCGCCGGCCAGAACCCGGCGCATGATCCGCTCCGCCTCGGCGCGATCGCCCGGATCGGAGGAAGTCTCGCCGGAGACGGGGTTGGCCTCGGCGAGCTCGGTGATGACGGGGTCGTGTGCGGTCATGACGCGTCTCCGGTGATCGACGGGCGGGGTGCGATGGGCGTGTCGGCGAGCGCTGCGGTCACGTGGCGGCGCGCGCGATGCAGCCGGCCGCGGAACGCCGCCGGGCTGCACCCGACGGCGCGGGCGGCGCGCGCCGGTTCGAGGCCCTCCCAGGCGACGAGCAGCAACGCCTCCCGCTCCGGTGGCGAGAGCCTCACCATGGCCACCGCGAGCTCGTGACGCATGGCAGCGGGCGGGTCCCAGTCCGGCGGCCGTGCCGGGAGCAGGCTGACAAGCCGAGTGGTCAGGGCACCCCGGCGCCGCTCCGCGCGAAGCTGGTTGGCCAGCACCCGGCGCGCGACGCCGAACAGCCATGGCAGCGGATCCTCGTTAAGGGAGTCCAGCCGGCGCCAGGCCACCAGGAACGTGTCGGCGACGACATCCTCCACAGACGCGGCGGGCGCGCGCCTGAGCACGTACGCGCGCACCGCCCAGTAGTGAGCATTGAACAGCTGCTCAAATGCCTCGCGTCGGTCCGCGTCCGGGTGCGCTCCCATACGACACACCCATTGTCCGCCACCGCGCGCGGCGTTACGCGCGAGTGCTCACTCGAAGGTGGGCGCCGTCCACGTTGGCATGATGTCGGGCAGGCCGCTGCTGACCTTGTCAGGGAACCGTGGCGGCCGCTTCTCCAGGAACGAGGTGATCCCCTCGGCCGCGTCGGCCGACTGGCCGCGCCAGAACATGCCGCGCGAGTCGGCGCGGTGCGCGAGCATCGGATGCTCGGCTCCGAGCATGCGCCACATCATCCGCCGCGCCAGCGCCACCGACACCCCCGCGGTGTTGTCGGCGATCTCCCGGGCGATGGCACGCGCGGCATCCAGCAGTTCATCCTGAGGATGCAGGCTGCGGACGAGGCCGCCCTCGAGCGCCTCCTGGGCCGAGAACACTCGGCCGGTGGCGACCCATTCCATGGCGCGGCTGATGCCGACCACCCGGGGCAGGAACCAGCTCGAGCACGCCTCCGGCACGATGCCGCGTCGTGCGAAGACGAAGCCGACCCGGGCGCTGTCGGCGGCGAGCCGGATGTCCATTGGCAGCGTCATCGTGGCGCCGACGCCCACCGCGGGCCCGTTGATGGCGGCGATCACCGGCTTGGTGCAGTCGAACACGCGCAGGGTGAACCGGCCGCCGCCGTCGCGGGGGATGGCGTCGCCGTCGTGGCGCTCGCGCCAGTCGAAGGTGGAGCCGCCCGCCTGAAGGTCGGCGCCGGCGCAGAAACCGCGGCCGGCGCCGGTGACGATGATCACCCGTACGGCGTCGTCGGCGTCGGCCGCGTCGAAGGCAGCGATCAGCTCCTGGCCCATCGTGGGGGTCCAGGCGTTAAGCCTGTCGGGCCGGTTCAGCGTGATCGTCAGCACGCCGTCGGCGGTGTCGGTGGTGATCTGCTCGTAGGTCATCGCGCTCCTCTCCGGGGTCGCCGCCGATCCTAAGCCCGCCGACCCGACACGGCGTGGATCCGGACCTGTTGCGTCGACGCCCGCACGTGCCACCCGGCTGGAGATTTGTAAGGCTGGACTTATTAGGCTAGGCTGAGGATATGCCCATTGTGCCGCCGGCCACGCCCGCCACTCCCGCCGCCAACGTCGACCAGATGGCCGCGGCGCTGCGCGTCAGCATCGGGCTCCTGGTGCGCCAACTGCGCCAGGTCCCGGTGGAGGGAGGGCTCACGCTGTCGGAGATCTCGGCGCTGGCGCGCCTGGACCGCAGCGGCCCCACCACTCCCGGAGAGCTGGCCAAGCAGGAGCAGATCAGCCCGCAGTCAATGGGCGCGACGCTCGCGGCACTCGAGGGCCGGGGGCTCATCGAGCGCCGGCCCGATCCGGGCGATGGCCGCCGCGCCGTGATGTCGATCACCGACGCCGGGCTCGAGCTGTTGCACAGCCGGCGCAACGCCAAGGTCCAGCAGCTCGCGCGGGCGCTCGCGGCCGAGTTCACTCCGGCCGAGCTCGAGTGCCTGGCCGAGGCGGCGCCGCTGCTCGAGCGGTTGGGCCAGAGC
>Ga0070717_10003757_pt1 | contig 10900 bp, 13 predicted proteins | sample LARL113metaG_FD_71366 | JGI IMG/M metagenome (GOLD analysis project Ga0070717, IMG submission 71366) | Corn, switchgrass and miscanthus rhizosphere microbial communities from Kellogg Biological Station, Michigan, USA - LAR L11-3 metaG | ecosystem: Host-associated > Plants > Roots > Rhizosphere ...
GAGCTGGTGCTCATACATAAGGTCGGCGGTTAGCGTGGGACGCTCCCGCAGCGACATGTCTACGCCGCAAAAACGACCGTCTACCAGGCGTTATCTGCTGACGACTTCAGATAACCGCCGATCTGGGCGCGAAGAGCGAGGATCGTCCGGCTCGTTACGACCATCCATAACGAACGATCTGTGCGGCCGATGCTGTGGGACCGGACCGGTGGCTGATCTTAGTGTCAAGAGGGTGCGGTTTCTTCGTTCCCCTGGGCCGGCCCGCTGCTGGCGCGATCCAGCGTTCCTGCGCGCCGCTCCCATGGCGGCCGGGAAATATGATGGCAGCTGTTTCCAGGGAGGGTCGCGTGCCGGCTGTCACTAGCACACCAGGCGGTCCCGGCGTCCAGCAGCGAGGGCAGGCCGGCCCGGGGCTGCAGCCCGGCTGGGGTGTCAGCCCCGAGCGCCAGCGGGCCATCGCTGAGGTGCTGGGCGGCCTGGTCCCGCCGGCCGGGCGCCTTGCGCCAGTTCAGCTGCGGGCGGTCACGGCCGGCCTGGCGGCACGCCGCGGCCTGTGGGCGGATCTTGTCGTCCGGGACCCCGATGTGCGCTGGTACCTGCCCCTGCACCGGTCCAACTCCTGCGATGTGTGGCTGCTGGCCTGGGAACGCGGCCAGGACACCGACTGGCATGACCACGGCGGGTCCTCTGGGTCGTTCGCCGTGGCCGAGGGCTGCCTGGTCGAGCAGTACCGGGCCCCAGGCGGCCGGCGGATCGGCCGCAGGCGGCTGCTCGCCTCCGAGGCGGTAGCGTTCGGGCCCGCGCACGTCCACGACGTCGCGCATGGCGGTGGCGGGTCGGCGACGAGCATCCATGCGTACTCGCCGCCGCTGATGGCGATGACGTACTACACAGCCACCGATTACGGCTTGATGGCCAGGGAGACTGTTGCGGTCGACGGCCCGGAAGGCGCACGAGGCCGCGGCGGCGCCGGCACCGCGCTCGCCTCCGCCTCGGCGTCGGCCGCCGAGCTCACCTCCGACTCGTTGCCGGCCAACGCGCCCAGCATTGACGAGCTGCTGGCCGAGGCCCGCAGCGGCCTGGCCCGGCTCCGTCCGGAGACGGCGTTCGCTGTCCTGACCGACGGCGCCACACTGGTTGACATCCGGCCCCTGGAGCAGCGGATCGCCGAGGGGGAGGTCCCGGGGGCGATTATTATCGGGCGCAACGTGCTGGAGTGGCGGCTGGACCCGCGCAGCGAGGCTCGCATTCCCGCGCTCGCCCGGGCCGATGCGCAGATCATCGTTATGTGCTCTGAGGGCTACGCCTCGACCCTCGCCGCCGCCACCCTGCGGCGAATTGGCCTGCGCGAGGCCACCGACCTAGACGGCGGCTTCCAGGCGTGGAAGGCAGCCGGCCTGCCAACGCGCCCGGCCCAGCCGCCCGGCTGATGCGTGCCGAGGCTTAGTGGGAAACCGAGCCCGATGCGCTCACCGATGACCGCTGCCAGGACGCGTCGGCCGCCACCACCGCGGCCGCGTTATCTGCCGTCACCTTCCGTCGTATCTGCCCCCGGGGGCGGGCTGGTTCCACCGCAAGCACGGCACGGCTTCGGCGTAGCCGACGGTTGCCGCTGATGGTCCCTCGGCGTGCCGGACACCCGCGTGACCGGCAAGGACGTTACCGGTACGCGAGCGGACAGGACCCGCATCGCGCGCCGCGGTGCGCGGCTGGGATTGAGGTCAGGTTCAGGTGCCCAGGAAGTCCCGGGCGGCCCGGACCAGCAGCGCGAGCTTGGCGCGCTGCGCCTCGGCGGTGATGGCGTTGCCGGCGACTGAGGTGGCGAAGCCGCACTGCGGGCTCAGCGCGAGCCGGTCGGCATCGACCACGGAGCGTGCCTGGCCGAGCCGGGCCTCGATCTGGTCTAGCGGCTCGACCCGCGATGTCTTCGTGGTGACCAGGCCCAGCACCACCACCTTGTCCCCGGGTACCAGCCGCAGCGGGTCAAAGGTGCCCGACCGCTCGTCGTCGTACTCCAGCAGCAGCCGGTCCGCGTGCACACCGCCGAACACAGGAGCGGCGATTGCGTCGTACCCGCCGGCCACCAGCCAGCGGCTGAGCTGGTTGCCGCGGCACAGATGGAAGCCGAACGTGGCCGGGCGCCCGGCGTCGATCACCGCGTTATCAAGCTCGATCCCGTACCCCAGCCAGCGCTGCAGCGGCCAGCCGCGCTCCTCGTAGAACGCGCGCCAGCCCGGGTCGATCAGCAGCGGGTAGTGCGGCGCATCTAGCTGAATATAGGTACAGCCCAGCCGCACAAGCTCCCGGACTTCCTCACACAGCACCTGGACGACGTCGGCCAGGAACGCGTCCAGCGTCGGGTAGGCGGCCACGGAGCGCCGCGGCGACCACAGGTTGGCGAACAGTGACGGGCTGGGCAGCGTGACCTTGATCTGCCGGCTGGTGCAGCCGCGCAGGAACGTGAACTCCTCGGCCGCCAGGTTGCGGCGCTTGCGCAGTGGAGCGATAACCGCCAGCCCCGGCGGCCGCGCAATCGTGACATCACCCACCTCGGCCGAGTGCCAGGCCCCCCACAGCCAGGCATTGACGTCCACGCCGGTGAAGCCGTCGCAGGCAGCGGTGAGCTCGCTCTGGAACGACTCGCGCCGCATCTCGCCGTCGCCCACCACCGGCAGGCCGATTTCCTCCTGCATGGCCACGATCTCGCGGACCGCCCGGTCCTCGGCCGCCTTCAACCCGGCCGGGGTCAGCTCCCCCCGGACCCAGGCATTGCGGGCATCGCGCAGGAAATCCGGGCGGAGCAGACTCCCCACGTGCTCCACCCGCGCCTCCACCGTCACAACACCCAGCGTCCCACACCAGGCTTGCCCGGTTATGGCACTCACCGGCCACGGCACCCGGAGACAGGCCAGGGTAGTCCGGGAGCCGGACTCACGCTCCGTGACCGTAGCGACAGCAGGCTAATGCGCCGGATCCGCCTTATTGTTATGCGCGCCGACCCAGTCGGTCCGCGCAGCCATCGGCGCCACCCCGAAAGGTCGTTATGAGCGGCTATTGGCGCAGGCTCACCGGACGGCGGACCTCGCCGGGAACCCGCGGTACCGCCCGATGGCGGTGTTCGGCCATCCAGCGTCGGCCGGCGAACTCATCGCTCACCGTGATCGCCACGAGACGGTCAACGAGCCATCCACGTCAAGGATGCGGACCTGTCAGCGCTGTCCTGGAGCCATCGCGTCCCAGCATGTCCTGAGACGTTGAAACGGGCAGGTAGGCCGCTTATCGCAGGGACATCTCCCACTCGTGCAGATCGCCGGCATCGGCCGCGCGCTGCAGCGGGTCCATCGTGCCGGCCGTTTTGTCCGCGCCGAACACCGGGCTGCGCCAACCGCATGAGCAGACCGCCTGGACGCCGCCCTCGCCCATCTCGTGGATGGTGGTGTGGTGTTCCATGGCGATCGGTTCTCAGAGGTGGACGACCGGGCAGCTCATCGTTCGCGTCACGCCGTCGAGCGCCTGGACCCGGAGGGCGACGAGCTTGGCCGGCTCGTCGATGTCCCGGGCCTGCGCCCGCGCGATGACGTCGTAGGGCCCGGCCAGGCTCGCCGTCTCCGAGGCGCCCGGCAAGTCCCGGAGCGCCGCGGCCACGATGGCCGCCTGGCCGGCTTCGGTCTGGATCAGGACGTACGCGGCGATCACGTGACACTCACTCAACCTTCTGGGACCATTCAACCGCTCGTGCGGTCATCGGTCATCCCGCGCGCAGGCGGAGGCGGCCGGCCGGGGCGAACGCGCGCGTGGCCGCTGCCGCGCCAGTTTCGCCGAGCCCGATGCCGACGTGCCGGGCGCGGGGCTCGGTGCCCGGCGCCCTCGCTGCGACCGCGCAGGGGATCTGCCCGCGTGCGCTGGCGAACCGCGCGGCGGGGGTCACCAGGACAGTCGCGCTGCGCCCGTAGTCACTGCCCGGTGCCGGGAGAACCCCGGACCGCCCGGTCAGCGAGGATGGCCGGGCCCCCGGTCCGGGCACGCGCCGCCCGGCCCGGGTGTTCGCCCCAGCCGCGCCCGCTGGCCGGGCGGGAAAGTTCCAGCCGCCGGGCAGTTGGCCGGCCGCACGGTTTACACCCCCCGCGCGTTCCGTGGCAGGCTGGCCCAAAGCAATCGTGGCGAGCGCGGGCGCTCCTGGCCATGGCGGGCGCCGCCTCCACAACCAAGAAGGTCAAGATGGCGCAGGGCACTGTGAAGTGGTTCAACGGTGACAAGGGCTACGGTTTCATCGCGGTCGAAGGCGGCCCGGACGTGTTCGTGCACGTCAGCGCGATCACAGGTGGCGGCCACCGCAGCCTGCAGGAAGGGCAGAAGGTCGAGTTCGACATCACCCAGGGCCAGAAGGGGCCCCAGGCGGAAAACGTCAGGGTCACCGGCTGACGCACCGGCAGGGACGACGCCGACGCCAAGGCAGATTGCCCTCGCGAAGAGCGATCAGCGGCCGCGGCCACGGGCCGCTGATCGGCATGTCACCAGGCGAGCTTGCTGGTCATCGATTGCGCAATCGAGCGATCCTAGCAGCGACGTATATACACGCCCCTCCTGGTACGTCCCTAGGACGTGATGATCTTGCGAGGGGCGGCTCTATTTCAGCGGGCTCTTCGTGCTCCACCACCCGCTGATTGCTGGCCTGGCCACCGTCAGGTCCGAGCACGGGGCTGGCAGAAGTCCGCCAGGCGTTCGGCGGCTGGTCACGCAGCGTGGTGACAGCCGTCGGCCGGTAGCGCGCAAACCTGCCGTTCGGCGCGGCTGTACAGTTGCTCTTGGCTGCGCTGGCATCGGACCCGAACTGGCCGATCTGAGCGCGCCCGCTGCTGGCTACCGTCTGTCCGGCCATGTTGGTGGTAGTTCACGGATTGCTTCTCAGTTGTCATCTGGTGCGGGAATGAGGAGCCAGCCCGCGAAGCAGTTGTCGTCGTCAAGTCGGGTGAACCAGCGGACTTTGAGCTGGTATGCGGCGTGCGCAGCGGACAGCAGCACGCCGGCGTCTGGGTCGTGGGCGGGCCGTGAACGGCCGGCACTGGGCTAGGCCGGGCAGCGAGCAGGGGCACCGAGTGCGAGCCGGCCCCCGTCAGCCGCCGCGCTGAAGATGGCGAGCTGGCCACTGCTCACCCTCAGCGTCTCGCCGTCGTCGTCTTCAGCATCGGGGTAGCCGAGCGCTCTGGCCAGCACGTCTGGCTAGTCCGGGTCGGCAGCCTGCACGATCGCCACGACACCGTCGGCCGCCTCGAAGACTTCGACCCAGCTGTCGTCGCGGACGACCCCGTCTGCGCCGGCCACGACAGCGCGTCCCGCTCCGACCGGGACGCCCGTGTCCCGCAGGCCGAGCCCGACGATCTGGTCGAACTCGTCGTTGCTGAAGTCTTGCCAGGCGTCACGGAGCGAGGCGTCGACAGCGAGAAGACGGTTCGCCATTGGCCCAGAGCCTGCCAACGTGCATCCACGAGCCGTCCATTGAGCCAGTATCACGCCGCGGCCTGTCTCGACAAGCCGGGCCAGCTGCTGGTTAACCTGGCCGGCATCACTGACGTGATCGGGTGCGGCGTTAACCGGGTCGATGATCAGGTTATTGATACTGCCCATGCCCGGTAGCAGCGTTTAGGGCTAAGCCTGATGCCAGGCATTTCCCGGTGAGCTCGCAATTATGAGCCATGTTCTTGCGGCATGGGACTTCCAGCGACTAACGGGGTCATCCGGGTCGCCCCGGGGGGCCGTCGCGGATCACGGTCCGCACCAGGTCCGCAGTGCTCCTTTCGGCGGGGAACTCGACGAGCCACCAGGTGGCGCCAGCCTCGGCGTACGGCGCGGGGTCCGTGCCTGGCGGGAGGACAGCGACGATGTCGTACGGCTGCGCGGTGCTGCCAGCGGCCTGGCCGGGGTGTTCGAGGTTGACGGGGATGAAGCCCTGGTACCTGGCGGCCCGCCGCAGCGGCCTGGGCCTGCCGCCGAAGCCCGCGACCCAGACCGGCACGCCTGGCCGCTGGACCGGCCGGGGAAGGAACCGCATGCCGTCGACCGTGTAATGCTCGCCGCGGTGCCGCACCAGCTCACCCGACCAGGCGGTGGTCAGGATGTCCAGGGACTCATCCAGCATCTGGGCGCGCCCCCGCTCGCCGGGTTCCTCCTCGGTGAGCGAGAACTCGCTCCCGAACTGGTCACTGCCCAGGCCGACCCCGAGCGTGAGCCGGCCGCCGCTGAGCAGGTCAAGCGTCGCGGTCTCCCGGGCGACCTTCACCGGCCGACGGCGCGCCAGCGGCGTGACCATCGGCCCGAGTCGGATGCCGCGGGTCGCCGTGGCGACCGCCGCCAGCGTGATCCACGGATCCGCCACCGCCAGCACAGGTTCGCGCCAGCGCACGTGATCCCACACGAAGACCCCGTGCCAGCCGGCTTCCTCTGCCTCAGCGGACAGCCGGGCGACGAGCGCCGGGTCGGCGAGCTCGTCGAACAGCGGCAGGAACAGGCCCGAGCGCATCGGCATCACGACTGGCTGCAATAGCTGGACCGCTGGATGTGCCACTGCGGCTGGAGGACCACCAGGCTCCACTCACGTCTGAAGGAGAAGGCGCTGGTCGCCGGAGTGCACGTGGACATCAGCGGCGGTTCAGGGGGGGCTACCGCTTCGGCTTGTAGGTCAGCACGACGACGCCATTGCCGACCTCGTTCACCTCGGCCAGGTCCAGGTGTGTGGTCGTGATCCCGGGTAGGAGAGGCTCCCCGGACCCGGCGATGAACGGGTACGCCCACAGGTGCAGCTCGTCCAGCTGCCCGCCTTCCAGGAGGGCCCGGCTGAACGAGCCGGTGCCGTACTTCAGTAGCGTGCCCTCACCGGACTGCTTGAGCTCGGCGACCGCTTCGACGGCGTCACCCTGCAAGATCTCGCTGTTCCAGGTGGCGTCGGTCAGCGTGCGCGATGCGACGTACTTCGGCAGCGCGTTGATCGTGTCGGCCAGCTCGCCAGTGCGGCCGGGCCAGGTCGCTGCAAAGACCTCGTATGTCGCCCTCCCGAGCACGAGAGCATCGGCGGATTGCAGCAGCTTCGCGGCATAGGCAACGTGCTTGTCATCCTGGAACCGCGCCTGAGCGCCCCAGAAACTCTCGCCGGAGACCATGCCGTCGAGCGAGACATACGTCGATTCGACCAGCTTCCTCATGGCGGGGAGCGTATGGGCTGTGTCCGGGGCTTGTCTTGTACCGAAACGCAGGTCACAAGTCCAGGAACATCCCGCCGCGCGCCAGATCGGCCGGTGTGTAGCCGATCAGCTCTCGTAGCATGCGTGTCAGGTGCGGTTGGTCGTAGTAGCCCACACCGGAGACCACCTCCGCGATCCCCGCCCCCCCGCGCAGCAGCCAGGCCGCATGCCGAGCCCGCTCAATCACCTGCAGCTTGCGGCGCGACAGGCCGACGGCCCGCACGAACCGGCTCTGCGCGGTCCGCTCCGGCACGGTGCCTACCGCGCCGCCGTGCTGCAACTCCTTGACCAGCGGATCGAAGACCAGCAGGCCGGCGCGCTTGAGACGGTCGACGAAGACGTCGATGTTGTGTGGCGTCGGCATCTCCCATGCCAGGCCGTCCAGCAGAATCCGGCCGTCCGGCAGAGTCGGCAGCACCGCGTCCTGGAGGTTGGCGAGCCGGGCGGGAGGAAACATCGGCAGATACGCGCCGAGGCGGAAATCGGCTCCGAAGTACTCCGCGTCACGTGGGCACGACAGTATCGTCGCCTTCGTCTCCGCGCCGCGGAGGTGCACCGTCGTAGCGCCGCCGACCCGCACGAACCCTATCCCCGGGTTGACCGAGGCGATCGAGCTGAAGTCGGCCGGACTGTCGCACCTCGCGGTCCAGACCCGGGCCAGAGGCCCAGCCGGTCCGCTGACGACGGCATTGCTTAGACCCACGCATCATAGTAAATCGAAGTTCCGGCGGCGCCCGCGAGCCGTTTACCCCAGGCCCGGGATCTGACCAGAGACGGCGAGGGTCGGTCGGCCAATCGCGTAATAACATGCGCGACGGTCGGGCCCCGACAGGGTGTTGTCCGGCGCATAGTCGGCGTTTAGCGTGTTGGCTCGCGGCGCGGCAGCTAGCGACCTGATCACCAGATGCGAGGGCGCGCATGGCTGGCCGCTTGCTTATGGCGTGCCAGTATGTGGATGGATCCACCTATGTGACTGCGCCATAGCCATAGCCCTGGGTTGTCGTTCGCGTGCCTGCGCCGGATCTGCCAGCGGGCCAGCGGCTCGCTCAGCCTGTCCGTTCCTGCGGACATCAGGATGACGGCGGCGAACGGGAGCGCTATCGCGGTCGGCAGCCAGACCGGGAGCAGCACAAGCCACCAGGACCAGCCAATGACGCCGCTCAGCTTGAGCACCAGCAGCGGGATGAGGGCGAAGCCGAGCGCGCCGTGCATTCCCCGCCATCGCGGCTGCTCCGGCTGGCCTTCCATGCCGGTAAGGGTAGTCTCGCACGGCGCAGCTGGCCGGGGTTCTCGCGGCGCCAGCCTGAGCTCGGACAGCAGGATCCGGATGTCCTGGCGGAAGACCGCCCCGGTCGCGAGCAGCCGCATCGCGATGTTGTTCAGCAGCAGCTCGGCGGGACCGCAGGTCACCTGGCTGAGCGACACCGCCGGGCGGCCCGCCCGGCGGTGGGCTGCCGGGGTCAGGTCGATGCGAACGGCGGGTTCACCCGGGGCCGGGCTCAGGTCCAGCCAGCTCAGGTCGCGCGGCGGGTCGGGCCAGACCGGAGGGCCCACTCGCCGGGCGGGTTGCCGGTGCCGAGGTAGCTCATCTGGTAGCTCGTCCCCCGGTCGTCGGTGGCGGTGATCTGGCGCCACGGGATGATCACCGGCCCTCGCCGCCGCACCGGCGGCGGGCCGGGCATGATGATCTGCCACGGCCCGCCGGGGTCGACCGGCAGGAGCTGGCCGGGCCGCGCGGCGAACATCAGCAGCGCGCCGGACTCCGTCTGTGCATACGACAGCAAGGTGACCTCGCCGCTGACCTGTTCGTCGTGGACCGGGAACACCTGCCCGACGGAACGATATGGTCGGGTGCGGCAGGCGGACCGTGCGGCGACGGTGTCCGCATCAGCGACCGCAGGCTCCGGCCGTAATAGGCGGGCGTGCGGACCCCGCGCGTGCCCAGGGCCAGCTCGAAATCGTCCAGGACCTGGCCGGCGACCTCATCGCCCAGCGCCTGCACCGCGGTCAGGACACGCAGCACCCGGATGACCCGGGCGATGGACCCGGCGTGCGCGGCGCTGTCCCCGGGCTGCGCCGAAACCCGGCGCAGCTCCGCCTCGGCCAGCTGCCGCAGGAAGGTTTCCGCGCGTTCGCGGTCCACATCCCCAGTGTCCCCGGACCGGCCCGCAGATCACCCCGGCGCAGCCGCTGCCAGCGCTGCGCCTCCCGCTGAGCCGCCCTGCGCTCTAACCGCCCGTTCGGATGCCTGACCTGGGTTCGCCAGGATCTGGAAGTCCTCCTATGCGGATAGTGCCCCCCGGAACGCGCCCGAATGACGCCAGTCGTCCCGGAAGGTGAGGTGAGGGCGGGCCCGGGCTATGGCGCGACTACAGAACCGGACGTTCTGCATGCGACGCGCAGGCCAGTCGGCGCGATTCGAGGCTGCGCAGAGTCGGCGATCAGCTCCTTGAGGCGGGATGATTCTGGTCGCGCTGCGTGATCAGCCCTCGTCTGGACTAGCGCGCACACTGCCGCCGTTATGCGCGGATTGGTCAATTGCCTCGTTGCCCACGTCAGTCGCCCAGATCTGGGCGATCTCTGCGCCTAACATCAGGCTAAAGGCTGGCCAGCGGTCCCTGTAGGGCGCGCGCCACGATTGTCGGACCGGCCAAGTCAGTCGATCGTGGCGGCGACCACGCTGTCACGAACATTTCGAACCCACCGATCCGAAGGGCTTGTTGCTGCTGGCGATCAGGCTGGCGCGCTTATATCTGCGGAGGCGAGCAGCAGGGAGGGGCAGCTGCGCGATCTAGCCTTCTGATCAGGTAGCGTCGCCTGCGGCCGCGGATCGAAGCCGACCGAGCACCTTCCGTATCAGTCGAAAGGCGTGGTAGGCGACGACGACAGCGATGGCGGCCGCCGCCGCGGGGTCCAGCCAGTACCAGCCTCCTGTTGCCAGGATGATCGCGCCGGTTGCGGCCACACCTGCTGCTGCAGCGGCATCGGCGACGGTGTCGAGCAGGATCGCCGCGACGGACAGGTCCCGCTCCCCGGTCTCGCCCTCATCGTCCTCTGCGTCTCCATGAAGGATGAGCGCACCGGCAGCCATGACAATCGCGGCAATACCGCTCACTACGAGCACCGGCAGGCCATCCACCTGCGGTGTACGGGTAACAAGCCGATCCACCGCCGCAATGCTTGTCGCGTTCGGATGGCCCTCAGGCCGTGCACCGCTCGCTGGGCGAGCTGAGATGCGGATCGCGAACAGGGCCACACCCACGCCGGCAGCATCGAGGAGATAGTCACCGCCTTCTGCTAGGACTGCGAGCGAATGGGCGCCGACGCCCACCGCCACCAGGCTGCTCGTCACCGCAGCAAGCCAAGAGCCCAAGGCGGCCGACCTGATCCTGGAGCCTACTCGCGAGATGCAGAAGGCAGGAGCAGCGTACGAGCCCGAGCGCGCCGTTGTGGATCTACTGCACCGGTGCCCAGCGTTCGGCGACCGTTCGATCCGGCCGAGTCACACAGCGTGGCTGAATGCCCCGCCGGTAACCAGCAGATAGCCGCCGTTATCTCAAGCCCATTTTTGGGTGTCTTCGCCGTAACCGCCGAGGGGTTTTGGCTGCGGCGTTGACACGTTATCTGAAGCCTGTCTACGCCGCAGAACCGGTCGGCACCGGGGA
>Ga0070717_10003760_pt1 | contig 10900 bp, 6 predicted proteins | sample LARL113metaG_FD_71366 | JGI IMG/M metagenome (GOLD analysis project Ga0070717, IMG submission 71366) | Corn, switchgrass and miscanthus rhizosphere microbial communities from Kellogg Biological Station, Michigan, USA - LAR L11-3 metaG | ecosystem: Host-associated > Plants > Roots > Rhizosphere ...
TTGTTCCCGTTCTTAGGGGACACCCTATTTGCGCCGCCGCCTTCCACCTTATGGCCTCCGCCGCTTGCCTTGCTGACCACGCCCAGTCCGACGTTTCTGACCAAAGTCCGCTGGCGTGCCGCGCGATTTGTGCCCTTGAGCCTGCTCGATTCGCTTCTCACGGGTCAGCCCATCCTCGCGGATCAGTGGCTGCCCGATCCGGAGAGCGGTTGTCTGTTGCGGCGGGATCGTCCGAATGCGAGTCCTTTTCGCGTTTCGATGCGCGCTGGTGCGGCCGTTGACCGCATTTCTCGCCGTGGTGGCGAAATGCATTCTTCCGCCTGCGTCGAATTCGAATCGGGATCCGGGCTCTGGGCCGTGGCGCGCTTTCGCGATGCAAACGTCGAATCTGTGTGGCGCGGCCGTCTCGAAGCCGCCTTTCGCTTGCTGGCCGATTCCGGTTTTGGCGGCGGCCGGAGCAAAGGCTGGGGGAAGACCCACGCTCCCGAATTTCAGCGTGGATACTGGCCTGGGTTGCTGCTTCCAAAAACAGGACGCTTCGCCGATGCTCTCAATGGTGGCCCTTCTCTCTACTGGCTGCTCTCTCTCTACTCGCCCGCCGCTGGCGACACAGTCGATTGGACGGCCGGAGATTATCGGCTGACCGTCCGCGCCGGACGCACGGAGAGCGCAACTCAGCCTGGCGCGATCAAAAAGGCGGTGCGGATGGTGGAAGAAGGTTGTGTCCTGGCCGCCGCCTCCGAGCCGGTTGGAGCCGCCGTCGATGTGGCGCCCGAGGGTTTTGCCCATCCCGTCTATCGCTCCGGCTTTGCTTTGCCGGTCCGGCTGCCCGTAATCGAAGCGCGCCTGGAGGAAGTCGCGGCAGAACCGGAAGCGAATGTGGAAGAGGCCGTTCCGACCCAGGAGCCTGAGCTTTATTATGAGATATAAAGTCACCGCCCTCACTCCGCTGCTGGTGGGCGATGGCCGGGAGCTCTCGCCAATCGACTACATGGTCTGGAAAGATCAGGTCAATGTTCTCGATCAAAACCGCATCTTCAAGCTGCTGGCGCGCGGTCCCAGGCTAGAGGGATATCTGGCGCAACTGCGGCGCGCCACCAAACTCGATTTCGCCTCCTGGGGCGGCTTCGCGCAGAATTTTTCGCAGCGGCGCATTCCTTTTGAAAGCGCTGAATTGAGCAATATCTGGAATGCCGCTTCTTCGGAGCTGTTGTTTATCCCGACTTTTGCCGCTGGCCATCGCGGTCTGTATCTGCCCGCCTCGGCGCTGAAAGGCGCGTTGCGGACCGGGCTGGTATTCAGCCGGTGGTCCGCCTCGACCATCGACCGAGTGGCGGCGTCGATCGAAGGAGACCGTTTGCCGCGCCGGTCGGGTGAGGCCGCCGAAGGTGGCGTGCAAGCCTCTCAGATGCGATTGTTTGGGCTGGCCGACAGCGATCCGGTTCCCACATCGGCCTGCAAGATTTTCTTGACACGCACCGCCTCACTCGATACGCGCCAAGCCGACCGGCCACAACTGGTCTGGAAAGTCGAGGGGCGAGGCAGTGTTCCGCCTGCGCGTGTTGCAGACGCCACTCCCACGTTTGCCGAAATGGCCGTCCCGGGAACGGAGTTCGCGGGCGGCTACCAGGAACACAAATTCCTGCGCGATCCGGATGTTGCAAAGGCGTTGGGTTGGCGCGCCGCTCCGGATCTCGAGACGCTCACCACTGCGGCGAATCAGTATGCGGCTGCTCAACTCGAATTGCAGGCGAATTATGCGCGAACAGCGAGCCTGCCCGCGCTCGATGCAACCGTCGAAACCCTGAAGAGCGAATTGGATCGCGCGCGCGGCGCAGGGTCCAGCTGTCTGCTGTGCCTCGGCTGGGGCAACGGTTTCCTCAGTAAAGCCGCTTTTTTAGACACGGGGCACGAATCCTATCGCAAGATTCTCCGTTCGATTCCGCCACTCGCCAGGTCCATTCGGGACAAGGTCCCCTTCCCCAAGACGCGCCGTATCGTTTTTGCCAACGGACAGCCCTCCATGCTCCCCGGCTGGGTCAAATTTGATCTGAGCGCGTAGGCATTCACTATATAGAGTTAGGTCTATGAGTGGCTCCGTTTCTTTCGCCGCGCGAATCGTGTTGCCCGGTGAAGCGCGCGCCGCGGCTGGCAGGAAATTCGGTAATTCCACTTTTGTCCGTGAGGAGATCTATCGCAATACACAGCATCGGATTTCTAGATGCCGCTTGGCGGATGTGCGCTGTTCCGTGAGAACCATGGGAAGAGGCCGATCCTGGCGGTGCTGCTCGCCGCCGTAAGAACTTACGGCGTTATCGCCTACTCGGCAGCACAACGAACCCAGGAGCTTGGTATCCGCCGCTAGCGTGCCACCCGAGTCGACCCCATGGCAGCCGTTCGCCCCGCTAAGAAAGCTTCAAAGTTCGGCCCGTAAACTGCCGATGGTTCCTTAGTATGATAAAAGCTGGGAAAGTTTCCGTCTGAACCCACACATGCAACGTGCGATCTATAACCCGTATTTCGGGTTCACGGATAACCCCTTTAATATCAGCCCAGATCCCGAATTTTTTTACCGTAGTCCTCAGCACGAGGAAGCTTTAGCGAACCTGATTTACGGTGTTCAGAGCCGTAAAGGCTTTATCGTATTAACCGGTGAAGTCGGCACTGGTAAAACTACGATGCTCGAGTGTTTGCGGGATTACCTCGACACTATCCGCACGGAATTCGCGTTTATTTTCAACTCTCGGCTGACGCCCGACCAGTTCTTCGAGATGATGGCCTTCGATTTCGATCTGGATTGCGACCGCAAATCCAAGACCGATGTCCTGTTCGCCTTAAATACGCTGCTGCTGCAACAAACCGAGCGCGGCCGGACCTGCGTACTCATAGTCGACGAAGCGCACAACCTGGAATGGGACGTGCTTGAGGAAATCCGGCTGCTGGGCAACCTGGAAAATCGTGGCGGGAAGCTTCTACAGATTATCCTGGCCGGTCAGCCGGAACTGGACCGGAAGCTGGACGCTCCGAATCTGCGTCAATTGAAACAGCGGGTGGTGTTGCGCTGCTCGCTCGATCCGCTGGAGCCGGAGGAGTCGAGCGCCTACGTCGAGAGTCGGCTGGCGCGGGCCGGAATGCCAAACCAGACCGTTTTTCCCCCCGAAGTCCTGGAAGAAGTGTATAAGCGGTCCCGGGGCATTCCGCGCGTCATCAACCTGATCTGCGACAACCTTTTGGTTACTGCCTTCGCCATGGAGCAAAAGATCACGACCATCGAAATGCTCGACGAGGTTTGCCAGGATCTGCGCCTGGAATGGCCGGGGAGCACGCGCGAGCGCCGCAGCCGCGCCCGCTACGGTGTGGAAGAAGAACCGGCGCGCGTAACGCAGCCCTAACTTTTCAAAACACAAATTTCAGCGCGAATTGCAGGATCCGCGGATCGTTCGCCGCCAAAACACGTCCGAAATTTTGGCTCGATTGCGTGGATCCCGGATTTTGAAAAGTCGGGTGATTCAGCACATTGAATGCTTCCGCTCGAATCTCGAAATACTGCGCTTCGTGAACCACGATGTGCCGCATCAACGACATATCCATGTTGAAACTGCCTGGCCCTTGGATCGAACTCCGGCCGGCGTTGCCGTATGTGCCGGGCGCGTTCTGCACGAAAGCGGCCGTGTTGAACCACTTTGCGAGCGTGGGATTTGCGAGCACGGGGTCGCCGACTACATTCGGCCGGTCCGCGCCGACACCGGTAAATGAACTGTCGATTCCCGTACCCGGCGTCACCCAGAACCCGCTGCGGCCCGTCGCGATGGCCGACAATTCCCAATCGGCCGCCAGACGCTTGATCCAGTTGCCCCGGAAATGCGGCGCATCCGCCACCAGCGACAAATTGAAAAGCTGGCGCACGTCGGTGTAGCAATTTCCGCGGCTGCCTTGCCGATTCTTGGGATCCTGGTAACCGCCCGTTATCTCCGACTGCACATCCCCATCGTCGATACAGTGCGACCAGGTGTAATTTGCCAGCACGCTGAAATGCTTGTCCATCCGATGGTTCACTGAAAGCAGCATTGCGTTATAGGAAGAATCGTTCCCATCGTCCACTTGCACCATGCTGCTGAACGCCGCGCCGGCGCTCGGATTCAGGAGGTACAGAATGCGGCGGCTATTGGTATTGGCAACACTGGAGGCTCCCGATATGTACACGGCCGGGTCAAGCTGCGTAGTCAGCCAAAGATGCGTTCCCTTGTTCCCCAAATAACTTGCTGAGAGGAGCCAGCTTGCGCCCATTTGCCGTTGCAGATTGAAATTCCATTGCTGGAAATACGGCACACGCACATTGAGTGGAAAGTTCACCCATTGCGCGGCGCTCGGGAAGACGACATTGGCCGGCGGCGGCACCGGTTGAGGAAACGGATTGCCGCCTGGGTAGCCCAGATACGGATTGCCGAACCCGCCCGCCGGATTGTTCAGCGTGATGGCGCTCGCCCAGGGTGGACCAAAGCCAAAGCGATCATAAAACTGCGTCGGAGCTATGTCATAGAGCACGCCGTATCCCGCGCGCACTACCGTGCGGCCATTTCCGCCCAGATCCCAGACCAGTCCGGCTCGCGGCCCGAAATTTGCCAGATGGCGATTCGTACCGCCTTGCGGAAATCCCGGATCGCCCGGAAAAGTTACGCCTGGAGGAGCGTTCTGAAAAACCCTCGTGTGCGTGCCCGCTAAATACGAAGCCAATTCGAAATGCGTGGCGCGGCCCGTCGTATCGTGCACCGGCAGGTAGGGTTCCCAGCGCAGGCCCAGGTTCAGACTGACGCGCGAATTCAGCCGGATCTTGTCGGCCGCATATAGGCCTATATAGTCCTGCACCATTTGAACCTGCGTGAGATTGCCTTGTGTAAACGAGTTGGGCAGCCCGAGCAGAAGATCGCTCAGCCCGGAGCCGGTGATTTGCCCGCTGAAGCTGTAGGCGGGATCCTGTTGCGTGGAGGTGTGATAATCCAGGTCGCGCCGTATCCATTCGCCTCCGATCGAAATCTGGTGACGGCCCTTGATGAGCGAAAAATCTTCGGCGAATTGTTTGCTCCCCGAGTATACGGTTGCTTTTGAGCAGGTGCCGCAAAACGTGCTGAAGAAGCCGTTCACCGTGATCTGTGGAAAATTGCCCGGTGAAGGTGCAACGTTCAATCCGAGATCCGAAATACTCGGGAGATTGGGGGCGCCTCCGCGGTTAACGCGTTCGCGCGTCCATGTGAAATGGAAAGCGTTTGTGGCACTCGGCGAAAAGGAGTAAGTATCGCCCAACACGACCGATTGCACGGCGTCAATCGTACCGGCGCGCGTCGTCAGCAAAGCGTTATTGTCATTGAAGACTGCCGGGTTATCCGCTCCGGCATAAAAATAGCGGCCGAAGACCGAATGGCGCTGCGATTGGATCCAGTCGGACCTACCCAAATACTGATTTTCCGTCGAATTGTTCGGGATCGAATAGAGGATCTTCCCGCACGGATCACTGCTTACCGGAATGTACTTCAGCAGATTCAAGGCCTGGGGGCTGTAGCGCGAAACCGGAATCTGATTACCCGTGAAAGGCTTATTGTTGTTTGCGGGGTCGTTGATGGCGCGCACGCTGCTGCAGGCGCTCGACGCAAGGGTGCTGAAATCGCCCGCAAGCGCCTGCTGCGTGGGCACGAAGGATGTGGTCGTCGGTGGGGCAGTGTGCGTGATCGTGCCTTGATAGCCGCCGAAGAAGAATAGTTTGTTCCGCAGAATCGGGCCGCCCAACGTGCCGCCAAATTGGTTGCGCTTCAGTTGATCGACGCTCGATGCGAAAAAGTTTCGAGCGTTGGTCGCGCCATTGCGGAGAAACTCGAATGCATCCCCGTGAAAGGCATTCGAGCCCGAAGCAGTTACGATATTCACCACCCCGCCCGCGCGCACGCCATAATTGGCCGGAATCGAGTTCGTCTGCACGCTGAACTCCTGCAATGCATCGGGGAACGGCACCGGCAGATTGATGGCCCCGAAGGCGTCGTTGTGATCGGCGCCGTCCAGCAGGTAGTACGTCCCGTTTGCCTGCCCTCCGGCGACCGAGATGGTGGTGGAAGAAGGATAGTTCTTGCTGCTGGCCAGATCGCTTGGCGGGGAAACCACGGCGGCGCCCGAAAGCAGCACCAGCTGGGTTGGCTGCCTGCCGTTCAGGGGAAGGTCGACCACGCGCCGCTGATCGATCACCTGTGATATTCCGCTGGTCTGCGTTTCAGCCATTTCAGCCGCCGCGCGAACTTCCACCGATTGCGTCAGTGCGCCGACTTCGAGCACCACGTTGACCGTCGGATTGGTGTTGACTTGAAGAACAATTCCTTCTCGTGCGTACGATTTGAAACCCGCCGCGCTCGCTTCCAGACGATAGGGCCCGATGGGAAGACTGCTCAATACATACCCGCCATCGGCGCCACTCGTCGTCTCCCGTGAAAAGCCGGTGGAGGTCTGAGTGGCGGTGACCTTTGCGCCCGTCACGGCCCCGCCGCTCGCGTCAGAAACTGAACCCGTAATTTGGACGACTGCCGTAGCCTGTGGGAAAAGTGGCGCGGCACACAGAAAAAACGATAGGAGAGTACCGTAACGAAAGCAGCTCACAAAGTGCCCCTTCAGTCAGTTGTATACCAGCGGATGGCGGCAAAGCAAGCCAAATCGAAACGTTTCGAAACATACTTCTAGCCAGCCACTACTTTTTGACCCGTGCGAGCCGCACTTTCAAAGCGCGCCGTCGAATATCGGATGTGGAGTTCCGGCGCAAGTTGGACGCGCTGGCCTTCCGCTGGCATTGCATGCCCTTGACTGCTTTCAATGCGCGACAGGAGCAGGTGCATGGCCTGCTTGCCGAGTTCGCGTGCCGGCTGCGCCACCATCGTAAGCGGTGGATGAAAGTTTTCGGTCCAGGTGAAATCATCGAATCCGACCACGCTCATCTCGGCCGGACAAGCCACCTCGGCTTCGGCCAGGGCGCGGACGAAACCCAGCAGAACTTTGTTATTGCTGCAAAATACCGCACTCGGCGGGGCCGCCAGCCGCAGCAGAGCTCGGCCGAATCGATAGCCCGTTTCCACCTGCATGCCGCCCGTATGGCAATATTCGTCGAGTACCGGAATTCGCGCTTCCTGCATAGCCTTGCGAAAGCCTTCCAGACGCCCGGAATGGGTGGACAGTTCAGTCCGCCCTGCGAGAATAGCGATTCGTCTATGTCCTAGATCGATCAGGTGGCGGGTCGCCTGGTAACCCCCCGCAAAATTATCCGTACATGCGGCATCGCCCCCAAAACCTTTTGGAATCCGATCGAAACAGACGATGGGAAAGCGGCGCCGCAGCAGCCGGTCCATCGCAATAGCCGGATTGGAACACGCGATCAGCACACCGTCCACACGGTGTGAAAACAGCGTATTGAGCTGCCGCTCTTCCTGCGCCGGGTCCTCGTTAGCATTGCAAAGAATCACGGAATAGCGCGCCAGACCCGCGACTTCCTCGGCCCCCAGGATTACCTCCGGATAAAAGGGATTCGTAACGTCCGGAATCACCACTCCAACTACTCTTGTGCGTCCGGTCTTCAGCCCTCGCGCGATCTGGTCGGCATGGTAATCGAGCGCCTCCATGGCCTTTTTTACGCGAGCCGCCCGCTCTGCGCTTACTACGGCTGTTCCATTGATCACGGCGGAGACGGTGGCTACCGACACATTCGCCAGACGCGCGACGTCGCGCATCGTCGGCGTGGATTTGTTGTGCACTTGCCTTGCTAATCTATCAGATTTCGAATGGTTTGAAATGCGAATAACTTTACAGAAACGGCCAGCCGGGTCTATGCTTGTTGGGTGCTGCCCGTAACGTTTAGAATTTTGATTGCTTTGCTCGTCGCAATTCCCGTGCTTGCCGGCCCGAGGGAATTCGGCGAATCGGAACTCGCGCGAGCAGTCCACGATCGCGGTCTCGCTGTACATCTCGAAACTACGATCCGCCCCGGCTCCACTCCGGTAGAAGGCTACGAGATTTCCGGCAACCGATTACTCGCGAACGATGGGCGTGGCTTGATGTACGGGCTGCTCGAAGCGGCGGACCAGATTCATAGAGACGGGCGCTTCACTGATCGCAAGGAATCGCCGCGGGTCGCCATGCGCGGCATCCGCGTCTTCATCCATAACGAAGACCTGGAGCGGAGCTGGTACTACTCGCGCGAATACTGGAACGACTTTTTCACCACGCTGGCGCGCGATCGCTTCAACCGCTTCAACCTCGTCTTCGCGCACCAAACCGACTATCTTGCTCCTCCTTATCCGTTCTGGGTCGACATCCCAGAGTTTCCTGGTATCCGTGCCCGCAATCTTTCAGCTCAGCGGCGGCAGAAAAATCTCGAGATGCTGCAGTTCATTTCGCAAGACGCCACCGATCACGGGATCGATTTCACTCTCGGCATCTGGGAGCACAACATTCAGGACTATCGCAAGCCGCCCATGATTCCCATGACCGAAGGGCTCACGCGCGAAAACATCGGGCCTTATAGTTATGCCGCGCTCAAGAAAGTCTTGCAATTGTGCCCGGCAATTCAAAGCGTCCAGATGCGCACCAACAACGAGTCAGGGATAGCGAATGACCAGCAAGTCGATTTCTATCGCAATTACGTGTTCCGCGCCATTCACGACGCGGGACGGCCCGTGATTCTCGATTTGCGCGGCTGGGGAATGGCCAGCGGGATGTTAAAAGTTGCGTCCGAAGCCGGCATCACGGCTCGTCTCTCTTCGAAATACTGGGCTGAGGATATCGGCAGACCCTATCAGCCGGCTGCTACATATCCGGGCTACAGCTATCTCGATTTTCTGAAAAATTCCCGCTCCTACAAATTCTATTGGGAACTGTGGGCGCTCGGCTCGAATCGGCTCCTGCTGTGGGGCAGTCCAAGCTACGTCCGCAGAGCCGTTTCAACTTTTGGACTCGGCGGCGCCGAGGGGTTCGAGATCGATCCGCCGCTCGCTCAAAAAGGTTTTGGAAATGCGCCCGGCACATGGGGCATCTTTGCCGCCGGCCAGCAGCGCCGCGTTTTCTGGAAATGGGAATTCGAACGCTATTGGCTGTTTTACCGGCTATGGGGCCGCCTCAGCTATGATCCGGAGACTTCGGAGAGCGCATGGATGGCGGATATAACAACACGCTTCGGTGCGGCCGCCAAAGATGTGATGAATGCTTACGAGAGCGCCAGCCAGGTAGTGCCTGAAATCGTAGCCGTCCATTTGGCCGACCCGAACATGTATATCTGGCCGGAGATCAATCCCGGCGGTCTCATCGATTCCTACCGCGGCATACTCCCGAGCGATTGGCAGTATGTAGCGTCCATCCCCGAAGCGGTGCATGACCGGCTGGCCCATTTTGCATCGGCTAAGCAGACCGCACCCGAAACGGCGCGGCGATTGGATGCGCTGGCCGAGAGCATCGAGAAAGGGCTCGACCGAGCAAAAACACGTGTGAAAGCAACCGCCGAGTGGCTCTCGACCGAGCCGGATCTGCGCGTGCTCGCCCTGATGGCCCGCTACCATGCGCAAAAGCAGTTGGCTGCCTATCATCTGGAATTGTTCGATCGGACTGGAGATGAAGGTGGCTTGCGCCAGGCTAAAGAGGAAGTCGCGGCAGGTCTTGCGATCTGGCAAAAGCTCGTTGCTCTGACGGACGGACTGTATCCGGCAGAAATGTCCTTTGGCCCGGATGATAAAGGCGATTGGAAAGACAAACTGCCGTATGTCCGGGAGGACGTTGAGATTGTTCGCGAGCGCGAAGCCGTTTACCGGCAGTTCGGAGCCTTCAAGGTCGGATTCGATTTCGGCGGCCCGGTGAAACATGAGAAAAGCCCGGCCGCTTACCGAGCTAACAATTACGTGCTCGAGAACAATGTGGCCCCACGTTTTGAGCCGGTCGACGCATCGACGCGCTACGACAACCAAAAAGGCTATGGATGGCTGACTGAAGACCGGCGTGAGGAGTCGGCTATTCCACTCACGCCCTATCTCGAAGTGCGCGCCGTTGCAAAAGATCCCAAGAACCTTCCGCATGACGTGCTGCTCCGCGATTTCATACGCGGGACGGGCGCCCAAAAATTTGGCGTGAAGGTCGAGCCCGGCGACTATCGGGTTGCCCTACTCCACCCGGATCACAAAATTTCAGAGCTGAAGCTGACAGCATCAAACGGCCGGCTCGAGATTCCAATGCCGAATGGAGAATGGTCGATCAGCGGCGTGGTTGTACGCGGCGGCAAAACGATTCCCGTCCCTCCTGCGCCTGAGGATCTTCCGCGTCCGAATTTTCATCACGAGGTTCCCAAGCATGCGCAACCTGGCGAGCCTTTGACAGTGCGCCTTAAAATCTCCGGCCCGCATGTCAGTAGCGTACGTCTCCACTACCGGCCACTCAATCAATTGGCGCAATTCAAAACCGTCGAAAAATCGCCCGGCGGCGAGTTCGTTATACCGGGCAACGATATTACGAGTGACTACGATCTGATGTACTATTTCGAAGTCTTGAGTGATAACGGCGGTGGCTGGTTTCAGCCCGATCCGCTCACCCAGACTCCGTATTATGTCGTGGAAACGTCGGCCAAAAAATAAGGGCCAGCCCTTTCGGGCTGGCCCTCTTTCTCCTAGTTTTGTCTGAGGTCAGAAATTATACTTCATCGCGAGTTGCACTTGGCGCGCACCCTGCGAAGAAGTGATGACTCCTAAGCTTGAACCGAGCACCCGGCTGGGTGCGTTCAGGATCGGCGTATTGGTCAGGTTGATAAATTCGCCGCGCACTTCGAGATTCTGATGCTCAGTGAAGTTGAAGTGTTTGGCGACGCTCATGTCAACCGTATGCAGACCAGGTCCACGCA